>Ga0154020_10002174_pt1 | contig 23861 bp, 24 predicted proteins | sample Klosneuvirus_201_FD_109709 | JGI IMG/M metagenome (GOLD analysis project Ga0154020, IMG submission 109709) | Active sludge microbial communities from wastewater, Klosterneuburg, Austria - Klosneuvirus_20160825_MG | ecosystem: Engineered > WWTP > Aerobic digester > Activated sludge | place...
AGAATGCTCGACTGGCGAAGGTGTGGGAAGAGGGTTTTTGAACGCCTCTTCTGAAGAGACAGAGCGAAGAAGGAATGCCTCTCCAAAAGCTGTTCTCTGACGCACCACATCTTCGAGAAGCGGCACAACCTCTGCCATCGCTTCCTTGGTGAACTCGACGGGCGTGTGTTTGAAGGAGGCTACTTTCCGGAAGACCTGGTTGTTCTTTGCAAGCTCTTCGGCAAGCTCAGCCTCTCCCATCTTGGAGAGAACGATGTGCTGGAACTCTTCCGGCTTGAGCACGATACCCATCGCAGCAGTCGCACCGAGAGCAGCGGAGAGTGGGTGGGCCGACATCTTCTCCAGCTTCTTCTTGGAGATGGTGGGCTCCTTCTTCTCGACACCGCCCAGGCTCTTCATCGCGAAGGTGCCTGCTGGGACGTTCTTCAGGAGCTCTGACAGCTTCTCTTGAGCAGCGGTCTTCGGCTTCTCCATGGGATTCGTGGAGGAGCCGTCGTTGTAGTGGTAGACGCAGTATCCACGCTTGGTGGAAGGATCCCGCATCCTGACGATCTTGGTGACCTGCTTCTCTGCAGAAGCGGCCTTCTGCATCCCGTCGTAGAAGCGAGCTCCTGCATCTGCAGACAGGACGACTGCTCCCTGCGACCAGAGGTTGCCGGCGGACGCCAGCTTCATCATCACCTTGGCCGTCTTGTCAGCCCCGATGAAGACGAAGGAGATGTCGAAGAAGCGGGGAAGGGTGTTGACGACACAGATTCTCCTGCCGTCCTTGAGAATCTTGTTCGGCCCCATGACGTCCCGGTCTTCCGGGTCAGGACGCATGTGTTTGCAGTAGTCGTCCTTCGTCTTGCTGTGGTTGCCACAGATGGAGCAGACGTCGAAAGGCACCTTGCAGCCCATCGAGACGTCTGGGAACTCTCCGGCGTCGATGCGGCTGATGATGCCGTCCGCACCCTCCAGCTTGGCCTTCTCCCTGTCGAGCTTGATGATGAGCTCGACCCTCTTCATCCTCGGGTTGAGGAGGGAGACGATTGGGACACCAAAGGCGCGCTCTGGGTCCTTGTTCTTGTGGTGGGAGTAGGCGTGAGCCTTGAGGAACGTCTTGTACCCGTAGTCGTCACCCTCATGAGCGAGGGCGTTCCATGGGAAGTAGTCGGCGTTGATGTTCGAGCCGAAGAACTCACCAGCTCCCAGGGCGTTCACCAAGACGTAGCAGAACTTGGTTCGGTCCTGCTTGCTGATGCGCTTCACGGCTGCCTGGAGGTCAGCCCCGGTCTCCAGGTCGGAAAACGCCGGTGCTCCGGCGGTCTTCTCGAATGCCCCAGCACTCCCGAAGAGTGACTGAGCGAAGATGCCGTGCTCGGTCTTTCCGAAGTACTGGAGCTGCTTGATCACTTGTCACGTCCCCCGGACTTCAGGTCGATCTTCCCCAGCGCGAACTGGTGCTTCTTCGACTCGGCCAGCGTCTTGCGAGAGGTGATGAGGTCCTTCACGAGAGCGAGCTGGTCGTTCGGGAGCTCGATCATGCGGTTGAGGATCTGCCCGCCCAGCATGGGGTCCGAGGTGAACTCGGGGGCGTAGCGGTGCAGCGTGTTGAAGGAGCGTACCAGCGCCTTCCTGTCTCCACGCTGCAGCTCTGGGTTGTTCACCAGGATGCGCTTGAGGTTGTTGCCCTTGGTGAGCCCCCTCTTCGCTGCGTCGTAGAGATCGCCGGCCACCGCCCCGGCGACACCGACACCAACTGCAGCTCCGGCTCCGAGGGCGGCCTTGAGGGCTGACTCGCCCAGGCCTGCCGTCTTCTCCAGAGTGACGTTGGTGATGGTGGAGATGTCTTCGGCGAGCTCAGCGGCGAACTCGGGCTGCCCCCACTGTTCGAGGACGAAGAGGGCGTTGGCCGTCTTCTCGACGAACTCGGGATTGGCCTCGTAGGCGGCTGAGAGGATGTCTGCTGGCGTCATGTCACACTCCGGGAGGGGTTGGTGCTCGACCCGACATCTGCTTCTGCGCACTCGGGTCAAACCCTGCTTTGAACTGCTTCGTCTTCTGCGCCACTTCTTGACCTGCTGCCAACCCGCCAATCGCCATTCCAGCAGTGGCAACGGGATTCTTGACGGCCGCACTGGCAAGGCTTTTCACAACAGCCCCGACAAAGGCCTGCTTCCGAAAGGAGGCCTCACGGAGCTGGGCAGATCGAGCTGCCAGCTTAGCGAGATGACCCAGCACTGAGCTTCTCCTTGATGAAGGCGTTGACCTCCTTGAGGCCGCCATCGACTTCACGGAGTCCGACGGCGATCTTCTCGATCTCCCGCCCGGTCTGGATGACGGCAACAGCCGCTGCCACCATCGGGTGCTCTTCGTTCAGGGTGCGGTGCGCCACCTTCTGCATGCCCTTGACCTGGTTCAGGAGGCCAATCCCACTGGCCACCTTCTCCTGGACGAGCCGCTTCACGACGGGAGTCAGCATGGCCATCGCCTCTTGGGCGTTGCCGCTGACATCATGGGCGATCTTGTTGATGTCGGCGTACGAGCCGTCCGAGAGCATGTGCCTCTTGGCCAGCTCGTAGAACTGCTCGGAGGCTTCCTTGTGAAGAAGGTCGAGACCTTCTCCAGTCGAGCTGAGGTGGTCTCGGAGGCTCTTGAGGTCCTCCTTGGCCGTCATCACCTCGTTGATGGCCGTGTCCTTGGAGAAGTTGAGGTCCTCAGCCGTCTTCGACTGGAACATCTCTTCGAAGGCCTTCTCGGCTGTAGACCGTGCGGAAGACGTCTTCTCCTTGAGAGGCAGGCGGCTGTAGGTCGCGTCCACCTTGGTCGTCACGGTCGACTTGGTGCCGTCCGAGAGGTCCTGGATGACGCGGTTCGGGTCGGCCAGATCGAACTCTGGGTAGCTCTCCTTTGCGCCGGCGGTCTTGGCCATGTCGTGCTTGGCCAGGTAGACGGCGGTGTTGGCGAACTCGCAGACCCTCTTGATCTGCTCCTGGCTGATGTCGTTGTGCGCTGCAGCCAGCTTCGAGATGCTCTCGTTCAACGAGACGCCCTTCTCGATGAAGATGTTGGCAGCAGACTTCCCCATGAGCTCAAGAGACTCCGGGGTGATGTTTGCGTGCTTGCCCTCTTTGGCCAGGGCAGTAGAAAGCTTCTCAAGCATGGGTGGTAGACTCCCTCACGTCGAGGTGACGTAGCACATCCAGAGTAGACGCGCGGAGGTTACATGGGAAGTGGCTTTTACACACTCGAAGAAGCAATGCAGCGCCTCGGTCGCAGCCGGCGTTCCATCTTCGACTACGCGAAGAAGGGTTTCATCAAGCGGAAGTCCGAGACTGGCCAACCGTACTTCGATCGAGAGAGTGTAGACCTCCTCGCAATCGATCTCGGTACAGATTCCCCTGCCCTCACACGTAGGGCCTTCCTGCAGTTGGAGACACGTACCAAGAAGCTGGAAGACGAGATGCGGATGGTGAAGCACGTTCTAGAGATTCGGGACGTTCAGCCCCTCCGCCCCAACCAGGCCACCTGTGAGGGCATCATCCTGGCCTGCAAGACGTACCTGGGCTCACCCAACAGGGAAGAGCACTGGACTCCTGCCCTGGTCGAGCAGTGGGCCGGCATCTTCGAGAGCATGGATGAGGTCACCTTCGATTCACTCACCAAGACGTCGAACGATCCACAGGCATGGATCCCCTTCTTCAGGTTCTGCTCTGAGCTCGCAGACTTCTCTTGGGCTCAAGACAAGAAGACACCCTCCTTGGTGTGGCAGGCGTTGGGCACCCGGCAAGAGACTGCCCGGAAACACCTCCGCTCTGTTGCAGTCACCTGGTTGGAGATGGGAAAGGGGCTGGTTCCTGCGAACCTCCTTCTGGCCCTTGAGGCCCCAAAGGCATCCCTGATGGCCCGTGTAGCAAAAGACGCCTGACCCTCGGCATAAGGTTCTGGACCCAAGAGACTCAACTCTTGGCTTCCATCCCCCACAGGGGACAGGAGCTAGAACCGCAATGAGCACTCCCCAGCAGCCCCAGCAGCCGCAGAACCAGCAGCAGTCCAAGCAGACGGCCTCTGAGGCTGTCGTGCTGGACATCAGCACCAACGAGGCGGTCGGACCTCAGCAGTCCCACAAGCAGTCCAACCGCGACCAGGAGCTCCTGGCCGCCATCGCCGCGCTGCAGGCGCAGCTCGGCACCGGCAACAAGGCGATGCAGGATCTCGCCAACCAGGTGATGGAGAACCGCTCCAACACGCTCGACCTCCGGGACAAGCCGACCCGCGAGTTCGTGGCGGGCATCGCCGAGTCGAACGGGAACTTCCTCCTGGCCTCGGCCCTTCGTGGCGAGTCCAAGATGGACGAGAGCTTCTCGGCCGGCTTCAGCCGCCAGATGAAGCGCAACATCACGGTCGGGCACCTCGCCTACACGGTGGGCGGTGTGACCATCCTGGTCATCGGCTACGAGGCCATCGCGTCCAAGTACGACCTGCCCCGCCTGGGCCTGTTCGATCCGGCGGACCAGATGAAGCTGCCGGTGTCGAAGCCGGTCGCTCGGTAACAAGCAGTGGGAGGGGAACGGGCCAGTACGGTCGTTTCCTTTTAGTCCTCAGACTCGGCGACAGCAGAGTTGGTACGGGCCGTCGGATTCAGCACGTCGAAACGGGGATGCTTCAGCATCGAAACGAGGAAGCACAGAAGGATGGAGTGGAAGGAGTCGTCTGTGCAGTCGGGCGACTTCTTGTACTGAATCTGCCGAGTCTGCTCGTTGTACTCCGAGAAGATGTTGAGGAAGTCCTTCGAGAACGGATCTTCGAACTGCTGCCAATCAGGGAAACGGAAAACGTTCTTCCTCTTGATGGCGTTGAAGATGTCGGACATCACCTCAGTGCGGTGAACCAGGAAGCGGTGCATCTTCTCTTCCCACTTCACCTTGGTCGAAGGCTGGGAGTACTGGTACTTCCAAATCTTCTCTCTGCCGAACTTGCGCTGCAGGTGGTCGTTGCGATCGAAGCCGCCGCCGTAGTCCGTCCCCACCACTCGAACGTTCCAGTTCTTGATGATGGTCTCGATGAGATCGAGCTGCACCTGGGGCTCTGTCTCAGGGCCCTCAAAGCGGTGGATGTAGAAGATGGTGAACATCTCACCGATGTACGCACCGAGCGACAAGACGGTGAAGGTGTTCTCGCCAGTACCCCAGTCGATGCCGGCGTAGATGGGGTTGGCGTGTCCGAGGCCCTGCTTGATGCGCGTGAGGTTGGCCTCGGTCATCAGCATGCTGGGCTCGCAGTTGTCGATGACGTCCTGGCGAGTGAGGGGCCGTGTGCCTGAGTCGTAGGAGAGCCCCAGGACTTCGTTGTGGAAGACGGCCTGGGACTGCTTGGTGCGCTTGTCGAGGAGCTCGTGCCAATCGAGCCAGGGCACCATGAGCTGAGGAATGCGGTAGCCCTCGAAGGGCTGCTTCAGCTTCTGGAACACGCTGGGGTTCATCGACGCCCACTGCGAGTTCGGGTGCATCGAGTAGATGGGCCCACCGCACTTGGAGCAGATGAGCCCCTTTGTGCCCATGTTGGTCTCGCCCAGGATGTTCCAGAACCAGGTGCTCGGGTCTCCAGGAACGCCGTGACGCTCGCACGGGACGACCCACTCGTTCTGGGTGGACTGCTCGGTCCAGTACTTCTCCAGAGGGTTGTCGAGAGACTTCGGCGTGCCTGAGTAAAGGAAGAGCTTGTAGGCGGAGTGGGAGGCGCACTCTTCGATGACAGGCAGGTTGTCGGTGATGATGTCCTGAATCTCGTCCACCAAGATGAAGTCGGCCGGGATGCCTCGAACACGGTCGGCGTTGTGGTAGGCGTAGCGCAGGGTGATTTGGCTGCGGTTGACGAACTTCTTCAGGAAGACGTTGTCGCTCAGCTTGGAAGTCGTCCACGCCTTCAGTCGCTCTGACGTCTCCACAGGCTCACGAAGGCGGTCCTGGCTGAAGGTCTTCGTCTGGAGGTTGGTGGGCGAGACGTAGAGCGTGTTGAAGGCGCTGATGATGGCGCTGTACGAGAGGCACTTGTTGCCGAGCATCGTGCTCTTCTCGACCTGGCGACCGCACTTCAGAAGGACTCGCTTCGACTGCGTGTCGTACGGAAGCTTCAGGTAGCGGCGGTGCTCGAAGGAGAAGGGGACTCTCTTCTGGAGAACCTTGTCTGGGACGGTGACGGCGAACTCGATGAACTTCGACGGTGCGATGTGGATGAGCTCTTTGCTCCTCGCAATTGCTTCCTCATCGAAGTCGTCTTCAGGCTCAGGTTCGTAGTCCCACTCTTCTGGAGTCTCCGGCTCCCCGCTCTCAGAGATGACGACATTCCCGTTCTGACGCTTGTACTCTTCCGTTGAAACAACGTTCATGGAGTCCTCGATGCTACCACCACCACTAGCCTGGGTCTCTTCATTCTGCACCTCTACCGGTGGCGCACTGGGCCAGCAGATGGTCTACGACGTCAAGGCAACAGTCAACCCACTCGTGTACAAGCTCCGAGTGGGATGGCCTGAAGACGTGAAGAGCTCCATCGGTCTTCAGGTCTGGAACCTGCTGCAGAAGTGGATCGTGGTGAACGACTGTGTCCAGAACGGCGCAGTCGATTTGAAGTCCACCTCTCTCACCGCGCACATCATCGTGAAGAGGCGAAACGGGAGTCCAAAAGACATCTCTCCTTGAGGGATAAGGAGTTGGAGGAAGTTCTTATGCATACGAGAGAGACATGATTCGAGGCGGTCTTGATGAGGTGGGGTGGGGCGCTCTCGCAGGCCCAGTCATCACTGTTGTAGCCCTGCTCGATGACTCGGCGATTCCTCTTTTACCCCCTGGGGTGAAGGACTCGAAGAAGACGACCGAGTCTCAGCGCGGTTCGATGTACCCAATGCTTTGCCAGCTCTGTGTCGACATCGGAGTTGGCCACGCTTGGCCCTGGGAGCTCGATCAGTACGGCCCAGGCACCGGTCTTCAGCTCTCCTACAAGAGGGCTCTTGAAGACCTCTCAGTAGCGAAGCCTGACATCCTTTACGTGGACGGCAGCAGCGCCGTCAAAGGGTGGAAGGGGGAGCAGGTTGTCGAGCCAAAAGCGGACAACAAGTACAAGCAGGTCTCCATCGCCAGCATCGTGGCCAAGTACCTCCGGGACACGATGATGATCGACTATGCCCGCTCACGTCGCCGACTGAGCCTCCCAGACTACGGTTGGGAGCAGAACAAGGGCTACGGGACCCAGGACCACATCGACGCCATCCAGGCGCATGGAGTCCTCATCGATGCGAACGACTCAACACCAACCCACAGCGGGTACATTCACCGGCTGTCGTACACGAAGAAACTGAGGAAGGATGCCGCTCGATAGCAAGATGTCGTGCCTCTGCTGCGACACCACAGTGTTGGTGGACTCAGAGAACTGGAGAACGATGGAGATGCCGATTGCGCTCTGCCCACCGTGCTCAACCACGGTCCCGCTCTCTGTGATGAAGGTGCTCTACGTCCTTCGTTCACAGGTGGCGACGATGCGGAACGACGTCACCATCATGAAGAGGGACATCGCACGCCTCTTCACCGCGCAGCAAGACTTGGAACAGGCGCTGTTCGAGGAGGACTGAAATGGGAATGAGCAAACACGTCGATGCGGTCCGTCCGCCCGACGAGAAGTGGAAGGCGATGAAGAAGGTCTGGGATGCCTGCGAAGCTGCAGGTATCGCAAGCCCTGCGGAAGTGATGGAGTTCTTCAACGACGAGGAGCCGGACCCGGATGGGGTCGTCGTCAACATCGAAAACACGATGGCCGTAGGCGAATTCGAGAACGAGGATCGATGGGGCTTCGTGGTGGAGCTCGACAAGCTCCCACCGGATGTGAAGCTCGTCCGGTTCTGGATCGCTCACTGAAGCTGAGTCAGGGGCACTTGCCCCTTTCTCTTAGCTCTCAGCCCGGCTCGCCGCCCATGGCAGCGTGGAGCTGCTCACAGGCCTTGATGCAGAGATCGCGGTGGAACTGGGCCTCTGCCCAGCCGTGAGCTCGGACGAAGAGCGCGCCCACGTCAGGGTCGCTCTCGACGACGACTCGACGGGCATCGAACACATCACCCATCACCTTCTTCAGCGCCGCTTCGAAGCCGGGCTTGAACTGAGGAGCTGCGGCTCCGCGACGCTCTGCCACGTGGTAGCCCGAAGGCCAGAAGTGGAAGATGACGTCGGCGTCCTTCACTCCGAACTCGGCGTCGTAGATGCCGGGGCTCTTCACCGGCTGCAGCTCGATGGGCTTGAAGGGCTTCTGGCCCGAGTCCGCTTCCTTCAGAACTGTTGGGAGCGTCTCCTCCCTGGCCTCGTCAAGAACCTTCGTGCGTGCAGCGTCGGTCTGCGAAACAGCGTTCGTTTCGATGTTCTTTTCGAGCCAGGACATCACGTGCCTCCTAAGGGGACTTCTTCTGCTTCTTCACCCAGTCACGGACCTCTGAAGCACGGGTCACCGCCCGATGTTTCTCTGTCGGCATGCCAGCGCGCATTCCCTCCTCACGGGCGGCCTGAATGTACTCAGCCCCGAGATGCTTTTCGTGCTGGTTGGCCGTTGTCTTCGGACCGGCCCCTGGGTAGCCCAAGGCCTTTGCCTCTTCGTGAGTCAGCTTCTTCGCAGCCGGAGTACTCTTGTGGAGCGGAGCCTTGGGCGTGTGAGGCGCTTTGGGAGTGGACGGAGCTGAGCTCGGCTTGGACACAGAAGCTGGCTTGGATGGCGCACTGACGGCGTGCGAGACCCCGCCAGGTACCTTCCCCTTCTTTCCCTTCGAGAGAAGGTAGGCACCGGTTCCGAGAGCAGCAAGGCCGCCCAGGATCTTCTTTGGGTGGCGCTCGAAGAAGCTCAAGTCTTCTTCGGCAATCTTCTGCAGCTCGCCTTGAAATGCCACAAACGTTTGGATGTGCATCAGTGGGCCTTTTCCTTGTCGTTCGAGTCGACACCGCTACCTGAGTAGTTACCACCAGGGGCGAGCTGTTGCACAGTCGGAGGTGAGGAGAGCGGGTGGTCCATGCGGAATCTCTCGAACTCTTTGAGCACGCCAGAGAGGGCCATGTCGGAGGTGGAGAGGGCGTTGTGGCAGTCCGTGATGGTCTTGCCGAGGATGCCGATGGCCTTCACCTTGTCGGAGCGAACGCCTGGGAGCTGGTTCACTTCTTCGAGAGTGAAGTAGGCGATCTCTTGAGTGCGCTGAATCATCTTCTTGGACTCCACGACTTGATCGATGCGCAGGTGGAAGAGGGCCAGCTTGGTGTCGGCCTGGAGCAGGGCCATGTACCTGTCGTACAGCGCGCTGCGCTCGTACAGGTAGCGACCCCATTGATCGAACGTGAGGAGCTTCATGTTCCAGAAGTAGTGGCGGTACGTCGTGATGCCGTCTTCCGTCAGGAACCAGTTGTGCTTCCGGTTCAGCTTCGCAGCAGTGGCCCTGATGTCGAGCCTGGCCATGATGACCTGCTCGACCTGCATCCGCTTGTTCGGGTCAATCAGGTACGTCTGCGCCTCTTCCAGGCCTGGGGTCGGGAAGAACATCTCGTAGACCTGCTGGTCCCTCAGGTACTGCGTCGAGGGCCTGTGCAGCCTGTTGAAGGGCTCGAAGACCTGCGGAGGCGGAGACGCGTTGATCTCCTGCCTCAGGAACCCGTAGTAGTGCTGCTGCGGCTCCAGGAAGCCCCTGTTGTCCAGCTCGCGAGTGAGCTGGGCATCAGTGATGGCTGGGTCCCGGATGATGAGGGCCCGGATGTAGAACTCTGCGGGGTGGCGCACGGATTACCCTTCTGTCTGGGCCAGTGACTTCAGGCCGACGAGCACTTCTTCGAGACCCTTCATGGCGTGCTCGATGGCTCCTTCAGGGAGCTCCTTCATTCCGAGGAAGGCGAAGAGCAGCATCTCTGCCAGCTTCTCTGCCACCTCTTCCAGCTCGGGGATGTACCCGATGAAGGTCGAGAGGTTCTCCGGGTTGATGAAGTTCAGCGAGAGGATGGCGTCCACCGTGCCCTCGTCCTGCAGGGCTGCCGCCTCCTTGGTGAGGTCGCGGCGGAGGTTCGGCATCTTCTTCATCAGCGCCGAGGCCGTCTTCGTGGAGGTGGCGTACCGCTCGCCCATCGTGGTGATGGTCTTGAGGTTGGCCAGCTTCACCTGGCCCTTGCGACGGGCTTCTGCGACCTTCATCTTGGCCGTGGCACCATCGACGCCGAGCACACCGAGCATGAACTCGGCTGAGACAGGATCGAGATCCTGGCGGAGGTCAGCGGAGATCTTCTCCAGGCCGCACCCACCGACCAGGTTGAAGCTGCCGTTGAAGAAGAGGACGGCAGACGCTGAGGCCTGCTTCACGGCCTGATCCTTCCCCATCTGCTCCGCGCTGCCGGCGAGCTGGGTCTGGTTGTTGAGGCGCATGAACTTCCAGGTCGAGGGGATGGCCATCTCGACATCGCTGATGCGCTGCGGAGCCGTCATGCCCTCCATCTGGATGATCTGAAGCGGGTTCCCGAAGGCGTCCGTTGCCTGCAGGTGTGGAAGCCCGTCAGGGCCTGCTGCGCTGGAGCCGATGGTGAGCGGGCCGGTGGCCTTCGCGTCGCCACCCTCCACGCAGTAGAAGGCACCGTCGCCACGAGGCTCATCGTCTGGCAGGTTGGTACCCTTGCCGACGAGCTCGCCAGCGATGGAGTCCTGCATCGCGTAGGCAGAGCCGTTGGTGAAGAGGGCGATGGGCTGCTCGCTGAAGGAGCCATCCCACGCCAGCGTCGTCGGGAAGACGTGGCCCATGATGCTGTTGCCCATCGAGTCCTGCACCTTGTACTGGCCGAACTCCTCGACTGGCTTGGCCTTCGAAGGGGCCACAGGCTCGACGGCTTCCTCTTCGACTGGTTGGGAGACTGCCGTGGCCGTCTGGCCCGGCTGCATGCCCTGAGCCTGCTCCTGGCCGATGGCCTGGCCGACTTCCTGACCAGGCACCACTTCGCCGGCTGCGGTCTTCTCGATGAAGGCGTTGACGTTGGCGCTCTTCACGAGGAAGTCCCCGCCTGGGAGCTTCTGGAAGGTCACCGCAGTCGGCTCGACGGCATCAGCGAGTGCATCGAGGCGGTCCTCTGCAGAGGCCCTCTTGGTGTTCTCGAAGGCCTCGACGAGGGTGGGCGAGATGCCGCTGCGCTTGAAGCCGGCGATGAGGGTCTGGTCGTTGGCCACCTTCTCGGTGAAGCGTTCGATGTCACGCTCCGAGAGAGTCGGGGCAATGGCCAGGAGCAGTGATCCCTTCTCAGCGGATGACTTCTTGTGGAGAAACTTCTCCATGGGGGAGACCATGGAGTCTGCCTCCTCGAAAGCCGATCCGCGAAGCCTGTTGACTCGGGCAGCGTTGTCGAACTTGTGGGAGGGCAGCTTCTGCAGATCAACAGCCTTCTTGGCCGCCTTCTTCCCGACCGCATCACGGAAAGCCGCACCACGCTTCAGTGGGGACTTCTCGATGCCGCTCCGAACCGCCTTTCGAACCCACTGGTCGGAGACAGCCGCCTTCTCCATCTGCGCCTCGTAGACGAACTGCTCTTCAGGGCTCAGCTTGTTGAAGTCGGCGGACGCCATCTTGTACTCGCCGCCCATGCCGATGCCGGAACGCTGCGGAGGCATGGTGGCCTCGACGAGGCTCGGGTCGCGCGGTGCGCTGGTCGAGATGTCGAAGGTGGCCGGGTTGAAGAGGGTCTCGCGGATGCGCTCTTCCGTGAGAGGCATGACCTTCTCGCCGTCCATGAAGACGGAGAAGGGCTTGGCCGCACGCTCCATGATGACGAGCGGGATGCGGATGTGTGGGAGGCCCGTCTCCTGGTGCTCGATCTCAGGGCGCTCCGTCTTGTTGGCCACGTCGGCGTAGCCGAACGCGAAGCCACGGTTGGGCTCGACGCGATCGAGGTTCACGTTCACGTCGTAGTCCGACAGGAACGGAAGCTGCTTGAAGAGCTCGCTCGTCAGCTCCTGGGGCCAGTTCTCCGGCGTCTCAGAGAGGCGCGTGGCGAAGCCGGCCATCTTGCGGAATCCATCTTCGAGCTCGGGAAGCGCGTCCTTGTACAGGTTCATCAGAGACTCCTCATTTGGCCTTCAACTTCAGGGCGAAGCTGGTTCCAGGGGATACCACGTACGGCGGAACTGCTGGTGACGGCGGGCCAGGAGCGGCCGTTGGGTGAGTGTGGGTCAGGACCCATTGGATGAATGCTGTGTCGGCAAGCCAGACTCCGGTTGTGCCGTTTGCGACAGTGACGCTTGAGTCGATGGCGGTTGTCGGGGCCTTGATGTTGAGAGGGCTCGTCTTCGCATCGATGTCGATTCCCTTCGCCTTGAGAGTCGCCTTGTCAGCGGCATCAAGAGTGAACTTGTCGCCCAGGGTAATCTGCACTTCCCCATCAGCGTTCACGGTCACCTTCCCGTGAATCTTCCAGACGACATCCTTCTCGACTTCCCAAGCAACACTGCCGTCTTTGCCCACCTTGAGACTGATCTTGGTAGCGGCCCCGTCTTCTCCAGACTCCTTGATTGCAAGGCTCAGGATAGTATTCGAGTCACCGTCATGGGAACCGATTTCCAAGACGGCAATGGGCTTCGCATCGTCTGCGAACTCTCTTGCAGAGAGCTTCAGAAGAGCAGGACGGTGGCCATCAGTCGTCGTCTCTTGTCGAGCGATTGACCATTCGAGATCACCACCAAGAGTCTGGAGAGAGTAGTTCTCACAGATGTCCCTGATGGTGTTGTTGATGGGCAAGAACATCCTCTGGCAGAGCCCAGTGCCCCCGATCTGCACCACCCCGCCGCGCCTCAAGATGAGGAAGTTCTCGTCTCTCGTCCCCATCCAGATGTCGCCAGGGTTGAGATCTTGCCGATGGCCCCGGAACTGGCCAGGCCCGTCAACGGAGGGCGGGGCCCAGGCCAGAACGAAAGCCTTGGAGCCGTCTGAAGGCTCACAGAGCCAACACACCGAGCCTACCTCCGGCATGAAGTAGATGCCCTCACCGTTGTTCGGGTGCATGTACGGCACCGCGAACGGGATGTCCGTCATCGGCTTCTTGGTGAACTCCGTGTGCACGGAGAGCGTCCAGTTCGCGATGTTGACGTCCAAGACCTTCGCCTGGTGAATGAGCGCAGGCCTGGGCGATGACTTGACGGGAGGCATTCCGCTTCCTCTCTAGTACACGTGCTTCTTGGAGCCTACTGGTGGCTTTCCGAACTCCGCACCGAAGGCCATACCAGGAATGGGGTGTGAGCCGTGGAGATCCGACTTCAGGCCCATTGCGGCTGCCTGCTGCAGAGTGGCGTGGAGCTCCTGGAAGTTGAGACGTCCCATCCAGTTCGTCGACTGGGCCGGGATCTCGGTGATGCCCTTGAGGATGGGCTCGTGCTCGATGGCCTTGTGCCCCTTCTGCAGGTTCCTGTTGTGCTCTTCGACAACAGAACGAGGAGCGACGTCCCCATGGACGTAGTCGCTGTGGCCTGGATCCTTCACGCGGGTGAGGTTCGTCAGAGCTCGAACGACGACTTCCACGTTACGGCGACGCACCCCTTCCCTCTCGTACAGAGCGTTGAGCTCGTTCGTGAGGTAGTGCTGGACGGCGTGGATGTCCTTCGTAGCGGCCAAGAGCTGCAGCGGATTGACGTGACCGCCTGAGAGGGAATCGCCCCTCTTCACCTCGGTGCCGACTTCCATCTTCGGATTCACCAGACGAGTGTCGACCTTGTGGGCGATGCCGTTGACGACGATGTTCACACCACCAGTCGGGTCCTTGGTGACGTGGGTGATCTTCCCAGACGCCTGAGCCAGTGTGGCTTGGTCCTTCAACGTCTTCGGCATGCCCAGCACCTGCTTGAGGCGGGTGAACATGTCGACAGAGCCTGCGCCGGCACCCGTGGCGACACCGCCGGAGTGGAAGGCGTTCATCGAGAGCTGAGTAGCGCGCTCTCCCAGAGCCTGGCCTGCGAGGATGCCGATGTTGGTTCCGACGTCGTGAGGTACGCCGCGCTCGTTGAGACCGAAGCACTTCGCGCAGACACCATCTCCGTGCTGGCACTTCAACGGAGAACGAACCAAGACCTTCTGGTCCTTCATCTTGGCGGTGATGTCAGGCGTGAGGAGAGTGCCCTCCTTCACCGTCACGCCGTCCTTCAGCTTGTACGGAGCGGCCAAGAAGCGATCGTGGATGTCAGAGTGGCTGATGTCCATCAAGACGCCGTGACTCGTCTTGCAGTCAGGCGACGTGATGAGGGTGGACATCGTGGTGTTGAGAATCTCCTTCGAGGCAGCACCTGGGTCAGACGTACCAGAGGCCCGCTGCAGGGTTCCCTTTCGAGCTCCGTTCTGCGTGAGCCAGTACTCTCCGAGATCCAGTCCCTCAGAGAAGGAACGAGTCACTGGGGTGGTGAGCGTCCTGTTGAGAGAGTCCTGCACCAGCATGGGGGCAGCCACCATCTGACGGAGCTGCTCCGCCTTGCCACGAGCTCCGGTGTACACCATGCGTCCGAGCCGGTTGTCGCTGCGAGACCAACGGGCCTTGGCAGCAGCGTCCAGCTTGTCGGTGGCGTTCGAATAGATCTCCACCAGCTTCTTGTCGAGCTCCGCACCAGGCTTCATCGTCTTCGAAGCCGCGTTGGCCAGCCCAGTTGCTGTGTGGAGGATGCCGTCTCGTTCTGGGAGAACAGCGAAGTCCTTCAGGCCGAAGGAGACACCGAGCTTGTACGACCACTCGTTGCCCAGGTCCTTCAGACCATCGATGGACTTGGCGTAGGCGTTGACGTGGTTCTTCGCCAGACCGGTTGCAACCTGGTCGGCCAAGAGCCTCTTCGTCACGTCGAGCTTCGGGTTGTGGAGGATGTCCTTGTTCATTGCGAACCCGGACGGCAGGTGCTCAGCGAAGAGGAGGCGACCAGCAGTCGTCTCACCAGCAGCGCCCTTGAGCTTGAAGACATCGGTCGGGCCGATGTCGTGCTTCGAGAGAGCCTTCTTCACCTCATCGACAGTGGAGAAGGTCTTGTTCGTGCTCTTGCCCCACTGAGTCATGTAGTGCAGTCCCAGAATCTGCTCCTGGTCCAGCACGTACATCACCTTGCCGCTCATCGGGCTGAAGAGGTTCTTGGAGGGGAACATCTTCTTCGCCTCCTCAACCGCAGCACGAGTGAGGGGGACGGTGCCGGCCATCGTGTCGCCGTCGAAGTCGGCGTTGAAGCCGCCACAGACGAGAGGGTGAATCTGAATGGCCTTGCCGCTGACAATCTTCGGGTTGAAGGCCATCACCGAGAACTTGTGCAGAGCAGGGTCACGCTTCAGCAGCATGGGCCTGTCTTCGATGACCTTCTCCAGCGCCTTCAGGGCGAGGGAGGTGTCCTTCTTGATCTCATCCTGGCCAGCGAGTGGAGAGAAGCCCCAGCGGCCAAGCTGGGCCACCACGAAGGGCTTGTACATCTCCATCGCTGCAGCCTTCGGCAGGCCGACCTCGTCGATGTGCAGGTTCGGCTCTGGAACGATGGTGGAGCGGATGGAGAGGTCCAGCTTCCTCTTGACCAGCTTGCTCTGGAAGTAGCCCTCTTTCGGCTGCCCCTCGATGCCGCCACGACCGATGATGTCGAGGATGCCGGGCAGAGCTCGGGCACCCTTCTGGTCCTGGTCGTAGACGGGCTTGTAGTTGCCGACTGCCTGCAGCGCCTTCACTGCGTCCCAGATTTGAGTCCTGAGAGGGACCTTGTGCTCTTCGGAGTACGTCTTGTGATCGAAGTCCTTGAGCTGGTCGTTGATGAGGGAGATGTTCTTGTAGAGGCCGTTGATGGGCGCGTAGTTCACGTCCCCAGTCGGCGTCGTCGTCGCCGGGCGGAACTTCGGCGGGATGATGGGGATGTTGTGCATCATGTACGCATCGGCTGGCTTGAGGTTCTGATGCTGCAGAGCCAGGAGGTACTTGATCTTCTTGTTGGCGCGATCGAGATGCGTTCCGTGGAGGTTCGGCATCTCCGTCTTCAGCTTGGAGATCTCCTTCTCGACATCGACCTTCTTCAGAGCGTGCTCAATGGCAGCCCCGCCGGTCTTGCCCTCCAGGGTGCGCTTGCCCGCCATGATGTCGTCGAGCTCCTGCAGCTTGAGCCCGAGCAGCACAGGCACTGGGCCTGGCTTCACGTTCTCACCGCAGAAGACTGGGTTGGGGACCGGCTCTGAGAGCTTGAGGTAGGACCACTTGTCGCCGTCGATGCCACCGGTCAGGTGTGGGTCGAAGAGACCACCAGGCACTGGCTTGAGGTTCTTCGACAGGAGTGTCTTCGAGGCGTCGGTGATTTGGTGCCGGCCGTTGCCTGCCTGCTGCAACGTCTCCTTGTCCGTGACAGGCACCAGACGAAGACCTGTGCCCTCCTTCTGCACGTTCAAGCCGGCACCGCGCAACATGGTGACGAACTTGTTGTAGGCGAAGGACGGAACTGGCGGAGGTGGCTCGTGCCCATTCTGCACCATCGACCAGAAGTTCATGTCCTGCTGATCGGACTTGTACGTCGCCATCTCGCGGATGTTGTGGCGCGCGTCGTGGCCCAGCAGAGAGTACATCTCCAACTGACCGAAGCCCTGGCCTCCGCGCTCACCACCGCTGGTGGGCTGCTTGTCAGCGTCGTAGGGCAGGCCACGGCCGTTGACGTCGGTGCCACCACCACGGACGGTGAGCTTCTTCTCGACCTGCTGCACGAGCTTGAGGAGGTACTGGTTGCCGACCAGCACTGAGCCCACGGCCTTCTTGGGGTCCTTTGGATCGAAGACGAGCTCTTCGTCCGGGATGCCGGCCTTCTTCAGGTCGTCCATCACCTGCTGGCGGTAGTCATGGCCAGGTCCTGCGAAGTTGTTGACGATGTACGGCTTGCCCGTCTTCGCCGCAATCTTCGAGGCAGCCGTCTCCAGCACCTGCCCGATGTTCATGCGGGTGGGGACGCCTGACGGGTTGAGGAGCACCTGCAGGTGCTGCTTCTCGCCCTTCTCATCCACGGTGAAGGGCATCTCGTGGTCGGGCAGAATCTGCGTGATGATGCCCTTGTTGCCGTGACGGCCGGCCATCTTGTCGCCGATGACGGCCTGCTCTTCAGTCTTCACGTAGATCTTCACGCCACGACCTGAAGGGTCCTTCACCACCTTGGTGACGACGCCGACGTGATCTTCGTCCCAGACAAGGCTCTTGTCCTTGTAGGGCTGGATGGCGCGCTTGCCGAGAGCTCCCCAGGCGTGGGTCAGCTTGGTCGAGACGTTCTTGCCGACTGCCGCCACCAGGACCTGGCCAGGAGACACCCTGGTGCCAACCTTCACGACGCCATCGTCTTCGATGTTGTCCCACTGGTCCTTCGTCATCGATGAAGAGCGGACGACGGAGTAGGCCTTGAACTTGGCCTTGGAGATGTGATCGCTGTCGGGATCGATCTCCATGTTCTTCTTGTAGAGGTGCTCGCTGGTCAGCTTCTTCGCTGCCGACTCCGAGATGACGATGCCGTCTTCGAAGTTGTAGCCCTTGTACGGGACGTAGCCGACCTTCAGGTTGGTGCCGATGGCCAGGGTGCCGTTCTTCGTGTAGTTCGAATCGGCCAACACCTGACCCTTCTTCACGGCATCACCGACCGCCACGAGAGGCGTCGAGTGCATCATCCCCTTGGGGTCGTTGAGCGGGAAGTGGTTGTAGAGCTGCACCTCCGACTTGCCGTCTTTCCCCTGCACGACGATGTGACCGTCCTTCACCGCCGTCACCTTGCCATCAGTGGTGGCCCTGGCCGTGGTGAAGTGACCGACGAGCTTCTCGAAGGTGTGAGACGGGTCAGTCGAGTCAGTCTTCGTCTGCACCAGGGGCTCTTCGCGGTGCTTCAGGCCGATGGCCTGTTCCATCTGCTTGTCAGCCATGGAGACGCGGTTGCCGTTGTTGCACGGCAGGAAGGGCACCATGTTCGAGGCGTAGTTGAAGATGCCCTTGGAGGAAGGCATCACGTACTGGGCCGACGAGTACGGGCGGACGGCAATCTCCCCGTTCGGGAGCTTCACCTTCACGTCCTTCGCGAGAGGCACCGGCTTGCCGTTGACCCACTTCACCTGGTCCGGCAGCACCGCCGTCATCATGTGGAAGTCGGCGACCTTGAGGTACATCTCCTTGCCGGACTTCAGATCGAAGACAGGGGCTTCGAGGTCCTTGTCGTTCTTCCGGACGTTGGCCGAGAGGTGAAGGGTGATGCCGGTCTTCTCGGACTCTGGCGTGTGCATCGGGTCGAGGAAGCCGAAGTGGCTTGCGTTCACCGCCTGCATCTCGGGCGTGAGCATCTGAGTGCTCTTGATGCCGCCCAGGTCCTTGGCCATCAGCGTCGTCTTGCGATTCGCTGAGAGCATCTGCAGAGGGTTGGTCTGGTCGGAACGCTCAGAGACGCCACCACCCTTGGAGAAGAACTCACGGATGGGCTTGTTGAAGAGGTCAGGGGAGAGGATCTCACTGACGGACTTCTTGTGATCCACCAGCGTACGGAGACGGCCCTTGATGGCCTTGGCCCCTCGCTCGGCAATCTTCTCAGGGATGAAGTCCTCGACCGAGACGACCTCCTTGAAGGCAAGGCTGTCACGGTCATCAGGCTGGTGAGTACCACGGGAGACTCCGAGAACCTTCGCGGCTCCCAGCGCCAGAGCCTGGCCATCCACCTTGCTGAAGGACTGGCCGAGTGTGACCTTCGTGGTGTCCGGGCGGATCTCAGTCTGCTCGAACGTCTTGACGATGTGGGCTCCGAGAGTGCCGGCGTCTTCAGGAGTCGCGACACCTTCCTCCGCCGTCTTGCCCCAGAACTTCTTCAGAGCGTTGTTGAAGCGAGCTTCGTTCTTCGGCTTGTTGGCAGCGAAGATTTCCTTGCCCCACTGGTTCTCAAGCTGGTCGTCTGAGACGCCGAGGGACTTGAGGACCGGGTACAAGGGGACGTGGGTGTTCTCCATCTTCAGCGTGAACTGCTTGGAGAGTCGATCGAGCTTCACGGAGAACCCACGCCCGTTGATGCCCTTCTTCATGTTGTACTCGGTCTCCAGGTCACCGTTCTCCTGGACGCGAGTGTAGGCCCCGGACTTGAGTCGGAAGAGGTGATCGATCTGGTACTCGCTCCCACCGACGATGTAGCTGTAGCGGTTGGTCAGCTTGGGGATTCGAGCGAGGGTTGTCCCCTTCTTCGTGTCGATGACCTTGCCGGTGGCGATGTCGATGAGCTTGACGTCACCCTTCACAGGGCAGCCCCAGGTGGACTCCTTGTCCTTGGCCTCTGCCTGGCTGGAGATGTCGTCGTGAGCGATCTTGTCGTCGACCCTGAGGTTCTCGACCACCAGGCGCTGGTGGCGGCCTTCGTAGGGGAAGTACGTCTGGATTGCCTTGACGGTGTTCGCCTTCAACGTCTCGAAGGCATTCTCGGGTGTCAGGTGGTCAGCCATGTCCATCTCACAGTGCGCAGTTGGAGAAACGACTTGTTCGGGGCCCTAGCTCTTGCGCAGAAGAGATTTTCGGGCTGGGTCGAACACTCCCAAGGTACTCCAATCCGTCGGAGGATCACAACGAAACTTCTGAAAGTCTTGGCATAAGAGTTTGCCGACAACAAAGTCGGTCTTCAATTCGGAGTAGTTCATGGATTCAACGCAGAACCAGATGTTCGAAGACGAGAAGTACGAAGCCTTCAACGGCCTCGACGTGACGACCGAGGAGCCGCCCACTGAAGACCCGCTTCCGGCGGATGAAGAGTGAGCCTCTTCGTGTGGTCCTTCCTGCTGTCGTTCTGCATCCGTCTCAGCTTCCGCATGCAAGAAGTCTGGGCGCGAATTCCAAGGTAACGCATGTCTGAGCCCACCAAGACAGCGTTCTGCCCGCTCTACTTCAGCTTTCACGGCGGTCAGTTCAACGAAAGAGGCATGCCGGTCTTCAACGGAATGCCGGTCCCAGGAATGTGCGACCGGGCATTTGACTGCGGTACCTGCTCTCTCATGTCGAAGTGGCTCAACGAGATGTTTGATGCCGGCTGGGACATTGGGTGGGAGTGCGACAAGTGTTTGAAGCAGACGTACGAACCGGACAAGGAAGCAGGCATTCGCCGCAACCTCCCCGGCTTTTTTCAATCAACCCAACCTGACGAGCAAGCCCCCGGCTACATCGCCGGCTGCACCCGATGCGGGTGGCCGGGCTCGTTCCTTCAGGTCATTCTACGGAGGCAGCATGGCTGAGTGGTACATGCCGTACGCGCAGCCCCAGCCATCTCAAGAGGCTGTTTCAGCGCCGCGTCCGGTTGCAGTCAAGCGGGAGTTCGATCCACGAAACTTCCTTATCTGTACGTGGTGTTCGAAGCCCATCGAGCAAAACGAAGAGTGCATGGAGTTCATGCCTGGGCAGTCCGGCTTCGGTGCGAAGAGCGGCCGTCCTGCTGTTGTCGACTGCGAAGACGCAAGCTTCGAACGAGCCGTGCTGCACATCGAGTGCATCTACGACTACGTCTTCAGCCTCGAAGATTCTCTCGCATACAGAGACGGCTTCATGGAGGAGATTGAAGTCTGTGGGCTGTGTGGCGAGGTTCTTCACGGTGTTTCACCAAGCTTCTGCAGCAACTGCGGAGCGCAAGTCGGAGGCCCAAGTGATTGACCTCACGGAGCCCGTGTTCCAGCAGGACATCGACACTGAGCATGAGTACGCGACCCAAGGCTGGAAGGTCATGTACGAGTTCCATGAGCGACTCAAAGCGCAAGGGGCCCCACAGGAGCTCGTTGCGCAAGTCGCGGCGCTCACTCAGCAGTACCAGACCCTCACCAACGGGATTGCAGCCATCCAGCGTTGCTTCCCAGTGGAGAAGAGAAGATGACCGAAGCCGAGAAGTTCGAGTACCGGATGCAGTTCGTTGCTCGGGCAGTCTTGCTGCACGAACAGAACGAACGACTCAAGAAGCGACTCAAGACGAAGACCAAGATGGAGAAGCATTGGCGGAAGTCCTTCATGGACCTCTACAAGGCAACAACCCTCAAGTCCGTGGCCGACAAGGTCAAGGCGCAGGCACTGAAAGTGAGTACGGGATGAACGAGAACACCTTCATGAAGAAGTACATCAAGCACCTGGAAGGCCGGAAGATCGAGAAGACCGGAGTCAGCAAAGACGGCTTCCCGTTCTTCACGCTGGACGACGGCTCGAAGGTGGAGGTGTCGAGGGACGAGGAGGGCAACGGCCCTGGCTTCCTCTTCGGCCTCCCCAAGCCGACGTGACGAACGCAGAAGAGAACGCCAAGACGATTGAGAAGTACGCCAAGTACAAGAAGAGCTACGGCTGCATCGACTGTGGTGCAGACGAGCAGTACATGGTGACGCAGTCCGTCTGGCAGGAAGCGTTCCCGAACTACAGAACCGTGCATCAGGCACGACGAGCAGAGGGACTCCACACCTGCCTCTGCCTGTCGTGCCTGGAGAGTCGCCTGGGCCGGAAGCTGACGATTCAGGACTTCATCGATGCTCCCATCAACAGGACTCTCTTCTTCGGCTTTCGCATGGGACTCAAAGAGAAGTAGAAGTTGAGCCCATCATCGGGCTCAGCTTTTAGCCATCAAGCCGCAGCAGTGGCCGGCATGACGGTGAACTCCTCCAGCTTGTCGCCGAGGAACTCTGCCTGCTCTTCCAGCGTCATCTCCTTGCGGTGGATGTGCTTCCGCGAGTGAGCGAGGATGGTGCAGAGCAGAGTCGCCTCCTTCTTCGACTGCTTCAACGCTGCGTACTCCGACCACGAGGCGTTGTAGTTCGGCTGGCGCATCTCCTTCTTCAGCGCCTTGATGTCAGCAGCCGTCTTCTTCACTTCAGCCTTCAGCTTCGCAATGTTCAACATGGCGTACCCCTACTTGAGAAGCGGAAGCTGCGAGAGCAGCCGCCGCACCGTTGAGCGGCCACACGGCACAATGCCGATGGCCATCGCAGCCCCGAGGTAAGGCTCGTCGGGTTCGCGAATCGTCTTGTGGGGAACGCCAGCAGTCTTCAGCCGGTGTTCGAGACGGAGGAGCTGGTCCTCGTTCTCGACGGCGAGAGCTACGGCGAAGGTGTGCTCAGGAAGGTTGCCAGGGGAGGACTCACCTGAAGCATGAATCGTCTGAGCGACGATAGTGCCCAGCGGTAGATCTCGCCGGACAATGACGTAGTGGGTGAGGCGATCTTCAGACTAGTGAGTTCTGCATTGCATCCTCCAGCGCCCTCGACGGGATTCGAACCCGCTTCCGTCCCCCTCTAGTCGGAGGCTGCTCGGCCCAATGAGCTACGAAGGCAGGCCCAATCCTAAGACGGGCCCGCCCAGAGTCAAGCTCTACCCGACCGGAGCAACTCTGCGAGACGGCTTCTGCTCCGGCATCGGTGCCTGGCTTGCGTCCAGCGGGTTCTCCTGTGAGCCCTTGTCGCTCTGGAACATCTGCATCACCAGCATGTAGAGCTGCGGATTCTGCCCCTTCATGCGACCGAGCTCCGTCATCTGCGTCAGCTTGTCCATCTTCTTGAGCTCAGACGCGGCACGCTTGGCGAGGTAGAGAAGGTTCATGCCACCACCCTTCTGGCCCTGGGTGATGGGGCTCTGCGCCTCTTGAGGGATGCCTTCTTGTGGGGCCTGCTGGGCGTTCTCGGTGGAGACGGTCGAGCCTTGCGGCATGGCTGGATCGACCTACTACCCATCGAGCATCTCGCCTTCTTGGCCCGTCTGCGGCCCGCCCTGCCCCGGCGGCTGCGGTTGGCCGCCGGCAGCTCCCGGAGCGCCACCAGGAGCTCCTGCAGCCCCTGGCTGGCCAGGCTGACCGCCCTGCATGGCCATCTGCTGTTGCTGCATCTGCATCTGGGCCTTCATCGTGATGGCCTGAGCCTCGGCCTGTGTGTTGGCCTGGGCGAGCTGCATCTTGCGCTGGAACTCCATCTGCTTCGCCAGCTCCAGCTTCTTGCGCTCCTCCTCCACCACGTAGTCCTGGTCCACCTCGTTGAGGAGGGTCTGGTCGGAGATCTTCTGCGCCTGGTTGAGCTGGAAGTAGAGCGTCGAACGCTGCAGATCGTCCGCCATCTTGAAGCGCCGCATGTGCGCCTTCACCGGAGTCCACTCCATGAAGTTCGCGATGCGCTTGATGACGAACTGGTTCAGCATGTTCTCGTGGTCGGTGCGGTAGCCGATGAACATGTTCTCCAGCATGCGCATGGAGACGTTCGAGCCCGAGTACGTCAGGCCGCCGTAGACGAACTCCTGCGGCACGCCCATACCGGCGATGATCTGCTTCGACCAAGTGTCCATCTCCTGGTACAGACCGAGCGCCTTGCCGTCCCCACCGATGGTCTCGTTCCCAATGGGGAGCGGCAGGATGGGGATGTAGTTGTTGTCGTACTTCCACTTCGCGATCTCCCCCTCCATGCGGCTCTTCCACGAGTCGAGAGAGACGGTGGTGTACGGGTCCGAGCTCGCTGAGCCGGCCTGTGGGAAGAGCACGCGCAGAGGAACGATGTGCTCCTGTGCGATGGCCTCTTGCGCCTTGCGGAGAATCTGAAGGTAGAACGTGTCCTTCAGGACCGGGAAGATGAGAGGCATGCCCCAGCCGTTGTCCTTCTGGCTGATGATGGGGCGCTTCATCACGAAGATGTTCTCAGGCGAGAACGAGATGAACTTGTTGCGACGCATCGCCTCGACGAAGACGTCGGGGATGGTGTCGAGGACGTTCTTCTTCCCGAGCAGGATGTCGTTGCGGAGCTGCAGGGGAATCTCGAACGTGTACGTCGGGTCGGCCCCACCGAAGCCTGGGTCGATGTTGAGGTACTCGGGGTTCCACCGCTGAAGACGGATGCGGCGCAGATCCTTCTCGAAGAAGTCCTG
>Ga0154020_10002177_pt1 | contig 23848 bp, 24 predicted proteins | sample Klosneuvirus_201_FD_109709 | JGI IMG/M metagenome (GOLD analysis project Ga0154020, IMG submission 109709) | Active sludge microbial communities from wastewater, Klosterneuburg, Austria - Klosneuvirus_20160825_MG | ecosystem: Engineered > WWTP > Aerobic digester > Activated sludge | place...
ATCTATGCAAAGAGATTTTGAAAAACCAAATGCACAGACAGAATTAGAAACCATTACAGGTTTTGTAGTTCGTAAAGGCGAACAACTCAAAATACCAACACCAACATTTAAAATTGCATATGAAAAATTAAATAGTAATGCATAACCAACTGTTTAATATAAAATATTCAATCCTTTAGAATGAAAATAGTTTTAGAAACTCCACGACTATTTCTAAGGGAGATCACGGTTGAGGATGCAGAAAGTGTATACTTGTTAAACCATGACCCTGATGTAATAAAATATACAGGTGATAATGCTTTTGAAAGTATTGAAGCTGCTAAATCATTTATCAATAATTATGACCAATACAAAAAATACGGATTTGGGAGATGGGCAGTAATTGAAAAATTGACAAGCAATTTTATTGGATGGAAAAAAACAGTATCAATATGAACTACTTTTCTCAACCTAATGCTGCAGAAAGATACGCGAAAGGAAGACCCAACTTTCATGGCATTACCGTAAATAATATAAAGAACTTTTTGAAATTGGAAAACAAGGTGAACAACGCATTAGATATAGCTTGTAGCACCGGACTTTCAAGTCAGGCATTGTTGGCTATTTCCAATAATATTTATGGAACCGATAGTTCACAAGCTATGCTAAATTTTGCGTTACAAAAAAATAAGATAAAATATCAGATTGCATATGCAGAAGTGCAACCTTTTGAAGATGGTTTTTTCGAATTGATTACTGTTGGTTCAGGTGTTCATTGGTTTGATATAGATAAATTTCTATTGGAAGCTCATCGCCTTTTACAGGATAAAACTTGGTTAGTTTTGTATGATAACTATTTCACCGGAGAAATGGAAAACAATAGCGAATTTATAAATTGGTACAAAACTGTTTATCTGAAAAAATTTCCAGCCCCATTGCGGAACGATAGTTATGATTGGACGAAAGCAAATTTAGTTAAGAAGTCATTTGAGTTTACTTACGAAGAGAAATTTAAAAATAGAGTTGTTTTTAATATGAAAGAATTAAGTCTTTATTTTACAACTCAAAGTAATATAATTTCGGCAGTTGAAAACAAATTAGTCACTTATGAAGAGGTTGAAAATTGGTTACAGGATGAACTTTCAAAGTTCTTTCCCAAGAAAAACGAGGAAGTAATAATCTATTATGATAACTGGGTGAAATACATACAAAAAAGGTAAATGAAAATCATCAAAACAAAAACGCTTTCCGAAAAACAATTCGAACAAATCAATCAATTTTGGAATGATGAGTACCCCTTAAAATTGAAAGACAGATTTCCAATTCTATTGGATGGCGTTGACGATTATAATCACTATGTAATCTTAGATCCTCAACAAAATGTATTGGCTTGGGCAGTTGATTTTGATAAAGATAGTCAAATTCGTTTTTCAATCATTGTTACATCAAATCATAAAGGAAAGGGACTTGGAGGTTTACTAATCAACAAAATGAAGGAAGAAAATGAGGAATTTTATGGTTGGGTAATTGATCATAGTGATGATTTGAAAGTCAATGGAGAAAATTATCAAACACCGATGCCTTTTTATCTAAAACATGGTTTTGAAATTTTAAATGACCAAAGAATTGATAACGAAATGATAAGGGCGGTATTAGTTAAATGGAGTAAAAAATGAAAATAGCTGCTGCACAGATAAAATCAAATTCTAACAACACAAATGAAAATATCAAACAACATTTGCGAATGATTGATGAGGCGGCTACGAAAAATGTAGATTTGATTGTGTTTCCTGAAATGTCGCTAAGTGGATATGAAAGGGAATTGGCAGATAAACTTTCATTTTCAGAAAACGATTCACGACTTAAAGTATTTAAAGACAAAGCCTTATCAAATGGAATGCTCATTATTGTAGGAGCTCCTATCAAACTAAATTCGCAACTACACATTGGTTCGTTTATATTTTTTCCGGATGGAACTAAATCCATTTATACCAAACAGTTTTTACATGAAGGAGAAGAAATATATTTCTCACCTAATTTCAATTTTAATCCATTGATTAATTTCCATGATGAAAAAATATCAATGGCTATTTGTGCCGATATTTCAAATCCAAAGCATCCAGAAAATGCAAGTCAAAATAAAACAACTTTATATATAATAAGCTTTTTTTATACGCCAAAAGGAATTGCAGAAGGCTATCAACAATTAAGTGAATATGCAAAAAAATATTCAATGAATGTATTGATGTCAAACTATGTAGGTAGTTCATATAATCTTGATGCCGCCGGAAAAAGTGCTTTTTGGAATAAAAATGGAAATATAGTTAAGCAGTTAAGTGAAGATAAAGAAGACTTATTAATTATTAAAATATAAAATGACAACAACATTCAAATATTCATTGGAAGGACAAGAAACAGATAGATTAATTTTTAGAAAAATCCAGGAATCAGACTTTGATATATGGTTAGAGTTTTGCAAATTTCAAGATTCACTTAAGTACATTTTTTCACAAAAAGAATTGGAAATTGAAGACCCAATTGAGAGGTGCAAAATTTGGTTCGATCGGGTTTTTCATCGCTACAAAAATAATTTAGGTGGCATGAATGCCATGATAGATAAAAAAACTGGCGAATTTGTTGGACAATGTGGTTTGTTAATTCAAACAGTTGATGAGATAGAAGAACTAGAAATCGGATATTCATTAATGCCAAATTTTAGAGGCCAAGGCTATGCAATTGAATCGGCAAAAAAATGTAAATATTTTGCTTTTGAAAAGAATTTTAGCAACTCTTTAATTTCAATAATTCATATAAATAATCAAGCTTCAGCAAAGGTTGCAATTGCTAATGGAATGACCTTGGAAAAAACCACAATTAGTAAAGGCGATGCTGTAAATATTTTTAGGGTTAATAAAAATTAAGACAAATGAATAACTATTTTAAGATTCGATTAATCAGCGAGACAGACACTCAAACTGTGTTGGATATTTACAAGTACTATGTTGACAATACCATCATTTCATTTGAGTATGATGCACCAACTCTTGAAGAATTTACAGAAAGAATAAAAACAAATACCCAGAAATATCCATGGTTAGTTTGCATATGCGATAATAAAGTTATTGGCTTTGCTTATGGTAGTACGCACCGTTACCGGACAGCTTATCAATGGAGTCCTGAATCAACAATTTATTTGGCACCCGATTTCCACAAAAAAGGAATTGGTAGAGTATTATACAAAACGCTATTTTCAATTTTGAAGTTGCAGGGTTATTACAATGTTTTTGCAGGTGTGGCATTGCCAAATGAAAAAAGTGTTGAATTTCACAAGGCATTGGGTTTTGAAGAAATCGGAATATTTAAAAATGTTGGCTACAAACATGGCAATTGGCACGATACACATTGGTTTCAATTGAAGCTGCAAGACACTAATCTTAAGCCGGTAACACCTAAATTATTGGAAGAAATAACTTCAACAAAAGAGTTTTCGACAATCATCAATTCAGCAAGTAAAAAATTTTAGGTTAATGAGACACGAACACCATTACAAACTAACAGCCATATGGAACGGCGATAAAGGCACCGGTACAAGCAATATAAAAGCATATGACCGCAGCCACACCGTTACAATTCAAGGAAAACCTGAATTGCATTTAACCACAGACAATCCTGCGGTTGGAGATAAATCAAAATTGAATCCAGAAGATTTACTGGTTTCGGCCATCTCATCGTGCCACATGCTTTCTTATTTGTATGTATGTGCTTTGGAAGGAATTATTATTACATCTTACATCGACAATGCAACAGGGATTATGATTGAGAAGAAAAGCGGAGGCGGTGGTTTTAAAGAAGTTACGCTGAACCCAATTTGTGAAGTTGCCGATGAAAGTATGATTGCTCAAGCGGTTGAACTGCATCATAAAGCACATGAAATTTGCTATATCGCCAACTCTGTAAATTTTGAAATAAAGTGCAATCCAATTTGCAAAGTATTATGAAAAAACGCAGTTATAGTATTATTGCATTTTTTATATTGACATGCAATATTTGCAATGCTCAAAACATTGACAGCATTCGCTTTATTCTTGATAGCACGTATTCAAGTTCACCATTCTATGGCAATATTTTAATCACCAAAAACAACAAAATACTTTTCGAAAGAAGTTATGGTAACGCCGATGCCTTAAATAATGTACCATTAACAAAACAAAACTCTTTTCAAGTGGCGTCTATCTCTAAACAATTTACAGCTTACGGAATCATGCTTTTGAAAAACAAAGGTTTGTTGAATTATGATAGTTTTGTTTGCAAATACATTCAAACATTTCCTTATAAAAATATTACTGTAAGACACCTTCTAAATCATACATCAGGGCTTCCAAACTTTTGGGATGACATCAGACCCAATATGGACACCACCAAATCAAATGGCAACAAAAATGTATTGGAGTATATAATTCAACACCAACTACCCTTGCAGTATGAGCCGGGCACAAAATTTAAATATGCCGATATTGGTTACGATTTTTTAGCCAATATTATTGAAAACATTTCAGGCTTAAATTATCAGGATTTTATGAATAAGAATGTTTTCAAACCCTTAAAAATGAAAAACACCATTGCCTATATGGTTACCGATATTCGGAGAATTCAAAATGAAAATTTAGCCATAGGTCATACCCTTGAAAATGGAAAATTTGAGTATGCACACCTGCAATCAAAATATAATTTCGTTTCTTACTTAGGCGATTTTTATGGGGATGGATCCGTAGTTACTACTGCAAGGGACTTGGCAATTTGGGATAAAGAACTTAAAAAATGCAAACTGATGCCTTCCCAAATACAATCTGAATCAATTATAGAACCAACTTTCAACGGAAAAATAATTTATGCAAGAACCAATCCCAACGTTGGTTATGGATTTGGCTGGTTTATTAAAAATACACCTTCCGGCAAAATGGTTTATCATAGTGGCGGACACCCCGGAAACTCTCATGTTTTGTATCGATTGTTAGATAAGGATATAACTTTTATTTTCTTATCAAATGCAGAAACAGCCAATTTGAAACATTTGCGAAATAGGATACTTCACCTACTCAATTAAACAACAATTAAAAAAAGCAATAAGAAAAATTCATTAAGCACAACTGCAAAGGTTCAAGTAAAGCCTTGTAGCAATTTTGTTGCACGTTTAAATCCAAATAAAATCCAAACATTCCTCTATTTTGGAAACGGCTATCACTTCAATTTTTGATTTTGAAAGTCCTTTTTGGTTGAATTTAGAAATGACTATGGATTTGAAACCCAATTTTTCGGATTCGGAAATTCGTTGTTCAATTTTCGCTACAGCCCTTATCTCACCGCTTAAACCAATTTCTCCGGCAAAAGTCAGACTTGGATTTATAACCTGATTGTGGAATGAAGATAGGATTGCCACGGCAATGCCAAGGTCAATGGCAGGATCTTCGAGTTTGAGTCCTCCGGCAATATTTACAAAAACATCCTGGGTACCCAAAAAGAAACCACAGCGTTTTTCAAGCACAGCCAGCAACATATTAAGTCGCCTCAAATCAAACCCGTTGGAATTACGTTGTGGGGTGCCATAAACTGCACTGCTAACCAATGCCTGGGTTTCAACCAACAAAGGGCGCATTCCCTCCATTGCTGCTGAAATAGAAATGCCGGACAAAGGTTGTTGTCTCTGGGTTATAAGTATTTCACTGGGGTTTGGGACTTCTCTCAAACCGGTTTGTAACATCTCGTAAATTCCAATTTCGGAAGAGGAGCCAAAACGGTTTTTAATTGCTCTTAAAATTCGGTAGGTATGATGCCTGTCACCTTCAAACTGCAAAACTGTATCAACCATGTGTTCCAGCACTTTTGGCCCCGCAATAACTCCGTCTTTGGTTATATGGCCAATTAAAAATACCGGTGTGTTGCTTTCCTTGGCAAAACGAAGAAATTCTGCAGCGCATTCTCTTATTTGTGAAATGCTTCCCGGGGCTGAATCTATTGTATTTGTATAAAGAGTTTGAATAGAATCGATAATCACAATATTGGGTTGCAACTCACGCAGTACCTGAAAAATGGCCTGTATATTTGTTATAGAAAGTATATAACATTCTTCGTTTTTTATCCCAATACGTTCGGCCCGCATTTTTATTTGGGTTTCGCTTTCTTCTCCGGAGAGATATAATGTTTTGTACGCACTTTTTACTGCCATTTGAAGCAGTAGTGTGCTTTTCCCTATTCCGGGTTCGCCTCCCAATAATACTAAACTGCCTGTTACTATTCCGCCTCCCAACACTCTGTCTAACTCTCCATCCAAAGTTGGAAGTCGTTTTTCGCTTATTGAGTCAATTTCTGAAAATGTTTTTGGTTTGCTTTTCTGGGATTTAAGCTTGCTACCTTCGCCCACTGCATTCCATTCGGGAGTTTTATTTTCTTTTACAATTACCTCTTCCACATAAGTATTCCATAAACCGCATGCCGGACATTTACCAACCCATTTAGGGGCTGAAGCGCCGCAGTTTTGGCAAAAGAATGTGGATTTGGGTTTCATTGAGTAGAGATGTTAGATATAAGATTTTAGATATTAGACTTGGGCTAAATGAAAGTGTAACAACTTATTTCTTGATGGCGCTGAGTTGTCGGTTAACTTCATATAAAACCATTCCGGTGGCTACAGATACGTTTAGGGATTTAACCGGTCCGGTTATGGGTATAAATGCAAGTTTGTCGGCAATACGCAAAACAATTGTAGATAAACCTTTTTCTTCGGAGCCCATAACAATAGCTAAAGGTCCGCTTAGGCTTAATTCATCCATACGGTCACTGCCTTTTTCGGTACAACCTATAATTTGCAAGCCAAATTCTTTCATTTTTTCGAGCGCAACCGGCAATGATTTTACCTTGCAAACCGGCAATGAAAGTAGGGCTCCTGCGCTGGTTTTTACAGCATCCGGTGTAATTGTTACTGAACCACTTCCGGGAATAATTATAGCATGAACACCCATACATAATGCAGTTCGGGCGATGGCTCCAAAATTTCGAACGTCGGTTATTTCATCTAAAACCAAAAGCAATGGATCTTCTCCTTTTTCAAACACCCGGGTGATTATTTCCTCAAATTGTTGGTATTCTACAGGAGCAATAAATCCAATGGCGCCTTGATGATTTTTCCGAGTAATGCTGTCAAGTTTGGCAGGAGGTACAATTTTTAAGGAAATATCCTTTTCCTTAACCAGGGCAAGCAATTCAGAGGCAAGTTCTCCTCCGGTACCTTGTTTTAAAAAGATTTTGTCGAAGGTTTTGCCGGCATGTATAGCCTCCATAATGGCCCTGAGTCCAAATACGATATTACTTTGTGATGATTCCATATATAATGAAACAAACCCACCCTTAATCAGGATGGGTTTGCCTGTTGGTTATTTATTTTTATAATTAACGATTCAATTGATTGAACAAGGCCGTGTATTTATCACCCAAGGCTTTGTTTCCATTTTCACCGGCTTTTTTAGCGCACTCACTTAAGTATCCAAGTGCTTCCTGTATTTTTTCAGTTACAAATTTGGCATTTTTACCGGTGTACTGTTTATAGAAAATGATTTGTTGTTCGCAATCTTTCACCATAAACTCCATAAGCTTTTCAGCCCTTTTCTTGTCGCCGGCAATGTAATATGTATCAATATAATAGTATCTCAAGCGCAAGTCCATTGGCATAATAGCTTCAGGGATTACCTTTTGACTATAATCCAAAAGATTTACAGCTTTTTGGTTTTCCTTTTGCTCCATGGCATAGGTTCTGGCAAGTTGAACAAATAAAACACGCAAGTTTTTAGGAACCAATGTAGCTTTATCATCCATGTTCATTTTGAGGTTTTTATCCATATTACCCCAATCAAAGGTTTTCATTAACTTGTTATATAATAAGTCAGGATCGATTAAGCCCATGCGGTCTTTCTCACTTTTTACAGGAATTAAACGATAGGTTAAACCTTCCAAGCGGAAATATTCATCCAGGTTTAAATAGGCGGATGAACCGGTTGTTGTTGTGAAATAAATTGGGCGTTTCCAACCTTGTTTAGCGTTTTGAGCAATTATATCTAAAACTACTAAAGTGCCTTTATAAATATTACTTGCTCCAATATCAAAGTTAATGCTAGATACAATGGAATCTGTTTCTTTTACTATTCCTTGTTTGATGACTGCGTTTCTATCTACAGGCAGTGAAAATTTCTTAACCGGCATGTAGTTCATTGGTTCACCACGGGAGGTGTTCATATCGGCCGGATTATCACTTGTCATAAAATCAACCACCTGATCTAAAGGATAAACTTTGGTTTGATCAAACTGTCCATTATCGAAGAAGTAAGTAATGTCGCGGGTTCCTTCTACCAATTTTTCTTCAGGGATAGAAAGCGGAAGTGCTTCTGATTCATACACTTTTCTGCGCAATGCATTGATGTACCAGTCGGTTCCCAATAGACTTAAATTAATGATTCTTACGTCGGTACGAATATTTTCTACGTTTTGCGCATACCAAAGTGGATAAGTATCGTTGTCTCCATTGGTAAACAAAATGGCATTTTTCTCACAACTATTGAGGTAATTTTTAGCAAAAGAAATACCTAAATAACGGTTTGAACGATCATGATCATCCCAATTATATTTGGCCATTAAGTAGGGGCTTGCAACCAGAGATACCACAATGATACCTGCAGCCAATCCGGTTTTATTCATTTTTAGTTTTCTTCCTAAATAATCGTAAAGGAATAAAACACCTAAGCCAATCCAAATACAGAAAGTTTGAAAAGATCCTACCATGGAGTAATCTCTTTCTCTAGGTTCAAATGGAGGTTGATTTAGGTAAACTATAATTAATAGACCCGTAAAAAGGAACAATGTCAATATTACATTGGCATCAAATCTTCTCTTTTTAAATTGAATTACCATACCCATAATACCGAGTATCAGCGGTAAAAAATAAAAGGTATTGCGGGCTTTGTTTACTTTAAATGTATCGGGCAGTTTGCTTTGTGGCCCCAGCATCATATTATCAATAAAGTTGATACCACTTATCCAGTTTCCGTCCCATGGATCCCCGGTCATACCTTGAGTATCATTTTGACGGCCAACGAAGTTCCACATGAAATAGCGCAGATACATATACCCAATTTGGTATTTAAAAAAGAAGGTAAGATTTTGTCCAAAGGTTGGTTTTTTACCTTCCTTAGCACCACTCCACAATTGATAACCTTGTGCACCTTGTTCTTTTTGACTGTCGCCCATACGAGGGAAATAAGTGCAATACTTTGGATCCCACTCCGGCTCAAGTTTATTACCTACTTCTTCGTATTTTTCTTTGCCTTTTCTGTATTGCATGGCACCTTCGTCTATACCTGTGTATTGGGCGTTGTAGTATGGTCCATATACCAAAGGGCGACTACCATATTGTTCACGATTTATATAACTTGTAAGAGTATAGGCGTCCTCGGGATTGTTCATGTCAATTGCAGGATCGGCAAGTGAACGAATCACCACCATGGCATAAGATGAATATCCCAAGAAAACGAAAAGAATGCAGTTTAACACCAAATTTGCAATGGTGCGGTTGGTTTTTAAGGTGTAATAAATGCCATAAGAAAGTAGACCTAAAAACAAGGCTACAAAAAACAACACCCCTGTATTGTATGGCATACCCATGGAGTTAACAAACATTCTGTCGAAAATGGCTGCTACCTTTGGTAAACCCGGTAAAATAACAGCTTGCATAGCACCTAAGGCTACAAGTCCGATTGCTGTTGAAATATATAAACCTTTGCGGCTGTATTCGTAGCGATGAAAATAATAATAATAAACAACTGCCGGTATAACCAACAAGTTAAGTAAGTGCAATCCTACTGCTAATCCAAGAGTGTATGCAATAAGGATTAACCAACGATCGGAACCGTGTTCGTGTTTTACGCGCTCCCACTTTAGAATGCACCAAAAGGATAATGCAGTAAATAAAGATGAAGAGGCGTAAACCTCTGCTTCCACTGCGCTAAACCAAAAAGAATCCATAAAGGTAAGACTTAAAGCACCAACCAATCCACTACCAATAATGGCAAGTGCATGTGGCATTTCAATTTCATCAGCGTCAAGTTTAATATCAAGAATTTTTTTGGCAAAATGTACTATAATCCAAAAAGTGAATAATACAGTTAATGCACTTACAACCACACTCAGCATGTTTACCCATAATGCAATTTTGGTAAGGTCGCTGCCGGCCATTAATGAAAAAATACGGCCTATCATTAAAAATAGAGGAGCCCCCGGTGGGTGCACAACCTGCATTTTGTAAGAGGCAGAAATAAATTCACCACAATCCCATAAACTAACCGATTGTTCGGCTGTCATGCTATAAACGACAAGGGCTACAGCAAAACTGAGCCAGCCAAAGATGTTGTTAACTAATCCGAATTTCTTCATAATATTCAAGGTAGCGAAAATAAGTAAGTTTATTAAACTTTTCCAAAGTTAAACCGATTGAAGTTGGCACAACAAAGGAATTATTAAAAACGATAATCACAAACGCTTAGTATATGCCTATTTTTGTGGCGAAATGCAATCAGAACTCGTTGCTAAATGGCAACAAATCATTCAAAAAATTCAAAAGGATTTCAATAAAACACCCGATGTTAATGCCATTCTATTTCTTATTGGAATGCGTGAATACGGGCTTCCTAAGGCAAAATTTACTAAGGAAGAAAAGGTATCGTTGATGCATATTGCTGTTTGTCGCTTATTAAGCAAATCGGGGTATTACGAATTGGAAGGCCATGATGAAGACGGATGGCCACATTGGAAATTATTAAAAAAATTACCTTCCATTGATGTTTTGCAGCAAGAAACTTTTTTGAGACAGCACATCATCGACTATTTTGAAACAGAGGGCTTGTTGGAATAAGAAAATACTGTTATAATTTTTAATTAGAGGAATAATGTGCAAATCCTATAGCGTGAGGCGTTACAACCTTGCTAAGAGATTACGCCCTTTCAGTGCCATAAGGTGCTAGCCAGGAAGACTCAGTATGCAGGTTAGGAAAATTTTGACTTTTTTTTAATTGTCACTTGTTTTTGCAAAAATTATCAACTTACCTTTGTACGGAAGGGCTGGCAGAATTGAAAAATTTAATAACAAAACTTTGCCGGCTGAAGTCAAATGTCAATGTCAGGCTTTTTTCAACCTTAGGGTGATCCTCCTTTCAGACTTTTGTTTGAATGGACGACGTAAGAAGACAGCGATGCGCGACAGGCCAAAACTTGCTTTTAAGGGATTTTTTCAACCCTCAGCCCTTTTTTTCTTTTCAACCCATAACCTAATCTTACAATAAGGTGAATAGGAATTCCGTTCGTTTATCTGATATTTGTCCGGTTAAATAACTAATTTAAATGAAAAAAATCCACGTTTGTCTCGTTTTGATGTTTGCAATCTTAATGCCTAGCGGTGTTTTTGCCACTGATATGGAAGGAATTAGAAAGGAAAACAAGTATTCATTTTCGCCTTATCCCAAAAAGCGCAAAAAGGAGAAAGAAGAGATGTCGTACAAACAAGTATTTAGTTTTTACCCCATAAAAGCTTTATCCAATTATATGATGGTGGGTTATGAGAGACAAATTGGCCCCAAGCATGCTTTAAAAGTGGCTGCTGGCTATGTTAAGTTTGAAGAAGAAACAACATCCACAAATTTCAATTTTGAGGTAAGAGATTACTCCGGAATTAGATTTGATTTGGCGGTTAAATATTTTATTGGTGAAAATAATCCTGTGTTTAACGGCATCTATTTCGCTCCATTTGTTTCATTTAAAAATTGCAAATTCAAATATCACGATTTCAATGATTTTCAGTTTCCTGCTCCTCCTGTTGATGAATGGGAAGAAGGTGCGGCAACATCATTAAATGCCGGGTTTATATTTGGATACCAACTTCCAATTGGAGAAAGCTTTTCGGTTGATCTTTATGTTGGAAATGTACTAAAAAATAGTGGTGGCGATTATACTCAAGCCACACGTTTATTTGATCCTTACAAAAACTCTATTGGATTGATTTCAGGATTAACTGTTGGTTTTGGGTTCTAAAGCAACTTTATAGATTTTGTTGGTTTGCTGGGTAATCTTGTAATCTTCATTTATCTGTAAGCCGGCTATCCATATTATATCTTTCCCCGAAACTAAAACCTCAATTTTGTCTTTTTGAGAAACAGAAAGCTTCTTGTCAATAAGAACATCGCTTATTTTTTTATGCCCCTTCATCCCCAAAGGTTTAATTTTATCTCCTTGAAGCCAATTGCGAATTGTTAAAGGAAATTGGATTTTATCACAATCAAAACAGGCAATATTTTTGTCTTTTTCAATTACATTTAATTCTGTGTATTCAAATTTCCAATGAAAGTGAGAAGTTAAAATATGAGGTGTGCTTTCTGTAATAGTGTATTCCTCTGATGGTTTTTTATCAATTTTTTCAAGCACCCATTGAATATTGTGTGTAACCAAACGGTATGTATCTGAATAAAATATCTTACCTGAAGTGCAGCCAATAGTTCTGTAAATATCGGAAATCTGTGCGCTGTTAAAGTTAAAAGGCTGTAAGATATTATGCAAAATAAATGCGGGCTGTGGCAGGGTTTCAAGTTTTTTTATATGAAGGATGAAACCATCTTGAGTTAATGTAATTAAATCCTTTTTAATACTATCCATAAAATGTTCGACAAACGCATTGCCCTGCTTTATGTGTTCGGAATTTTGAAAAAATGTTTGTTCGTAATCCGGATTAATGATTGCAAATTGAGGCAAAACATGATGTCTAAGTCGGTTTCGATGATATTTATCGCTTTGATTGCTTAAATCTTCGCGGTAAGGTATATTCAATTGTTTAACGATAAGTTCAATTTCACTTCTACTCAAACAAAGTAACGGACGCAGTTTATTGCCGGATTTCGCTTTTATTCCTTCCAAACCTTTTGGGCCGGTGCCTCTTAATTGATTAAGTAAAACGGTTTCAACATGATCGGTTAAATGATGCGCGGTTATCAAATATGAATAGTTGTTTAAATCACAAATTTGTTCAAACCACTCATAGCGCAATTGTCTTGCTGCCATTTGTATTGAGATTCCGCGATGTCTAGAGTATTCTTCTGTATCAAAACGTTTGCAATAAAAAGGTATAGAATTTTCAGTACAAAATGAATTTACCAAGGCCTGGTCCGCATCACTCTCTGCTCCCCTTAAACCAAAATTACAATGAGCTACCCCAATGTTGTTTCCTCTATTTAAAAAATAGTGCAACAACAACATGGAATCCATTCCTCCGCTAACAGCCAGTAATAGCTTGCCATTGTTGACAAGCAGCGAGTTTGATTTGATAAAATCATCCACACGATCAAATAATTCTGACATTTTACAAAAATGGGCAATTGAATCCTTAATACAAGGGACACATTAAAGCAATTAAGCTTAACTTTGCAATCCTTAAAAATATATGAGCGACTCTATTAAGCACGAATGCGGCGTGGCCTTTATCAGGCTTAAAAAACCACTGGAATTTTACAAGGAAAAGTACGGTACACCTTTATATGGTCTAAAGCGCCTCCAAATGCTTATGGCCAAACAATTAAACAGAGGTCAGGATGGAGCGGGAATAGGAATTATAAAGCTAGATCCAAAATATGGTAACAGATACATTGCCAGAAGAAGAAGTGTGAGTAGAAATGCTGTGGCTGATATGTTTAACGAGGTGAGAGCTAAGTACGATGCATTGGATCAGACTTTGGTTCAAGATATGGAATGGCTTAAGGATAATTTTCCATATGCGGGTGAATTATTGATTGGTCACTTGCGGTATGGAACACATGGAGGCAATTCAATTGAAAATATTCATCCATTTTTAAGACAAAACAACTGGATGAGTCGTAATTTGGTTCTTGCAGGAAATTACAACATGACCAATGTGGATGAGATGTTTCAGCATTTGATTGAATTGGGGCAACATCCAAAAGAAAAATCGGATAATGTGACCATGTTAGAAAAAATCGGTCATTTTATTGATGAAGAAAACGAGGTTTTATTTAAAAAATATAAGTCTATTGGCTTATCACATCTCGAAATTACTGCTAAAATTAAGGAGGAGATAGATTTAACAGATATTTTAAAACGCGCTTTTAAAAATGTGGATGGAGGTTATAATATGGTAGGTATGCTTGGGCATGGCGATGCTTTTGTCATAAGGGATCCTGCCGGAATTCGACCATCGTTTTACTATGAAGATGATGAGGTGTTTGTGTCGGCCAGCGAAAGGCCTGCGATACAAACTGCATTTAATTTTAAGAGAACTGCAATTAAAGAATTACAACCCGGCAATGCACTTATAATTAAGAGAAACGGGGAGGTAAAGGAGGTGAATATAATTCCGCCGGTTGAAAAAAAGAGTTGTTCATTTGAAAGAATTTATTTTTCGAGAGCCAGCGATGCAGATATATACAATGAGCGTAAAGAGTTGGGCAGGTTGCTCAGTTTAGAAGTGCTTAAAAAAGTGAATTTTGATTTTAAAAACACACTCTTTTCCTATATACCCAATACGGCTTCTACTGCATTTTACGGACTGGTAGATGGAATTAATGAGTATCTTATCCAATGGAAAACAGAGGAAATTTTAAAACTTGGACCAAACCCTACACAGAAGGATGTTTCTGCGATAATATCGGTTTTGTATCGTAGAGAAAAAGTTTTGATAAAAGATGCAAAAATGCGCACCTTTATATCACAGGCTAAAGATCGTGACGACTTGGTAGGCGAGGCATACGATGTTACATATGGCTTAATAACTAATGAAGAAGACACCCTTGTAGTTATGGACGATTCCATAGTAAGAGGAACCACATTAAAAAAGAGCATCCTCAGGATTTTAGATAGATTGAATCCAAAACGGATTGTTGTTGTATCATCAGCTCCGGTTATTAAATATCCGGATTGTTATGGAATTGATATGAGCAGGTTTAGTGAATTTGTTGCATACAAAGCGTTGCTTAGTTTGCTTGAAAAAAACAATATGCAATCAAAATTGACAGATGCATATGAAGAGTGTAAAAAACAAATTTTGCTTCCTTCTCCTCAAATTAGAAACGTGATCAAGGATTTGTATGGCTTATTTACTGATGAACAATTAATTGATGAAATTAGACATCAGATTACACCTAAGGATTTAAAAGCATCCGTAGATATAGTTTTTCAATCAGTTGAGCATTTGCATGAAGCTTGTCCGGAACACAAAGGTGATTGGTATTTCACAGGTGATTATCCAACACCGGGAGGTGTGAAAGTAGCCTTGCGTTCATTTATTTACGCTTATGAAGGTCGCACTGAAAGGGCGTATTAAAAGTTGGAAATTAGTTTTTATTTGAACAAAGTTGTCGCTTGTCCTCGTTTGCAACGAGGATAAGTGAGACATGCGTTTTCAACGCAACATAAACTAGGTTTTTTCAAGGTCCAAAAGTTTGTAAATCATAATAATTACTAAAGATAATTTTCATTAATTGGCAAAAGATAGTCTCTTGTCATCGTTTGCAACGAGGATAAGCGAGACATGCGTTTGCAACGCAACATAAAAAAATTATTTTTATGATTGTAATGTTTGAAATTCAAATGAAAACAATAAATATTCATGTGGCATTAAAAATGCTGATCTCATATATCCTCGTTGCAAACGAGGACAAGAAAAGCATTCCGCCTGTTTTAGTACATATTATTCATGTGGCATTTACAATGCCAATTTCATAAAACCTCGTTGCAATCTAGGATTTCGTTGTAATTATATAACAAAACAGTAATCTGACAAAGAAGCAAACTATAACATTTAATTCCTATTTCAAAATAATATCATAACTTTTTTACCAGATGATTATCTTAAAATAAAATATTCCAATTTGAAATATTTTATTCCGGCAGTCTCAAAGCGTTGATAGGAAAGGCTCAGACGATTATTCGGCATTTTGTTTGATATGTGTGATCTTGTTTAATATTAAAATTGGATATTATGTTTGTTTAAAACATGAGTGGAGACCGTTATCCTATATCAGATCAAAATGGTGTATACTTTCTTACATTAACAGTAATAGAATGGATAGATCTCTTTACTCGTAAGGACTATTCTTTAATTATTGTTGATTCGTTGAATTATTGCATTGAGAAGAAAAATTTAGAAGTATATGCTTGGGTTATAATGAGTAATCATGTGCATTTAATATGCAGGGTTAAGCCACCAATTGGTATGTCTGATTTTCTTCGCGACTTCAAAAAATTCACATCAAAGCAGTTTGTCAAATGCATAAATGAAATATCAGAAAGTAGAGAGAAATGGTTATTGGATAAGTTTTCATTTGAAGCCAGAAGGACTGGTAGAGCAACATTCTTTAAGGTTTGGAGAGATGATAATCATGCTATCGAAATAGGAGATTATATTCGACTTGAGGATAAGATGGAGTACATCCATAATAATCCTGTAAGAGCTATGATAGTTGCTCGGCCTGAAGATTATATTTTTAGCAGTGCCATTGATTATTGTGACTTTAAAGGACTTGTGAATGTTACATTATATTAGGAATTAGTACTTTTTCAAGTTTTCATTAATTGCCACGTTATCACTTGTCCTCGTTTGCATCGAGGATAAGTGAGACATGAGTTTACAACGCTAAATAAAATTTGGTCAAGGTTCCAAAAGAATAAAGGTTTTAACCTTGACAATTTTCATTTGGTAACAAGGTTGTAACTTGTCCTCGTTTGCAACGAGGATAAGTGAGACATGCGTTTACAACGCAACATAAAAATATTATGTTTATTGCCGTTATGTTTGAAACTCAAATGAAAACAGAAAAGATTATTTTTTATTAATGAAAACAATAATTGTACATGTGGCATTAAAAATGCCGATCTCGCATATCCTCGTTGCAAACGAGGACAAGAACTACATTTCAATGTAATTAAAACATAATATACATGAGGCATTAAAAATGTTGGTCTCGCTTATCCTCGTTGCAAACAAGGACAAGCGAACAACAATGATCTTAGGTCAAACTTAAATCCGCAGCCGATTGTTTTTCACGTTTTATAAAAAACAAGAGTGAAGCAACAACAACTATGTGCATCAAATTCAGTGCCAAAGCATACCCAATAGTAATACCTTCAATACCCATAAAAGGATTCATAAATGAAAGCAAAAGCAATACAATTGCAACTACTCTAAATGATTTGAATCCGTTTCTACTGTATTTTTCAATTAAAAAAAACACAAAAGAGGCAACGAGTGTAGGGAGAATACTCGAAATGATTACGGGAATAAATGTGAGCGGTTGATTAGGTTGAATTAGGATATCATCCGTAATTACACCAAGTGCGTGAAAAATAAAGAACAGAAGAACATTAATAATTGCGGCAGCAATTGCTGCCATTAACCCTGCTTTAAGGGAAGTTTTGATGTTTAATTTTGTTTGCATATTGATTTATTTTAAGTTGTTTTAAAGTTGTTTAATAATAGCTACAATAAATGTATATACAAATAATATAGCAAATTTTTTTAGCCTCTTAGCTCATCTAACCACTCATTCATCAGCTTTGCCTTTTCCTCATTAAAGGTTTGCATTCCGGCACTTATCTTGGCCAGTGATTCTTCTATTTCAGCCAATAATTCTAAACCCATATCTGTTATTTTTATATTTACCAGCCTTCTGTCGTTTTCATCTTCTGTTCGCGTTACCAATCCTTTATCTTTCAATTTGTCTACAATACGAGTAGCATTAGATGAGCGATCAATCATTCTTTGGGTAATTTCTTGATTACAATAGCTTTGAGGGTGCTTACCTTTTAAAATTCGTAGGACATTGTATTGGTGAGGAGTTATATCAAATGGCTTTAAATGATTTAGGATAATACTATTAAACCAACTACCGGTAAAGGAGATGTTCAATACGAGTTTTTGAAACTCGCTTTTGAACGGCTTGGTTTGCTTTATTTCATCCTCAAGCTTCATACCTTTTATTTCTTTTTCAAAATTAAATCATATTAATTGTATGTACAAGTATTATTTTTTCTCCTTTTTTCAAAAAACACCTTAAACCTTCCAATTATCGTTAACTTTTGCATTAAAAAGTATAGTAATTTCGTCATTATGAATTATTCCATTAGAAAGTTTGAGAATTTTCATGTCGTTTTATGGCTCATTAAGGATTTTTTTTGGATTACGGACCAAAAAATTGCCGGAATGATTATGGTTATTCCAACAATTTCCATGGCAATTTTTATCACCTACAATACCAAGGGATTAAAAACAGACTTTATTCATAATTTGGCAGTGGTGTGCTGGATCTCGGCCAATAGTGTATGGATGTTTGGAGAGTTTTATTTGAAAGACACCACCCGTCCATATGCAATAGTTTTCTTTCTTTTAGGATTTTTGATTGTCGGTTACCATTATTTTATTGGGGAGCCCTTTTGGAAAAAATCCGATACGCTTGAATAATAAACAACATCGAGAGGATGGTCTAGACTATCATTTTTTTGTTTGATATTTGATCTAGAATATTTCTCCTTTCAACTTTCAACACTATCATGATTCAAGGCTTTTACCTTGGTTTTATTACAAATTAATTCAAATTAATGGTTGGTTTTGCTACAGAAAATGACAAATATCACCTTGGTTTTGTTACAAATAATGGTATATTTGTCCTTGGATTTGTTACATAAATATGTTTAACCGCCAAGTAATAAGCAAGTTAGAAGAATGGAAGAAAAAGCCAACTCGCAAGCCTTTGGTATTACGTGGTGCGAGGCAGGTTGGCAAAACAACTTTGGTAATTGATTTTGCTAAGAAATTTAAACAATTCATTCATTTAAACCTAGATAAAAAGGAAGAAAAAGAGCTATTTGAAAAAGCAGAAAGTTTTGATGCCATGGTTGATGCCATCTTTTTTGTAGCTCGAAAGCAAAAGGATATTACACCCACCTTGATTTTTATAGATGAAATACAAAACTCAGGTGCAGCCATCAAGATGTTACGCTATTTTTATGAAAATCGACCGGATATTTATGTGATTGCAGCCGGTTCTTTGTTAGAGACCACGCTCAATCGCGATATTTCATTCCCTGTTGGTCGTGTAGAGTTTTTACCTGTAAGACCTTTTTCTTTCATAGAATATTTGGAAGCCATTGGAGAAGGTCGTCTTATTGAAAAAATAAATGAAATTAATGTTCCTGCGTTTTACCATGATATTTTAGGTAAGCACTTTAAGGATTACACAGTTATTGGCGGTATGCCTGAAATTGTAAAAAATTATGTAGCTACCAAAGATGTTGTTTCATTAGGTGCGGTGTATGAAAGTCTGCTAGCGGGTTATAGTGATGATGTAGAGAAATACACCACTTCAACCAACGGTGTTAATTATATACGCCATATTATAAAAACCGGGATGAGTTATGCCGGTCAGCGCATTAAATTTGAACGATTTGGAGAGTCTGATTATCGGTCACGTGAAATGGGAGAAGCTTTTAGAACATTAGAAAAGACAATGCTTTTGGAATTGGTGTATCCCGTATCTGTTGCTGCATTTCCACTACAACCCAATTACAGAAAATCACCTATATTGTATTGGTTAGACATTGGTTTAGTAAATTATTTTAGTGGCACTCAATTTGAGGTTTTCTCAACAGATGATATTTCAAGCGCTTGGAAGGGAATATCTGCAGAACTTATTACCGGCCAAGAATTAATGGCTTATGATTATAATATTTTAAGTAAACGTTATTTTTGGGCTAGAGATGAAAAAAATGCTTCAGCAGAAATAGATTTTTTGTACACTTTCAAGGGGAAATTAATACCGATAGAGGTAAAATCCGGAGAGAAAGGCCGTTTAAAATCCTTGCATTTATTTATGGAATCTGTTAGTCATTCAACGGCAATTAGGATTTGGAACGGGAAATATACGACTGAAGAAATTGTTCTTCCCAGTGGCAAGAAATACAAACTTATCAGTTTGCCATTTTATCTGTTGTCAATGATTGAGAAAGTGTTGGAAGGGGAGATATGATAAGGTGATAAATAAGTTACGCGATAATTAGAAGTTTTCCTTTATAAATGCCAATAGAGCTCTTGAATTCTATAAAGTATAATCCTTTTTTTAAATCGCTCAAGTCTAAGAAATCACTATTAATAAGAGTAAGAGTGTTAAATTCTTTAACCTTTTGACCAGCCTGATTAAAAATTCTCATTTCAATGTTTGAGCCATATTCACTAATATTTTTCAGTTTTATTATTCCAGTTGAAGGGTTAGGATAAATTATTATGTTTTCTGGAATTGTAGAGGTTATGTTAAGTTTAGAAATATGATTTACAATTACACAACTCTTGTTGTTTAATACCAAACTTCCTGTTTCTTTTCTAATACTATCTTCAACAGACGCTAAAAGTGTTAAAAATGCACAAAAATTAATATTACTAACGTCAGTATCCCATGTCATTTTTAGAGGGAAATTGACTGTATCTATTTCCTGTGGTTTAAGTACTTTTGAAAAGTTGCCTTTAAATGGATTGTAATTAATATTACTAAACGTTATCTTGATTTCATAATTATCACCAGGTTTAATAGTATCGGGGCCATTATTCTTGAGGATAAATTTTGCAATAAATGATCCATTTTTTCTCGAGATAATGTTTTCACCTGATTTAGGTGTTATCGTAACTATTTGTCCATCAATAAATCTACCTTGCCCTGAGACGTTTATCTCAAACAAAAAAAGTAAAACCAAAATAACTATCCTAGTCATAAATGATTGATAATTAATTTAGTAGAATATACCGAATCCTCTGAAATAACAGAAATCATATAAAATCCATTGGATAATTCTATAATTGGAATACTGAATTCTTTTATAAAGTGTGGAAGCATGAACTCCTTTTCAATACTTCCTTGTAAATCTGAAATATAAATCCTACTTCCGGATGATAATTTAAGCTTTGTTAGATCAACAATAACTGTGCTATTTGCCGAGTTTGGACAAATTGATAATTTTTTTTGTTTTTGAATTATCTCTATGTTGCTCGTTGCTGAGCGATGTTTAACAGTGATAAAAAATGTATTGTCTCTTTGCCAACTTAAAGGCTCGCTTCTCAGACTATCAGGAGATTTGTTGTATGCATAAAGTGTAGTTATACCTAAATTATAATAATTATTATCATAAGGTGCATTATGGGGAATTAAAACACTAAATATTTCTGAATCTCCTGCTTGTATTAATTTAGTTGGTTGAACGCGTCTATAATTGAATTGTGTGTCATTGCTTTTTGGATAGAATATAATGGTATCAGACGGTTTGACAACATCAGGCCCTTGATTATAAACACTAAATTGAATATTTACAGACCCCGGGGATTTTATAAAACTATTTTTTTAATGGACTGATGATATTGACCCGAAGGTTTACTATTCTGGCTTTTTGACAATAAACATAACCGGATAAATATTGTCCGGAGATGAGAGCAAGAATTAAAACTGAAAACCTTTTCATACACGATTAAACATAAATTTATCCTCGGGCTCTAAAGAAGGACAAACAAACTTAAAAAGAATTTAATGTAAATCAAAAAAATACTTACTTGCAATAAAATTGGTTGAGGCTAATTGTTGGCTTAAACAATTTGACCATTTTCAAATAGAAAATAGCCAGGACAAAGATTATCTGAGTAAATAAATATGAAGACAATATTGAAATTTATTTTTATCTGCATATTATCATTAATTTTTCATAAATCTGATGCATCTGATACAATAAGAGTATATGTAATTGGGGCAGGATATTATAATAGATTGTACATTAAGAATGGCAACACTGATCAGAAAATTAATGTTAATGGTTATAATTCTAAAGTTGTAAGTATTATTGTTGCAGATACCCTTAACTTAACAGATATTAAGTTTTCTTATAAATATGGTATTTTTGGTAAAAGGAAAGATCTCTCCATACCTCCAAGAAATGGAATATATATACAAATTAATTTCCACATTTCTGATGGTAAGAAAGGATGTATGGCAAGCTGGAGAGACACAGAGATACGTCATGGATAAATAGTCTAATAATTAGAAAAGATTGATTAAAGAAAATTTAGTATATCAATTAGAAAAGACAAAGCGGAAGATTCTCCTGCTCTGTCTTTTCTTATTATTAGTTAAAGTCCCAATTGCTCAAATAAGATTTATTAAACCGATTAATCAGCCGGAATATTATTTAGAATCCTCCAATCACTCAGCAGAATTAAAACATTTTTATTTCATACCAATTTTTTCAACAAATATAATAAGTGAGCCATACAAATTCTCAATCCTGAAAATGGATAAAAGCGGCAATATAGTTCAACGGCTATTTTTTAGTGAGCCTGAAAATGAACGAGGTCCTTTATTTAATTCAAACGAAAGTTCATTTTGGAAGGTTTCTGGAGGCTTTGATACTTCAAACTATGTCAATTTTAAACTCTTTAATTCCGAACTTCAATCGCTAAGGAATATTAAGGTTCAATCGGCATCTTTAGATGGGCATCTGAATTCTAACTTTGTAAATTACCTAAAGTTATCAAATGGGGATTTTACTTTTATATTGGGTGTTGAAAAAATAAATCTTTCAACTAAAGTCAATTATTTTTATATTTCTAAGGAAGGGGAAATAAAAACAAATAAATCGATTAGTGCTTTTTGTTTTTTTAGTGATTACAGACATTATTATAATGATAACACTCTTTGGCAGCTAAATGATTCAAGCATAATTACAATTGCATACGCCACTAATTGTAGAGAAAATTGCGTCACTGCTAGAAAATTAAATTTAAATGGAGAGGAATTTTTTTCTAAAAATATCGCCAATATAAGTACAAAAAGTTTTAAAAAATGTGGAAATAGATTTTATGGTTCCTGTGAAAAGCCACAAAACGCTAAAGACACTTTTGTGTGTTTTGATGAAAATTTTGTTGTGATATATAAAAAAGCAATTCCTAGTGAATATTTTCCTTTAGAGTTTTGGGACAATGGAGATAATAATGACTTTAGAGTGAGATGTGTTTATGATAAATTCCCGGAAATATACGAAACAGTTACTGATACTTCATTTTCATGGCAGAAACTACGATATTTTTCAAATAGTGAAAATGATAAATTAAAGGATATTAACGGGGAAAATAGGTTCATTCCCTCATCAGATGGAGGAGCTCTCTTTCTTTGTAGTAAATATAAGGATTTACTTTATGATAAGCAGGTAATCATTGTTAAAATAGATACAGGTGCTTACTGCTTAAATGAAAATTGTTATAATTTGAAAGAGAATGTAATCTATCCCAATCCAAATAATAGTGATAGGTTATTTTTAAAAAATGATGCCTGGCAAACAATTACTATTTATGATATGACGGGAAGAGTAATCCATTATTATGAGAATTCGTTGATATTGAATAATATTGACATTAAAATTTTGCATCCAGGTAGTTATTTCGTGCAAATAAATTATTTTGATAATACAGTCTATAATAATTTTATAAGGTATTAGATTTATTTCTTAATAATTTCCATTTTAGAGAGTTATCATGCCCCCTCTTTTGCAAACTTTCTTCCCTCTCGAGTCTCTCAACATCAACAACTTCCCAGCCAAAGTCTCACTTGTGTGGATATGCCCAAGGAAAGATAACTCGTCTTGGAAGTAAGGATTTTTGATAATCGACACATAGACAGAGCATGCCCTGTCTCTACAATTAGCAATGTAATTGGAAATAATTCATCCATCTAAATGAAATTTTCGATAAGAA
>Ga0154020_10002178_pt1 | contig 23843 bp, 20 predicted proteins | sample Klosneuvirus_201_FD_109709 | JGI IMG/M metagenome (GOLD analysis project Ga0154020, IMG submission 109709) | Active sludge microbial communities from wastewater, Klosterneuburg, Austria - Klosneuvirus_20160825_MG | ecosystem: Engineered > WWTP > Aerobic digester > Activated sludge | place...
AAAAATGCCAGACTGGTTAACGAAATGTACGTTCGTGAATCAGATCTGCTTTTACGCGATGGACGTATTGATAAAATCGGACGCGATCTAAGCCACCCCACAGCTAAGATTTTCGACGCCGCAGGACTACACATTTTTCCGGGCGTGATCGACGATCAGGTGCATTTTCGTGAACCGGGTCTTACACATAAAGCAGATATATACTCTGAATCAAGAGCTGCTGTAGCCGGTGGAGTTACATCTTTTATGGAAATGCCCAATACTGTTCCCAATACTCTGACACAAAGTTTACTTGAAGAAAAGTATAAAATCGCCGCTGAGCGTTCTCTTGCCAACTACTCCTTTTACATGGGCGCTTCGAACGATAACCTCGAAGAAGTGCTGAAAACAAATTCAGAAAATGTATGTGGAGTAAAAATATTTATGGGTTCCTCAACTGGAAACATGTTGGTGGACAATGAAAAGTCATTGAACGATATCTTTTCTTCTTCTCCCATGCTTATAGCAACACACTGTGAAGACGAAGCAACAATCAGGAAAAATATAGAAATCTGGAAAGAAAAATTCGGTGAGGATATTCCTTTCAAAGAACATCCACTGATCCGAAGTTCAGAAGCTTGCTATCTTTCATCTTCATTCGCAGTAGATTTAGCTAAAAAGCACAATACGCGTCTTCACATTCTTCACATCAGCACAGAAAAGGAACTCTCACTTTTCAACAATGAGATTCCATTGAAAGAAAAACGCATTACTGCCGAAGTTTGCATTCACCATTTATTTTTTGATGATCGCGACTATGAACAATTTGGATCTCTCATCAAATGGAATCCGGCTGTAAAAAGAAAAGAAGACAAAAACGCTCTTTTAGAAGCTTTACTCGATGATAAGCTGGACATCATTGCAACAGATCATGCACCACACACCTTAGAGGAGAAGCAACAAAAATATCTTCAAGCCCCTTCAGGGGGACCACTCATTCAGCATTCATTACCGGCTATGCTTGAATTGTATCATCAGGAGAAAATCAGTCTCGAAAAAATTGCCGAGAAAATGTCACATGCTGTGGCAGATTGTTTCCGTATAAGGGAAAGAGGATATATTCGTGAGGGATATTGGGCCGACCTTAGTCTGGTTAATCTCAATTCTTCTTGGAAGGTTGACAAGTCCAATATCCTGGCCAAATGCAAATGGAGTCCCTTCGAAGGAATGAAATTTCAATCGATGGTCACTGATACCTTTGTGAATGGATACCACGTATGGTCTAAAGGTAAATTGAATGAACATCCTTCAGCTATGCGCTTGCTTTTTGAAAAAATCTCATGAAAAATAAATTAAGCCTCCTACTTTTGTTGATCTGTTTGTTTGGCTTAAACGCTTGCAGGGATTCAACGGTCATAATTCCACCTGAAATTCTCAGCAAAGAAACACTTGTACCGATCCTGACAGATATACAAATTGCACAAGCTTCAAGAAATATATTTGAATACTCAGATACAGTAGTATATAGCCTCAACGATTATAGGATTGCCATTCTCAAACGAAAAAACATTTCAGAAGAACAATTTGAATCCAGCATGAAATTTTATTCCGAACATCCTGAACTCTTACAGGAAATATATAATGAAGTGGTGAATGAACTAAGCAAGAAGCAAGGCGAATTGGAAAAATAAAATATCCTTCTACAGCACTTTTTGTGAAGAAAGATAGTTTATTTTTTTTAGTCCTTGAATAACTCCTCCCGATAAACGCTACAAGTATCCTCCACCGACTGTGTCATTGGAATAAATTCAATACCTAAAGCTTTCCTGATTTTTTCATTGGAGTAATTCCATTTCTTGCGGCTGTTACGACTGGTCTCTTTAGTGATCAGAGGATTTGAATTCGTTATTAATGACCTCAATGCCTCAAGCCTCCAAACCAGTTCCGACATCCAAGCTTTGGCTAAAACAGAAGGCGGTTTTTTATTAAATCCTATTGCAATAGTTGACAAGATGTCTTTATAACTGACGTTCTCAGCATTCAAAACATACCTTTCGCCAAAAATTTCTTTTTCCATCAGAGAAATACAACAAGAAGAAACATCCCGCACATCCACTACTCCGGTTACACCTTCAGTATAAAAATTCAAACCTTTCCAAACCTGCCTGAACAATTTCGAACTCCCGCTGTTTAAATTCCCCGGACCGAGAATGATACTCGGGTTTACGATCACAACTTTTAATCCCTCTTCAAAGCCACGCCATACTTCACGCTCAGCAGCATATTTACTGATCGCGTAATTTGAATTACTCTTTGAAGTTTTCCAAACGGTCTTTTCATCAATAGAAATATCTTGTGTCACTCTTCCTAACGCTGCGACGGAACTGATGTGGCAAAATTTATCCACTCCCTTCTCCAAAGATAAGTTTACCATGTTGGCAGTTCCCTCTGCATTAATTTTCATCATCTCATTAAAATCAGATGGTCGAAAAGAAATAATGGCAGCGGCATGATATACTTCTTTTACTCCTTCAAGAGCTTCTAAAACAGAATATAAATCGGTGACATCACCTTCAATCCACTCGATTTTTTCCAATAATTCCTGATCGTGCTTAAAAATACGACTGATTACATCCATCTGACTCGTACTCCTTTTCAATGCACGCACTTTCTCTCCTTTTCGCACTAAGTCGAATAGAATTTGTGCTCCTACTAATCCCGTTCCGCCGGTTACAAGAATCATAATTCAGATCTAAGCTGCGAAGATGGGAAATGTTTTGAAAACTCCCCCCTTTCCGGGTTTGCACATCTCTTAAGCCTGTATATCTTTGAGGCTTAATATATGGGAATGAAGAATTTTATCGAAGAATTGCGCTGGCGTGGCATGTTGCATGACATGATGCCCGGAACTGAAGAATTATTAAAGTCCGGAATTACAAAAGGATATATCGGATTTGATCCGACTGCCGACTCGCTTGGCGTAGGTAATCTGGTTCAAATCATGACTTTACTGCATTTCCAGCAGTGCGGACACAAACCTGTTGCCCTGGTCGGCGGTGCAACAGGAATGGTTGGTGATCCCAGCGGTAAATCTGCCGAAAGAAACCTCTTGAATGAACAAACACTTGAACATAACCTGAAATGTCAGCGAAATCAACTGGAAAAATTTCTTGATTTTAATTGCGGAGAACGATCGGCTGAGATTGTAAATAATTATGACTGGTTTAAAAATTTCTCCTTCCTTGACTTTATTCGTGATGTGGGAAAACATATCTCCATCAATTATATGCTTGCCAAAGATTCCGTAAAGACCCGATTGGATTCCGGCATGTCTTTTACTGAGTTCAGCTATCAGTTAGTACAAGGCTATGACTTTTACTATCTCTGGAAAAATAATGGAATTAAATTACAAATGGGTGGCTCTGATCAGTGGGGAAATATTGTTACCGGTACAGAATTGATTCGTCGAAAAGACAGTGGCGAAGCTTTCGCACTCACAACTCCCCTGATTAAAAAGGCCGATGGTTCTAAATTTGGAAAATCGGAAGCCGGTAATGTTTGGCTTGATCCAAAACGCACTTCTCCCTATCAATTTTATCAATTCTGGCTCAATGCTTCTGATGAAGATGCAAAAAACTTCATTCGCATTTTTACTTTGCTGGATCAGAAAACAATTGAATCACTCGAAGAAGAGCATGCAAAAGCTCCGCACCAACGATTACTGCAGAAAGAATTAGCCAAGGATATTACGATTCGCGTGCATTCGGAGGATGATTACAAATCAGCGCTTGATGCCTCAGATATTTTATTCGGGAAAGGAACTGCAGACGCATTGATGAAACTTTCTGAAGAGGATTTACTGACGGTCTTCCAAGGAGTACCACAAGTGAATCTTTCAAAAACAGAAATGCAAAACGGAATTAACGTCGTTGAATTTTTATGCGATAAGACGAATATCTTTCCTTCCCGCGGAGAAGCCAGAAAAATGATAGAAGGTGGCGGTGTTTCAATTAATAAAGCAAAAGTGGATGACAGCAACCATACTGTTTCGCTGAAGGACATCCTTAAGGATAAATATATTCTTGCTCAAAAAGGCAAGAAAAATTACTATTTGATTACGCTGAGTTAATTTGATTTTGGATTTTCTTGGGCTTCACTCTATTTATGTTCTGATCTAACATTAAGGCACAGAATTTATAAAATAAAAATTTTGCCATGAATACGAATTGCATTCATACCTATGTCCACAAAGTTCACAGGAATTTAATTATTAATTCAAATTTATAATTGGGCGGGAGAATATTCGCATTCGTGGCTTAAAAATAACCTTTACTACAAGAAGGTCAATCCTTAATTTTCTCCTTTATTTTCCCTCTGCCTCTTCTCCAAATCTTTCTTGTCCTTGTTATTCATCTTCTGCAAAAAGATCGAAACTCCCACGACCAATGCTGCTGCAAACAAAAAGTTTAATCCGATCTGCATGTAATCATTCGGACTTAATGTTCCCATTCGCTTCTTCATAATCCAAAGCGAAATAAGACTTCCGGTGGTGACACTCAAAAAAATAAGAATGATTCTGCGGGTACTTTTCATAGTTGATGCTTTTGTGCTTTTGAAAAAGCGCTGCAAAATACATAATGTTTCACAAAGAAGGTATCGAAATTTATCAAAGAATCATTAGGTTACATCCTCGTAAATCGCTGCTATCAAAGCGCCCAAGGACTTCGAAACGACCATCTTCATGAATTTTCCCCAGATCCTGCGTCTCGATAAACGAACAGGAGTCTATATTGGCAAGATCTATTATGTTAATTCCCCCACTCTTTCCTTTCGGCAAAATATAAAACGGATCATTGGGCTCTCGTATGAGAATCTGCATCCAGGGCGGACAATCGAAAAATCCTTCTCCTTTTGAATATGCCTGAGAAAGTAATTCCGTCATTCCATATTCAGAATGAATTTTACTGATGCCAAATCCTTTTTTTAAAAGTACATGAACCTCTTCTCGCACCAGCTCTTCACGTCTTCCTTTCATGCCACCTGTTTCCATCACAATCAGTTCAGGAAATTCAACATGAAATTTATCAATGAAATCAAGCAAGGCAAAAGTAACTCCTATCAATAATGTTTTCTGATGACGCTGTTTTAAGCTCTTCAGTTTTTCTGCTAAGTCATCATGATTGTTTAAATAAAAACCGCCTGACTGATGATTCGATTCGGCAATTAATTTGTCTACCATGTAAACCAGCGATGAGCCGGTTCTTTCGAGATATGCTGGCAGCAAAGCAAGTATGCAATAGTCTTGCGGCTCCCCGTAAAAGAGCCTGAAAGCTGACATAAAACTTTTTTCATACAGACCGGGATCTGCCACATAATGCATGCTTGGCACCGAACCTGTTGTAGTACTGCTTGTAAAAATCAAGTCAGCAGTCTCAAAATGAGAAAGAACTTTTTCTGTTTTAAAAAATTCTATTGGCAGAAAAGGAATCTCTTCAATTCTTGAAACCGTCCCCACATCTCTCTTAAGCAGGCTAAGATACTTTGCATAAACAGGATTCTGATCAGCTTGATACCGAAATACATCAAGAGCTATTGCTTCAAAATCATTTCTGTTTTGAATGGCAAAAATACTATCCAGTAATTCTTCCCTTGAGATGGATTTCAATTTATCATATTGTTATGACTTCGTGATTGCGTTTCTAAAGAAAATTCGAAAATAAGACTAACCATTAACTTTATCCTGAGAATTACTTTCTATCGGCGGAAAGTCTGTGGAGTAATGCAGGCCGACACTTTCTTTTCTTGCCATAGAAAATTTGACAATCAGATAGGCAATGGTAATAAGGTTTCTCAACTCACAGAGTCGTGAGGAAAGTATCGTTCTTCCATAAAGTGCTTCTGTCTCACCATAGATTATTCGAAGCCGATCCATTGCTCTTTTTAGTCGATGATCCGAACGAACGATACCAACATAAGTACTCATCACTTCCTGCAACTCACGCAAATTTTGTGTGATTAAAACCATCTCGTTGGGCTGAGTGGTACCTTCTGCATTCCAATCAGGAACTGAATCATTAATGGAGACCTGTCTCATCTGCTTTATTGCATCAACTGATGCACGGTGTGAATATACCAAGGCCTCCAACAGAGAATTCGAGGCCAGACGATTTCCTCCATGAAGTCCTGTTGCAGCACACTCGCCGGCAGCATATAAATTCTTAATAGAACTCCTTGCCCACTCATCAACAGCAACTCCTCCACAGATATAATGCGCCGCCGGTACAACAGGAATCATTTGTTTACTCACATCTATCCCAACTTTCTGGCATTTCGAAAAAATGGTGGGGAAATGTTCCTTAAACTTATCTATAGGAATATGTCTGCAGTCCAAAAAGACAAAATCATCTCCTCTTACTTTCATTTCCTGGTCAATGGCTCGAGCCACAATATCACGAGGTGCGAGTGATGCCCTTATATCATAACGATCCATAAATTCCTTACCGTCTCTGGTTTTTAAAATTGCGCCTTCACCTCGAACTGCTTCGGAGATGAGGAAGGATGGATGCTCGCCCGGATTGTACAGTGCCGTTGGATGAAATTGAATAAATTCCATATCCATCAAAGTTGCTTTTGCACGATAGGCCATAGCCATACCATCGCCTGTTGCGATCACGGGGTTGGTTGTTGACTTATAAACCTGTCCGGCTCCCCCGCTTGCAAGCAGGGTAACTTTTGCAAGAATGCTAATTACTTCAGAAGTTTTCTTGTCTAAGACATAAGCCCCATAGCATTCTATTCCGGGCGTACCTCTTTTTATTTCATGACCAAGATGATGTTGAGTAATTAAGTCAACCGCAAAAAAATGGGTATAGACAGTAATATTTGGATGAGAATGAATCTGCTCAAGCAATGCTCTTTCAATTTCATTCCCTGTTGAATCTTTATAGTGCAATACACGGTGTTCGCTGTGTCCACCTTCATGCGCCAGAGCATATTCTCCATCATCCGTCTTGTCAAACCTTGTACCCCACTCTATAATTTCCCGTATTCTTTCTGCTCCCTCGGTGACAACCATCCTTACAACTTTTTCATTGCACAGTCCTGCTCCACATTCCAATGTATCCTGAATATGCTTTTCAAAAGTATCAGGGCCATGCAAGACTCCTGCAATACCGCCCTGTGCATATTTCGTATTGGACTCCTCTTCATTGGCCTTGGTGATCACTGTCACTTTTCCATGATCTGCGACCTTTAAGGCAAAAGTTAAACCTGCAATTCCACTCCCTATAACAAGGAAATCTGTTTCTTGCTTCATATAGATGCAAATTAAAGCTTAATCCCTCAATTCTGCGAATTCCGACAGCTATAATTCAGCTAAAATATTCTATAAAGAGGTCTCATTTGAAAATTACGTACCTTTGTATCAAATGAATACAGAAAAAATGAAATTGGTCACAGTCTATGCGGAAGCCACACCCAATCCGGCTTCCATGAAATTTGTACTGAATAATTACATACTGCAAGAAGGCAGTGTTGAGTACACCAATCCGGGCCAGACAGGGAATTCTCCTTTGGCAAAACAGCTCTTTAGCTTTTCTGGAATCAGCAGCGTGTTTATTACCGCCAATTTTGTCACCTTAACAAAAAATACGGATGTAGATTGGTATGAGTTGATTCCGATTCTGCGTGAATACATCAAAAATTATTTTCAGAATGATGAGCCTGTTTTTACAGGGCCGACGGAACAAGTCGCTGACGCAAGAATTGAAAGAACAAAAACTTCTTCAGCTCTTGAAAGTAAAATCATAGAAACTCTCGATGAATATGTGAAACCTGCTGTTGAACAAGACGGCGGTGCAATTCATTTCAAATCCTTTGAAGAGGGAATCGTTACGGTTGTAATGAAAGGTTCTTGCAGTGGATGTCCTTCTTCTACGCTCACCTTAAAATCAGGAATAGAAAATCTTCTTAAACAGCTAATTCCTGAAGTGACTGAAGTTGTCGCCGTTGCAGATTAAATAGTTCAGGCAATTTTTTCGTACAAAACACCTTCAGAAGTTTGTACTGTTTTCCATAATTCCATTTTATCAATCAGCAAATTCTGCGGGAAGGAAAATTCTTCTTCTCTGATCTTCGAAATTTCAGCACCTTTCTTCAGCCGTGCAAGGGTAATATGCGGAATCGGATCGAGATGCTGAGGAACGATTGTCATAAAGCGTTTAGATACCTCATGCAATTGAGATGATATCCTGCTAAATTCCTCCGACTTTTCAAACTGAGCCCAAATCATCCCTGGCTGGTGAACTTTGCCACGAAAAGTAATTTTCTCAAATAGTAAAGTGAAGGATTTCCGGTTTTTCTCTATCGGTTGGAGTGCTTCAATGACATGAACAATATTCGCCGGTTCAACTTCGCCAATAAAAAATAATGTGAGGTGAAGATTTCCCGGCTTAGTCCAACGAACTCCAATAAGATCTTGAAATCTGTTTATATAGGTCGAGAATAAAGTAGCAATCTCATCCGGAACCGGAAAGGCAACAAATATCCGTGTGAGTTTATTTTCCAAGATCATTCTTTTACCCGGAAAAATTCTGCATTCGGAATTTATAAACCCAACATCACCTTTACAGGGTCATTTCCCGAGAACATCATTTTAACCGGCTCCTCCAACATCTGCTTTACCTTCACAAGAAACCCGACTGATTCGCGTCCGTCAATTATTCGGTGATCATAAGATAAGGCAATATACATGATGGGTCTGATTTTAACTTCACCGTTTATTGCAACAGGACGCTCCACAATATTATGCATTCCCAGAATCGCGCTTTGAGGGGGATTAATAATCGGTGTGCTTAACATAGAACCAAAAACTCCTCCATTGGTGATGGTGAATGTTCCGCCAGTCATCTCCTCTATAGTGAGTTTTCCATCTCTGGCCTTTGTTGCAAGCTCTATAACAGATTCTTCAATCTCTGCCAGGCTCATCGATTCCGCATTCCGCATGACAGGAACCATCAGGCCTTTCGGCGCGCTGACTGCAATAGCTATATCACAATAGTCATGATAAATAATTTCCTGTCCGTCAATCTGTGCATTCACTGCAGGGAACGCACGAAGAGCTTCACACACTGCCTTGGTGAAGAATGACATAAATCCAAGACCGACACCATGCGTTTCCTTAAATGAATCCTTGTATTGCTTGCGGATGTTCATGATTGCACTCATATCAACCTCATTGAAGGTGGTTAACATAGCAGTTTCCTGCTTCACCGCAACCAGACGTTCAGCAACTTTTTTGCGAAGCATCGACATCTTTTCTCTTCTGGAATCCCGTGTTCCTCCCCATGAATTCTGCGAAACTCCCTGGCTTTTACTAGCTGCCTGAATCACATCCGATTTGGTGATGCGACCGTCTTTTCCGGAAGCTTTTACCTGCTTTGCAGATACACTTTCTTCTCTCATCATTTTGGCTGCAGCGACTGACGGGACTCCTTTCGCGTAGGATTCCCCATTAACTTTTGTTGACTCTGCCTTTATAGGTTCGGCCTTCTTCTCTTCCTTTGCCTCTGGTTTTTTTACTTCCCCTGCAGGTTTTTTAGCAGAAGTATCTATAGAACAAACATGCGTTCCAACGGCAATGGTTTCCCCTTCCTTCACAAGAATTTTTAAGGTTCCGTCAGCCTCTGCATTTAAAGTGAGAGTCGCTTTGTCAGAATCAATCTCACAAATCTCTTCATCCTTCTCTACATAGTCTCCATCCTTTTTAATCCATCGTGCAATCTGAACCTCAGTGATAGATTCACCGGGAGAAGGAATTTTCATTTCAATTATTGACATGATAAAATGCTTTGGTGTAAAATACTATTTACTGACTAAAGTTCTTTCAAAGACCTTTTCAATTAACTCCCTCTGTTCACGATCGTGAGCCTTATGCGATCCGGTAGCCGTGCTTGCACTTTCAACCCGGGAAATTAATTTGAAAGCAATGTCTTTTGATTTCCTGAGTATATATGACCATGCTCCCATGTTCTCCGGTTCTTCTTGCAACCAAATCCATTCGGAAGCATTTTTATATTTTGATTTTAATTCTGATAATTGTCCGGCAGGATAAGGATAAAGCTGTTCAAGACGAACAAGTGCTACATCGGTAACCTGATCTTTCTCTTTCTGCTCAAGTAATTCATAGTATACTTTACCGCTGCAAACAACAACTTTGTTCACTTTTACGGCAGTCACTCCAGCATCATCAATCACTTCAAGGAAAGAACCTTTAGCCAGATCTTCGAAACCTGATACACAACGCGGGTGACGCAACAAACTTTTCGGTGTCATCACTATGAGTGGCTTTCTGAACGGACGATGCATTTGCCGGCGAAGGGCGTGGAAAAAGTTCGCAGGCGTCGTGCAATTAACAACCTGCATATTCAATTGACCGCACAAATTTAAAAAGCGTTCGATTCGCGCACTGGAATGTTCCGCTCCTTGTCCTTCATAACCATGTGGCAATAACATCACCAGACCGTTCATTCGATTCCATTTATCCTCCGCACTGCTCATATACTGATCAATGATGATCTGGGCACCATTCATGAAATCGCCAAACTGTGCTTCCCATATCAATAAAGAATTAGGTGAAGTCATTGCATAACCATATTCAAAACCCAATACTGCATATTCAGAAAGCAAGGAATTGTAAATCTGAAATGTTGCCTGCATATTGTCAATGTGATTCAAAGGAGTGTACTGCTCTTCGGAATCTTCAACTCTCACTACAGCATGCCTGTGCGAAAAGGTTCCCCTCTCAACGTCCTGTCCACTAAACCTGACGGGAAACCCTTCCTGTAAAAGTGTCCCATAAGCAAGCAATTCTGCCATAGCCCAATCAGCCTTACCTTCTTTGACGCTCTTTAGTCTCTCATCAAAAAGTCTTTTACTCTTACTGAAGAAATTTTTATCTGATGGAAGGGTACTTATTTTGTTTCCGATCTCACGAAGCGTTTTCAAATCCACACCTGTGTCAGGCGACTTAGCAAAATCTTTGTCACTTGCCCTGCGTAAGCCTTTCCAGCTTCCTTCTAATCTGTCAGTATATGGTATCTTTTTAGCTTGTTTAGCTGTGTCAAGACTTTTCTGCAACAAAGCTTTGAAAGATTTCTCCATCTCTCTGGCGAGATCTGCTTCCACTTGCCCTTGAGCCATCAATTTTTCATTGTATACTTCCCGTGGATTGGGATGCTGAGCTATCGCCTTATAAAGCAATGGTTGTGTAAACCTTGGTTCATCTCCTTCGTTGTGACCGTATTTCCGGTAACCAAGTATATCAATAAACACATCACGATGAAATTTCTGACGAAACTCCATGGCAAGTTCGATGGTAAACACTAAAGCTTCCACGTCATCGGCATTCACATGAAATACCGGTGACAAAGTCACTTTAGCCACATCTGTACAATATGTACTTGAACGACCATCAATGTAATTGGTCGTAAATCCTATCTGATTATTTGTAACTAGGTGAATAGTCCCACCTGTTCTGTAACCTTTTAAAAGTGACATTTGTATCACTTCGTACACAAGCCCCTGTGCAGCTATTGCAGCGTCTCCATGTATAAGGATAGGTGCAATCATATCCTCGGTTCCATCTTTTGTATTATCGATCTTCGAGCGCACCATTCCCTGCACAACAGGATCTACTGCCTCGAGATGAGAAGGGTTTGGCGCAACACTCAAATGAATTTTTTTTCCGCTCAATGTTTCCACATCACTTGAAAAGCCTAAATGATATTTAACATCGCCGGCATACTCAATTCCTGAATACTCCAATCCTTCAAACTCTTCGAAAATTTCTTCATAGGTCTTGCCCATGATATTCGCAAGGACATTCAAACGACCACGATGAGCCATTCCAATGACAAATTCCTTAATTCCTAAGCCTGCTCCGCTTTCAATTACGGCATCCAAGGCAGGGATGAGTGTTTCACATCCTTCCAGAGAAAACCTCTTTTGCCCGACAAACTTTGTATGAAGAAAATTTTCAAAAGCAACAGCCTCATTAAGCTTGCTCAGAATTCTGCGTTTCTTTTCAATGGAGAAACTGGCTCTGTTCTTACTTCCCTCCATTCTTTGTTCCAACCAATTAACCACTTCCGGATTCCGGATATATTTATACTCAGCTCCTATTGAAGCGCAGTATGTTTGTTCAAGATGTTCGATGATAGCAGATAGTTTCGCCGGACCGATACCAATGATTGAACCGGCTTTGAACACTGTTCCCAAATCACTTTCATCTAAAGCAAAATTCTTTAGTTCAAGAGTTGGAGAGTATTTCCTTCTTTCCCGCACCGGATTCGTATCGGTAAACAAGTGGCCACGCGTCCTGTACCCATTGATCAGATTAATTACATTGAATTCTTTTCTGAAAGCTTCAGGTACATCCATTCCTGCCTGCTCGCCTGAATCAAGATCATAATTGGTACGGGCAAATTCAAAGCCGCTAAAAAAAGTTCGCCAACTCTCTTCTATCGAACTCGGATCTTGTAAATACTGTTGATATAAGGCATCAACCTGACTGACAGAAGCATTACCTAAAAATGAAAACTTGTCCATGAATCTATTTCCTGCATTTTAAAGCACAAAGGTACAAAATAGGAGGTTATTCGCTACACAATAGATCAGGAGATAAAGTCACTTAGATAGCTGAATTCTGAAAGTTAGAGCCGGAATCAGGAGGAAATTTGAATTAAATAAAATAGCCACAACTTATCCAGAAATTCAGACTTGCTTAATGTCCAAAAATCAAGGCCTAGCTTTCAAAAACTCAAAACCAAAAACATTCATTAATATCATGGACATCCCATAAAAAAGATCCTCCATCGGAATTGTCATGAATCTCAAACTCATGTTTTCATTGTCATTATACCAAACGATTGGTTCAGCCAGACCGCTGCCTGTCAAGATTCCATTCACTAGTATGAATGGAATCAGTAAAAATGCGTAAACTATATAAAACTTACTCAACCATTCAGGTTTAAACCGGTAGTGCACAAGCAACAGGAAAAATGCAAGTCCGGCGCAGGCAGCGAAAGTATATAGGCGATCATTATAAACAACAGACAGAAACAATGACAAGACAATGATGGCAGGCCCTAGCCATATATGAATTTTTTGATACTTTTTGAAGTCGACGAGTATGTCAAAACAGTGATACGTAAATACACAGGCATAAGGAATACAAAAAAAGAAAAGTATTTCTTCCAGGGGTAAATTGCCCAATCGAATTCCGGTCAGATAATCAGGGTTAAATCCCCATACTCCCCAATACGTGTACAAAGCATCACCCAAAAGAAAAATGATGGCGCTTATAAACACTGATGGAAAAAATGCTTTCCAGACTTTATAAAACTGAATCTTGGGATGAAATGAAAAAATAAAAGGCAAGGAAATAGCTGCAAGGTCTATCAGCAAATAGGTATAATGCTTCACACTAAATATTTTTTAACTCCTTAAAGTATTTCATAGGAACCCATAACATACCGAAACATTCTCCTTCCTCTTTTCCTAAATGTTTATGATGCATCTTATGTGCACGCCGAATGGCACGCAGGTAACGGTTTTCCGTATTCCTGAATAACTTAAAGCGTTGATGAATGAAAATGTCATGAATCGTAAAGTAAGCGAAACCATAAAGCGTAATGCCGAGTCCTATCCAAAACAAGATGTTAAATTCCAGCCTTAAACCTATCGCCAGACAAATGATTCCCGGAATAGCAAATATGAGAAAGAAATAATCGTTTCGTTCAAAAAATCCCTTTGTCTCCCTCACATGATGGTCTTTATGTAAAAACCAAAATAATCCATGCATCACATATTTATGCGCGAGCCATGCAACACATTCCATCATTACAAAGGCACCTATAACCCAAAATATATTTATCATCCAACCTGCCATTATTTTATAAAAGTTTTTTGGAGAATATTAAATCGATAGTCGAAAATGAATTCGACCTTTTTCCTGACAAACAACCAGTGCATCAGTCGTCCTATTGTTCCTCCGGGTAATTTATATTTCACTTCATCAAACATTTTTATTCCTCCGTTTTCAGGAACAAATCGATGAGTGTGCTCCCAAATGGTATAAGGTCCGGAAAGTTGAATATCCTTAAACTGATCAGGTTTGTTGACATCCAAAATTTTAGTCTTCCAGCGTAGCGGTATTTGAAGCAGAGGCTTAACTATATACTCGATAATCTGTCCTTCCTTAATATCCGGCTCACCAGCACCTGAAATGATTTTAAATCCCATCCCCGGGGGCGTAATCTTTCCCAGGTTAGCAGGTGAAGAAAAAAAATCCCATGCCACTTCCGGACTGATGGGTAAAAATTGTTCGCGGTTTAATGTATACATAATTTTTTTATTTTATCATTCATAGAGTGAGTTTGAATATAACTATTCTACAGATGATAATCTCCCATTCTTAAGAAACTCTACAACTTTCCCTAAACAAAGTTTGAGCCACTCAGTATACAAATGTGGATTTGTCTCAACATCAGAAACCAAAGCATCCATATTCATGTATTTCCAATCCTTAACTTCTGACGGATCAGGAGCTGCGATTTCATCACTTATGCCAAAGAAAACATGATCAAATTCATTTTCAATAAGTCCATTCTCAAAGTTAACTTTATATACAAAATTAAACCCGTATGAAAGTTTACATGCCATTCCCATTTCTTCCTCAAGCCTTCGGTATGCTGCAAAATCAGCTTCCTCACCGAATCGAGGATGGCTGCAACATGTATTTGTCCACAAACCGGCAGAATGATATTTGTCCTCAGCCCTTTGTTGTAACAGAAGTTCGCCTTGGGAATTAAAGATGAAAACGGAAAATGCCCGATGCATTAAACCGAGTCGGTGAACCTCCATCTTTTCCATTTTACCCCAGGCAGTATCCGTGTCATCAACTAAAATTAAAAACTCCTCCATCATTATAAATATTTAAAGGTGATTCTGCTATTGTAAAAGCAGAAATTCCATTTAAGATTATATAGAATTAGAGTACATTGAATTGATAGCGCAAAACTGAATTAATCATCAAACCAAACTTCCGTCCATTTGATATTCGGATTCGTTCTTTCATTACCGACTCTGCAGGCACTCCTTTTATTTTATTAAATAATTTTCTATAATACATGTAAGCCAGATAAACCCCGCATCTTGCTCCGGATGGTAATTGCTTAATTCCGGTTAAAGCATCTTTGAATTCCGCCTCAATCTCGGTTTCAATGCGGCGCTTGTCTTCATTCGCAAATTTCTTCAGGTTTACACCAGGGAAATAGGTCCTTCCCAAATGCTCATAGTCAGCCTGAATATCTCTTAAAAAATTTACTTTTTGAAATGCTGAACCCAATTTCATTGCTGAGGGCTTAAGCTCTGAATAAAGATTTTCATCCCCCTCAGTAAAAACCCGTAAACACATTAGTCCGACAACTTCTGCGGAGCCCAAAATATAATTTTTATAAAGTTCTTCGGTATACTCTTGCTTGCCGAGATCCAGTTCCATGCTATACAGAAACTTCTCGATTAACTCCTCTTCAATATTATAGGTATGCACTACTTCTTGAAAAGAATTTATTACCGGATTCAAGCTGATTCTTTTCACCAGCGCCTCACGTGTTTCATTTTTGAATTGCGTGAGCAGTTGCTCCTTATCGAAACCATGAAAGCTGTCTACAATTTCATCAGCCAACCTTACAAAGCCATAGATGGAATAAATTGGTGCGTGAATTTTTTTCGCAAGAAAAGATATACCAAGGGAAAAACTGGTACTGTATTTTCGCGTTATCATTTTACTGCACGCTATTGATACTTCGTCAAACAGCGATTTCATGCTCTGTAATACTAAAGTTCTTGATAAGCTCCATGGCAGCCACCTTTCCTGAGATGATTGCAGGCGGAACCCCGGGACCAGGTACAGTTAACTGTCCTGCGAAATATAAATTAGTGAGCTTTTTACTTTTCATTTTTGGTTTCAGGAAAGCAGTTTGCATCAATGTATTAGCTAATCCGTATGCATTCCCTTTGTATGCATTATAATCACTAATAAAGTCACTGATACAGTAAGCCTTTTTATAGGCAATATGATACACAAGGCTCTCTCCAGTATAAGCCTCAATTCGATTTATCATCATGCCAAAGTATTTTTCCCGGAGTGCTTCAGTATCGTTCAATCCGGCAGCAAGGGGCATCAATACGAATAAATTTTCCTGCCCTGCCGGTGCAACCGTTTCGTCTGACTTTGAAGTACAGCAGACATAAAACAATGGATCAGTCGGCCATTTCTTATCCTTATAAATCTCGGTAGAATGAACATCAAGATCAGCGTCAAAAAATAAATTATGATGATTAAGTTTTTCAATTTTTTTATTAATTCCCAGATAAAAAATTAAACTTGAAGGGGCGAACGTTTTTTTATTCCAGTAGGCTTCAGTATAACCCCGATGAGATTCTCCCAATAAATATTGCTCTATGTGATTGTAATCAGCAGCTCCAATGACAACGTCAGCTTCAACAATACCTGAATCAACTGAAACACTTTCTATTGTATTTCCTCTGACATTTATTTTGTTGATGGCTGAATTGAAATGAAACTGAGCACCATTTTCCTCGGCAACTTTTTTCATTGCATCCGCTACCTTTCCAAATCCACCCTGTGGGTACCATGTCCCCAATTTTAAACCGGCATAATTCATAAGGCTGTATAATGCAGGTGTTTCCTGTGGCATGGCTCCAAGAAATAACACAGGGAATTCCATTAAAGCAATCAGCTTAGGATGTTTAAAATATTTGCGTACATGTTTACTGAATGAGCTGAAGATTTGCATCCTTGTAACACCCATGAGCGTTTTAACATCGGTAAACTCCATAAATGAATGAGCAGGCTTGTAGACCAAATCCTCAACTCCGGCTTTGTACTTGAATTCGGCTTCCTTTAAAAACTCCTTAAGTTTAAAAGAACTTCCACTTTCAATTCGCTCAAACATTTTCAATAACTCATCATAATTGGCTGGAATATCTATACAGTCATTTTTACCAAAGATTATTGAGTATGATGGATCCAATAAACTTAATTGGTAATAATCCGATACCTTCTTTCCAAAATCACTAAAAAACCGTTCAAATACATCAGGCATCCAATACCAACTCGGCCCCATATCAAACATGTAACCCTCATCAGTACGAAATTGCCTTGCCCTTCCACCAGCAGTTGAATTCTTTTCATAAACATGCACATTATAACCGGATGCCGCCAAATATGCTGCAGCGCTTAATCCGGAAAACCCGGAACCGATTATAACGACCTTTTTAGGCATTTTGATTGAATTTCTTTGGTTTTAGACTAAACTAGGTGTTTAATTTTTATGCCATTTCCTTCAACAACATAAGTTATTTCAAATAGTTCAATTCAAATGTTGGAATATCACTTATCCAGTCGGTTCGTTTTCCAAACTTTAGTTCATCAGCCAGGTTTCTGTTTCCGGCAATATGGATCCTGGTCTCTTTAAAATACTTTTCGAGCTGGTTGAGGTAGTCCTGAACTTCTTCCACCGGACGGTGCCTGACCATAAATAAAAACAAATGCTTTGGCTGAATGTCCTTTACTACATCCTTCACAGAATCCATAGGAACATTGCTGCCGAGAAAAATTACTCTTTCCCCATGTTGACGTAATAAAAATGAAGAAAAGAGAAGTCCAAGGTCATGGAATTCATCTTCCGGTAAAAATAAAACCCAAGGTGATTTTTTTCCTGAAACAGCAGGTAAGGCATCGATGGCCGTACAAAATTTTTGACGCAATAGGTTGGAAAGAAAATGCTCCTGAGCAGGGCAAAACTCATCTTTTCCCCACATAAGTCCGATGCGAACCATCATGGGGTAAATCACATTTACATAACAGTTTTTTAACCCGAAGCGAAGCAGACAGGCCGAAAAAGCTTTTTCAAAATCTGCTTCTTCATAATTTAAACCCGAAATTATCAGTTGAGAAATGAAATACTCATATTGGGTATTCTCGGATTTGGATAGTTGAATCTGCTGTTCAAGTAGTTTTGCGAGATCCTTTTCTGAAAGTCTGCACAACTCGGATACTTTCAGGCCTGTGTTGGAAAGGCTGACAATATTTAACAGCTTTTTTAACTGCTGGTCATTGTAGGACCTGACATTTCCTTCAGATCTCTTAGGAGTAAATATTTTATACCGCTGCTCCCAAATCCTGATGGTATGCGCTTTTATTCCACTAAGTTGCTCAAGACGACTAATGCTATAGGTGCCCATGTTTGTTTAAATATATACAAATATACTTAAACAAATTGAATTTAACTGAATCTTAAAATTTTTCTTGATAAATCTGAAAGCCTAGTTCTTCATCAATCGAAAAGTCTTCGAGACCACTCCATTCTGTGAAGCCTGTAAGAAGTATACTCCCGCTTCGAGTTCTTGCAAACCACTTACTTTCCAGGTTTTCGTGCCTACAACACTTTCAGCTAAAACAGATTTAGTCTCCAGTCCTTGAGAGTTTAAGACCGCGATTCGAACATCGTCATTGCAGGGAGCTGACAAGGTAAAACTGGCATTCATATTGAACGGATTTGGATAAACATGATCTATGCTGAGGCTTTCCTTTTTAACCACCACCTTTACAGACACCGGACTATAAATTTTTTGATATCCATCATGATCAGTCTGGGTCAAACGGTAGTAATTTGTACCTTCAATCGGAGAATCATCCCTGTACTTGTAATAATTCGTTTTTGAACTGTTGCCGGAACCGGGTAAAACCTTTATTTCATAGAATTCCATCCCATCTGCACTTCTTTCTATCGTGAAATATGAGTTATTTATTTCTGATGCAGTTGCCCAATTCAAATCAACTGTCGACTCCGAATTTGAAACTGCCCTAAAATACATCAACTCAACCGGTAGTGGTGTGTATTGAGCAAAAAAGGCTTTAAAATAAATACTGAACTGCCGTGAGGTGGAACTTGTTTTATTTACCCCTCCAGTCCTATATGTTATAAGATTTACGTTTTGAAAATTCATCTGAAACATAACCGCTTTGACCGAAGAATCCATACCTGAATAATCTGTAGTAGAACCTAACGCTGTTACGGAAGAGCCATCTGTTGACAAGGTCAATTCATTAGGCGAATTCACTGAATAACTGGAAGGAGTATATGCCTGAACTTTTTCCTGAATATTATTATTTCCATCTACGTCAATGGCAGTAGCAGATATATATGCCAAACTCGTATCTGTGCTGGTTCCTGCTTTTTTAAATCTTATTTCCCATTCAACATAGGAGGTTTTAGGGCTTCCACTCGTTCCACTGGCAATTGTAATGGTTGGTTGGAAAGCCGGATCATATCCGGTTGTCGAGGCAGGGATATCCACATTACTTACCGATGCTCCGTTATACTTTGCGGATAACTTGACATGAGCATCAACTCCACTTGTAACGTTTTGAAATTTATAAGTTGCATCTACCGATCCGGCAGTGCCACTTATCAAAGCAGAGTTTATAAAAGTCAAGGGCGATGTACTTGATTGTGCAAAAATCGGATATGTATAAAATTGCATTACCAGAGCAAGCAATGCAATGACGCTCCATCGGAAACTTGTCCGTAACATGTTAGTTTGACCAATTTGAAATCTGTCTGTTCTCATTTGTGTATTTCAAGCTTTCATCTTATTCACTCTGATTGAGAGCTATGAAATCACATGAAAAATACGACCAAGGCCGTCTTCAAAGCGCAGTATCTACTTAATAAACTTACACAGGAAAAGCTGGTAGGCAATTGATTTCAGGAATATAAATTTGAGTCAAATACAAGCTAAATTGCAGACTGTTTGAAAATATCCTGAAATTTGAAGGTTTCATTTATATCAAATCGGGCTAGACCTTACCAAACCTAAACAGTCCGTCGGAAAACTGACACACTTCTTTTTAAGATGATTCAAGATAAAATTGGCTTTAGACGAATTTGGAAAGTTCAATCATTAGTATAACTTTGATCGACCAAAAACACAATAATTTTATTCTTAAATCCTGTTCCATGAAAAAATTATTACTAATCCTGCTTGCATTTCTTTTTGTCGCTTCCTCTAATGCAACACATTTGATGGGAGGACAAATTACAGCTAGTCAAATCAGTGGAAATCAATATGAGATAAAGCTGACTTTGTTTAGAGACACAACCGGTATTCCTATGTACACCACCGCGACATTTGACATTGCCGACATAGCAACCAGTATTCAACAATCAGTTACAATACCCCATTCAGGAGCACAACCTTTCTTCAATGGTGTAGAGGTTTATGATTATATCTTAAGCTATACCTTTCCTGCAGCAGGGCAATACAAAATTTCATGGAGTGATTGTTGCCGAAATGATACAATTCTCAATATGACCAATCCCGGAGGCGAAGACTTATACCTGAGCACTATTATTACTATCGATTCAATGACAAATAATTCCAGCCCGGTTTTTCTAAATCAACCGGTGACCCTGGCACAAAAAAATTCTTTGTTTTCATATAACCCCTTACCATTTGATGCAGATGGTGATTCAATGGCCTGGAGTATGGATGTGCCTCTGAGTTTCGGCGGTGACACCGTCTTAGGTTATACCATACCTCATGCAGCTTCTTCAAACCCATTTACACTTGACAATATTACCGGAGAAATTACCTGGATGCCGGATTCTAATGGACATTGGGTTGCTTCCTTTCTTGTTGAAGAATTCCGGGGCGGTTTAAAGATTGGTGAAATTCGTCGTGATATGCAAATCATCGTTGTAGATGATACGACCAACTTCCACCAAATGGTTATCAATACGGGTCTATGGCCTCAGGATGCAAATGGAAATTTCTCTGTCACACTTGCACCAAATGTACTTTTCACTATGGATATCCAAGCTACTCAAAACGACAATGATCCAATGAGTCTCATTTTACAGGGTGAACCATTCTTCAGCAGCGGCAATCAGGCTCAATTCTCAATTGTAAACAATATCCCGGGTTCTATAAATGGCACTTTATCCTGGACGCCATCTACGGCACAAATGCGTACAGTTCCATATTTCGTGGTGGTTCGTGGTCTTGAATTTCATAATAACTATGTCCTGACTCACGACCGCACCATCATGCTTAGAGTTGGAACTGCAACAGGCATCGCAGAAAACACTGTCATTTCAGAAACTCAGGTTTATCCAAATCCTGCTTCTCAGGAACTTTATGTTTCCTTTAATCTGAAATCTGCTTCCAATATTTCCATGGAGATATTTGATCTAAGCGGAAGATTAGTACATCATAGTACTGAAAACTTTAAACAGGCGGGTTCTCATCTTATCAGTCAGAATATTGCCTCTCTTACAACAGGATTTTATACGCTGAAATTGCTCGTAGACAATAAATCGGCTAAGGCATTGCCATTTATTGTGAAGTAAGAACAACAAGATTAAACAGATTCACCGGGTAAGAGAGATGTTAAAATCGAAACTTACCCGGTTTTTCTTTGGGCGAATTGTAAATGCTTCATATTTTGATGCTCTATAAATTAAAAATGTCTGCAGCATGAAATACCTTTTAGCACTAACCCTTATGGTAGCTTGTGCAATTGCCAATGCACAAGTAAGTCCCGACACCTTATTTAATCCGATTTTGTATTCTCCTGTTTATGCCAGGGGAACAGGTCCTGAAATTCATGTCGATGCAGCTCACAACAACTATCATACAGCTTCCGATCGTTTTGCGCCTTTCTCCAGAGTACTGCAAAATGACGGATATAAGATTTCAGAAAACAAAACACCTTTTAATTCGAGTGCTATGGCGGACATACATCTGCTTGTTATTTCAAATGCATTAAATGAAATAAATCTTGGGAACTGGTCAAATCCATGTCCTTCAGCATTCACCGAGTCTGAAATTTTGGTTTTGAAAAATTGGGTTTCTAACGGAGGGAAATTGCTACTTATTGCTGATCACATGCCATTCTCAGGAGCAGCACAAAAACTTGCATCAGCTTTTGGATTTGAATTGTGCAATTGTTTCGCCATGGATAACAGAAGAAGAACGGCGGAATTATTCATGCGGTCGGACTCTACTTTGATACCGAGTGAACTAACTGATGGCGGTTCGGCATATCAGAAAGTCGATAGTATTTTCACATTTACCGGAAGTGCTTTTAAAATTCCAGCTGAAGCAATCCCCATCATCAAACTGAAGAATTACTCCCTTCTGTCTCCTTCACAAGCCTGGCAATTTACTGATGATACTCCTTATGAACAAAGTGAGAATTACTTTCAGGCAGCGGCCTTAAAATTTGGCAAAGGGAAAATAGTTTTAATGGGAGAAGCAGCTATGTTTACTGCTCAGCTGGCAGGGAATCAAAAAATTGGAATGAATTCCCCCAACGCAAAATACAATGTTCAGCTTTTACGAAATACGATTTCCTGGTTGGTTAAATAGCAGATTCTTTGCAGACTGGATTATTCGAGAACATAACACACATAAAACTATTGTTTTAATATCCAGGCAAACATCAATGGTGCGACAATGGATGCATCACTCTCTATGATAAACTTCGGGGTTTTAATATCAAGCTTTCCCCAGGTGATTTTTTCATTCGGCACTGCTCCGGAATAGGAACCGTAACTTGTTGTCGAATCACTGATCTGGCAGAAGTATGACCAAAAGGGAACATCATGCCACTCCAAATCCTGATACATCATCGGAACAACACAAATTGGAAAATCTCCTGCTATTCCTCCGCCTATCTGAAAGAATCCGACACCTTTTCCTTCGCTGTTTTTCCGATACCAATCACTCAACCACACCATATATTCTATTCCGCTTTTCATCGTGGTGGCCTTCAATTCATTTTTGATCACATAGGAAGCAAAAATATTTCCCATAGTTGAATCTTCCCATCCCGGAACAACAATTGGAAGATTCTTCTTAGCTGCTGCCAGCATCCAGGAATTCTTAGGGTCAATCTCATAGTATTGCTCCAACTCACCGCTTAGCAAAATCTTATACATGTACTCATGCGGAAAAAATCTCTCTCCTTTATCCTCCGCATCTTTCCAAATCTTATGAATATGTTTCTGAAGACGGCGAAAAGCTTCTTCCTCAGGAATACAGGTGTCCGTAACTCGGTTATAATGATTCTCTAAAAGATCCCACTCTTCCTGCGGACTAAGATCCCGGTAATTAGGCACACGCTTATAGTGATTATGAGCAACCAGATTCATGATGTCTTCTTCAAGATTTGCCCCCGTGCAGGAAATAATATGAACCTTATCCTGACGAATCATTTCAGCAAGCGAAATTCCCAACTCAGCAGTACTCATGGCTCCTGCAAGGGTTATCATCATTTTACCATTCTCCAATAAATGCTGCTCATATCCTTTTGACGCATCCATCATCGCTGCAGCATTAAAGTGGAGATAATTTTTCTCCATGAAATTAGAAATAGGTCCTCTGTTCATGCTTCTTTTGTTTTTGTAATTAATGATCAGACGGGAACATATTATCCTCGTCTCCTGAATCAAATATATTCTGTCAAATAATTTTCTTAATTTTCTACTTCACCTTTGAATACAGCACCAGAAAGGTTGGAAAGTGATCGCTGTATCCTGCCATATAATTGTCGAAATCAAAAGTTCTTTTTGGATAGCCTTTATACTTACCGCTTGTTTGAGTCATCCATGCTTTGCTGAAGATATGTGCTTCACCAAAAAAGTATCCCTCTTGTGTTTTACTTAACATTCCGGATGAAATTATTATCTGATCAAAGAAATTCCAGCTGT
>Ga0154020_10002179_pt1 | contig 23836 bp, 10 predicted proteins | sample Klosneuvirus_201_FD_109709 | JGI IMG/M metagenome (GOLD analysis project Ga0154020, IMG submission 109709) | Active sludge microbial communities from wastewater, Klosterneuburg, Austria - Klosneuvirus_20160825_MG | ecosystem: Engineered > WWTP > Aerobic digester > Activated sludge | place...
GGCCCCGGAAGGTGTCTCACTTTTCGAGCGCCACCCGCCGCACTTTTCAACCGCCGTTTACAGGAGCCGCCCTTCGCCACGCGGTCAACAATTTCGATGTCCGCCACCCGCTGCTCCCAATAAAACGTCAGGTAATGGTCGTAGAGGTGGAACATGTCCTCGCGCGCATGGCGGTCGCGCGCGCGGTCGGCCAGGTAGGTGATGCGCGCTTCGCTGGTTTCAACGGTCGTGGGCGCTTCGAGTTCGGTGGCAAAATTGAATAGCGGAATGATGCCTTCTTCCGCGTCCGTCTGCGCCGTGACGGTGTCGCTCGCGACGCTCTGGCCGTTGGCCGTGAGTGCGATGACCGTCAGATAATAAGTCTGGCCCGACACCAGACCCGCTACGTTGGCCGATGTCACATTGCCAACGCTGATTGAATTCGTCATCGATCCACTGTCGGTGCCGTAGAAAATTTGGTAACCGGTGACACCCGGCGTCGAACTTGCCATCCATGCCAGACCGATGGCATTCGTGGAACCCGACGGAATGGTTTGCAGACCCGACGGGGCCTGCACCACCACGATGTCAGACGGGATGGAGAGTCCATAGAACCGTTTCGCTTCACCCAAGTTGACCGGCACGCTGTTGGTGCATCTCCCATCCGGACCAAATATGTTGGTCGCCACTGATGTCCAAGTCGAACCCGGTCCTAAATTCGTCGAACTGAGCAGCAAGCAGGTGGTGTTTGTCTCGCCCTGCCAGACCAGGATCAAGTTTGAGCCCGCCATTACCACGCTGCCCGGAACGATGGTCGGCTGCGGCGGCGGGGGCGGTGGGGGCACGACATAAGTGAACCCGTTCAAATTGGTTCCCGCGGCAGCATTCGTGTTTACCACCACCACATTGACCGGCCCAGCCGCACCAGCCGGCGTGGTGACCATGATGTTAGTGGCGCTGTTCTGAAGAACGCCAGTTCCGTTATTCGCGCCAAATTTAACTGTGGCACCCATCAGGAAGTTGGAGCCCGAAATGGTCACCACTGTGCCGCCATTGGTGAAACCCGTCACCGGTGCAACACTCGTGATCACCGGCGTGACTGCCGCGGGCGGATTCACCACGGCACCTTCGCCGACTACATCACCATAGGTGTCGCCCACCCTGATCTCGTCCAACTTGATGGCAAACCCGCCATCGGGATTCTGAAAACCAATCCCGGTGATGGTGCCGACATCAAACGTCGTTAAGTTATAGGTCGCCGCAACGCCGGGCGTCGCGGAATTGGCCGTCGGGTTGATATAGATGGCGACCGTATCGTTCGTTCCCGAGGTGTTGAAATCGATTTGGATGACGATCAAATAAGGCGCGTTGCTATAGGTTCCGGTGAATGAGCTGGCCAGCGAAATCGCATTCGTCGGGCTGGCAGCCGACGTGATGATCGCGCCTGGACGCAGCGCTCCCGTGGTCTGAGAAACCGGGTTCAAGCCATACCCAAAGAACAGACCCATGCCGCCATTGGGGAAGAAGACGCCGCAATGGTTGCCGCCATTATTCCCGGTTTGATTGAACAGGAAGCTGATATACTTCGTCCCCGCGGAAAGCGGGGTCGCGAAAGAGACAGATTGACGTCCACTGGTCGAACTCACGGAGCCGTTGGTTGTGGGCAGGTTCGTGTAGAGCAAATTGGTGGTAATCGAAGGCGTGGTTCCACACACCCAATTGCCGGAGAACCCGGTGGCCGTGCTGGCCGTGCCATTGGGAATTGATGTCGTGTAGTTGAACGGCTCGTAAGCATCCAGGCTCGCATACCCGGTGCCCGTCAATGCAACGCAACCAAACGCCAACACCACGCCGCGAACGAGAGCAGATGTCTGCGCGGCGAATTTACTTCTTTGCAACTTCATAATACAAATTTACTTCCTGACGTTTTACTTCCCGACAAATCCAGCCTCACCGAACAGGCTCACTCCAACTTCACGCGATAAAACTCCTGCGCTTCAGCCGCCGGGTTGGTGAGCGGCGACGTTGCGCCAACCACGTCAAACCATGGGCCGACGATATTCGTAGCAGACTGTAGCATGCCTTCAGGCCAGCTGAGAACCAAACTTCCCGGCAAGGCTTGCGCGCTCACCGTGGCTGGCGGCCCGACACTCACCAGCGCCGTTCCTGCATCCGAGGCACAACCTCCAACCATCGCCGTCACGCTGAACAGTCCGGACGCGTTGGTTGTGGCGCTAACGATGGATGGATTCTGGTTGGTTGAGGTGAAGCCGCCAGGTCCGGTCCATTGGTAAGTCGCGCCGGGCACGGTTGAAGCCGTGAGGTTCAAAGTCATTCCCGCCGAGATTGGACCATTGTTGGCTACGGTCGGCGCCGAGGGACGCGGCAGGATGATCTCGATCCCGCTGGCCCGCGCATTGTCCGTCACCGTGCTGTATTGAATGACAATCTGCCCGCCGGTCGCAACCGCGTTGAACTCCGAAATCACCGCCTTGTTGGGCGCACCCGCGACGGCGATGATGTCGAAGTTCGTCAGCACTTGCGTGCCGTTGATTGTGACGTTGAACCGCCGCTGCCCTACCGCCGTCCAGTAAGTTTCGGCCGAGTGGAGGCGCACCTTGTAAGTGGCGCCCGCCGTCAAGCCGGTGAACGTGTAGGTGAAATTACCGTAGCGTTCTGCCTGATAAACAATCTGCGGCGCAGGCGCAGTCAAACCTGAAGTATCAATCGCTGCCGGAACCGTTGCTCCGATGGTGCCGCCAGTGACATTCGCGTCCGCCACAAAATGCCCCGCTGCGCTGCCGCCGGAATTAACAGCGAGCGAATACGATCCCAGCACCGCCGCCTGCTCGCTGGAATTCGTGCTCGCGCCCATGATGTTCGTGGCGGAGACCACGTAGTAATAAGTCGCGCAATTGGCGAGATCGCTGTCGGTGAAGTTGTTTACGGCAGAACCACCCACGGGGACGTAAGGGCCGCCGCTCGTCGTTGCCCGCTTGATCTGATAGCCCGTCGCTCCGGAGGTTGCATTCCAACTCAGATAAACTTTTGCGTTGCCGGGGCTGGCATTTAATCCGGTTGGCGGGGTTGGTGGAGCCGGAACGTTTGTGTAAACGCGCACATAATCCACCAGCATCTTCTGCGGCATGACCGTTGTTTCGTTCGTGTTGCCGGGCCAGTTGCCGCCCACCGCCACATTCAGAAGGAAGAAATGATTGTGGTCGAACACCCATGCATCCCCGCCCAGACTTGCCGGTGTCACCGTGAAATAGTGGATGTCGTCCACATACCAACGGATCAGATTAGCTTCCCATTCCACCGCAAAAACGTGGAAATCATCGGCCACATCCGACACGAAGGTGTGGGAACCTCCGATGCTCTCGCCACCCGAATAGCCTGGTCCATGGATGGTGCCATACACCTTCTTCGGCTCGCGTCCGATGTGCTCCATGATGTCGATCTCGCCGCAACCCGGCCAGCCGACCGGGGTGATATTGGTGCCGAGCATCCAGAACGCCGGCCAGATACCCTGCGTGCGCGGAACTTTGATCCGCGCCTCCATGCGCCCGTAAGTCCAGGCCCACTTGTCTTTCGTGAGCAGGCGCGCGGACGTGAAGCTGTTGCCGCCATAATTTTCCCGCTTCGCCTCGATGACCAGCTGCCCGTCCTCGATACGAGCGTTGTTGGTCCGTGAGGTGTAATGCTGCAGCTCGTTGTTGCCCCATCCGCCACCACCGATGTCGTAACCCCACTTGGTGGAATCCGGCGGGCTGCCATCCGCCTGCGTGAACTCGTCGCTCCAAACCAGTTGCCAGGCAGCATGGCACATCACGGGCGACGCGAGGATCAGCCCCAGCAGTGCCTGCTGTAGCGCCCTGGATATCCTCAACTTGTATTTTTGCTTCATATCAATTTTACGCTGCCTGTTCTTTGGGAAAAGTTCACCGCTCGCGCCAACTCTTACTCAAACCGGATGTCATCCAGGAAGAAGACTACCGGCGCGCTCTGCCCCTCCACCGTCCACACAAAGCCCGTCTTGATGCGGGTGAGGTCTTTGCCCTCCAGATCAATGGTGTATTCCTTCCATTCCTTTGTCAGTTTGCCGTCATTGGCCGAACCGGTGGCGCTGTCGGGATACTTTTTGTCCAAGCCGAGCACGCCAAATTTGAAACTGACCGGCTCGCCACCCTTCTCGCCGCGTGCCCAGAATTTGAGCTTCTTCGCCCCGGTCAGATTCCAACCACCCGCTTGATCGCCCCAGTCGTTGGCAGGATCCTGCCAGACAATGCCGGCCCAGTCGCTGGTCGCGCTGTATTCACAACGCAAACAGGTTTTGCCGCTGTGCGGATCGGTGGTGTAACCCTCGTCCAGCTTCAAGCCCTTGGTGTTACCCATCCAGCCGGAGGCGATGTAATGGTTGTTCGTGCTCCCCTTCTCGTCGTAAACAGTGAACGGAAGCCTGGCCTCTTTGCCGGCGGGCTTGTCTTCGGCGCGTAATGTCTGCGAGCCCGCGCAAAAACCAGCGAGCACACAGGCGGTGGCAATACACCGGAACAATTGATGTTTCGTTGACATGATCTTTTGGCTGTTTATCTGCATTATTGTCGTCTCCGCCATGACTCAATTTGCGCTCTGGGCGGAATTCAAACCGCAAATGATTGTTTTAACGATGCCCCGCCGCTCAAAAATGGCGCGGCTGTCCTTCTCATCCAAAACCAACTCTTCCTGCCGGCGCTTCTGGCCACCCGCCAGTTCCAGCGTCAGGAACGGTTTCCCTGCGGACCGATAGACTACCGGCACCTGGCAGTATGTGAAAGCCAGCGAACCAGGGCCAAGCCGGAGTTTCCGCACTTCGCCAGCAACGTCGCAATACGTGAACGTGCGCGCATCCTGAAGAAATTCTTCCGTCCGCAGCAACAGCGGCTCGAAGTGGATGCGTCCTGAACAAACGCTCTCTCCCAGTTCACCAAACCGGCACAAGATGTCTTCCTTCACCTGCCCCGTCAGTCCTGGCTGCCGCGCACCAGTGTGCGCTGGCGTGTGGGAATAAGGATCCATCGGGAATGCACCATATTCTGCCGGCGTCTTGAAGTCACCTATGCCGGCGCGGATGTCATGATAACGTGCCGCGAGTTGAGCCGCGACGGGCCCCTCGGCGCGGAAAAATGACTCCTGCGCCGCCAGCAGCAGCTTGGAAACCATGTGCCAGTAGATACAACCCAATCCTTCGTAGCCAAAAAATGTTCCCGAACGCCCGGTGAATGAGCGATGGTTGAACATTCCCTCAAACAACTCCAGTATCCGTGCCGACTCGCGCTTCACCAACTGCGAATAGCCGCCATCAGCAAGCTCACCCAGTATCCGCTTCACATCACCGGCGTTGGTGATGCGCGGCTGGAAATGGCAGACGCCGGCCATGTCTCGTTCGATCAGCAGCCGATTACCATCCGCCATCAGTCGTCGGAGCAAAGGCGAACGCGAAACGGCCTTTGCGGGAATGTTGTTCTTCTCCACAAACCGCGGCAATTCTCGGTTGGGATACAACAGATACGAGTGTTGATCAGCCCGGTAAACTTCGCTGTGCTTCAGCGCCCTGAGCAGAGCAAGTGATTCGCCGGCGGAAAGACACTTTGCCCCCAGCACCGCCGCCTGCCCTTCGAGCATGGGATGCAACCGTCGAACCGGAAGGGCGTCACCCTGCTCGAACTCCACAAGATTGTAGGCGTGATAAAGCCCGTCATTCCGCCGGTTGGCCCGGATGGATTCGTCAACCAACAACAACGTGTTGCCGAAAAACTCCTGCAGCGCCGCGGCTGACACTACGGTTCTGCCACCGGAGAGACCCTTCGCATAAAACTGTCCGCGATATCTTTCGCCGGCAAGTCCCAAGGCATCGAGCAACTGGCGGCGGGCTGCGTCGCCCGCTGCTGCGGGGCGAAAAACCTTCACAATCCGCGCCGTCGCGAGAAACCAGTCCGCCACTTCTTCCGACAACTGCATGCCGCTGACTGCCGCCGACGCGAACAGATCCTGACAGAATGTCAGGTGCCGTCGCAGTTGATACACCGTCACCATCGAAACGCCGTTGCCAACCAACGCGTTGTTCGCGTCATTCCACTCGGGACGCTGCGTGTTCAACCAGATGCCTGCGCCGGGAATGAAGTTGGCGAACTTCGCCAACAGCGGAATGAGCAGCTTCTCCGTGAGATTCACGTGACACACCCTGCCTTGCTGGTCCCAGACCAGCTTGCCATCCGCCCCCACTCCGCTCACACGCTGGCGCGTGAGCTGGTCCAACGCGGCGTCAAAGTCCACCGTCTCGCGCGGGTTCTGCAGAAGTTGAGCGTAGGGCTTGATGCGGTAGGGGACATTGGCGAACGAAAAAATGTCGCGAGTCAGAAAATCGCGCAGGACGGCAGGCTCGTGCCGCTCCAGAATCTCCAAGAGCTTCAACAAATAAATGATCTGATGATCGCCCCAGTATCCGATGTGCGACCAGGGGTCTTGCGGATCGTGCACTTCCCAGTCAATCCCGTCTCGCGTGACGCGATACGGATTGTAGCCGTCCGCGGTCGAGGCGTTCACAAATTTGCACACCATGCCGGCAACAAAACCTGGAAATGAGACCGCGAGTGCCTCCCAGTTCTGAAAGATGTCGCGCCAGTTCCCTTCGTAATTCAACGCCCGCTGCCCATCCGTGCCATGCGTATCGATTGAGAACCGGTTCCATGGACGGCTGGGATCGCCGTGGCGGCGGCTGAAAGTAAGCGGCAGATACTCCTGGCACAGACGCTCCACGGCGGCGTCACTCGTCGCCCGCGCCAGGGCCACCACCCGGTCTCGCCAGGCCACCTTGCCGAGCTTGCGAAAGAACGCTTCGTTGCGGGCGGCCACGATTCGATTCGCGCGGCGCACAAACGACCGCAGGTCGGCGATGTCAATCTGATAGCCGCTGGCAAATACTCCGCCACGCATGACGTTGAACATGACGTTGCTGAAATGGCGAGCATCCCCCAGCGAACGCGCGGTCTTTTGCAGACCGTCGGCGCTTGCCACGATTCGCCAAAGTTCCTCGGTGCCGCGCGCGATGTCCGCCGTAACGCGCTTCTGCAACTGCGCCGGCGCACGCAACAACCGCCGCAGCCTGGCCACCTGCGAAGAACCTTGATCCACATCAGCCACAATCATCCAGCGACGATGTTGGCCGGAGCGGAGGACAAATTCTGACTCAACGAAGTAAGCCCCCCGTTCTGCGCGCACGTCCGTTTCAGTTTTCAGCGCAAGATTCTGACGGAAGCTTTCCAGTTGAACGGACGACAACAGGAGGTTGCGAGGCTGAATACCCGCCGACCAGACGGTGGTGGCGCGCAGCGATTCGGCCGGCTCCGGTCGATCCACCGGAATCGAACTTAACAGGAACAGGCCCAAACCCGACTCGCTTAACAGCTCGTTCTTTTTGTAGGCGTCGATCAGCGTGCTCTTTTCAAGTTGAAACTGGCTGCCGATGCCGCAGGGAAGCAGGTTCTGAATGCCATCCAGGACGCGCACATTGACTGCCTGAGCATTGGAACTCGCGAGCGACGCTTGGCGCACCCAGCCAAACTGGCCGCTGCTGGACCAGCCATGGCGGAAGGTCAGCCCCAAGTCATCGTTGATCTCTTCGAAGACGATTTTGTTGCCACGGAAATTTTTATAGAGGTTGCGTCGGGTTTGATAAATGCCACGTCCGCGTTCGGAAAAAGGTTCCCACAGATGACCTTTTCCGCCTGTTCCAACGATAAAAATGGTCTTGGGGCCGGTGGTTTCCACCGCGTCGTGAATTTTGTCGTCGGTGCCATAGGGAAACAGCGCGAGGTCAGGATTGCGTCGCCCGGCGGTGAGCGCCCCATTACTGGAGATGAACATCCAATGGTCCGCACTGCTGACGATACTTAAGAAGAACGGTCGCAAGCGGTCACTGTTCTCGATGCAGTAAAACTCCTCACCGTCCAGAACGACTTGCCGGCCTTCAACCTTCCCCGTTCCAAACCGGACTGGATTTTTCCCGAGGAAAAGCTCTTTCATGCGAGAGTTTGTCCGCGCAAACGATCACTGCTGCGATGCAACCGTGGCCGTCTTCGCATCCACATAAAAAGGAATGTTCGCGTGGGCGGCCTTGCCATGGCCATCGAGCACATAGATGAAGAGGCGGTAAGCGCCCGCCTTGGTAGGAGCTTTTACCTGCGCCTCGCCAGCGGCCACTTGCGCGACCAGGCCAGGCAGGCGTTGCGGCGTGGGTTCAAAATCGCCGCCGGTAGTTTTGGCGCCGCTTTCCTCCATAATCTCCCAAGAATACTTTAGCGGCGCATTGGCGGGCGACTCTGCCTGCACTTTGGCGGCATAACTCTGGCCGGGCTTGAGCCGGACATTTTGCTGGGCCGTCTTTCCGTCCAGCGTGAAACCTTTCAACTGTGGACTGCGAAACTCCGGCCAGCGACCCGTCCAAAGTTGGTGGAGCACGTCCACGGTTTCCGTCTCTTCGCCGGATTCGAGGAACATCCCATACCAAGTAGGTGTGCGTTCCTGTTTTTGTCCCCACAGGAAGACATAGGAGCCGAGGCACTGCTTCGTATCGGAGGCGATGGCCACTTCATAACGCTTGCGATAAAAATCCGCCTTTACTGTGCTGTCATTCTCGATGGGTGCGCCCCAACTGGTCTTGCCGACTTCCCAATGACCGGTGGCCCCCCATTCCGTGACGAGATAAGGCCCGTTCCAACCGGCCTCAGGCAGGTAACGCGGCAGATTCACGATGTCCGCATACATCTGGATGCAAAGGACGTCGAGATCGGGTGCGCGCGTCTTGATCTCGTTGACCAGTTCCTTGCCGATGCCCGCCAGCGATGTGGTGGTGGGATGGTTCGGGTCCAACTGATGGATCATTTTGGAGATCTCATTGACGGCGTCCCAGACTTTTGGATTGCGCGCATTCAAATTCAATTCGTTGCCGATGCCCCACATCAACAGCGCCGGATGATCCTTGTATTTGAGAACCTGGGCCTTGATTTCGGCCAGTTGGCGGGCCACGTCGTTGGTGTTTGAGTAGTCAAATCCGTGCCGCTCGCGCGAAATATCCAACCCCATCAGAACATACAATCCATTCTTCTGCGCCCGATCCAATACCTGTTTCCCGGATTCACGGCCATTCTCCGTGCGCCAGGTGCGGAAGGAATTGCCGCCGTGCGCGGCCAGCCTCTCCTGGTCGCCAAATTCCAGCCCGGCGCCCTTGATGTAAAACGGCTTCTCGTTCACATAAAGCTGCCAGCGTCCATCCGTCTGTCGGACCTCGACTTTGGCGGGGCCGTCCGTCTTGGTGCGTTCTTGCGCGTGACAGCCGCAGACTGCCAGGCCAATCAACAGCAGCGCTCCTATAATCGGGATGTTTTGATAGCGAACCATAAATCTCATTTGTTGGGCAACCGCTCCGAACGCACCAGCAGGTGTTCCAGTTCCTCGAGCGATTTCCCCTTGGTTTCAGGAATGCAGAAAAGCACAAACACCAGTGCCGCCAGCGCCATCAAGCCGTAGCCCAGAAAAGTGCCGGAGGCGCCGAAGTGAGAAAGTTCCCACGGGAAAATCATGGTGACCGTGGCGCTGACGACCGAGTTCCAAAAGCCCACGACAGATATCGCCACACCACGATAGGCGTTGGGGAATATCTCTGAAAGGAGCACCCACATCACCGGTCCGAGCGAAATCGCAAACGACGCGACGAATCCGATGATCGCGTAAAGCACAAGCGACGCATGAATGTTCAACCCGGCGGTGGCCAGCGAATCGCGATAAGGGGCGAGCCGCTCCGCTCCCAGTGCGCCGTCGAGACTGGCTAAAAACTCTTTGTCTGAGGCGAAGACCTTGCTCTCCACCTTTTGCAGGTCGCTGATCAACTCCGCCGGCACCTGGCTGGCGCGAAGCACCGCAAAGGATTTCTCGGTCAGTTGATAATTGGAATTGTGAAACGCGGCCGCGCAGGTCAGCAGTGACGCCGCCATCCCGGCGGTTCCCAGCACGAGCAGCGGCTTGCGTCCGAGACGGTCGATCCATTTGATGGCGACGAAGGTCATGCCCAAGTTGACCAGGCCCACGATGATGGCCTGCTTGAACGCCGCGTTCGTGCCTCCGCCCGTTTGCGCAAAAATTGTCGGGAGATAATAGAATACCGCGTTGATACCGGTGATCTGTTGAAAGAAGGCGATGGTCAGCGCGATGAACATCACGAACCGCATCTTCCGGCTCAATAATGCTCCCGCGCCGACGCCAGCAACCTGTTCCGCCGCATTTTGACGGATGCTGCGCATCTCCTCCGCCGCGTGCTCGGCCCCGGCCACCTTCGTAAAGATTTCAAAGGCCTGATCGTCGCGTCCTTTGCCGAAGAGCCAGCGCGGACTTTCCGGCACGAAGAACAGGAGGACAAAATAGAGCGCCGCCGGGATGGCCTCCACGCCGAGCATCCAGCGCCAGTTGTTCGCGCCGGAGTTGAGCAGAGCGTAGTTGGAAAAAAACGACGCGGAGATGCCGATCACAATCATGAGCTGATTGAACGACACCAGGCTGCCCCGCTGCTTGGAGGGGGAAATTTCCGCGATGTAAACCGGGGCCACGAGAATCGCCGCGCCCACGGCCACGCCGGCAAGGATTCGGGAGACTACAAAGGTCGTGAAATCTGTCGCAACCGCCGAGAGCAACGCTGATCCCGCAAAGAAAAGTGCGGTGACGAGCAGAACCTTTTTCCGCCCAAAGCGGTCGCTGAAAAATCCTGCCACAGCATTCCCGCCGAGTGCGCCCCAACCCAGACAGCTTACGGCCCAGCCCAGTTTCAGGTCACCGCTGACGCCGGTGAGCTGGAAATAATTTTTGATGAATGGGACTGCGCCCGAAATCACCGTTGCGTCAAAGCCCAGCAGAAAGCCGCCGACGGCGACGATCAGCGCTACGGTCACAGTGTATGACTTGCCTTGATTCATGATCCTAAAAAATTCCCTGCTCCCTGGACTTTGCCCATCGTTTGCTTGCTATCTGACTTCAGCCAGGCCAGTTCGCCACCAGTTTAAATGGTCTTAATACGAGTTGATGGCGAAAATGTCGTTCTTGTTGCCCCGCAGATCGGCCCACTTCCAAGTTTCCACATGGCCATCACAGAAAGACATGACTGCGCGACCGCCATGACGACAGCCGGGCTGCTTGCCGCCCGGTGACATGGTCCAACCATTGCCCGAATTTGGCTGCTTGGTAGTGACCTCGGTGTAGTAGCCAGACGGGAGCTTGTCCTGTGTGGCAGCAGCTTTGGGCGTGCCGACGTCACCGATCATCCAGAGTTCGCTGGTGCGCTTGAGCTGCGTAATCTTCATGCTCCCAAGTGGAGCGCCGCCGTTGAGGGCATAGCGGAAGATTCCAGTCGTGATGCTGTTTCCTTCAGCCGGGCCGTAGCCCTCACAGGGCGAATTGTAGAAGGTCACCGTCGTCGCCAGAATATCGGCATCCTTAACTGCCGGGCAGCGCCAAACGTTATTGGAAGTGGAACTGCTGGTGAGGTAGTTGCCATTGTCAATAATCTTGAACCACCAGTTGGTCGTGACGCCGGGCCAGGTGCCGGTGTTTAGGGGCGGCAAGGAATCGTTGTTGTCCCCGGCATACATCATGAGGGAGAGCGCAATCTGTTTGTTGTTGTTCACGCAGCGGATCGTCTGGGCTTTCTCCTTCGCCTTGCTCAAAGCCGGCAAAAGCATCGCCGCCAAAATGGCGATGATCGCGATGACCACCAGCAGTTCGATCAAGGTAAAACCCTTGAAGCTCCTTGTGCTCGAGTTTGTCATTTTCACTTCTTTATTGGAGCGAGCCGGCTTTGAAAGCACGACCCGCCCCGGTGTCTATCTTTGAATCGCCCAAATCCATCTCATTGAACCGAGAGCCGGAAGAAAGCATGGGCCGCACCGGCAGTGGAGTTCAACACAATCGGCGATCCGGTGCCATTCGTCACGGTCAACGTGTGCCACGTGGCGTCGGTCAGATTGGTCTTGGTTTGGACCGTGTAGGCAAAGCCAACTTGTGTCGGGAACGATAGGTTGAGGGTTCCGCCGCTCAAGCTGGGCGTAATGGTGGGCGCGTCAGGCGTGGAAACAACCGGCCCGATCTGGACGTTACCATATGACGCCAAAACAGGATCCGTCGCCCAAACGCACGGGCCCACGGTTTGGAAACCGTATTGCACATGGCGGGCCGGATCATTGATCGTATCCAAGGTCATGCTGAACACAGCGCCATTGGTCACCGGGATGGTCATGGTGTTCGCCGAGGAAAAGTCCGGCGCGTGATCCTTGATGAAGGCCACGCAGGTCCAGCCATTACCGGCGGGGTTGGTGTTGGAGAGGCTGGTCAAGGTGTCCACAGTCACCTTGCCGGTGAAAGTCAGCGTCAACCCGGGCAACGACCCGGCGGGCTGAACATACATGTTGGCTTCGGTAATTTTGTTGCCCACGGAGGGACTATTGGTCGTCACATACCAGAAGGCAGCGGCGTCGTTGACAGTATTGGGAGACAACGTCAGCGTCGGTCCCGAGAACGTGGCCCGAAGGTCGGCGGTTCCCCAAGTGGTGCCGAATATGTAAGCGCCGCCATCCTGGGGGAGGTTGAACGCATTCAGGTATCCGCTCCATGTCGCCGAGGGATCGACGGTAACAGTCACGGCATTTGCCACGGTGACATTTACAACAGATGAGGTGATGGAGGCACCCGTGTCGGCCTTGGCCACGATCTTCAGCGCGTGGGCACCCAGCGCTGCGCTTGTGATGTCGATTGAATAGGGCAAAGTGTCATCGCTGCCCAGCAGCGTGGCGCCATCATAAAAGTAAACGTTGGTAATTGAACCCGGCGCCACAGAAGACAGCGCGCTGATCGTGTAATTGGTGCCGACGGTGGACCCGTTGAGCGGGCTGGTGATGGTTGCGCTCAGAGGAATCGTGGCCGGGATGATCACGCGGACGTTGTCGTAACCGACGATTGAATTTGGCCCCCACAAAGGAACAAGCTTTACGCCATCCGCGTTGACGGGGATGAGCATGGAGAATTTGTAGGTTTCCCAAGCGGCAATGTTGTGACCAGCCGGTGATGGCCACACATCACCAGTGCTGCCGATCTGGGCGGCGCCATTGAAGAAGTCCACTTTGAATCCGCCCAGATTGGTGCCCGGTGAGGAGGAGAACACCTTCATGTCCATTAAAAAGGTGTTGGAGGTGCCCGCAATGATTCCGAGCGAGGTCAGCGACAGGGGGAAGGAATCGCCGTTAACCCAGATGGCCCATTGCGTGGTTGCCGTGCCATCAATAGCGCCATAACTGTCGGGATTGCCGCCGGTGGTCGGGTAGGTATAGACAAACCCGCCGCCCTGAACCTCCACCCAATCCGTGGATGGGCCGGCGATGGAGAAATCTCCGTTGGGGACCAAATTAGTGGTTTGCGCAACAGCCTGGCTGCCCGAGAGGGCGCCGACGGCCAAGAGCGTGAGGGAAAGGCCACGGATGGTGTTCATGAAACGACGATGCGGGTTTCTGACTTTCATATTTTTCGTCTGTTAGGTATGTGGTTGAGGTGCTGGGCAACATTTGCAGCCTATCCGCGATTCCCCAGATGCCTAGCTCCCCAAGTGGGTAGAAACATTTCAGCGCGGTTTGGGGATAGGACTCCTGCGGAAAGCCCTCTGATCAATGCGTGCAGAAAGGTTTCTCCAACATTCTTGCATGACCAAAATAAAGAGCGATCGGGTCGGCTCAGGGCGACCGAACAGCTTACCGGTTGTGAAAGGGATCACGGAGCCGACTGACGGACGCGGTAGAATTTGTGCTGATTGCTCCCCGTGGGATCGAAGAGGACATTGGTCGTCCCGTTACCCGCAACCGGAGCCGCCAGGTTTGTCCATGCGGGTGCAGGCGTCAGCACGGCAGCCGCTTGGACGGTGTAATTGCTGTTCAGCACCGTGGGCCAGGCAACTGTCACGCCTTGCTCGACCAAAGCCGGGACGACGTTTGTCACCCAGCTTGCGCTGTTGGTGAACGCCAGATTCTGAGTCGCGAGCGTGCGAGGCGGCAGCACCATGCTGCCAACGGCGACGCCGTTGCTGTAAACCGTGGCCGTTTGCGAATTCGTCAGCGGGTTGTAGGCAACGTAGGAAAACTGGCTGGTGTTGGAGTTGTAATAAACGGTGCTCAGGGGCGTGCCCAAGTGAAACGCTGGCTGAATCGCGCCCAGCTTCCGCGTGGCGTGGGTGAAGTAATAGGTCACCCCGGCGTAGATGGGATCGGTCGCCACCGGATCATTGGCGGCCGCCAGTTGATCCACCTCGAAGGCGACGTAGGCCGGGTCGAATTGCAGCGCATACCACAGTGCGTGATTCCCCCATTGAGCACCCATGGAACTGATGGAGTTGGAACCCATCCGATCCAGTTGTTCGGCCAACATGCGGTTGTAATTCGTCCGGGCGAAGCCGGGGTTGTGGACGAGATAACTGAGCATGGGCGAGCCGGGGAACCACTGGATGCCGTAGATGTAAATCGGATTGAGGCCAAAGTAGGTCTGAAAATCCAGGCCGTTGTTCCACATGATGCCGACGACGCCGTGATTGTAAACCGGCGGCCAGACATCGCCGTATTCGTCGAACCAGTATTCGCGCGTCGCGGTGGATTCCATGACGTAACCCATCGCCCCGGCGTCCCGCATCGCGTCATCGCCAGACACCGCTCCCAGCAGGAACAGGCCGGCCCACGATTGCACGGCTTCGGAACTGGATTCCTGATTGCCACCCCGGCTGGCATCCGGAAAGCCGTTGGCCTGCGAATATCCGGCCCACACGTCGAAGGTTCGCATGAAGGGGAAGTTGGTGTCGCTCCGGTCCCAGTTGGCGTATTCCTTCGCGACCAGCCGGGCCATCGCTCCATAGTTGTTCAGGAAATCCTGGTCATACATCCCCAGCAGCGCGGCGGCATGGGTGAAATAACCGTAGTGAAAATGATGGTCGTTGAATTGTTCCGAGCCATAGCTGGACTTAAAGCCGACCAGCGCTTTCCACGCCGGGTAAGCCGCAAAATAATACGTCGCCTCTCCTGGCGTGTAGGTGAACCAATTCGTCAGCGCGGAACGCAGGGTGCTTTTCAGGGTGGTGAATTCGGGGCGACCCAGTTCGGCGGCGAACGTCATGTGCTGGGCATACCGCACCAGATCCTTGCCGCCCCAATAAGTGTCCACGGCGACGCTCTGGTTGGCCGCGACGCTGGTGATGAGGGAGTTCATGCGCGCCGGATTGTAGTCGTTGGTCACTCCGAGAACGGTCGGGGCGGGCAGGTTGGGGAGGATGCCGTTGAACGGGTAAACGATTTCAAAGTCATTACCCGCCGCGCATTTCAAAGGGCCGCGCGCCGTGGAATAATTCATCCCGTTGAAGGCCAGATTGTGGGTGGTTTCGCGCCAATGATGGGCCAGCCAGCCTTGAATGACGCGCGGCTCGGAGCCTTTCAGGATTTGCGTCGCCAGATGCCAGCTCGTGGTCACCTCACCCGCTGACGGATCGTAGTTCCAGTTCATCTGGCTGTCGCGCGGAACGGCGTAGGCGTATTGCGCGAAATTCGCGAGGTTCGCCTTGGCCGGAATGGCGCTGATGATCAGATAATTGTTGGTGCTCGCGGCAAAGGTCACGTTGATCACGCCGTTGCTGAGGGCGAACTGCGTGCCGTCCGGCGCGAACACGCCCCAGAATCTTCCGGAGCCGTAGGCGACGCCGAAATGATTGGTGGTCATCGGAAACGAAACGGCGTTGCCGTTGTCGCCAAAGAACGTGGCGCCTCCGGCGGGAAATGCGATCTGCGGCTGCACACCAGTCAACTCAACCCACACGGTGGGCAATCCATGGCCGAAGGTGACATCCATGAATTTATTTGTGGCCTGCTGCATGCGGAACGCCACCGTCCAATCGCCCCAGCTCAACGCCCGCGCGTCAGCGGGGGAAAAGGACTGGCCGCGAATCGTGATCGGCGCGTCCAGGGCCAGCTGCGGATTGTTGGCGGAGGGAACCCAGTTCACGGGGTTATAAATGTTGATGCCCTGCGCATCGGCGGACACGGTGAGGGGATACGCCCACATGTTGCCCGCGTATTGGTGAGTGATCAGATCGGTCCACCACTTGTTGCTGGGAATGGGTTTGCCATTGGCCGCGACCAGATAGCTAGAAGGCGAGTTGGGCGTCCCACCGGCATTGGCCTGCGACGGCGGGTAGGAGGCATATGAACCGGCACCAACGGGGACGACGGATTGGGCGGAAGCCGATTGAACCGCGAAGCTGAAGGCCAGGAGGCAAATGAAGTTTTTCATCTTGGTGTATTTCTTTGCGGTCATTGGATGGACAGCACCTGGTAGAAATTATGAGGCGGTCCAACGGGATCGAACACGGAGTTCGTGGTGCCGTTTCCGGTGATCGAACTGCCCAAGTTGTTCCAGACGGTGTTGGTGCCAAGCAGCGCGTCGGACCATTGGACCTGATAGGTGACATTGTTGCTGGCAAACCAGGTGATCCCGACACCGGGCATAATGGAAATCAGAAATGGTATGGGAGCAACAGGAGTGGCGCTCACGGGTGCAGTGTCGGGGCCGGTGCCTCCCGTGCCCGTCGCCGACACCACGTAGTAGTAGGTCGTGCCGTTGTTAAGTCCGCTGGAATCGCTGTAGGTCACCGTGGGCGAGGTCGTGGTGCCAATGGAGGCGTAAGGTCCGCCGGAATCGGTGGATCGTTTCACGTTGTAGCCGGTCGCAAAAGCGCTGGCGGTCCAGCTTAAAGTCACCTGCGCATCGCCGGCGGTTGCCGCCAACCCGGTGGGGGCGACCGGTGCCCCGAGTGTGGGCGCGGCGGAGACCTCCAAACTGTTGGTGCTTTCGCCGGATCCATTCATCGCCGAAACCACATAGTAAAAGGTCTGGCCACCGAGGACGGAGTCGTTGTAGAGCACCGTCGGAGCGGTCGTGGTGCCAATTGTGGTATAAGGACCACCGGAGACGGTGGAACGCTTCACGTTGTAGCCGGTCGGGCTCCCGGTGGCGGCGGTCCAACTCAAGGAAACCAAGTTTGGCCCGGGCGTGGCATTCAGTCCGGTGGGAGCGTTAGGGGGAATGCTGACATAGCCCACGACGTCGCCGTAGGTGTCACCGATGCGAAGCTCATCCACAATGATATCGCCGGCACCTTGAACATTCAGACCCACCCCGGAAATCGTTCCGACATCGAAGGTGCTATTTGTCCCGGCGGCGGTCACCCCGGGCGCGGCTTGATTGGCCGTCGGATTCAAATAAGCCGTGACCGTATCGTTGTTACCCGAGGTGTTGAAATCAATTTTTAGCGCGACGAGATACGTCGTGCCATAGGTGCCAAGGCCCAATTGTTTCAGGGAAGTTGCTCCCAGCGCGGTGGTGCCAGCGGTGTTCATCGAGCCAATCCCCAACTGGCCCTGAGTCGGAGAGTAGGGATTCAACCCGAAACCAAACCACAGACCCGTGCCACCATTGGGAAAGTAAACACCGTTGATGTTGGCGCCGGAATTTCCGGCGCCCGACTTGAACAGGAAGCTGATCCACTTCGTTCCGCTGGAGAGCGGGCCCGAGAGGCTCACAAATTGCCGGCCGCCGCCTGAACTCAAAGCGTTGTTGGCGACGGGGAGCCCGGTGTAGGTCAGCCCGGCGACGATCGTGCCGGCGGTCCCACAGGTCCAGTTGCCGGAGAACCCGGCGCCCGTAGCGGCGGAGCCGTTGGTCAGACTCGCCGTGGCATAATTAAAAGGTTCGTAACCCGTCAGGGTCGCCTGAGCAATACCCGCCATCGCCAGCAGCGCCAGGCCGGCCATGAGTGTTCGCGGCGCGCACCGACCAAGCACCGAGTTCGTGGAAATTGCAGGCCGAGCCAGCAAGGAACGACTCAATAAAGTTTGGATGGGAAAGATCATGACGTATTTCATTTTAGTTCTAGTGGTAGAGGAGCGGATCGAGGTTAATCATTGCTGTTTTCAAGGTGATTTGAAGACGCGGTAAAAGCGTCCCGAGTTGGTCCCGGTGGGATCGAATACGGTCTTGGTTGTCCCATCGCCCGCAATGGCGGGGGCCAGACTGTTCCAGCCGACAGGAGTGGCCGGGTCGGCCGTCCACTGCACGGTGTAGTTCGTGCCCGGATGCGTGGGCCAACTGATGCCGACCCCGTTCAGAATCACCGGGGAAACAACATTGGTCTGCAGGCTGGCGCCGCCGGTGAAGTGGATATCGTCAAACTCGATGCCGGGGATCGGACCCATGGTCCCCAAAATCTGGAAAAGCTGACTCACTTCGCTGAGATCCACTTCCGGTCGCAGGTCGGATACCGGGATTTCGATCTGATGCCATTGACCGTCCCGGACAAATCCATAGGGGTCGCTGCCCGCCTGAAACGTAATCCATTTCTGACCGACGCCATCCATGTTGCCGCTTTTCATGCCGAGGCTGAAGGTCGTGGAGGCGCTGGTTTTCAGGGCGAAGCTTAATTTGCCATTGGGGTTGTTGAAGGCCGAGAGATTGAATTTCACGTTCGGCGTGAAGGCGGCGCCAAACCACGTGGGACCGGGAGCCGACTGCAGACTTATGCTATTAGTGCCTTCATACGGAGTTTTCACTCCGGCGAGCAGCGTATTTTCCCAGATGAAGAAATTTCCCTGGACGCCCAGGGCAAATTCTCCTGCATTCTTGTGCGCCGCCGTCTCAGTGAAGACACCGAAATTCCCTCCGGTGGGCGTTGGCCGGGCCACACTGGGTTCCCACCAGACATTGTCAATGGACAGGTTCATGGCAGCGCCCGGTTCACCTGCGAGCATGAAGATCTGATGAATGGTGCGGAAATCGGTGTTGGCAAACCGGTTCAAGGGGATTTTCAGCGAATGCCACTGGCCATCCCGGGCAAAACCAAACTCGGAGTTTCCATCCACTCCCAGCGGCAGCCAGAATTCGCCGCCCCGGGAACTTTTGACGCCGACTTTCATGGAAGCGGTTCCAGTGGTCTTTACGTCAAAATGCAGATACCCGTCGGAGTAGTTCACCATGTTCCTGAAATTCGGCAGCAGAACGCCCATGCCAAACCAGGCGCCCCCGGCGATATCGAACGACCAGCACTGGCTCCCTTCGGAAGGCGCCGGCAGGGTGGCTGGCGTCATGTTGTTCCAAATGAACAGGGCGGCATTCGTGCTGTAATCAAACCCAGGTTCGGTGCCGGATTGGTAAGCCAACGAGGCGCTGACCGGCGTGGTTTCGGTGAATACTCCAAAGTTGCCCGTTTCCGAGTTCGCATTGCCGAAATACAACTGCGTATCGGGATTGTCATACAGGCGGATCCAATCAACATACATCCTGGCAGGAAACGCGGCCGTGACGGCGGCTGGACTGTAAACGCCCGTATAGGAGGGGTCATAGCCGCCGACGGCAATGTTCAGGATCGGGAAAAAGGGCTGATGAAATTCGCTGAGATAATCGGCGGTGATATCCATGGAGCCGTAGACAGCATCGTCGAGATAAAAGGTGATGTTGGTCGGCGTCCACGCCACCTTGTAGCGATGGTAATCGAGGCTCAGGTCCACCGTGGCATTGGTCCACGCCACATAGTTGGCATATTGTCCTGTGGCACCCGAGAAGTGCAGGGCACAGTTGATTTTTTCCTGCTGAAGGCCCTGGGTAATACCGTCTTTGGAACCCATCTCGACAATGTCCATCTCGCCACACCCGGGCCAGGCGATGCCGGAGAAATTATTGCCCAGCATCCAAAAGGCCGGCCATAGACCATTGGCGGTGTTGGGCATCTTGATCCGGGCTTCGAGCGTGCCGTATTTGAAGGCGAAGCGTCCCTGGGTCAGCATGCGGGCGGATGTAAAGGCGTTCCCCTGATAATTCTCGCGGCGCGCCTCAATCACGAGATTTCCGTTAGTAGTGTAAGAGTTTTCGCGACGGGCGGTGTTGAATTCAAACTGGCCGTTGCCAAATCCCCCGCCGCCGACATCGTAGGTCCACGTGCCCGGGTCGATGTTGGCGCCATTGAACTCGTCCGACCACACGGTTCCCGCAGACGTCGGTTCGCAAACCAGCGCCCCCGCAATCACACACAGCACGACTGTTCTGAGAGACGCGATTTGACTGTCCTTTGGTTGGTTAATCATTTTTTGAACTCGTAATTCGTATCAAGGTTGCCAGATCGCGCGCCAGAAGTGCGGTCCGGAGACCGGCGGGAGAGGAGAGGAGGTTGGTGCGGGGAACGACGTTAATCAGGACAGGAGCCGCTCCCCAGCGGCCCCTGAGGTCCAAGTCTGACGTCACGCCTGACCTGCCGATTCACTCAAAACGCGCCATCGTTCCCCCCGGCGTTCGCCGCCAACATGGCTCCCAGCCCGGGAAAAATTCTCGGCCTATAAACAAATTCAACCGCCATTCCGTTTGTCGGACGGGCCCGCCAGTGTTGGCAGGCCCGTCCATTGATTGCTACCCGAGTTGCCGAGTCTGGTCACTGACCAGATTCGCGCTTACGGGGTGTATTGCATCCGGAAGAACACCGTTGGGTTCGCCGGATCGACCGTGAACGTCATTTCATTCGTCGTGGTCGAGCCCGCCACGTCAAACCAAGTTCCGTTGAGGCCCACGCTGCTGGCATTGGTCTGCGTCTGCAGACTCCAGCCGATGTGGTCGGACGGCCAGGAGAGCGTGAGTTGGTCACCGGTGACACTTGAGATGAGGTTCGTCGGCGTGTTGTTCACGCTGCTGGCCACATAACCCACCACGTCGCCATAAACCTCACCCACGCGAACCTCATCAATACCGATCGGGAAGGCCCCGTTGATATTGATGCCAAACGCGGAGATGGTTCCGACATCGAAGGTGCTGTTCACCACGTTGGCGGCCACCCCGGGCGTGATTACCCCAGCCGGCGGGTCGATCCACAGACTGACCGTGTCGTTGGCCCCCGAGGTGTTGAAGTCGATGGCCACCACTGCCAGATGCACGGTCGTGTTGCTAATTGCTGTGGTAGCTCCCAAGGCCGTCGCCCCACCAAGTGCCGTGCTGTTCACCGTGCCGATCCCGAAACTGGTCAGGTCCGGGCTAAACCCACCCTCGAAGCCAACGAAGAGGCTGTTGGCATTGTTCCCCTTCAGGAAAATGCCGCAGGCGTTGCCGCCCGGATTGCCGGAGCCTTGCAACAGGAAGCTGATGTATTTCGTGCCGCTGGAAAGCGGATTCACAAGATCCACCGTGGTCTGGGCGCCAGCGGCACCATGTGAGTATGAATTATTGCTCGTCGGGAGGCTCGGGTAGGTCAGGCCAGCAACGATGCTGGGAGTGCCCGATACATTCCAATTACCCGTGAACCCGTCAGCGGTGCTGGCAGTGCCATTGGCCAATGAGCCGTAGTTGAACGACTCGTAAGCGCTCGGCCCATACACGCCGGTCGGCGTGGCCGTCACTTCACTGGAGTCGCCGCTTTCACCATAGGAACTCACCGCCGAAACGACATAGTAATACTGGGTGAATTTAATCGCCGTCAGATCGGTGAAGGCCACCGTGGGATCGGTCGTGGTGCCGATGGTGCTGTAGCCTGAACCACTGGTAAGCGAACGCTTGATGTTGTAACTGACGGCTCCCGCAGAACCGGTCCACGCGAGGGCGACCTGATTGCTTCCTGCCGTGGCGCCCAAACCAGTCGGAGCCGCAGGGGGAACATTCGGCGTGGCGCTAACCTCGGACGAATCGGCGCTCTCACCGCTGCCATTCGTTGACGAAACTACGTAGAAGTATTGCTGGCCGTTGATCACGTCGATATCGATGTAACTGGTCGCGACCACGTTCGTGATGGTGACTTCCGTGCCCGAGGTGGTCGAGCGCTTGACGTTGTAGCTGGCCGCGCCCGTGGCAACGCTCCAGTTCAACAGAACGGCGCCGTTCGTTCCCGTGGCGGTCAAGCCGGTGGGCACATCCGGAAGCGCAACGGTGGGCGTCGCGGTCACTTCGGAAGAAGACGCGCTTGCGCCGGAGGCATTCGTGGCTTGCACCACGTAGAAGTATTGCGTTCCGCCGACTGCCGTATTGTCAACATAGGCATTCGACGCCGCGCTGTTGGTCACGTTGTAAACGCCCGTGCTCGTGCCGCGAAGAACTCTATAGCCGGTTGCAGTGCCCACCGCGTTCCAAGTGAGACTGACCGAATTCACACCGGGCGTCGCCGCCAATCCCGTTGGGACTGATGGCGGGTTAAAGCCAACCACTTCACCAAATGACTGGCCAATCCGGACCTCATCAACGGTCAGGGTCGTGCCACCTTGGATGTTCACACCGAAGGCGGAAATGGTCCCGACATTAACCGTCGTCAGCGTCGTGGTTGCAGCCACGCTGGGCGAGGAAGTATTGGCCGCCGGATCAACATAAAGTGTGACCGTGTCGTTGACACCCGAGGTGTTGAAATCAATCTTCATCACGATCAGATGCACCGCGGTGTTGGCTATGTTGACGGAAGTTCCTTGGGGAGTTCCACCTGTTGTGCCCGTGCCAGCCGAGGTGATGGTTCCCAAGCCAAAGACGTTCAGGACGCCGTTGACCCCTCCGCGGAACCCGGCCCAGATGCTGGTGGTTTGATCGCCCTTGAGGTAAACGCCCGCCCAGTTTCCACCCGGGTCGCCGCTGCATTTGAACAGGTAGCTCACCCACTTCGTGCCTGAGCCAGTCGGCGTGGCGAGGCTCACAAATTGCCGGCCGCCGGTGGTGCTCATCGCGCTGTTGGTCGTCGGTAGTGCCGTGTAATTCAGACCGGTGACAATTGAAGGCGTGGTTCCACAGGTCCAATTGCCGCTTTCCCCCGCGCCGGTGCTGGCGGTGCCGTTAGGCAACGAGCCGTAATTGAATGGCTCATACACGGCGATAAAATTAGGAGTTACGCTGACTTCGGAAGAGTTGACGCTTTCACCTGCGGCATTCGTTCCGGACACGACATAGTAGTAAGGCGTGCCATTGACCGCAGTTAAATCAGTGTAGTTCGTTCCAGTGACCGCGCCGGTTGTCGAGATGGTCGTGTAACCGGAGCCGCTCGTGGTCGAACGCTTCACATTGTAGCTCGTGGAGAATGCGGCGGCGGTCCAAGTCAACGCAACGCTGTTGTCACCCGCAGTAGCTGCCAGGCCCGTGGGAGCGGACGGCGGTGCGAGGGTGGGCGTTGCGGAGACTTCCAAACTGGAAACGGTCTCCCCGCTCAAGTTCGTTGCCGTCACCACGTAGTAGTAAGTCACGCCGCCGATAATCGCATCGGTGAAGGCGGTGGTGGGCTCAGCCGTGGTTCCAATGGTGACGTGGCCCGAACCACTGACGGTCGAACGCTTCACCCGATAACCAGTGGCCAGACTGGAGGCCGTCCATGTCAAGTCAACGGAGTTGCTTCCCGCCGTGGCGCCCAGGCCGGTAGGTGTCGCCGGACGCATGGTGACGGTCGCTTCGGAAGTGTCGGGACTTTCGCCGGCTCCATTCAGCGCCGACACCACATAGTAGTAGATCGTGCCGTTGACAGCGGTGGCATCGGCGTAGTTGGTGGTAGCGACATTGGTGATGGTCACTTCCGCACCACTGGTGGTCGAACGTTTCACATTGTAGCTGGTGGCAAAAGCCGCTGCGGCCCAGGTCAGGCCAACGGTGTTGTTGCCGGGAACCGCGGCAAGCGTGGCAGGCGCAGCCGGCGCCTGCAAGGTGGGCGTTGCGGATACTTCCGAACTGACGAGGCTTTCACCGCTCAGGTTCGTAGCTGTTACCA
>Ga0154020_10002180_pt1 | contig 23827 bp, 26 predicted proteins | sample Klosneuvirus_201_FD_109709 | JGI IMG/M metagenome (GOLD analysis project Ga0154020, IMG submission 109709) | Active sludge microbial communities from wastewater, Klosterneuburg, Austria - Klosneuvirus_20160825_MG | ecosystem: Engineered > WWTP > Aerobic digester > Activated sludge | place...
GGCGCCACTCGCCGACCTGCTGTGGAATCTTGTGCCGGCCGGCAACCGACGATGGCTGGTCGGAACGGGACCCGATGGACGGGTGCTGGAGTTGAGCGTGGACAGCCGCGAGGGCACCTACCGCAGCGAAACCTTTGCCAAAGTCGACGACGGTCAGGTGTTCGCACTGGCGGCCCTGCCGGACGGACGCGTTCTCGCGGGAGTTTCACCCAACGGCGGATTGTATCTGCTGGAGCGCGACAAAACCGTCGCGCGCGTGGTGCTGCCTGTCGACAGCCTGCTTGACGTCTGCCTGGTCGATGCCCGGACCGCGCTCGTCGCCACCGGAAATCCCGGTCGCATTTACCGCGTGGATCTTGAACGACTGGCCGCGGCCGGCGTGTCGCCTGAGAAAGTAGTCGACGCAGCCCGGCTCGAAGAAAAAGGAGTGCGTCTTTTCGGAGAGGTCCGCGACCGAAACCTGCGCCGGCTGGCCATTCACCCCGACGGACGCGTGATTGCGGGCTCCTCGCCCAAGGGCAACCTGTACACCTTTTCGCGCGAAGGGGGATCGCCCCTCATCCTGCATGAAAACCGCGATGCCGAGGTCACCGATCTGGTGATCACCCCAACTGGCGACATCTATGCGAGTTTCGTCTTTTCCACCACGGCGGGCACTGCCCGGATCAACCGACCGGCCCCCGTCGCCCCGACGGGGGCCGCGGAGAAAGAGCCCCCCTCGCCTCCGCCGACAGAAGCAGGAGTGCCGGAGCGTTTTTCCGGTCGCAGCAGCCTGGTCTGGTTTCCGGCGGGCGGTGGATTTCCCGAGACCTTGCTCTCCCGCACCGGGGTAGCCTTTTATCGATTCCTGAAACGGGGTGATCACCTGCTGATCGCCAGCGGTGAACAGGGAGACTTCCTCGGCTATGATCTCAAGGAACGACGCTCGCTCACTTTTCCCGGCAGCGCTTCGACGCAACTCAACGGTCTTGCCGTGCTCGATGACCAGCGCCTGCTCGCGCTGCGCAACAACGCCGCCGGGCTGGCCTTGATTGACTTCTCCGCTTCCGGGACCCGTGAGTTGGAAAGCCGGCGCCTCGATGTCGGCACGCTGGCACAACTGGGCGCGTTTCGTTTCGGCCGGCTCCGTGAGCTCGCCGACGCCGATCTCACCTTGTCGCTCAAAACCAACCACGGCAGCGATGAAATCGAAGGCTGGACCGAGTGGACCCCGCTTGACCCCGTGGAAGGGGGTTGGCAGGTCCAGCCGGCACTGCGCGGCCGGTACCTGAAGTTCAAACTCGGCGTGAAGGCCACGGTCCCCCCGTCCTTTGAAATCGACAAGGCTCAACTCCACTACCTCTCGCAGAACCGGCGGCCCGTTCTGACGGATTTCCGGCTCTTTTCCCCCAACTACGCGATTCTGCCCGCGCCGATCCCGGCCCCGGCAGCCAGCACCACGCTGGGCCAGCTTCTCGGACAATCAAAGGAGAGTGGTGACGACAAACGCCGCAATGTACTGCTCGGTTCTGCGGTGGTGGCGGCACCGGGCAACCAGATCGCGTATTGGACCCTTAACGATCCCGACGGCGATACGCTGGCGGCGACCTTTTCGTTACGCCGCCAAGGCGAAGAAGCCTGGACAGATCTCGCGGTGGCAAGCGAAACCCCCTTTGTCCAGTTTGACACCAGCACCCTCGCGGACGGGATCTACTTCACACGGCTGGTCGTGACCGAGCAGGCCCCCCGCCCGCCCGCCGACCGGCTGACCCTGCGCTTTGAGACTGACGACCTCATCATCGACCGCACCCCGCCCAAACTGGCCGAGGCCCAGGCCCGGATCGAGGGCGACCGGCTCGTGATTCAGGTTCGCGGCACCGACGCCGCCTCGTTGCTGGAGGGTGTTGAGTTCCGCTTTAACAACGGCCTGACCGAAAGCGTCGAGCAGCCGGTGGATGGTATCCGGGATGGCAGGACAGAGACGTTTCGGTTGGAGCTCCCTCTCGCGCGGGTCGCCGGAGCCACCAGTGTCGAAGTCCTCCTGTTTGACGCCCACGTCAACAGCGTCAGCGCCCGCCTCAGCTGGTAAGACCGGCTGCTAGGCGCGCGGGTGGGCGCGATCGTAAACCGCCCGTAGCCGGGCGGCACTGACGTGCGTGTAAATTTGTGTGGTCGCCAGCTGGGAATGCCCGAGCAGTTCCTGCACGAGCCGCAGGTCCGCTCCGCCATTGAGCAGATGGGTGGCGTAGCTGTGCCGGAGCGTGTGCGGTGTGGCGTCGGCCGGCAGATCCGCCAGCGCCAGGTACCGCTTGAGCGAACGCTGGATTGACCGGGCGTCGAGCCGGCGCCCATCGTGGGCGACGAGCACCGGGGAACCCGGCGCGAGGTCGAGCACGAACTCCCGCTTTCCTTGAGCCAGCACCGCCAGCGCCACGCGCCCCAACGGGCATAGCCGCTCCTTGCGTCCCTTGCCCACCACGCGGGCCACGCCGGAATCAGCATCAATCTGCCCATGGGTGAGCGAAACCGCTTCGCTGATGCGCAGACCTCCGCCATAGATCAACTCCATCGCCAGGCGATCACGCCAGGCGACAAAGGCATCCAGCGTCCCCTCTTGCCGCAACCGCTGCGGCCCTTCCAACAGGCGGACCATCTGAGGTTCGGTGAGAAAACGCGGCAGCCGGCGCTCGAGGCGCGGCAGGGGAACACCGACCAGCGGACTACGCGCGAGTCGTCCGGCTCGCTGCCAAAACCGGAAGAAAGCGCGCAGACCGGAAACATGACCGTGCACGGTCCGGCGGTCCCATCGGCGCTGCGATTCGATAACAAAGTCCCGCAGATCGCGCGGGCCCAGGCCGGCAAATCCGCGATCCGCCAGTCCGCTGCCCCGTAACCAGCCGCAAAAGACGACAAACGCCCGTCGATAATTGCGCACCGTGTAGGGCGAATAGCGCCGCTCCAACGCCAGAAAATCGGCAAACGGCTCCCACCATTCCGCCAGGAGTGCCGGAGGAGGATCTTCAGGTACGGGAATCGGCTTGGGCACGGGTATCGATTTCGTGCATAACTCGTCGCGACTCCAGGCGCAAGGCGCCCTCGGCATCCAGACCCCGCTTTCGGGCGGCGGCCGCCAGCTCGAAAAGTCGGCGACCGAGCGCGGCCTCATCCAAGTCCGCGGCGAGCGCAGAAATCCGTTCCGCCGCCACCACGCCTTCGAACGGCAACGCCTTTTTTTCGATCTGCTTCCATACCGCTTCCGCGTGCATCAGAGCCGGCAGGGCGGGCGGAAGTGCCTTGAAGGTCGAGGCCGGCGTCGCCTGGCCCCCGGCACGCTTCTCCTGGGCTTTGATCTGTTCCCATTTGACCAGGACATCGGCCGAGGTGCCGAGTTTGCCGTGGTCACCGAAAACATGCGGATGCCGACGCACCAACTTTTCGTTCACCTCCCGGGCGACATCCTCGAGCGTGAAGTGCCCGGCCTCAGCGGCGAGTTGGGCGTGGAAGACCACCTGGATCAGCACGTCACCCAACTCTTCGCGCATGTGGGAAAAGTCCAGCAGGTCAATGGTCTCGATCAGTTCACTGACCTCATCGATCAGGCAGCGAACCAACGAGGCATGCGTCTGTTCCTGATCCCACGGGCAGCCCCCGGGACCCCGCAGTCGGGCGATCGTCTGGCGAAGTTCCTCCATGGCGCTCATGGCCCTTGGGTAGCGCATGGCAGGTGGGCAACGCACGAACAAACTGCAGCGCCAAACTCCGAACTCGTTTTCCCGGGGGCGTTGTGTTTGCTGACAGACGACTCATGTCCGACAAACTCACTGAGATCATGGCGTGGAAGCGCCAGGAGATCGCGCCCTCCATCCGGCCGGTGTCACTCGACGAGCTCCGCTCGGCCAACACAGCCCTGCCCCGCCCGCCGTCGTTTGCCGACGCGTTGCGCCGGTCCGATGGCACCTTGGCGGTGATTGCGGAAATCAAACGCCGCTCCCCTTCCGCCGGTGCCATCGCCGCCGGGGTTTCCGCCCGGGAACAGGCGCTCCGGTACCGCAGCGCTGGCGCCAGCGCCCTCTCCATCCTGACGGATGGGCGCTACTTTGGAGGCACCCTGGCAGACTTGCGCGAAGTGACTACACATTTTCGATCCGAGGGTTCGGCTTTGCCCTGCCTGCGCAAAGATTTCATGGTGCATCCCATCCAGGTCCTCGAAGCCCGCGAAGCGGGCGCGAGCGCGATCCTGATCATTGTCCGGGCGTTGGATGACGGAGAAATGGAAACGCTCGCCCAGGCGGCGGACGCCGCCGGCCTCGATGCCCTCTTTGAGGTCCATTCGGAGGCCGAAGTGCAGCGTGCGGTGCGGCACGGGGCCCGCATCATTGGCGTGAACAACCGCGATCTCGCCATTTTCAAGACCGACCTGGGCCTGAGCGAACGGTTGATTCCGCTGTTTCGGCAGCGCTGCATCGCCGTGAGCGAAAGTGGTATTTTCACCGGCGACGACGCTCGACGCGTGCGAATGGCCGGGGCAAACGCAATTCTGTGTGGTGAGGCCCTGATGAAGGCTCCTCACCCGGGTGACCTGATCGCCGCGTTCCGACTCCCCTGATGCCGCTCTCCCCCACTGAAACCCGCTCGCTGCTGGCCCGCCTCAACCACTTTCCGAAACGGGCGCTGGGGCAAAACTTTTTGGTGGATGGCAACATTGTGCGCAAGTCCCTCGAACTCGGTCAGGTCGCGGCCGGAGATGCCATCGTTGAAATCGGTCCGGGATTGGGCACCTTGACCGAAGCGCTGCTCGCCGTCGGAGCCGACGTCTGGGCGGTTGAACAGGATCCCACCCTCTTTCACTACCTCGAGTCCACCCTCCTGCCTCGGTTTTCATCCCACCTGCATCTCTTGCAAGGTGACGCGATCGAACTGCCCTTGGCCGGTTTTCACACTCAAACCGACCCTGGACGGGTGAAGGTGGTGGCCAACCTGCCCTATGCGATTTCGTCACCCTGGATGGAAGGCGTGCTGGCGGGCGTCCTTCCGTCGCGTCTCGTGCTGATGCTACAAAAGGAAGCAGCGGACCGGTATGGCGCGCCCCACGGCAGCAAGACCTTCGGAGCGATCTCCATTTTTCTACAATCGGCCTACGATCTCGCTCCGGGTCACTCGGTTTCTGCGGCTTGTTTTCACCCTCGACCCGAGGTGGACTCCTGCCTGCTGCATCTCGTCAGAAAACCGCAGCCCTTCCTTTTTCCACCCGAAATCAGAGCGCTGATCCGCGTCCTCTTTCAGCAACGCCGCAAGCAGATCGGTTCCCTGCTGAGGGGCAAACTGCCGAATGGCGGCGCCGGCTGGCTACAACGGCTTCAGGCGTGGGGGCTCAGTCCACTCGCCCGGCCCGAAGAGATACCCGTGGTCGCCTGGCAGCAACTTGTACAACCTGCTGCTTGAATTGCGCTCAACGCGGAGCACACTCCCCCTTTTCCCATGCGTTCGCTTCGTTCCTCTTTTCTCGCGAGCCTCCTTCTCGCGTCCGTCCTCGTTTGCACCGCCCAGGCCCAGGTCCGATTGGCTGGCCGGGTCGAAGGTACCCACTACGTAGCTCCCACCGGTTCCTACAAGATAGCGATTCCAGTATTGCCGGAGCTCGGGGGGAAAATCGTCGACACACCGGAGGTCGTCACCTTTGAGGACGATTTTAATGTTCACGCCAGTCTCGCTTGTTTCCGCATGGATGCGACCCAGCGCTGGGAGCACGAGACCCGCGGGCGTCGCGACTACCTCGTATGGTTTTTCACCAACTTCGTCCAGGCCGATTTCCAAAGCCGTTTCACCGGTTCGAAGGTCGAAAGCGCCAAATTCATTCCAGCGATGGAGGGAGGGGCATTGCTCTGTTTCAATCTGCTCCCGGGTGGGACAATGTTTGCCGACCGTCCCAGCTTCAGCACCACGGACGACGTTTTTGTCGCCAAACGGGGCAATCTCCTGTTTCTGCGCGACGGCTTTGTTTACGTGCTGAGCATTGAGCTCGCCGAACGCGCACTCGAACGTCGAACGTACGACAAGACAGTTGAGCAAGAAGACGAACTGCTGCGGAAACGACTGTTGGAAATGCTCGGTCGCATCACCTTTCTGACCCAGTCCGCCGAACCGGCCAAGTAAGACAACGACTCCGGGCTCGAATGATATCCTTCACGGAGCTCGTCACGACCCTCGTCGTCGGTCTCGTGGCCGGATGGCTCGGCGGTATTCTGACCAAGGGTCGCGGCTTTGGGTGGATCGGCAATTTGGTGGTGGGTGTGATCGGAGCCCTGCTGGGCAGCGTGCTTTTTGGCATCATCGGCCTCGGAGCCACCCACCTGGTCGGCCGCATTCTCTGCGCCTTGGTGGGCTCGCTCATTTTTCTCTCTCTCCTTCGATTTGTGAGGCGGTAACCTCCGGACTTCCAGTCGGCGAAGACGGGGCCCGGGATTCGCGGAGCGACCAACGAGGTCGGCCGGACAAGGATGGGAGAGTCGGACGATTCAACCTTTACAGCTCGTACCACCCACGTACTGTAACGATGTCATGACCTCCTTCGTGTCGATTTTTGCCGTGTTTGGCCTCGGTGGTCCCGAGTTGTTGCTCATTCTCGCCGTGGTTCTGCTGCTCTTCGGTGCGAAGAAGCTCCCGGAACTCGCCAAAGGCCTCGGCCGTTCGGTCAAGGAGTTCAAGAAGGCGTCCGTGGAGGAAGATGAGGACGCTTCTGCTCCCAAATCAGCCGCCTCCGTGTCGGCAGAGCCGAAGAAGGTCGAGCCGGTCCGTACCCACGGAGCGAACTAAACAGCCTGGCTGGCTTTCAAGGGGAGACGGACCCGAGGGTGCGTCTCTTAAGCCCGGTCCCGTGGACCGTCCGTCGTTCACGGTTCGCCGATGGCATGAAACATCGCTTGACGCTGTCCGGCCGTAGCCTTTACTCCTTCCCTTTCACACACCTCACAAGGTCCGGAACGTCCGGGCCACGTGACTCCTAACTCCTTCCGACCATGGCTAATCCGAAACGCAAGCAGTCCAAACGCCGCAGTGCCAATCGCCGCGCGGCCAACGCCTTCAAAGCTCCTGAGCTCGCCCGCGATCCGAGCGATGGTTCGGCTTGCCGCCCTCACCGCGTGAATCCGAAGAGCGGCACGTACCGCGGTCGTCAGGTTCTCAGCGTCGAAGTCTGATCGCCTACGCCTCGACCGCGTATCCTACCTCTCTGCGATGGGTTCCCTATCCGGAGTTCCAGCACGGATCGCGGTCGACGCGATGGGGGGAGATTTGGGGCCGTCTGAAGTAGTTGCGGCCCTGCAGCTTGCCTTGCGGGAGTTCCCGACTCTCTGCTCCGTCACCTTGGTCGGTGACCAGGCGATCCTGAATCCCTTGCTCGCTGCACAGGGCCTTTCCGGTCACGCGAAGGTCACTGTCTTTCACGCATCGGAGGTCATTCGACCCGATGACGAAGTGATGGCCGCAATCAAGCGCAAAAAAGATGCGTCCATGTTGCGGGCGATTGAGTTGGTGAAAGATGGAACTGCTTCCGCAGTCGTCAGTACGGGTAACACCAAAATTCTGGTCGCCGCAGGAACGCTCAAACTCAAGACGCTGAATGGCGTTGAGCGTCCGGCCTTGGCCCCGGTCATTCCTCGTGATCAGGGTCATTTTATTCTGATCGACGCAGGAGCCAACCCGGATTGCCGCCCAGAACACCTCGTCCATAACGCCATTCTGGGCAATCATTACTGTCAGCTGGAGCTCGGCGTGACCTCACCGCGAATTGGACTTTTAACGATCGGAACCGAGGAAGGCAAAGGCAACAATCTCATCCACGAAACCCACGAGGCCCTCAAGCGGCTGGGTACGTTGGTCAACTACGTCGGCCCGATCGAGGGCTTTCAGGTATTTTCGAATCACGTGGATGTCGTTGTTTGCGATGGCTTTACCGGCAATATTTGCCTGAAGAGCTGGGAGTCGCTTTCAAAATTTTTCCGCAACGAGCTTCGCGAACAGATTTCCAGCAACCTGCTGCGCAAGGCAGGCGCCTTCCTTGCTCGAGGAGCCTTCCTCGGCTTGAAGCGTCGGATTCAACCAGAACGCTACGGTGGCGCACCTTTGCTAGGTTTACGGGGTGGAGTCATCAAGGCCCACGGTTCGGCGAATCGATTCGCGCTGATGAACGCCATGCATGACGCCAGCGAGTTCATCCGAGTCGAACTCAATCACCGCATCGAAACCGACATCGCCCGAGCCAATGACGTGGTTCGCCCTGCGTCGACTGTCGCCTGAACCCCGACCGCTCGATCTTCCTTCGCGCACCCGCACGCATGGCCAACCCGGCAATCGCTTTCCTCGGCACTGGCGCCTACGTCCCCTCCCGCATCCTCGGCAACAACGAGATCGCCCAGCGCGTCGAGACTTCCGACGAGTGGATCGTATCCCGCACCGGGATTCGTGAACGCCGGATCGCCGCGGCGGAAGAGACGGTTTCCGACATGGCAACGGCGGCCGCTCGCGTGGCCCTCGACGATGCCGGCATCACCGCGGATCAAATCGACCTAATCATCCTAGCGACCATCACGCCCGATCTGGCCATGCCCGCCACGGCCTGCCTGGTCCAACAGAAACTGGGGGTCTCCGAGCGCGCGGCCTGCTTCGATCTGAATGCGGCGTGCACGGGTTTCCTCTACGCGATTGACACCGCGTGGGCGTTGCTCGCGTCCGGCCGGTACCGTCATGCCCTCGTCATCGGGGCGGAGAAACTCTCCACCGTTCTGGATTGGACCGACCGCTCCACCTGCGTGCTCTTCGGCGATGCCGCCGGGGCGGCCGTGCTTGGACCGGCCCGCGCCCCGAATTCGGGGATCATTGGCACCCGTCTTCACACCGTGCCGGGCGCCGCTGAGTTGCTTTACATCCCCGGCCCTGAGGTGTCCCTCAATCCGCTGGATCCGAGGCGATTGCTACGAATGAAGGGTCGCGAGGTGTTCAAGTTCGCGGTGCGCGCGATGGAAGTCGTCGTTCGGGAATTGTTGGAACAACATCAGCTCGAGGCGCATCAAATCGACCGCGTCATCCCGCACCAGGCGAACCTTCGTATCATCGATGCGATCGCCAGTTCCCTGAAACTCCCCTTGGATCGTTTTTACATCAACCTGGATCGCTACGGCAATACGTCGGCAGCCTCCATCCCGCTCGCTCTCCATGAAGCCCGCCAACAAGGAGGCATCCGTTCGGGTGACCTCACCCTGCTCGTCGCCTTTGGGGCGGGCTTGACCTACGGTGGCGCCTTGGTTCGCTGGTAACCCTCCTGTCATGACCCATTTGTTCGTCCGCACGTGCCGTGCCCTGTGTCTCGCGATTGCTGTCGGTTCCCTCGCGGGCGTCGTCCGCGCCGAATTGGTCTGGACACCCCAGACAGGCTGGCGCGTCGATGGCGGGGTCCTTTCCGGTCTGGTCGGCGAAGAAGGACGGCGCGCCATTGAAATGATGAACAAGGCGCGCCAGGACGAGGAGCGTCAGGACTATGGCGATGCCGCCAAGAACTACGAGAAGGTAGGCAAACGCTTCGGCAATTCGGTTTACGCTCCCGAAGCCTACTACCGCGCCGCGCGGATGAGACTGCAACGAAAGCAGTACTTCAAGGCGCACGAGAATTTCCAACAAGTGGTCGGCCGGTATCCAAACTACCCTCGTTTCAGCGAGATTGTTGGAGAACAGTACCGCATCGCCAGCGCCCTGCTCGACGGAGCCCGCAACCGTCTTTGGGGCAAGATCCCCGGCTTTGCCAACCGCGAGAAGGCCATCGAGTACTTCGAAATCCTCCTGGCCACCGCGCCTTACAGCGACTACGCCCCGCTCTCGTTGATGAACATCGCCCGGGCCCACCAAAAGCTCGGCAATGACGAGGAGGCGATCGACGCGCTGGATCGGATGATCAACACCTATCCCCAGAGCCTGCTGGCTCCGGATGCCTACCTGAAGCTTGCCCAGACCCACGCGACCCTGGTCGATGGTCCCTACTACGACCAAGGTTCCACCCGCGAAGCCGTCACTTACTTTGAGGACTTCATGATTCTCTTCCCGAGCGACGCAAATGTCGGGGCGGCGGAAAAAGGATTGGGCGAAATGAAGCGCGTGCTGGCGGAGAGCAAGATGAAGATCGCCGACTTCTATTTCTACAAGCGGGACAATTACACGGCGGCGCGCGTCTTCTATAACGAAGCGATCACGGTGTTTCCGGACTCCGCGGTGGCACAAAAGGCTCGTGACCAGCTCGCCAAGGTGGAGGCCGCCGCCACCTCCGCCGGGGCGGCCGTCGGCAAGCCCAAGAAGCGTTTTCTTCTGTTTTGATCGCACGCTTTCGCCGGCGAGTTCGACCTACCCTTTCAGGCATGAGTGTTCTCAATGCCGTTGTTTACGCCGGATTCCTGCTGACGCTGCTGCTCGGCACCGGTTGTGGACATTACCGCTTGGGAACCGGAGCCACCCCGGACTTCAAAACCCTCTACGTCGCTCCGGTTGAGAACAGTGCCGCCATTCCACAGGGAGTGGCGATCATCAGTACCCAGGTCCGCGAAGCCTTTCTCCGGGACGGTCGGGTGCGACTCGTGAACTCCGCCTCGGAGGCCGATGTGACACTCGCGATCCGTCTGACCACCTACCAGCGCGATGTGGCCACCGTCCTGCCGAACGACACCGGGCTCGCGCGGAAGTTTGACCTCTCGCTCTCGGCATCTGCCACCCTGACCGATAACCGGGACCACCGTCCGTTGTTTACCAACCGCCCCCTTTTGGTCCGCCGCCAGGCCTACACCGACGATCCGCGCGCGCCGGATGGGTTTGGTCAGCAACGTCACAGTGAGTTCCAGGCATTGCCCTTGCTGGCAGCATCACTGGGGCAGTCCGCCGTCTCCGCCGTGTTGGACCGTTGGTGATTGGGCCGGCCCGGGGTCGCACCGTCCACCGCGGTGCTTGCGCCAATCCAGGCAAGTCTATAGGGTTCCTCTTTGACGCCACCGTGCATGATTGTCTGGCCGCGCACCGGGGATGGCGTCAACTCACTCAGCCGTGCCGCATCCGCCGATCCTCGCTCCTTCCCTTCTCGCCGGTGACCACGCACACCTCGCGGCCAGCGCCCGCCTGATTGCCGATGCGGGGATATCCTGGATTCATCTCGACATCATGGACGGGCATTTCGTGCCCAACCTGACATTTGGACCGCAAACCGTCGCTGCGCTACGGCGAAACTCGTCCCTCTTTTTCGATACGCACCTGATGCTCGACGAGCCGCATCGTTACATCGATGCCTTCGCCAAAGCTGGCTCGAATCTCATCAGCATCCATATCGAACCCTCTTACGACCACCGGGCCACGCTGGCCCGGATCCGTGCCTTGGGGTGCCAAAACGGAATCGTGCTCAATCCCGACACGCCCGCCGATGCCGTGCGCGCCATGCTTCCCGAGGTCGATCTGGTGCTGGTGATGACGGTGCAACCTGGATTCGGCGGTCAGGCATTTCGCCCGGCCATGCTGGACAAACTGACCACACTGAACGCGTGGCGGCGCGATGGAGCCATGACCTTTCGTCTCGAAGTGGATGGAGGCATCGATCTGGTCACCGGATCGAGCTGCCGTCGGGCCGGAGCGGACACCTTCGTCGCCGGCACGTCCTTCTTCTCCGCGGCCGATCCTCGGACCTACGCTCAGGCCGTCGCCTCGTGGGAGTGAGTCATCAAGACCATGACCCCACTCGTCGTTCTTGAGGCGTTGAGCTACCTGGTGACGATCATCGCCCTGCCTTTCGCGATCTGGGTTTTCGTCAAGGAACAACGAAAAGAGCGCGCCAATGACGACGAGGAAGTCTACCTCAAGCTTGCTGACGACTATGAGTCGTTTCTCAAACTGGTGCTGCAGCACACCGATCTACGATTGCTCGCCCCAATGGCAGAGCAACCGACGCTGACGGCGGAGCAGATGGAAAAGCGGCATGTGCTGTTCGAGATCCTCATCGCACAGTTTGAACGTGCCTACATCCTGGTTTACGAAGAATCGATGACCCGCCAGGCCGCCCGTCTCTGGCAGACCTGGGAGGACTACATGCGTTCCTGGTGCCGGCGCAGCGATTTCCGGGCGCAGCTTCCCCTCCTGCTTGAGGGCGAGGACGCCGGCTTTCAGGCCTACATCCGGCGCGTCGCAGCGGAAGAGTCGACCCGGGTTTCGTCGTAGTCGGTCATCAGTTACGACCCTGCGCGATCGCTTCCGCCCGCCGGTAGTTGGCGCGGAAAAGCCGGCCCAGTTCGTTCGCCAGCGAAATCTCGTCGACCTTGTTTTTCGAGTTGAGGGCTCGTTTGATCCGACCGCCCGTTTCCGCATACGACACGGCCGACACATCCTGCAGGACACGCAAGGCCTCGCTCCGCCTCGGTTCCGGAGCGCCAAGGATCGCCCGCCACGCCACCTTCAGCTCCTCGTGTGAGTCCAGGCACATCACTCGAATGACAAACGACATTTCCCGGAAAAGACCTCCGGTCCACGCGGTGTGGTAAACAAGCTGGTCAGTGACATCGAACGGTGCGTCCTGAGGATCGCTGCGCAGATCTTTCCACGATTCCTGCCGGTAGAAGTCCTTGCGGACCGGCAGCCGGCGCAAGGCGAACCGCTCCGGGCCGCCTTCTGTCCCCGGTTTGAAGTTCCAGAGTTTCTGTCCCTCCATGGAAAGTGCAAAATCGATGAACGCCTCCGCCGCCGGGCGATTCGGGGCTCCGCGCAACAATGCGATGGGGTCCACCGCGCTGACTGTGCCGCCCACGGGTGACAGGTAGCCAAGCCGTTCGCTGCGGTCGCGCCGGCGCACGGCCTCCTCCTGCTGCCGACCATAGAAGTCAATACACATACCGACGGCGCAATTTCCGGTCGCAACATCGATGGGCGGCTTCTGGGACGTGTCGGTGAAATAGCGCGCATTGGCCCCAGTCAGTTGAAGGAGGCGCAGTCCTTCGATCCAACCTTCCTCCACGGCTCGCTTCTCCACATCGCGCGGCGCGGCCTGGGGATTTTCGCGTGCCAGTGCCACCACCCGCCGTTGCATTTGCTGTTGAATCACGTTTTCAAACGCCTTGGCGATGGAACCACTCTTGGTCGGATCAGCCAGAGCCACTTCGCCCAGCAACCTGGGGTGCTTGAGATCTTCCCACTGCGCCGGCTCGCCGGGAAACCCCAATCGACGCAACGAATCCCGATTGAAGACCATGCCGTACGCGCTCAGCACCGTCCCGACCCAGCGTCCCTGCTCGTCCCAATACTCCTCACCGGCAAACGTCCGAGGGATAATCTCCGGGACGAACCACTCCGGATGTCGCCGCAGGACCCCGCTGTCCACCAGGCGACCCGCCTGGGCCTGACGAATGAAGTCATAGGTGCCTCCCCCGAAAAAGAGGTCGATGCGGCAGCTGATATTCGAGGCCAGAAACACCGCCCGCGCCTCCCGGGCAATGGACGGCGCGTCGTCAGCGAGCCGGTGGTTGGCAAAGGCCGTCTGCACTTCGTTGCTCCACGGCCGGCGCAAGGTATTCGTCCAATGGTTCTGAAAAGCCGCGGTGTACTCGCCTTCGAGAAACCGCGCAATTTCACTGGTTCCTCCGATCACGCGCCAGTCGATGAACACGGAGCGACCAGTCTTCTTCCGGTACCAGGATTGGAAGGCGAGTCCGAATTCGTGACGTATGGCCTCGTTGTGCGGGGTGATGATGACGAGGGACTCGTCGAACGACTGTCCTCCGCCCTTATCCGGCCGCAACAGGAACGGAAGGGCAACCGTCGCCACCAACGCAACGATGATCAGGATCCGCTTTAGCATGATCGCAGGAGGAATACGGGTCGCACGATCAGCGTGGCAGGGACCACCTACGCGGTCAGGACCACCACGTCCTCGGGCTCAACCGAAGCGTAAAGTTCGCCTTTCGTTGCGCCCATGTGGCGAGGATTGAGCTCGTAGATCTTCAGATCCACATCGCCAACGAGGAAGTCATACTGAGCGATCTCCCCGAGGTAAACGGATTCACCGATGCGACCTCGCACCGCATTGCGTTCAACCCGGGCATCGCCCAACGACCAGCACTCAGGGCGAATGGAGAGCGTCACCGCCGTCCCGATCACAGGGGACACCGAAGGATCACCCATGATTCCTTCGAATCGACCGATCGCCGTTTCCACCAGCACTCGTTCGCCTTCCCGACCAACCACCTTGCCCTCCAGAAAATCCGTATCGCCGATGAAGTTCGCCACGGTCTTCCGGCGCGGACGACGATACACATCACGAGGTGTTCCCACTTGCAGGATGTGGCCGCTCTCCAGAATCGCCATCCGGTCCGAGATCGAGAGCGCCTCCTTCTGGTCGTGAGTGACGTACACCGTGGTGAGTTTGAATTCCTTGCAGACCCGGCGGATCTCGGTCCGCATCTCCAAACGCAACTTGGCGTCCAGATTGGACAAGGGTTCATCCAGGAGCAAACAACGCGGACGTATGACCAGCGCGCGGGCAAGAGCGACACGCTGCTGCTGGCCCCCGGACAGCTGGTTCGGACGGCGCTCCCCATAGGCGCTCATGCGCACCGACTCGAGAGCCTCGCCAACGCGTCGCTTGATTTCATCTCCCGCGACCTTCCGTTCCTCCAGGCCAAAGGCAACATTCTGGGACACCGTCATGTGCGGCCAGAGTGCGTAACTCTGGAACATCATGCCCGTGTTTCTCTTATGCGGCTCGAGTCGGGTAACATCTTCTCCACCAAAGAGGATACGCCCCTCATCCGGTATGTAAAATCCTGCCATGCTCCGGAGAAGCGTCGTCTTGCCGCAGCCGCTGGGTCCGAGCAAAAAGAACAACTCACCCGCCTCGATCGTCAGGTCGAGCCCATGGAGCGCCACGGTGGTACCGAACCGTTTGGTAAGTTTCTCGATGCGAATCGCTATCATATCGGGACCGTGGTCGCGACCGAAGCAACGTTTGGCCCGCGCCTGAGTCAAAAGAAATAACCACCGGTAAATACGATGGGAACCTTGCGCCTTTGGCCGGGATTTTGCTTCTTCCCCTGGTATGCCTGCGAACGCATCCAAGTCCCCCGCCCACGCTGATCTTGAGTCGGTCCTCGTTTCCGAACAGGCGATCAAGCGCCGTTTGAAAAAACTGGGGGCGGAAATCAAGGCGGTTTACGGCGACGAGGAAATCACCGTGGTGTCGATCATCAACGGTGCCATCCTCTTCACCGCCGACCTGCTGCGGGAGATTCCGAATCCCGTCCGGTTGGACTGTATTCGCATCTCCAGCTATCGCAATTCGACCAAGTCCCACGGAAAGCCGCAGCTGCTCCACAGCCTGTCCCTCGACATTGCCAACCGCCACGTACTGCTGATCGACGACATTCTCGATACAGGCAAGACACTGTCCATGGTCGTCGGACTGATCACCAAACAGTCACCGGCCAGCGTCAAGGTGTGCGTTCTGCTCGACAAGAAGGGCCGGCGCGAAGTGCCCTTCGAGGCCGACTTTGTTGGCTTCGGAATCCCTGACAAGTTCGTCGTCGGCTACGGTCTGGATTTCGCCGAGCGCTACCGCAACCTTCCGTGCATTGGTGTGCTCAAACCTCAACTACAGAATCCGCCGGAGTGGGCGTGAGTCGGAGCCGCATCCGCTAGCGACGCCGGGCGCCTGAACGGCGGCCATTTGCGCCCCGGCGCGACGCCGGTCCGCCTTCGAGGGCGCGCACCGTCTTGCGCTGATAATCACCGCTGCGAAGTGCGTTGATCTGATCCCGCAAAAGCGCCGCCCGTTCAAATTCGAGCCGTCCAGCCGCCTCCGTCATGTCGTTTTCCAACTCGGCAATCACGGCCGCGACATCCTCACCGGACTCCTCCACGACCGCCCCCGCATCGGACTCAACGCCCGAACCGTCGTAGGTATGCAGGCTCGCCTGGGCCGCACGCTTGACGGAACGGGGAGTGATGCCGTGGAGGGTGTTGTGCTCAATCTGCTTCGCGCGACGGTACTGCGTGACTTCGATCGTACGATTGATGGACGCGGTTCGCTGGTCGGCGTAAAAAATCACCCGGCCACACTCATGGCGTGCGGCGCGACCGGACGTCTGGATCAGGGATGTTTCACTGCGCAGGAAACCCTCCTTGTCCGCGTCGAGAATCGCCACCAGCGCCACCTCCGGCAGATCGAGCCCTTCCCGGAGCAGGTTGATCCCCACCAGCACATCGAAATTACCCAGCCGGAGATTGCGCAGGATTTCAACCCGCTCGATCGCATCAATGTCGCTGTGCAGGTACTCCACCCGGACCTTCGCATCACGCAGAAAAGTCGTCAGGTCTTCCGAGAGACGCTTGGTCAGCGTCGTCACCAGGACACGCTCGCCTGCTCCGACGGCCTTCCGGATCTCGGAAATCAGGTCCTCCACCTGCCCCTTGGTGGGACGGATCGTGATCTCCGGGTCGAGCAGTCCGGTCGGTCGAATCAATTGTTCGGCGACCACCGAGGACCATTTCATTTCCAAAGGCGCGGGAGTGGCCGAGACAAACAGGGTCTGCCCTGTGATCTGCCGGAACTCCTCGAAACTCTGGGGTCGGTTTTCGAGCGCCGAGGGGAGACGGAATCCAAAGTCCACCAGCACCTGTTTGCGCGCACGATCGCCATTGAACATGCCGCCAATCTGGGGCAGTGTCGCGTGGCTTTCGTCGATCATGAGTAGGAAGTCCTTCGGGAAAAAATCGATCAGACAGAAGGGCCGGGAACCCGGACTGCGTCCGGCCAGGTGCATCGAGTAGTTTTCGATGCCGTTGCAGAAACCCATTTCCTGGAGCATCTCCAGGTCGTAGTTGGTGCGCATCCGGATCCGTTGCGCCTCGAGATAAAGTGACTTGGACTCGAACTGCCCCACCCGCTCGTCAAGCTCCTTCTTGATCGCGGCAATCGCTCCATCGAGTTTTCCCTTGGTGGTCACGTACTGATTTGCCGGATAAAGGTCAAACTGCTCAAGGGTGCGCAGCACCGCCCCACTGACCGGGTCAAATTCACTGATCGCCTCGACGTCGTCGCCCCAGAGCTCAACCCGCAGCGCCTGCTCGCTGTACGCCGGCATGATGTCGATCACATCGCCGCGCACCCGGAACCGGCCGCGTTTCAGCTCGTAGTCGTTGCGCTCGTAGAGATTGTCGACCAACCGTTCCAGCAGCCGGCCGCGTCCCATCGCCTCCCCGCGACGCAGGGATATCCTCAGGTCCTGAAAATCCTCCGGCGAACCGAGGCCGTAGATGCACGAAACGCTGGCGATGACGATGACGTCCCGACGCGACACGAGCGAACTGGTCGTCGCGATCCGCAGTCGCTCGATCTCCTCGTTGATCGAGGAATCCTTCTCGATGTAGGTGTCGGACGACGCAACGTACGCCTCGGGCTGGTAGTAGTCGTAGTAGCTGACAAAATACTCGACGGCGTTTTCCGGAAAGAAGTTCTTGAACTCCGAGTAGAGCTGCGCAGCCAGCGTCTTGTTGTGCGAGATGATGAGCGTCGGGCGGTCGCACCGGGCGATCACATTCGCCATGGTGAAGGTCTTGCCGGATCCGGTGACACCGAGAAGCGTCTGGTCGCGGTTCCCGTCCTGGATCGAGCGAACCAGTTTTTCGATGGCCTGGGGCTGATCCCCGGTGGGCTCGTAGTCGGCGTGCAGTTTAAAGAGCATGCGTGAGGGGGGCGTTACCGTCGACCAAGTTGACCAGATCCGCAACGTCGAGCCGATCGAGACGATCGACGATCCGGGCCGCCCGCCCAACCAGGTCCGAGGGGGGATGAGTCGTCGCCACGGCCACGGCTTTCATTCCACCAGCCCGCGCTGCCTCCAGGCCGGCAAAGGCATCTTCGAACACCACACACCGTGCGGCGGGCAGGCCAATAACCCGGGCGGCCTTCAGGAACACCTCGGGATGGGGCTTCCCTTCGATCACATCTTCGGAAGAAACGATACCACCGAACGCGGTCTCAAGCCCAAGCGTCGCCAGCACCCCGACGATGTTTAGCCGATGGGACGAGGAGCCGATGCAGGTTCTCACACCGGATTCCTGCAGCCGACGCAAGAACTCCCGCACGCCCGGCAGCGCTTCGATGCCGATTTCGCCGACGATCTCCCGGTAAAGCGCCTCCTTACGCAGCGATAGGCGGCGAATGTCCCCCGGGTCGCTGCTCCAACCCAACAAGTTGGGAATGATCCACTCGTTCTTTTTCCCGAATCCACGCCGGAAGTGACCGTCCGGCAGCAACTTCCCGACTTCACGGGCCAGTCGCTCCCAGCTCTGCTCGTGATGCCTCGACGAATCGATGATCACCCCGTCCCAATCAAAGATCACTCCAAAACGTTGTTCCATGCGCACCGGAGCACTGCCGGTCGAGCAACGCAATCCGTGCGACGCAGACCGTCAAAGACCAATCACGCGATGGCTGCGGATTTTCACTGTTGTCGACGCAACCGTGTCAGATTGAGTGGTCCCGTGAAGGACCTCGACGCTTGCTTCCGCGCCTTGCGCGAACCGGGTACGCCCCTGCCCAGCGACCTGTTCACGGCCGACACCCTTTCGCGCAAGAACGAATCGGGCACCTCGGTCTTGCATGTCGCGGCAAAACACGGCCGATTGCGGGAGTTCCCTGCCGCAGTCGTGACCGAGTCCCGACTTCGGCAGAAAAACGATGCGGGCTACACGCCTCTGCATCTGGCCGCCCTTTCCGGACACCTGACCCAGATACCGGCGGGATTGATCACCGCGGATGCACTGCGCGTGCGCAGCAACTCCGGCTTCACCGTCCTGCATTGTGCCGCTTCAGGCGGGCATCTGGCTCAACTGCCAGCGTCGCAGCTCACACCAGACGCGCTCCGTCTGCGCAACGATTTGGGTGAGACCCTGCTCCACGTGGCGGCCGAACATGGCACTCTTGATCGCATCCCCCGCCCCTTGATGACGGTCGACGCCCTGGCAGAGCGGACCATCAGTGGGGAAACGGTCTTCCACGTGGCGGCCATGAATGGCAACCTCACACAGATTCCAGTCGCGTTGATCAGCGACGAGGCCCTGCGGACCACGACCTCCGCCGGGGACACAGTCTTCCATGCCGCTGCCATCGCCGGTCACCTGGGTACCCTCCCTGCGGCTTCGCTCACCCGCGACCATCTCGCCCTGCGCAGCAAATCGGGTTATTCCGTGATCCATGCGGCGGCCGAAACCGGTCAGGTGCAGTTCATCCCTCCTCAACACCTTTCCGCCGATCTTCTGATCTCGAAAAACGACCACGGCGATACGCCGCTCCATGCCGCGGCGTTCGAAGGTCACTTGAATCAGATTCCCTCCCAGCTCCTGACGTCCGAATCCATGAAAGTGCGCAACTACGACGGTGCCACACCCCTGCAGACCGCGATTGACCGCGGCTTCCAGGACCAATTGCCATCCGAATTGCAGCCTGGCGGATTGCAACGACTTAAGCGACTTCTTCGCTTGAAGTTCTAGCGATCCGATTCTCTCCGCCGGACCACGGGGTTCACCTCGGACAGGGTCGCGTCGCCGCCTTTTCCTCGGTCTGCCCCGGTTTCGCCAAGGCGTGCGCAGTGATTCTGCTTTCCTCTCCCAGTTGGCTGGGCTTCAGTAGCTGCGTCCCGTGCCAGCAGGCGGGCATCCTTCCTCCCTCATGAGCAACACCACGATCACAGCCATCACTGCCCGAGAAATCATCGATTCCCGCGGCAATCCCACGGTTGAAGTCGACGTCCGTCTCGCCTCCGGCGCACTCGGACGCGCCGCCGTCCCTTCGGGCGCTTCCACGGGCGAACACGAAGCCCACGAACTTCGCGATTCGTCCGCGCCTCTCAAGTCGCTGCCGAAAGGGGTGGATGGCAAGAAACGCTACCTTGGAAAGGGCGTTCTCGCGGCCGTCAACAACGTCAAACTAGCGATCGCTCCGGCCCTCGTCGGGCACGATGCGCTCGATCAGGCCGGGATTGACCGGACCATGATCGCGCTCGATGGCACCAGCACGAAGTCAAAGCTGGGCGCCAATGCGATCCTCGGCGTCTCACTCGCCACGGCTCACGCCGCCGCCGCCGCCTTGGGTCAGCCGCTCTACAAATACCTCGGTGGTCCCAACGCCAAAGTCCTGCCGGTTCCCATGATGAACATCATGAACGGAGGCGCTCACTCGGACGCACCGATCGATTTCCAGGAATTCATGATCATGCCGGTGGGCGCGGCTTCGTTCCGCGAAGGTCTGCGCATGGGTTGTGAAGTGTTTCACGCTCTGAAAAAGGTCCTGAAGGAAAAGGGACTCTCCACCGCCGTGGGTGATGAAGGCGGCTTCGCCCCCAAGCTGGAGTCGGCCGAGGCGGCCCTCGATGCGATCGCGCTCGCGGTCAAGAACGCCGGCTACAAGCTGGGCAAGGAGATCGCTCTGGCCCTGGACGTCGCCTCCTCCGAGTTCTATGTGGCCGACAAGAAAACCTACGTCTTCAAAAAGTCCTCCGGCCGGGTCCTGACGGGTGACGAAATGGTGGAATTCTACCGCCAGCTCACCTCGAAGTATCCGATCATTTCGATCGAAGATGGGTGCGCGGAAAACGACTGGGTGACCTGGAAGAAGCTGACCGACGCGATCGGCGACCGTGTACAGCTGGTCGGTGATGACCTTTTCGTGACCAACACCGCCTTCCTCAAGAAGGGCATCGACACCGGCACCGCCAATTCAATTCTGGTCAAGGTGAACCAGATCGGTTCGCTGACGGAAACACTCGACGCCGTCGAGATGGCGAAGGAAGCGAACTACACCGCCGTCATTTCGCACCGTTCCGGTGAGACGGAAGACGTGACGATCGCCGACATCGCTGTCGCCACCAACGCGGGCCAGATCAAGACCGGCTCGTTGTGCCGGACGGATCGCGTCGCCAAATACAATCAACTGCTCCGGATCGAGGAAGAGCTCGGCGCCAGCGCGATCTACGGCGGCAAGATGTAATTGTCGCCTCAGACCCTATCACACCAAGCCGGTCGCTCCGCGACCGGCTTTTTCGTTCACTCCTCCTCGTCGGGATCGGCGACGATCTCGAGCAACTGACGGACAATCTGCTGGGCGGAGGTGTCCTTGCGAATAAATCCATCGGCCCCGGCGTTCACCGCCGCCATGACTGCGGAAGACGAGGCCTCGCAGGTGAAGATCACGGCATAGACGTCCTCGTCTTCGAGCCGGATCTGTTTGAGAACATCCATGCCGGACAGGGTGCCCGCCAGATTGAGATCGATCAAAATCAGCTCAGGCTTCTTCTCCCGAAACAGGCTCAGTCCAAGCTCGGCGTCGCCTGCCTCCAAACAGGCATGGATCCCGGCCTGGCGGAGCAACTGCATCGCATAGACCCGGACGTGTTGCTCATCATCAATGATCAGGGCGGAATTTGGAAGTGCCACGGAACTATGTGCCTAAGAAATCCTGAAAGAGGTACAAGCCTCGATTGCAGACTGCCGGGTCAAGTCAGCCCCCACCCTTCAAGGTGGAAAGCCAAGGCATCGCGAATGTGCAGGTCCCAATAGTCCCAGGTGTGGCCACCGGAAAACTCGCGATACTGATGCGGCACCGCCAAATCCAGGAAGGCGTGGTGGAGGCGGCGGTTGTCCTCGATGAGAATGTCGTCGGTGCCGCAATCCAGCCAGAGCCGGGGGAGCGTTCCTGCGTCTTTCGCCTGTTTCGCCAGATGGAGCACATCGTGCTGGGTACCACCGGGGGCTGAACCGAAAATGCGCTTCATCTCCTCGACGAAGTCGTCCGGCCAGCCCCGGTCACGGGCAGCGGCCCGGAACGCATCCACTCCGGAATGCCCGGCCCAACCCACCGCTCCGGAATGGCTGTGAACCGATCCAAACCGGTCCGCATACCCCAGACCTATGCGCAACGCACCATACCCGCCCATGGACAGTCCTCCGATGGCACGACACTCCCGGATTCTTCCGACGGGAAAAAGTCGCTCGATCGCCCCCGGCAATTCCTCCCCAAAATGCTGCGCAAAGGAAGGACCCTCGTCATGGTTGGTATAGAAGCTCCGATAGCCGTCGGGCATCACCACCACGATGGGCCGGCCCGCCACATGGTTCTCGATCCGCGACCGGCGGATCCAAATTGTCGCGTCGTCCGACAAGCCATGCAGGAGGTAGAGCACGGGAAACGGTCCCGCTCCGGTATCGGGAACGAGCACTTCGGTCGTCGTCTGCTTGCCCAGACAGGCACTTTTCCAGCGCAAGGTGATCCACGCCATGGTTACGCCTTAGTCGACTCTCACCAGGTAGCCCCGCAGGTACTCGCTCTCCGGCATCGTGATCAGGACCGGATGGTCGGGAGGCTGGTGGGCGAACTCGACCACGCGGACCCTTCGCTTCGCATCCGCCGCCGCATCGGCGAGCACGGACCGAAGATCTGCATCCTGCATATGATGGGAACAGGTGTAGGTTGCCAGAAGGCCGCCGGGAGTAAGCCGCTGCATGGCCCGCAGATTGATTTCCTTGTAACCGCGGAGCGCCCCTTCGAGCGCACTTCGCGACTTGGCGAACGGAGGCGGATCCAGAACGATCACATCCCACAAAGGTTCTGCCTCGCGCCCTGGATCATTGAACCAGTCAAACACATTGGCCGTCTCAAACCGAGCCGGCACCCCGGCGCGATCCGCATTGCGCCTCGCGGCGGACACGGCCTCGTCCGCGCTGTCCAGCCCGAGTACGTCCACGGCACCCGCCCGCGCGGCGTGCAACGCGAACGCGCCTTGATTGCAGAACGCGTCAAGCACCCGGCGCCCCTGGCAATGGCGGGCGACCGCGGCGTGCTGCTGCCGCTGATCGAGATAAAACCCGGTCTTCTGTCCACCCTGCAGATCAAGCCAGTACTCGAAACCGTCCACGTCAACCCAACGGGGGTCCCAGGATCGTCCCGACTGGGTGGATACTTCAAGCGGCAACCCTTCCAGTCTCCGGATGGGGGCGTCGTTGCGAAAGATGATCTCAGCCGGGCGAAAAACCGACATCAGCAACTGCCCGACCATCGAGCGCCGCTTTTCCAGCGCCAGCGTCTGGATCTGCACCACGAGCGTGTCGCCATACTGATCGACCACCAACCCCGGGATATCATCCGCCTCGGACCACACCAACCGTCGCGTCGTCTTCCAGAAGGGTCCCAGTGCCTCGCGCCTCGCGTGCGCGCGTTCGAGGCATCCACGCAGGAAGCCCTCATCCAGGGCGACTCGTTCCCGCGCCAGACGGCGCCAGACAATCTGCGAGCGCGAATTGTAAATGCCGCAACCCAGAAACCGACCGGTGCGGTCGCGACAGTCCACCACTTCACCGTCAAACGAAGGCGCAAGCAGCGTTTCCACCTCGTTCACAAACACCCAGGGGTGTCCCGTCATGGATCGGGCTCGGACATTGGGCTTCAGCTTGAGACAGGCGACAGACGACATTCCCTCACCTCAACGTAGCCCTCACAAAGTAAAAGCTCAAAGTAGGTTCCATCCAAAGACTGTTCGGGCGGAACTCCAAACATCGCCGCGCCTCAGCGCGACGCTTCAGTCCTTGCCTGGACGGGACTTCGACAAGTGATATCCATCCTTGTCCTGATAGCCCGTCGGCGCTTCCCAAACTGCAGACACCACCACCACCAAACCTGCGCATGAAATTACGCCAAGAATGACAAGGAGGGTGATCATAGGGGGGTGACGAACCGTGTTGTCGTCTCGCGCCCCTAGCAAGTCCTAATACGCATTTATACCCATTCCAAACC
>Ga0154020_10002181_pt1 | contig 23827 bp, 21 predicted proteins | sample Klosneuvirus_201_FD_109709 | JGI IMG/M metagenome (GOLD analysis project Ga0154020, IMG submission 109709) | Active sludge microbial communities from wastewater, Klosterneuburg, Austria - Klosneuvirus_20160825_MG | ecosystem: Engineered > WWTP > Aerobic digester > Activated sludge | place...
CCTGAGCGATGACGAGAATTCCCTCTCGGCGCTCATCGGTGCCCTTCAGATCGCAGGTTTTCACATCATCAACGAGGATCAGAAGATCCTGTTCAAACCCACACAGGCGAACGGAACGGCGTTCTTCGACTACGAAGTTGCGGGAATGCTGCGTTCGAGCAAAATGGGCTTTGCAGCGAGCCTCGATAAATTCGCGACGGTCGTGAAAGGCGATTCCGCGGTCCTCAAGAACGTCGATATCGCAGGCAAAATGCTGTCCGACCTGAAGGCGGCACGCACAGGCAAAGATCCGCAGAATAAATTTCTCGCCGAACTCATCTTCGCTCTCGGAAACGGGACGGGCGGCATCCCGAGCGCGCAGTCGAATATCAATATGCTGCAGATGTCGCTCATCGAGCGGCGTTATCTTGGTGATCTTGCGGCCGCGTACGAGGAAATGGCGGGCGGCGTTTCGCTTTTCGATCGGAGCCGCGATGCAGACCTCGCCGGCGTAAAGTTCGTCAAAGCGAGTTTCAACGGAATGCCCGCGATCTTCTCCGCGCGAAATGCGGCGGCCGATGATTCGCCTTGTCCCGCGATAGATACTGCTGCGGAGGCTCAAGGGTATAAGAAAAAGGGCGAGAAGATCATCAAGATCTTCGGGTTCGAACATCCTGGAAAAGGAGCGTTCGACGAGTATTTCAAGGATGCCGCGAAAGGCGTCGAACTTGCGAACACGATCACGTCATACCTAAAACTCATCGCCGCAAATCTATTCATCGAGATCGAGGTCGATGTGCCGAACGCACCGCTGGTCCGTACCAAGAGCAACCAATTCATCGACCGCGCCGAGGAAAGGATCATCACCGCGACATTCAAGCGGTATTTTCCGAATTCGGCACAGATCAACTGCGTCGCGAAGGTCATAAAGATGGCGACCGGTGCCGAGTTGGATGTGCCAGAAGAAGGCGTCCTTAAGGATGTTCCGGTCAAATGGGAACCGCTCGATCGTGCGGAGAATTCCCCTTTGTATATGGATGCCGTCGATCGGAAGAATATGGATCTTTCCAAACAATTCACCGATGACGCCGGCCAGAATAAGATCAAAGCGACGGGCAAAGAACAACGCAAAGATCTTCGGAAGATCGCCGTCGCACCCGTGCCGAAGAAGGACCGCTGGCGCGTCGCGGTCGCGACCGAGAAGATGGACGCGAACAAGGATATTCCGAAGATCATTTGGGGTTCGCTCGACATCAAAAGCGGCAGCATTATCGGCTATCTTATCGGCGTTGTCCCGGACGTGCTCGCGAAGATGGCCTTGAAGACCTATCGCGTAGATATTCCCGTAAAAGATTGGGAACCGTGCACTGCCGACTGGGGCGGAACGGTCCACTACACCCGCGACCTACGCAAGACCGAGGTCGTAAAGTCAAGTCGCACGGCCGGTATGAATTCCGCCGGCAATGGTGTCAAGACAACTGACATTCACGAGGATGTGCTCGTCACACTGAACCCGCGTACAGCCGAAGAGATCGCCGCAAAGCTGGACAGAAAACCGGCTGATCTTGATATTTACGGCGATTACACGACGAAATTCGAGGGCCGACGCGAGAACGATCCGTGCTGCGGAAAGACGGAGGGCAGTTACACGACGGCATTCGTCTCGGGCACGGACATCACCTTCGCGGGCAAGTCAAATTTCAGCTTCGGATTGAGTTTCTCGGGCGGCGACAGCGACTATCAGTTGGGGTTCACTCTCACGACCGGGCCGATCAAGTCAAAGGTGCATGATTACGAAAGGGTCGATGAGACGACATGCGACCTCGAAAAAGGACACGACGAAATCTCAGAGGGCACGGCTTGGGTGCAGGCGACGCTTTCGGACGGCAGATACCCGACGATGTACCTGAATGACGGCGTGCAGCTGGTCGGACGCAAGACATATCAGGAAGCTGACGGCTCGACCGTCTCCTGGGAATGGGAGTTGAGCCGGTGTGCCGTCAAACAAGGCTCCCGCTGATCCAACGAGGACATCAGCTTCTTTCGGCGAGGCTAGAACGGACGGACGGAATAGATCTCGAACTTATTATTCCGGAAGGTCGAAAAATATATGTTCTGCCCGTCGTTCGACCAGACCGGGAAATTATCTTCTGCGGCGTCGCGTGTCAAACGCAGGCGGGCTGAGCCATCGATATTCGCTACGTAGATCTCATTGTTCCCGTCAAAATCACTTACAAATGCGATGTGCTTTCCGTCCGGCGAAATTGCGGGCTGTACGTCGTAGCGCCGCCGGAACGTCAAACGCTGCTCGTCGCCGCCGGTCTCACCATTGATCGAGAACAATTCGAAATTGCCGATCTTACCGCCGATCTTGTCATCGTTGAATATGATCCTCCTCCCGTCCGGCGAATACGTTGGAGAGTGTGCACTGGAGTTCGCGTAATAAAGTTGGCGAACATCGCTGCCGTCCGCGTTCATCGTGAAGATCGCAAACGCGGCCCGATTGTCTCCGCGATTACTCGAGAACGCGATGCGTTTTCCGTCCGGCGACCAGGCTGGGAGCATATCGGTATTCGGGTGGTTCGAGACGTTCTGCGGCGCACCGCCGGTCGTGGGTACGACGAAAATATCCGAATTGCCGTCGATCTTATCTGTGAAGGCAATGCGACTGCCGTCCGGCGATATTCGCGGCACAGAATGCACACTCGTCAAAGCGATCTTTCCGATCGTGTTTCCCGCCGTGTCGAGACTCCTTATTTCGAACCTGTCTGCTCCCAATTCCACACAAGCTATGAATTCATTTCGACCGGGAACGGGCACGATAGAGGGAATCGCATCTGAATTCTCTTTGAACAGCGGCGTCGGTGCGAAAGGCTCGAAATTTATCATATAAATGTTCGCCTTTCCCGACAGGTCGCTCACGAAAAGGATCTTCGTTCCATCGCGTGACCAGGCAGCGCCGCTTCCGCCTTCATTGCTCGGAAGATCAGTTACACGTCGGACGTTCGTTCCGTCCGCATTCATCACGAAAATATCGGCGTCCTCCTTATCACGCTGAGATATAAAGAGGATCTGCGTTCCGTCGGGCGACATTCTCGGAAATGCGTCAAGCGAGGGATCGACCGTAAGACGCTTTATCTCTCCGGTTTCCAGGGCTTTTGAATAAAGTTCATAGTTGCCGTCACGATCGCTTGAAAAGAGGATCGAATTTCCATCGGGTGTGAAAGACGGGTCTCCATCGAAAAAAGGACTTTCCACGATCGTCGCAACCTCGCCGGAAGCCGTGTCGTAAAGATATATGTTCGAATCGAGGCCGCCGTCGTCAGTCTTGATGCCGCTCTGATACAAAAAACGCTTGCCGTCAGGCGACCAGTGAGCGTTGCCGAAAGTGAATGGAAGTTTGACCTCGCCGCTGCCGTCAGCATTGGCGAAATATGCCGCCTTTCTGTCACCGACCTTGTAGAACATCACCTTGCTTCCATCAGGTGACCAGGAACCACCGTCAAGGTTTATGATCGTCTCGTTCCTTTGCTGCCCGGAACCATCCGTATTGACGACATACGAGCCGTCTCGGTAGAACCTGATGCGGCCGTCCGCTGTAAATTCCGGCTTGGTCTCATCAACATCAGATGTCGTAAGCCGGATAGGCACATTCTTTTCAGCAGACATCGTGTGGACGCCAGCCTTTCGAAGCCACGTAAACGCAGCGATCGCAGCTATTCCAAGGACGAACACTCCGGCAATCGCGATAAGTTTGAGATAGAGCGAACGCCGAAGCGGTTGGGTAGTGGCCAAAACAGGGTCTTCCCGCCTGCTTTCCGAAACTTGAGCGGCGAGTCGAAAGCCCGTCTTTGGAACTGTCTCAATGAAGCTCTTGCCGTTCTCCTGCGTGCCCAATGCCTTCCGCAACGCGGAGATCGCCTGACTGAGATTATTCTCCTCGACAAAGCTTTCGGGCCAAAGCTTTTGGATCATTACCTCTTTTTTTACGACTTCGCCGCGGGCCTCGACAAGCAAAATTAGCGCGTCGAGGATGCGGGGAGAGAGACGAACTTCATTGCCATTTTGGCTTAGCAGGCGGCCGGATGGGAATAATTCAAACTCACCGAATCTAAAAGTGTGGTCGTTTGCTGCGTTCTCCGCCATTATTCACAAAACTTTCAGAACTTTTCATAAGATTCTAAAGGTTTTTCAGAGTGTTTTCCAGCAATATTTACACGGCATTTCAAACGAGAGGGAAGCTTTCAGCTGGGTAGCTATTAGCGTTCCGGTCTTTTCGGAGGTTGTAGTTTTATGAAAATATGGTTTGGTTTACTTTCTACTTTGATCTTCGCAACCTTTGTCTCCGGCCAAACGGCTGCGGACGGCTTCCAGGCGAATGTGAACAATGCTGTCTATCGCGTCGCGACATCTTCGGGCCAGATCTATGTTGCCGGCCAACAGTTCACTCAAATAAACGGAACCGGTAGATTTGGCCTTGCCCGTCTGCAGGCCGATGGAAGCCTAGACACCATGTACAACCCCAACCCGAACGCTGCCCTTCAGGGAATGGCGACCAACGGCCTCAAGCTGATCGTCGTCGGAAGCTTCACCTCGATCGGCGGCGGTCCATCGGGCGGCATCGCTCGGCTGAATTACGACGGGACAAATGACGGCACATTCACGGCCGCTATCTCCGGTGCCGGGCCGATCGCTGTCCAGTCGGACGGCAAGATCCTCGTCGGCGGACACTTTACGACGGTCGGCGGCCAGCCGCGCAATCACCTTGTACGCTTCAATGCGGACGGCACTCTTGACGCGACCTTCGTTCCGGATGTCGATAGTGCGGTTTTCGGCATTACGGTCCAGCCGGACGGCAAGATCCTGATCTGCGGGCAGTTCCAGAACGTGAATGGCGCACAAAGATGGTCCTTCGCCCGGCTCAATGCTGACGGAACGACGGACAGCTCATTCGCTGTAACCGCCGGATTTCCCGGAGCGAATGGTTCAACCTACGAAGCAGTAGTGCAGGCCGATGGAAAGATCGTCGTCGCGGGAGGTTTTACGCGTTTCGGCGAGGGCAATACCGTGCGGAACAGGCTCGCACGCCTCAATGCGGACGGTACGCCCGACCCTTCGTTCGTGCCGAGCTTTGACGGCCCGGTGTACGCTCTGCAGTTGCAGAGCGACGGTAAGATCGTGGCCGGCGGCTCATTTCTGACGCTTAACGGAGCGTCACACGAACGGATCGCCCGTGTTAACCGCGACGGTTCCCGCGATGCGTCCTTCGGGAGTTCAGCCGATAATATCGTCAATGACGTTGCGGTCGCTCAGGACGGCACGATCCTCTTCTGCGGCAGCTTTATCACAGTCAATGGGATACCGTCGATCAATCGCGTCGCCCGTCTGTATCCGGACGGCCGCTTGGACGTTGATACTGTCACCAACGTCGCAGGCGGACTGCTGAAGACTATCGTCTCGCTGCCAAACGGACAGGCCCTGCTCGGGGGCGCATTCACTTCGGTCGGCGGTGCGACGCGCCAAAGAATGGCACGAGTCGGATGGACCGGCGCAAACGATTCGACGTTCGCGGATCCGCAGTTCACGGGCGGCCAGGTAAGTTCGATCGGTGTTCAGCCGAACGGGCAGTATATCGTCGGCGGCGAATTCACGAGTGTCGGAGGAACCGCACGTCCTTATCTTGCACGGATAAATGCGAACGGCACGCTCGACGGCGTTTTCGCTCCGACCTTCAATTCAGGCGGCTGGCTCGGTGCCGTCGCGATACAGCAGGACGGAAAGATCTTGATCGCCGGGAATTTCACGACGGTAAATGGAACGACGCGGACGCGAATGGCCAGGCTGAATGCCTCGGGCTCGCTCGACACATCGTTCGTCGATCCCAACATCGACTTTTATGTGGCCTGCATGGCCGTTCAGGCCGACGGCAAGATCGTGATCGGCGGAGCTTTCGAGAATGTCAGCGGGTCTCAGAGGACAGGAGTCGCCCGCCTGAACTCGAATGGCACTCTCGATACGGCATTCAATCCTGTCCTGAACGGCGTGGTTCACGAACTTATTGATATCAAGATCGACCAGAACGGCAAGATCATCATTGCAGGTGCATTCACCGGCGTGAATGCCACACCGATGACGAACATCGCGCGCCTCAATAGCGACGGCTCACGCGATACCGGATTTGCGAATCCGAATCTCGACGGTGCAGTTTACAACGTCGCGATCACGGCAATGGGAGCGATGTATATTGGCGGCGGATTCGACAATATCGGCGGTGCGCCGCACGCGAAATTAGCGATGCTGAACGATAATGGTTCGGTTTCTTCCTCATTCCAAAATACCGCGGCGAACGAACGCGTTTTTGCTCTCGCGATAAGAGAGGATGCAAAAGTGCTTATCGGCGGCTTTTTCACGTCGGTGAACGGCTTGCCTCGCGGCCAATTCGGCGCCGTCAGAACGAATCAGCCGCCGATCTATGAGTTGACGGTCACACCGACGCAGATCAGCTGGTACCGTTGGTGGTACGCTCCGCAGGCAACGCGCGTCGTATTCGAACACTCTACCGACGGCGTCAACTATACGCCGCTCGGTTCCGCAACGAGAAGCTCGGCCGTTTGGAGCCTGAGCATCCCGAATGCTCTCGAGACCGGCTTTGTGCGTGCACGGTCGTATTACGGCGACTTCTCGGAACGAAGTTCGTTCCACGAGGTCGTAAAATACGTCTATAAACCCGCAAGCCGCTCCGCGCCGTTTGATTTTGATGGCGATGGGAAGACGGATCTTTCGATCTTTCGGCCTGGGCCGGGTGAATGGTGGTATCAGAGGTCGAGTGACGGTGTTGTGCCGGCGTTCCAGTTCGGATCGGCGACCGACAAGCTCGTGCCGAGCGATTTCACGGGCGACGGCAAGGCGGACGTTGCGTTCTGGCGGCCGTCGGACGGCAACTGGTACGTTCTCCGGAGCGAGGACGGCAGTTTCTTCGGATTCCCGTTCGGCGCCAGCGGCGACATCCCCGCACCTGCCGATTACGACGGTGACCGCAAGACGGATGCCGCTGTATTCCGTCCCGCGACCGCAACGTGGTATATAAAGCGTTCGAGCGACGGCGTGACGACGATCACCGGTTTCGGTGCGAACGGCGACAAACCTGTCGTTGCCGATTACGACGGAGACGGCAAGGCGGACATCGCTATCTGGCGCCCCTCAGCGGGCGAATGGTGGATCCAACGCAGCAGCAACGGCACGACCTTCGCAGTTCAGTTCGGACTGACGACCGACAGGCCGGAACAGGGCGATTACACGGGCGACGGTAAGGCGGACGTCGCTTTCTGGCGGCCTTCGAACGGTAATTGGTACGTGCTCAGGAGCGAGGATCTCTCGTTCTACGGCTTCCAGTTCGGGGCGAACGGAGACATTCCCGTCGCAGGTGATTACGACGGCGACGGCAAATTCGACGCCGCCGTCTTCCGTCCGTCCGCCGCGACGTGGTTCGTCAACCGCTCGACCGCAGGGCCGTACATCCAGCAGTTCGGCGTCGGCACCGACACGCCCATACCAAGTGTCTTCGTGCCTTAGACAAGACGCTCCGCAAACTTCTGAGACGCATAAGACGTCCTTCCTTGGCGGTCCGACAGCGGGCCGCCATTTTTCTTGTGTTCCGTCCGATGCATTGCATCCAGACCTTGCTTTATTTGACGGTTTTCCTATAATATTGACTTTGTCGTAAGGATTCGTCTGCGAGGCGTATCTGAATTTATAAACGGGAGAAGTTATTTAATAAATGTCAGCAGTTGCAGCACCAAGCGTTGAGTTGAACGTTACCGCGAATGCGGCCGAAGAGATCAAGAAATTCATCACGGCCGAAGAAGATCTGCCGGAGACCGCCGGACTTCGCGTACGCGTCGTCCCGGGCGGATGCTCTGGATTTCAGTACAGCCTGAACGTCGAGGAAGAGTCGCGTCAAGGCGACCTGCTGGTTGACGCACACGGCATCAACTTCTTTATCGATATGTTCTCGGCACAATATCTGAACGGCATCACGATCGACTACACAACGAATATGATGGGTTCGGGCTTTACATTCGAGAATCCGAATGCGTCAGGCGGCTGCGGCTGCGGGACGTCCTTCTCGGCTTAGTCAGAGCGGTAAATATCGACAAAGCGCATAGTTCGCGGAATGTGAACTATGCGCTTCGATTTTTGCTGGAATGATGGGCCGATTGACTGTATCCTTTCTCAACCAAGACAACTGAAGATCGGCAAAAGGCGCTCATACAAGGTAGGGTTGGCGGCGGCGTCTCACGTCCGTCCGTGCAAAAACGTGTTTTTCCGGCTTGCCAAGAGTCTTTTCGATACGCGATAATACTTCCTGCGGCCTTCATCCCAAGTTTTAGACTGGCCGCCTAAAAAAAACTAGATCTCGGGAAATGCTGCCGCATTAGCGGTTTTCTTTTAATAGGTGAGTTCTTCGAGCTTGCTCCTGTCTTTTTTTGATTCCCGCGATTTTTACTAGATCAAACTGAGAGGAAAAACCGTAGATGAATTTTAAGAAGTTATTCTTGCTATCGGTATGCGCGGCTGCTGCCGTAGGCATTTCGACAGCATCGACCGCAGCACAAGGCCGAGACCGCGTCGTCAGACCGACGTCGAGTCAACCGACGAACCTTCCGCCCTCCGGCCCTTCTGCAGCACCTGTCCAAAGAACGACTTCTTCCCGTCCGACGCTCTCAAGCCCGATAATACTCGTAAAACCGCAGCCCGCAGCACCTCTCGTAAAGAAAACAGGATCTTCGCGTGCGGTAAATAGCTACACTTCAGCCCTTACCGCAGGCCGCACCGCATACGGTGCCAGCGTCAGCGATATGATCTATCAGGGCGTTATGGCCCGCTGGGGCATTCCGTATCGTTACGGCTCGACCGGCCCGAACACGTATGACTGCTCCGGGTTCGTATGGAGCGTATTCAATGATGCGGGGATCAACTTCACACGCGTGAGCGCGCGTTCGCTCTGGGCTCAATCCGAACCTGTGTACGGCGACGACCGCTTCAAGTTCGGAACTCTCGTGTTCCTGAACGGCCTCGGCCATATGGGCATTGTCGCGGATGAGAACGGATTCTTCCACGCTTCGTCGAGCAAGGGCATCACATACTCGCCGTTCAAGGGCTATTGGGAGAACCGCATCGTCGGGTTCCGCCGTCTGCCGGTCGAAGCGACATCCGGAGCGGACATTCACTAAGCTCTCGAAAAGCTAAAAGAGTTCAAAGAAAAAGCCTGCAGGCACCAAAAAAGTGCGGCAGGCTTTTTTAGCTCTTCATTTGTCGGTCTAGCCGATGAAGCCAGGGCGGATCGACGGATCCTTGACCTCGTAGATCGCCGCGATCTTATCGATCGATACATACGCAACGCGTTCGTCCTCATCACGCAGGAACACAACGCCGTCCTTTACGTTCACGATGTCGCCTCTGAAATTCACGTTCGTCTGGCACGCGACATCGACCTTCTTTCCCATCAATTGTTTTAGTAATTCTTCCATTTCCAGCTTTATCAAAACTCCTAAATTCCCTTCATCGAAGCCGCACGTCCCGTCGAGACCCAACGGCTTGTCTGCCTCTGACCGCTTGCGGGCGACGCAGGCTCCGTTCTCCTTTGCAAATACAAGGCTGCGGCAATGATCGCCGCATCAAGCGTTTCGCGATCCGGTTCGTTTGCCTTTCGGCGTTCCATGAATCCGTTTATGAATCCCGTATCGAGATCGCCGCGAATGAACACTTCGTCGTCCATCACCTCTCGAAAGAACGGCAGCGTCGTCTTGATGCCGTCAACCTGATATTCGAGCAACGCACGGCGCATACGGTCCATCGCCTCGGCACGGTCGCGGCCGTAAACGGCGAATTTCGAGATCATCGGATCGTAGTAGATCGAAACTTCCGCACCCTCGTAAATGCCGCCGTCATCGCGAACGCCCGGCCCTTGCGGCAAACGCAACCGAGTAATCTTGCCCGGCGAAGGCAAAAAACCGGCATCGGCGTCTTCCGCATAGACGCGGCATTCGATCGCATGGCCTCGAAGCACGACATCGTCCTGCGTAAAAGAAAGTTCGTGACCCGCCGCGACAAAGATCTGCTCGCGGACGAGGTCGATCCCTGTGACGAGCTCGGTAACAGGATGCTCGACCTGCAGACGCGTGTTCATCTCGAGAAAGTAGAACGACCGATCGACATCCGAGACAAGGAACTCGACGGTGCCCGCACCTTCGTAATTGACGGCCTTTGCGACCTTTACGGCACATTCGCCCATCGCCTTCCGGAGTTCTGCGGAATCTATCGGCGAAGGAGCTTCCTCGATGACCTTTTGATGCCGACGCTGGATCGAACATTCGCGCTCGCCGAGATGAACATGATTGCCGTGCGAATCCGAAAATACTTGGATCTCGATATGACGCGGACGGATGATCGCCTTCTCGATATAGACGGCGGCGTCGCCAAAGCTTGCGGCCGCCTCGCCCTGTGCGGTCTCAAGTGCCGTGCGCAGCCCGCTCTCTTCCGTCACGAGCCGCATTCCCTTTCCGCCGCCGCCGGCAGACGCCTTAAGCATTACGGGATAGCCAAAAGATGAGGCAGTTTCGCGTGCATCCTCGTAGGACGTGAGCGGTTCGGTCGTTCCCGGCACGACCGGAACGCCGGCGTCGATAGCGATCTTTCGGGCGGAGATCTTACCGCCCATCCCTTCCATCGCTTCGGGCGGCGGGCCGATAAACTTGATGCCCAATGCCGACACTTCGCGGACGAACTCCGCATTCTCCGAAAGAAAGCCATAGCCCGGATGTATCGCGTCGGCTCCGCTTTCTTTTGCGACGAAAAGGATCTTGTCGTGGCGAAGGTAGCTCTCGGACGATGCCGGCGGCCCGATGTGATGGGCTTCGTCTGCCATACGGACGTGCAGGGCGGCCTTGTCAGCGTCGGAATAGACCGCGACTGTCCTGATGCCGAGTTCGCGGCACGCACGGATCACGCGGCACGCGATCTCTCCTCGATTTGCGATCAGAATTTTCTTGAACATCATTCTATTATCGAGTTGACCTGATTCTTCGGATCATAACGGATCGCGACGCTCGATCCGGGCGCATAGCGAATGCCTGCTCTCGTCTGAGCGTCGGTCAAAACCTCTGCGGACTCGAACTCGACGCCGTTCAGCGTGTAGTGATATACGGCCACGATCTCAGAATCGTCGCCCTTCCTGAGTTCGAGGATCACGCCGTCGGTTATGCGGCCGGTCGCAAGCAGCCGTTCGCGGCGGGAATCCACAGGCTTTTGGGCCTTGAAAAGTTTGTCAAAAATGCCCATCGCTGCCGACCTGTCTAATCCACCACGAGCGGCGGTTTGCCCCAGCGTGCACGCAAGGTATTCGCCGCCGTAAGAACCTTCGGTCGCTTGATGATGCTGGCCTCAAGCGGACGCTTTCCCGGAACATCAAGCATTATAAGTCCAAGAAGGATCGTCAAAATGCCCTGGCCCGGAACTCCGGGAAGCGAGAGCAGAATTCCCAAAAAGATCAGGAAGACGCCGAGGATATTCTTTAGTATCACCGCACCCCAGCGAACGAGCCACGGGCTGTCCGGCAAAAAATCCCGCTCGTAATGCGAGCTGAAATAATGTGCCGGGATCTTGACCAGCACGAACGCGATCGCGCCGAGGCTGAACGAGAACGTAACAACGAACAGGATGACACTGATCGCAATACTTTCCCACGTCAGAGCGTGCCATTTTTCAGCGAGCCAATCGAGCATTTATGATTCCAGACGGCGAAATTCCTTCCAAACGAAATACATCCTGTGCACGAGCGTCCAGACAGAACCGACCGCAAGCACCCACAGGACCGGCGCCATACGATTCGCGAAGTAGCTCGTCGAATTCCAATCCCATGTTGACAGAGCTCCGATCGCGAGCAGCACAACGCGCTCCGGCCTTTGCAGGAACCCGACGTTCGCCTTCACGCCCAAGCCTTCGCTGCGTGCCGTCGTGTAGCTCACCATTACGGACGCCATCATCCCAACGCCCGCAAGAAATACGTTGAGCAGAGAATGCTGCGGCGAATTGCCCGCGTAAAAGATAATGATGCCCATGAAGGCGACCATGTCCGATAGACGGTCGAGCGAGGAATCGAGGAACGATCCGAACTTCGTAACGCGGCCCGAATTGCGCGCAACGTTCCCGTCGAGCATATCGAAGAGATTCGCGACGATGAGGACGACACCGGCCCAGAAGAATTGCCCAAGTCCGAAAAGCACGCCGCAGCCGATGTTGATCGTTACGCCGAGCGTCGTAAGATAATTGGGATTGATGCCGCTAGCCGAGAGCGCGCTGACCATCGCGCCGATGATACGCTTTGCACCGCGGCCTATGCTTGAGCCAAGCATCTATGTTCGATCCTCATCTAGTTCGGCCGCTTGCGGCAGCAGTTTACTTTGCATCGTGGATCGTCGTGAGCCGGCTGATCTCAAAATTTCTCCAGCCGTTCGGCGTCTTGACCTTTACTTCGTCGCCTTCTTCGCGGCCCATCAATGCCTGCCCGATCGGCGAGACTGTCGAGATGAGGCCCTTGTCGGGGTCGCTCTCCTCGCTCGTTACGAGCTTGTAACTGACCTTCTCTTCCTTGTCGATATCGAAAAGCACGACCTGCGATCCGTAGGCGACGCGATCCTGCGGGATCTTCGAAAGGTCGATGGATTCGACCTCGCTCATCCGCTGCTGGATCTGTCCGATGCGCGCCTGGACGATCGACTGCCGTTCCATCGCGGCCTTATATTCGGCGTTCTCGCGAAGATCGCCGAATTCACGGGCCTTCTGGATCTCCTTCGGGAGCTTAAAATGAAGTTCCTGTTCAAGCTCGTCGAGTTCGGCTTGAAGTTTTTTCTTTATCTCTTCCATTTTTTTGATCTAGTGCGCGCCCTCGGCGAACATCCTTTCGCTAAGCTCGGCTTCGTGAGGTGCCGCAAACGATATTCCGACATCGCGTGCCGTCCGCACAAGCTGGCCGTCAGTCGGCACGGTCTTGATATTCGAGACAGCTTCGTCAAGCGGCACGGTTATGACCGTCCCGGCCTGAAGGGCGACCATTTTGCCCGTCTCGCCGTTGGCAAGGGCACGGGCCGCGCAAGCTCCAAAATTCGTGCCCAACATTCGGTCAAATGCGTTCGGGCTGCCGCCACGCTGAAGGTGCCCGAGAACGACGCAGCGTGATTCCTTATCCATCATCTCCTCGACGCGCCGGCGGACGATCTCGCCGATGCCGCCGAGGCGAAGCTCAGCTCGATCCGAGTATGTTTCGCTTGTCCCGACCTCGAGCGCTCCCTCTGCGACGATTATATTCGTGAATCGCGAGCCTGCGGCCTCCCTTTCGAGCACCTTTCGACGTATCGCCTCGAACGAGAACGGGATCTCCGGGATCAGAATGATATCGGCGCTTCCCGCCAAGCCGGCGTGAAGTGCGATCCAGCCCGTGTTGCGTCCCATGACCTCGAGGATCATCACGCGGTCGTGCGAAGCGGCCGTCGTGTGAAGACGGTCGAGAGCCTCGGTCGCGATGTCGATCGCCGTCATAAAGCCGAACGTGAATTCCGTAGCGGCAAGATCGTTGTCGATCGTCTTCGGAACGCCGATCACGGGAAACCCGCGCTTGTGGAACTGTTCGGCGATCGCAAGCGTACCTTCGCCGCCGATCGCAACAAGTGCCTCGATACCGAGAATATCAAGATTCGCAAGAGCCTCCGAAACAGGCAGTTCCGTGAACACAGGCTTGCCGTCCACCATCTTGACGAAACTGCCGCGATTTCTGGTACCGAGGACGGTGCCGCCCTGGGATAGCAGGCCGCTAACGTTCATTGGTGAAAGCTTTCGCGTGTGTGTCTCGCCCAAGATGCCTTCGAAACTATCCTCAATGCCAATACATTGCATCCCGAACTTGCCGGTGGCCGTTCGAACAACGGCGCGAATCGCCGCGTTCAGGCCGGGAGCGTCTCCGCCGCCCGTTAGGATGCCGATCTGTTTATACATAAAAAATCAAGAGTCCGTGAAGTAAAACTCCATTTTACTCCACGAACCCGTCGGTTGAAAATTGCGTTTACCTTTGTCCAAAAAGCCCGGCGGAATCCACAAGCTTGCTTGCCTCCGGCATAGATTCGAGAGCCTTTGCAACTTGCGGGTCATTTTCCATTAGGACCTGATTACCGGCCTCGGAAGAATAGTTCGCGGTCGCGAGCTCCTCGCGTATACGCGAACGTGCATACGCCTCAACCTCATTCATCGCCGCGTTCGAAAGCCGGCTTTCCTTGTCGGCAAGCGAGAACTTGACGAAAGCGTCAAAAAGCTTGTCGGAGACGGCAAAATCGCCCGGGCGTACGACATTCGCAAAGCTCTGCTTGTCGTTCTTATAGGTCTCAAATCCCGGGATCTTTCCGGCAACGAGCTGACGCACGAAGAAGAATGCCTCCTCGTTGACCTTGGCTTTTTTCTGCGGATCCTTTATCGAATCGACGCGAACGTCCGGTTCGATGCCGCGTCCGCCGTAAAGGATCCGTCCGTTCGCCGTCTTTACGGGCACGCCTGCGGGTTTCTGCACGGCCTCGCCGTTATTGTCCTCTGCGTCTGCGAGATGCGTGTAATAGTCGTAGATCGAGCCGCTCGAATAGTCCCGCTGCAGCGATCTGCCGAACGGCGTGTAATAGCGTGCGGTCGTCAGCGTAAGACCCGTTCCATACGGGAGCCGGAAGATCCGCTGGACGAGGCCTTTGCCGAAGCTGTCGCTTCCTACGATGATGCCGCGGTCGTAATCCTGTATCGCCCCCGCGACGATCTCCGATGCAGAGGCCGAACCGCCGTTGATCATCACGACGAGCGGCATCGTCTCAACGTCGCCGCCGATCGCCCGAAGATCGCGATTCTGCCCGAAACGCCCAGTCTTTACGGATACGATCGTCTGGCCGCCGGGAATGAACTTGCTTGAGACCTCGACCGCCTGTTCGAGAATGCCGCCCGGATTATTACGCAGATCGAGAATGAGATTCTTCATTCCCTGTTTCTTGAGATCGTTTATCGCTGCGGTCAACTCGTCCGCGGTCGTCTGCTGGAATCCGCCCGTCAGAGCAATGTAGCCCGTCGCGTTCGGCAGCATAAAATAATTGCGTATCGACGGAAGCGGCACGCCGCCGCGTACGATCTCGAACGCCACGGGATCTTTTATGCCGACACGCTGGACCGTCAATTTAACAGGCGAGCCGCGTTCGCCGCGGACGTTCTTCGAGACCTCGGATGCGGTCCATTCGGTCGCGTCCTTGCCCTCGACGGTCATAAACTTATCGCCGTACCGCAAACCTGCCTTCTCAGCAGGCGTTCCCGGCACGACCGACTGCACATACACGCCGTCACGATGCTGAAAGATCGAAACGCCGATGCCGTAGAACTGTGATGATTGTTCTTCGTCAAGTTTTTTGAGTTCTCGGCGATTGAAGAATGATGAATGCGGATCGAGCGTCGAGAGCATTCCCTGGATCGAACCTTCGGTAAGATCCTCGAGAGCGGTCTTCCCTGCGTAGTTGTCAATTACGATCTTGTCAGCCTCGCGCAGCTGCTTGGTTATCATCTCGCTCGTCACGCCGCCCTGCTCGGCAGCCGCGTCCGAACGATGCCCGAAAACACCACCGACGACGGCTCCGACAACGATGACAACTATCGCGATTATTGGAAAATTCTTAAGCATCCTTGGGTTCTTACGGGAACGCAAAATAACACTGAATTATAACATACGAAGCCGAGGCGGACTTCGTTGCGCTTATCCGCAATTTACTTGAGCCGATGAAACGCGTAACATTACTTTTTCTCCGATGCCGAAAGAGCTTTCCATTGTCGTGCCCGCCTTTAACGAAACCGAGCGTATCGCGCCGAGTCTTGCGAAAATACTCAACTATATTCGCGACCGAAAGACCGACGCGGAACTGATCGTCGTCGATGACGGATCGAGCGATGATACGGCCGAAGTTGCCCGTGCGGTTGCCTCCGATTTCAGTGATATCGAGACGAATGTCATTCGAAATGAGCAGAATCGGGGCAAAGGCCATGCGGTGAAGACCGGACTTCTTGCCGCGAGGTCGGATATTGCCCTTTTTAGCGATGCCGATCTATCGACGCCGATCGAAGAGGCGGAGAAGCTCACCGCTCCGATCGCCCGCGGCGAGATGGATGTAACTTTCGGCTCTCGTGCTCTCGACCGAAGCCTTATCGGCACGCATCAGCCGTGGCGCCGCGAACAAGGCGGAAAGGTGATGAATTTTGTGATCCGAAAGATGTCCGGCCTCGATTTCGCGGACACGCAGTGCGGCTTTAAGGCCTTTAATATGAAGAAGTTCCGGCCGCTGCTCGATGTGATGACGGTCGATCGCTTCGGGTTTGATGTCGAGTTCCTCTTCGTCGCAAAATATCACGGATTGCGTCTTGCCGAGATACCGGTTCGCTGGAATGACGTCGAGGGTTCGAAGGTCAGCGTCCTGCGCGATACGCGCCGAATGTTCTCGGAACTTGCACTCGTTCGCCGAAATGCCAAGAATGGTCTTTACGATCTAAAATGACCGCACGCTTAAATGTAAATATCGATCACGTCGCGACCGTCCGCGAGGCCCGCAAGACCATTGAGCCGAGCATCGCCGCGGCAGCAGTCCTTTGTGAAAAGGCCGGTGCGGACGGTATTACGGTACATCTGCGGAGCGACCGGCGGCACATACAGGATGCCGATCTCGATGTGCTTAGCGGCGTCGTAACGACGTATCTGAACGTCGAGATGGCGGCGACAGACGAGATGGTCGCGATCGCGAAACGTACGCGTCCCGACGCCGTTTCGCTCGTTCCCGAAAGCCCGACCGAGATCACGACCGAAGGCGGACTCGACGTCGTCGGAAATTTCGAGACAGTGGCAAAGGCCGCAAAAGAACTGTCTGCTGCCGGTATTTTCGTGAGCATTTTCATCGATCCGATCGAGGATCAGATCACTGCTGCCAAAAAAGCCGGTGCCGGCCAGATCGAACTCTGCACAGCCGAATATGCCGAACTGACGCTCGGTGCACGAGCCGCTCACGGCGATGGCCGTAAAAAGGCCGCCGCCGAGGTCGAAAGGCTGCACAACGCGGCGATACACGCACAAAATAAAGGTTTGATCGTCGCCGCGGGACACGGCCTGACGACGCGAAACGTCTCACCGCTTGCCGCAATGCCGGAGATCGCGGAGTTCAACATCGGCCACAACATCATTTCGCGTGCAATATTTTGCGGACTCGAAGCAGCCGTTCGGGAGATGCTCGCGGCCATCGGCAGGCAGTAAAAGTTTTATGTCCGATCTCTCGCAAAAGAACAGCCAACGCGAACTTGCCGCCATTTTCGCGGCCCTGGAGAAGATGAACCATCGGCTCGACAAACTCGAAGGCAAACCCGCGAGTGCCGCTCCGGCGGCCGCTGATACACCGCATCCCAGCACGGACAAATTCTCGGTCGCCGAGGCGATCGCCGACAGCATCTTTGCCTCGATGAAGGAAAGGGCCTGCCAGTTCGAACCTGACAAGCCTTGCGATCATTGCTCGATGTGCAATTCGAGAGGTTTTTGACCTTCTACTGTGCCGGCTGCGGCTTATTCTGCTGCCGCATTGAGTTCGCATCACCGACGCTCGGAACCGACTTCGCACTTTCATCGGCCTTGAAGAAAGGTTCTTCCTTAAAGCCCAACAATCCGGCGGTCAGAACAGCCGGGAATGAATTCCGGGTCGTGTTGTAGTCCGTCACCGCCTTGTTGTAATCCTGACGCGTCGTTGCAATGCGGTTCTCTGTGCCTGCGAGCTCGTCCTGGACCTTCATAAATGCCTCACTGGAGCGAAGTACGGGATACTGCTCGGAAAGGCTCAGAAGGCGTCCAACGGTACCTCCGAAGCTATTAGCAGCGTCGATGACGGCTTGCTTCTGCTCGGGCGTGGATTCACCGCCTGCAGGAGCCCCACTCGTCGCATTCAGCAGCCGCGAACGCGCCGCAGAGATCTCTCCGAAGACTTCCTGCTCGTTGACGCCGACCATCTTCGCTGTATCGATCATATTGGGAATAAGAGCAGCCCTGCGTTCGAGGGCGACCTCGATGTCTGCCCATTTTCCGCGGACGCCCTGCTGTTTAGCCGTCAGCTCGTTATAGCTGCAGCCTGAGAGCAAAAAGCCCGAAACCAAGATCACGATCAATAAAAATACTCGCTTCATAACTTATCTTCTCCCTAAAGAACTAGTCTTTCTTCGATCTATCGACCGCATCAATTACCTTCTCGATCTCGATCAGGTATTCCCCAAAAAGGTCGTTCGCCGCCTTTTCATCCAATTCGAACGCAAAGTTATCTTTGCGAATATTAAAGATCTTTTCAAACGGCGTGCCGTCAATTCCGATCGTCTGAGCCGTCATTGCGACCACTTCGCGTTTGGTTACAGGAGCTTCGATGCCGTAAACCTTGAGGACGGCACGAAAAAGTGCGGCGAAACTCGAAAGGCTGTCCGCCATCAATGCGGTCAGTTTCTCGACCGACGACGAGGCCGGAATATACTGCCGCCGAAGCTGCAGGAGCTTGCTCCGGAGTTCAAATTCTGCCTGCAGCCGCAGGAATTTCTCCGATATTTCGATCTCGCCCAAAAGATCAGGCCCGAAAAGCACGCGTCTCGCCTGCCGCATCTGATCATATTCTATCGGAAAAACGTCGGCTCCATTTTTGAGTTCCGAAACTGTGAAATACACAGGTATCGGATTGCCGAGCTTCGCCCATTCGCGGACGCAGGCGTGGGCTTTGCGTAGATCTTCAGGGCCGATCGTATTTAGGGCGACAAGGATGTTGTAGTCCGACCTTTTCGGCACGAAATCGCCCGCCGCGGCCGACCCGTAAAGGATGACGGACACGAGATTGCTCCCGTGGCTCGATCTAAGATCGTCAACGAATGCGTCAAAATGATGCTTCATACAAATTTACCAGTCGCCGCCTGCGCCGCCTCCGCCAAAATCACCGCCGCCGCCAAAACCGCCCCAACCGCCGTCGGAACCGCCGCTTCCGCCCCAATCACTGCCGCCGGAAGAACCGGAGTTCAAAGCGGCGTTGATTATTCCGCCGACGACCCACGGCAGTGCGCTGTCAACCACGCCGCTTCCTCCGCCGCCTCCACCGCCTCTATTTCCATAGTATAAAGCGATGAGAAATATCAATCCGAGGATCGCCCCGCCGCAACAGAGCGTCCAAGAAACTGCCGACGACCTTGGCTCGCGATCGTTAGATCCGCTCGACGGCGAGGCTGCCGGAACGCCCGCGATATTGCCTTTATCGCGGATCCTTGCGATGTAGGCGTCGATCGTGTCGCTGATGCCTTTCGAATAATTGCCTTTCTTGAATTCCGGAACGAGATACTGACGCTGAATGCTGCCGACGAGGCCGTCGGGCAGCTCATCCTCAAGGTCGCGGCTGATCTGCGTGAAGTACTTTCGGTCGTCGATCGCAACAAAAAGCAGGGCGCTTGGATTATCGTCCGCCTTTGAACCGATCTTCCACGTGCGGGCGAGGTCTCTCGAGAAATCGAAGATATCACGGCCGCCCGTCGTCCTTACGACCGCAACGGCGATCTCGACCTGGGGATTCGTTGAATTCTTAAGATCGGTGAGTTTCTTTTCGAGTGCGGCCTTTGATGCCGGGTCGATCACACCCGCGAAATCGTTGACAAAACCCGTCGGCTGCAGCGCTGCCGGATCCGACGGATCGGCCGGAGTCTGTGCGGCGGCCGCCGCCGCGAGCGCGCAAAGTACGAGAACGGCCGCGAATATTGCACGCAGCAACGTCGATCCACCCATTGTTGCAGCAGCACGCATTCCCATCATCGTCTCATAATACGACCTCTAGTCTCGAACTGTTCCCTAACTTATTCGCACTTGCGGACCTCGACAACGTTTGCTCGGAAGATCTGTTTTGCGAGCCGCACCGAGGGCAGTGCGTTCGCGAACGCCTTCAGTTCTTCCTCGCTCGGGTCGGCGCTCAGTACGGGAAGAGCCAGAAGTGCATCGGCCTCGATCTCCTTTGGCATCATGTGCGAAAGATCGACCGCGACCCTTGCTGCCGTTCCGCCGCCGGTCGAATGTGCTCTGGTCCCATTCGACGCATTCCTTGCACGCGTCGAAAGACTATCTGCAATTTCGGCACCTGACGGAACCGGCAAAAGATCATCGCCCTCAAGACGAAGAGCTTCGTCGTACGCATCATCGAGCTTTGCATCGTCAAAATGCACGAGCAGATCAGCTGGTATCGTCGATAGCGTGAGATTCTCGCCGTAGGTCCTCGAAGCGATCGGCACCGCCGTTTCCGGCACCGGAATCGAAATTGCCTCGTCCGCAAAACCTATATCGTCGGACGGTGGTTCAACTACGAGATCGTCGTCCGCGGCAACGGTTTCGAGTTGCGGATCAGGAATTTGAGAATCCCTTTCGACGTGCTTTTCGACCGGAACGACAGGCTTCGCTTCTCGGACGACCGGCGGCGGCTCGGGGACGCTATCAGATTTTAGAGTTTTTTTTTCCTCGCCGGCGGTTGCCGCGGCGGCGTTCGGACCGTCGGAGCCGAGTTTCTTGAGAATATCCTCGATCGATGCGAGTTTCTTCATCTCGACGAGCTTTACAAGGCCGACCTCGAGCACATAACGCGGCTGCGCAGCCTCGCGGAGGCTCGATTCCGTCTCGCAGAGCGAATGAAAGAATCGCAAGAGGTCGCTCTCGGCGAACGGTGCGGCAAGTTCGGTCAGTTTTTCGGGTGGAAAAGCAGCGGAATCGACAAGGCGTTCGGTAGAGTTCCCCGCAACTTTCTGCACCATCAGGTCGCGGAAAAGGCCGAGCAGATCACTCGCAAAATTTCGCAGTTCATGGCCTCGCGAAACAAGGTCATCGACTGTTTCGAGTATCGTTCTTGCGTCTGAATTGGCAACGGAGACGACGATCTTTTCGAGGACATCGGCACCGGCAGAACCGAGAGCTTTTGCGACGGACGCGGCGTCGATCTTCTCGCCCGAGAAGCTTATGACCTGGTCGAAATTACTCTGCGCATCGCGCATCGATCCCATTCCCGATCGTGCGATCTCGCGCAAGGCATCGTCCGAGACGTCGATCTTGTCCTTCTCGGCAATGAGCTTCAGGCGGTCGTATATCTTCGAGTTCGCGATCGTGCGGAACTGGAATTCCTGACAACGCGAGGTGATCGTGATCGGAACTTTGTGCAGCTCGGTCGTCGCCATTATAAAGACGACGTTCGGCGGCGGCTCTTCGAGAGATTTTAGAAGCGCGTTGAACGCGGCCTTCGAGAGCTGATGAACTTCGTCGATGATGAAGACCTTGTAACGGTCGCGTGCGGGATTTATGTTCAGGCCGTCGATTATAGTCTCGCGGACGTTGTCGATGCCCGTGTGCGAGGCGGCATCGATCTCAAGTACATCGAGCGAACGACTCTCGGCGATCTCAATGCACGACGGACACGCCGTTTCGTCATCGATCCTACAAGGCGTCGTTGTCTTGCCGTCGGACCTGTGACAGTTGAGCGCCTTGGCGAGCAGACGAGCCGTCGTTGTCTTGCCAACTCCTCTTGCGCCCGAGAAAAGGTACGCGTGATGCAGACGGTCGTGCTCGATCGCGTTACGCAGGCTGTGCGTAACGACCTCTTGGCCTGTAACTTCGTCGAAGCTCTGCGGCCGCCATTTTCGAGCGATCACCTGATAGGACATTGAAAGTAGATTGTAATTCGTTTCCCTTTCAGGGTGCAATCGCAACCGTCAAGAACGCGGCTAAGGGCGAAAAATCGGCCCGTTCGACGCTTGCCTGAACGGGCCTTTTGGAAATATGAATAACAGAACGAAACTAAATGGCTTCAGACTTAACCGCAACACAGACTGAAATCGCTACCGTTGCTCCGTTCCCGGCCTAGCGGGGTTCACAACTCAAACCTTGTGCGGAGCCTGAAGCCATGTAAAAGGATAAAGGATAAAGGCGAAAGGATAAAGGCGTGGTAGGTCGAATTTTTGCGTTTACATCCCGAAACCACAGCTAATAGAACACTTGATCGTCATTCAATCGCTTTTATCGCGCTTTATCTGCTCTATAGACCCAATTTTCGGGCTTTTACTTTCTTTGCGATGGTGACAAAGATAGCGGTGAGTTCTTTTGTTTCGGTTCTAAGCGGATCGAGCTTTTCGGAGTTGAATAGCTTCATTTCATCGAGTAATTCAAGCCAATATGCCGTCTCTTCGAGTTCCTGAAGAGAGCCTTCGATCTTGCTGACGAAATCGGCATCAGATTTTGCGTGCTGTGCCTCGCGATACTGAGCTCCGATGGACGTGCCGCTTCGGAGGAACTGCTTGCCGATCACTTGACTCTCAGTCGTTTTGGGAAGTGCCGAATAAAGGCGGATGATCCGGATCGCAAACTCCTTCGTTCGTGTCTTTAATTCATCGCTCATAGCTGCAAATACAAGCGGAAAAAGCGAGGGGACAACAGTAAGAGCAAGAAAACTGCGAAATGAAAATCACAAACTGGGATCAGTTCCCTTTCTCCTTTATCCTTTCGCCTTTCGCCTTTATATTGTGGCGGAAAGGGTGGGATTCGAACCCACGGTACCCTTTTGAGGTACACAGCATTTCCAGTGCTGCCAGTTCAACCACTCCTGCACCTTTCCAAGCCTTTAAGAGATCAAGTTGTCAAACACCCGCATTTTCAGCGGGCAGAGGGCGTACGCTTTAGTCGCCCGTAACAGGTTCGTCGATCTCGCCGATAGTATCGCCGGTGATCGCATCGTCCGTGCCCACGTGAGCGGCGATCTTCTCTTCCATCAGCCAGTTGAAAGCAAAACCGGCGAGGAGCGCACCCAAGATCGGTGCGAGCCAGAACATCCATAGCTGTTTCAAAGCCCACGGATCGTAATAAAGTCCAACAAAAAGTGCCGGGCCGGTCGAACGTGCCGGATTCACCGACGTATTCGTGATCGGTATAGTTATCAAGTGGATAAGCGTCAGGCAAAGCCCGATCGCGATCGGTGCAAAACCTCGCGGAGCCTTGCCGTGGGTCGAACCGAGAATGACGAACACAAAGAAGAACGTCATCACGACCTCGGCAACGAAGCACGCCATCGCCTCATACTTCGCCGGCGAATGGTCGCCGAACCCGTTCGAGGCAAATCCGCCTGCGAATCCGAATCCTGCTTTTCCGTTGGCGATGATGTACAAGATCCCTGCGGCCGCGATCGCCCCTAAAAGCTGAGCGATGATATACGGGATCAGATCCTTCGCGGGAAATCGTTTGCCGGCCCAGAGGCCGATAGAGACCGCCGGATTGAAATGAGCTCCCGAGACGTGACCGAGAGCGTATGCTCCCGTCAAGACCGTCAATCCGAACGCAAGTGCGACACCTGCGAAACCGATACCGAGATTCGGATAGGATGCGGCGATCACCGCGCTTCCACATCCGCCGAGCACGAGCCAAAGCGTGCCCAAGAATTCAGCCGTCAATTTTTTCGACAAAGGCATCGACAATTTCCTCCGGATTGGGTTAGGTTGAGAGGCCAAGACGCCCGCCTGAGATAAATGATTCCGGAATTCCTGAAAATGCAATCTAGAGTAGTGAACCCGATCGAGACAAATCCAGAGATCCAGGATCATTAGCGTTGCGTTAAGATACCGAGCTCGTCGGTAAACTTGTTGATAGATATGCATTTAGCATTCATTGTCACGTAAACGATTTGAATCGAGGGCAATAGATCGAGACTGGTCAAAGTTC
>Ga0154020_10002182_pt1 | contig 23817 bp, 23 predicted proteins | sample Klosneuvirus_201_FD_109709 | JGI IMG/M metagenome (GOLD analysis project Ga0154020, IMG submission 109709) | Active sludge microbial communities from wastewater, Klosterneuburg, Austria - Klosneuvirus_20160825_MG | ecosystem: Engineered > WWTP > Aerobic digester > Activated sludge | place...
AGCTCGGCGCGGGTCTGGCGCACGCCAGCGGCGCTCATCAGTCCTTCGCCGAGCGCATCCTCGGGACCTACGCCAAGGGTCTGCCGCCCAAGTCCCTCGATCCCGACGGCGACGGCGCGGCCTTGCTTCGGTCTGAAGGCTCAGTAATTTTCTAGGAAACCGGGGCCGCACCTCCGCGTGTCTTGGGGGTAGGGCGCGCCGTCACCGAAGGATTTGGTGATGCGCCCGGGGCCCCGGTGGTGCCATTGAAGGAATCGATGGCACCCCGGGCGAGTCTATCCGTGCCGATGCCGATGGTGGACATCGGAGACGTGCGGGTGATCATGGACCAGCGCCGCGTGCCGGTGGGGGTGCGCGTGCGGCTCGGATACCGGCCCCTCATGCGCGTGCTGATGATGCTCATCGTGCACATGCAGATGCTCGTGCTCGATCGCCTCATGGACGTGCAGATGCTGGTGTCGCGCGCGAAATAGGAGCACGACCCCCAGCACCATCAGCGCACCGCCCGCCAGCGCGCTGATCGAAGGCCGCTCATCGAGCAAAGGTATGGCGAGCGCCGCCCCCAAGAACGGGGCCGTGGCGAAGTACGCGGCCTCCCGGGCGGCGCCGAGGAGACGGAGTGCATAGGCGTCGAGCAGGATGCTCGCGCCGTAGCTGAGGCTGCCCAGGACCAAGGCGATCAGCGCCGCCGTCGGCGCGGGCGGGGCTTGGCCGAGGCTGAGCGCGAGCCCGGTGTTCAAGATTCCGGCGCTCAGCGTCTTCAGCTGCACCAGCTCGACCGGGTCGCGCGCCGACAGCCGCTGCGTGAGGTTGTTATCGATGGCCCAGGCCAGGCAGGCCCCGGCGATCGCCAAGACGCCGATCGCGTCGAGCCCGAGCGCGCCAGGTGCATAAGCGAGGACCGTGGCGCCGAGCACGATCACCGCCGCGCTCAAGGTCTCGCGAAATCCGAGATGCTCCCCAAAGGCGACGATCGCGACCGTGATGGTCAGCGGCGCTTCGAGGTTGAGGAGCAGGGCGGAGGCCACCCCGGAGATACGGCTGAGCCCCACCAGCATGAGCACGGGGCCCACGACGCCGCCGAGCACGATGATCCCGCCGAGCGGCAGCAGATCGGAGCGGCGCAGGCCCACCTCGGTCCGAGGCCGGATCCGCCCGCGGATCAGGCGGACCACGCTGAGCGCCAGGCCCGCACCGAGATACAAGAAGCCCGCTAGAGACAGCGGGCCGAAGCCGGGGAGCAGCAACTTCGCGAAGGGCGTGCTGGCGCCAAAGAGCGCTGCCGCGAGGAGGCCGAAGATCGCGCCCGATACTGCTCCTGATCGGGCCATAGTTGGGTGTCTCGGCCAACTCCCCTCAGTGTCAAGCTCAACGCTTGCCCGAGCCGCGGTGACGCAGCCGCGGGCGCTGCGCTTTGCCCTTATTCGGCAGGGGATCGAGGCTCACCTCGATGGCCCTCGAGGCCTCGGCCGACACCACCAAGGTCTTGGGTGAGTATCCTTCGGCCGCGACCTGCACCTGGTATTGCTGGGGCGAGAGGGGCACGACCAGATCACCCTCTTGGGCGGCGCCATCGATCGTGAGCTTCGCCTCCGGCGGGGCCAGCACGAAGGAGAGGCGGACCATCGCGAGCGGCACGGAGGTCTGGGTGGGTTTCTCGCGGAGCGCGACCTTGAAGGCGATCACCACCGCGATGACCAGCGCGACCACCGCCGCGCCGAGCCCGATCGACTCCCAGGGGATTTGCCGTGCTTTGGGGCGGCGGATCCCAGGCTCGGTGCGTGGCCGCGGGGCGACGCCGGTCGGTGCCTCCGAAGGATCCACCGAGGCCAGCGCCACCGGCTGCTCCAGCGCGCGCTGAAGGGTCGGCTCTGGCTCGTCCCCAAAGGCCGGCGGCAGCTCTGTCTTGGGCGGCGCCTTGAGCACCGTCTGCATCCGGCCCGTATAGTCGTGCCGGCGCGCCTCCTGCTCCATCTGGACGCGCTCTTCGTGCCGCTCGCGGAAGGTCTCGGCCATGAAGCGCTCGAGGTTCGAGGCTCCTTGGGAGACGCCGATCTCCACCAAGTAGCGGCTCAAGTCCTCCCCGAGCTCGCGGGCGGTGCTGTAGCGGCGATCGGGATCGCGCTCCAAGGCCTTGAGCACGATGCGCTCGAGCTGGGGCGCATAGTCGGCGCGCAAGGACGAGGGCCGAGGGATATCCAGGCCCAAAATCCGGGTCATCGTCCCGGCCATCGTGGTGTGCTTGAACAGCCGCGCGCCGACCGTGGTCTCCCACAGCACGACGCCCAGTGAGAAGACGTCGGCGCGGCGATCGATGGGCTCTCCCCGCACCTGCTCGGGCGACATGAAGGCGGCGGTCCCGCGCCAGGTCCCCGGCTGGGTGGCGGTGACTTGGTCGAGCGCTTTGGCGATGCCGAAGTCCATCACCCGCACCACGCCGTCGTAGCCGAGGAGGATGTTGTGCGGTCCGAGATCGCGGTGGATCACCCCCAGCGGGGCCCCGCTCGCGTCCTTCAGCTCATGAGCAGCGTGCAGCCCCTCGGTGACCTCGGCGATGATCTGCGCGGCGATCGGCAGCGGGAAGGGAGTACCTTCGTTCCAGGTCCGATTGAGGGCCTGGAACAAGGTCTCACCGCTGACATAGTTCATCCGGAGATAGTAGCGACCGTCGTGCAGCGCGATGTCGTCCACCGCGATGACGTTGGGGTGGTGGATCATCGCCGCGATCCGGGCCTCGTTCAGGAAGAGATCGACGAACTCTTGGGCCTCGGACAGGTGCGGGTGGATCATCTTCAGCGCGCACAGCCGTTCAAAGCCGCCGGGGCCCTCCGAGCGCCCCAGATACACCACCGCCATCGAGCCACGCCCGAGCTCACACAGCAGGCGGTAGGGGCCGACGCGGACCCAGGGCAGCTCTTGGCTCTTGTCCTCGGGCGCCACCGGCTACTCCGGATCGGAGTCCGAGCGACCTTTGCGCGGCCGCGGGACGTCATATTGGTCGAGCCTACGAACCAGGGACTTGCGGGACATCCCCAGCATCTCGGCGGCCCGGGTCTGATTACCTCCGCACTGCTCCAGCGCGGCCATGATCGCGTCGCGCTCCACGTCGCCCAGGCGGGCCTTCAGCTCGGCCGGCTCTCGCTCACGTTCCCGCTCTGGGGCGGGCTCAGCTTTCTTCGTCGGCGCGTTGCTTCGCTCGGCCGCGAACACCACCGAGGAGCTCAGCTTCTCCATCGGCAGGTGGCGCAGATCGATGGTCTCGGTCCCGGCCAAGACCACCGCGCGTTCGAGCACGTTCTTGAGCTCTCGCACGTTCCCCGGCCAAGCGTACTGCTCCAGCGCCTGGCGCGCCGCGGGGCTGACCTCTCCGCTGGCGCCGCTCCCCTCGCGCCGGGCCATCTCGCGGGCGAAGGCGGCCGCCAGCGGGGCGATCTCACTCTTCCGCTCACGGAGCGGCGGGATGATCATCGTGAAGCCGTTGAGCCGATAGTATAGGTCCTCGCGAAAGGCCCCCGACTTCACTGCGGCCTCCAGATCGCGGTTGGTGGCGGCGATGACCCGCGCGGCGAAGGGGATGGTCTCGAGCCCGCCGAGGCGACGGAGCCGCCGATCTTCGAGCACCCGGAGCAGCTTCACCTGCGTGCCGGGGGACATCTCCCCGACCTCGTCCAAGAACACGCTGCCGTTCCTGGCGCTCTCCAGCAGGCCGGGCTTGCTCTTGACCGCCCCGGTGAATGCGCCTTTTTCGTGGCCAAAGAGCTCAGACTCGAGGAGCTCGCTGGTGAAGGCCCCGCAGTTGAGGGCGACGAAGGGCTCCTCGCGGCGGCGCGAACGCTGATGCACCGCGGTGGCCAAGACCTCTTTGCCCACGCCGGTCTCGCCCAGGACCAGGACCGAGATGTCGCTGTCGGCGATGCGATCGACCAAGGCGTAGAGCCCGCGCATGGCTGGATCCAAGGTGATGATGCGCTCGCTGGGGGAGGCCGACTGGACGCGGGCCCTTGATCGCACGCCGGCGCCGACCCGGGCGATCAGCTCTCCGGGCTCGAGCCCATCGCGGGGGAAGCAGGCCAAGCCCACGTCGACCTCCGCCCCGAGCCGCCGCAGGCCCAGGCGCAGCGCGGCGGCCGTCTCATCGGCTTTCGCAGGGCTGCCGTGGGCGAGGAGCAGATCGTACTCGAGGGGCGCGTAGGCCGAGACCAGATCGTCCGGGCTGAGCAGGGAGATGAGGAGATCTTCGATCGCGCTGGTCTCGGCGCCGCCGTGGATGCGCGCGCGCAAGATAGAGAATGGCGCCCCCGAGGCGCGCGCGCGGGCCGCGAGATCTTCGAGTCGTAGCTCGAAGTAGCTATGGGGCCACAGGCGGCGCGGGCGCTCCAAGGTCGCGCCGCGCTGGATGAGGACGGTGCAATGGCCGAGCTCGAGCGGCTCGCCGATCGCCACCGGGCTCTCGACCTGCGGCGCCAGGCGCGCGCCGCGCAAGGTCGTGCCGTTGCTGCTCCCGAGATCTTTGATCGTGAAGCCGCGCGCTGCGTCGAAGCTGAGCACGGCGTGCAGCCGCGAGAGCGAGGGGTCTTTGACGTAGACGTCGGCCTCCAGCGAACGGCCGATGGTGTAGGAGCCGGCCTCGAGCAAGGGGAAGCTGGTCGGCTCGCCCTCGCCGAAGATCAGGAGGCGCGCCCCGCCGGTGTCGCCGCCGTGGGTCGTGGGGATCGTCGCGTCCTCGGTGAAGACGGGCTTTTTGGGACCTCCGGACAAGCCAGGGCACGATACTGGTTGGGTCACTTCTGGGACAACTTGGACCCCACCGCTTCCACTGACCCAACTTGGACGGCAGGCGCCCCTGCCTAAGTGCTCGATATCACGCCACAGGCTGATGGTCTGAATCCTGCTTCTGACCGAGACATGGACACGCTGGCACTGCTCGGGGCTTTGGTGATGGGGTTCAGTGCGAACCTCAGCGGACCGCACTCCCAGGGAATCGTCGAGGGTGCGCTGCTCTATCCCGCCTGCACCGGGCTCCCCCAGGACCTGCAGGTCTGCGCCGAGGCCGAGGGCAGCGAGGCCCGCTTCTGCACCAAGACCTTCGTGGACAAGAACGGCTACCGCTACCAGCTCGAGCTGCCGGCGGGGCGCTACAACATCTACGCCCAAGCCGAGTCGGCCCGCCCGGGCTATCGCGCCTACTACAGCGCCGCGATCCCCTGCGGCCTCAAGGTCAGCTGCACCGACCACCAGCCGCTGACGGTGCAGGTCGAGTCCGGCCGCGTGAACAGCTCGATCAGCCCGGCGGACTGGTTCGCGAACCAAGGAGCGTCGTCATGGAAGCGATGAAGTCGAGACTACGTTTGGCCCCGCTGAGGAACCGCCCGCCTCCCGCCTCGCTTCGCGCCGCGCCGCTGGCGCACACGCGGGCCAGCGTGGGGCCCGGTGAGCCGCGGGAGATCGAGCTGCCTGAGCCTCCCGGGGCGCTCATCCTTCGGTGGATTCCGGTCTTTGCCGCGACGGGGGTAGCTGCGCTGTTAATCATCTGAGGTGGAACATGTCCAACAAGCGGATCGAGAAGAAGCGTGCGATGCGAGAGCCTGAGCCGACCTCGCTCCGAACCATTCGGCGCCAGATGGTGGCGGTCCCTTGCCCCAGCTGCGCTCATCCGCGCCTCGAGCGGCGCTACCTGGCGGCGATCGGCGGGATCAGCGGGAGCGTGATCTGCCCGAGCTGCAGCGCGGAGACCTCCTACAGTGAGGCCTTGGCGCGGGCGATGGGCGACGACGCTCCTGCCGAGACGCCTGCCGCGGCGCCGCTGCCTCCGCCCGAGCGCAGCACCTCGCTCGGCGTCGTCCTGCGGGACTTCTTCGGTCTCAAGCGGCGTTGGCGCTTCGCGGCCTGAGCCTTACACTTCGGCCGGATGAACGCCGCTGCCTTCCGCCGCCTCGCGCTGGCCTTCCCGGACACCTCGGAGGCGCCGCACTTCGATCGCGCCGCGTTTCGCACGCCCAAGCGGATCTTCGCGACCCTGGCCGCGGACGGGGCCAGCGCCAACCTCAAGCTCGAGCCCGACCACCAGGCACTGCTGGTCGCTGAGCACCCGGCGGCGTTTCAGCCGGTGAGCGGAGGCTGGGGACGGACGGGCTGGACCGTGGTGACGCTGGAGGCGATCAGCGCGGCGGAGCTGAAGGGCGCGCTCGCGATCGCTCATGGGCTGGCGCTGGGCCCCGCGAAGAAGGGGCGGAAGGTCGCGCCCCCGGCGGCGAAGAAGGTCGCGCCCCGGACGGCGAAGAAGGTCGCGCCCCGGACGAAGGCTTAGTGAACCAGCGCTCGCGAAGCATTTGGACGGCCAAGGACGCGAGGCCCATCCCCAAGGGGGCCGCGGTGGAGGGTCTGCTGTTTGGCCGCAGCTGAGGTGCAGAACCTCAACCGACTGGCGCCTCGCCGAGATAGGCCGAGATCAGCTCGAAATCGTCGATCACCCGCGAGTGGTGGTGTCCCCATACGTCGCTGATCCCGACCACCGCGCCCTCGGAGCGGTCCGGCGTCAGATAGATCGCGCAGTAGGCGGTGGCTTCCCCGGGCACCGGCGGCAGGCGCGGCAGCGGCTCACCCGACACCGGGCAAAACAGCTCGCAGCGCTCCCCGAGCTTGAAATCGAGCTCACCCTTCTTGCGCAGGTCGCCATGGATCGGGCTCAGGTGCACCAAGCCTTCGTGCTGGCCTTGGCGGACCCGCAGGGTGAGCGCCGGGAAGCCGTCGAAGGTCTCGCCGGAGTAGCCGATGAGGTTGTCTCCGCGCGGACCAAAAGCCTGGGTCAAGACAACTTGCACTTGGCCGTCGGGCCCTCGGATCTCCACGTTGGAGTTGGGTCGAGCGCGGGCCTTGCGAACGCCAGGAACTTGGAGGTTCTTTCGGTCGACCGGATCGGAGGGATCGCTCATGGGGGCGACCGTAGCACTGGGCCGGGCCGCCGCCTACCCGGGCGGCTCGTGCTAGGGTCGGTGACCTTGAGCCAAACCGCGCGGACCTTGGCCAAGTATCACGTCCGCAACGTCGACGTGGAGCTCAGCGCGGAGCTGACCTTTCGCCTGCTCGAGACCCGCCACGTTCTCCCGCGCAGCCACTGGTCGCGGGTGTGGCCCGCGTCGATCGCGCTCAGCCGCTGGCTCCTCGCCGAGCGCTACCTCCCAGCGACCAGCACCGAGTTGGGCTGCGGCCTCGGCCTCGTGAGCATGACGCTGGCGCACCTCGGCTTGACCGCAGAGGCCACCGATCGGGTGCCCGACGCCCTGAGCTTCGCCGCAGAGAACGCCGCTCGAAACCAGCTCAGCGGCTTCACCACCCGGCACCTCGACTGGGGCGCGCCCAGCGGCCTGGCCAGCGACCTTATCTTGGGCGCCGACATCGTCTACGAGCCCGAGGCCCCGGAGCGCTTGTTTCGGCTGCTCGACACCGCGCGATTTCTGGTGCCGGGGGGGAGGCTGGTGATCAGCGGCCCTCGGGCGCGGGCCCAGCTCTTTGGGCAGCTGATGCGGGCGCTCTCCCGGGAGGGCTATGTCCACCAGGAGGATCGCGCGATCGTGGCCTGGGAGGGCCGCGAAGAAGTCATCGACGTCCACGTGTTCCAGCGGCCATGAGCCACGCGATCAAGGCGCCTCGGCCCGAACCGGCCAACCAGCCTTGAGGAGCGCTGCGCAGGTCGTGCCCTCGGGCACCTCGGTGTAGCGAAAGCTCCCGCGCAGCCGCTCCTCGGTGTCTGAGGCCAAGGCCGACAAGCAGGCGCCGTCCGCCCCCAGGATCCGCTGGTTGAGCCGCACCTTCAGCTGACCGCTGAGGCCTTGCGCGGTGCGGTGGGCCCGCGCGATCGACTCGGCCTGGCTCGAGACGAAGAGGCGCCCACCGCACAGCGGGGCATCGATCTCCATCGTGATTCCAGGGTGTCCGTCTTGGTCGACGTCGGCTTCGCTCCAGCCGGAGCGCCACGGACCGGCCGAGAGCTCACCGTCTTTGCGTTCGGTGTAGCGAACCCGCACGGGCGGCAAGCGCTCGACCCCGGCCTCAGAGATGCGGACCGCCACGCCGGCGACCTCTGCGATGCTCACCTGGCAGGGGCGTTCGATGATCTCGAGCCCGCCGCTCTCTTCCGTGACCTCGGCGAGCACGAAGGTGTCGGTCCGGGTCTTGAGCCGTCCCATGAACGGCACCTCTCGTTCGCCGACCACTACCTGATGACCCGCCCAGCGCCGCCGCTGGGACGCCGCGTCCACGGGGCCCGCCGCGATCGCTACGCAGAGCAGCGCTAGGCTGAGCTCAAGCCCTCTTCTTTTTGCGCTCGAGCTTCTTGTGAACACTGGATAGGTCCTGTTCGGCGACGATGCCGCCCGCCTTCTCGATATACCGCGCGAGCTCTTTGGCGGCCTGACCTCCGACCGCCCACAGCGTCGAACCACAGGCCTCACCGTAGGAGGCGACCAAGCGCTCCGCCCGGTGCGCCGGCGGAGCGATGGTGACCGAGAGCCCCACCAGCTCGGGCCGCAGGGACTGCACCGCGGCCTCGATCGCCGCCGGTGGGGTTCTGGGGCCGAGCATCACGGTGCGAAAGCCCCACCCAGCGAGCCGAAAGCCCACACCATAGAGGGGAAAGGCGTGGTCCTCCTCTTCGAAGCAGGCCAGGACCGCGAGGCGCGTCGACTCCGGCGGCTCGACCAGCAGGCGCATCGCCCGCACGGCCCGCCCGAGCGCCTCAGTGGCGAGATGCTCCTGGGCGACACTCAGGGTCCCGGCGTGCCAGCGCTCTCCGATCTTGGTCTGCACTGGCTGAAACACGTGCTCGTACATCTCCAGCGGTGACGCCACGGTCATCGCGTAGGCCACCGCGCTCTCCAGCGCGAAGGGATCGAAGCGCTCCACCGCCTCGATCATAAGGTTGACCAAGCCCCCGTGCCGGTCATGCTCCACCTTGACTGGGGCCTCGACCGGAGCGGCCTCGGACAACGCGCTTTGGGCTGCCTCGGCGGGGGAGAGGCCGTCCGTGCACAGCTGGTTCATGCGCACGAGCAGCTCGATGTCCTGGTCGCTGTACAAGCGATACGCGGCCTCGGTGCGCGCTGGTCTGGGGATCCCGTAGCGCCGCTCCCAGGCCCGGAGGGTCGCCGAGGGAATGCCGGTCTTCTCGGAGACGTACTGAATCCGGTAGCGGCCCGGAGTCGGCGCGACCTCCACTGTCTTCTTCTTCGCCACGAGCTCTGCTCATCAAAGACGAGCGCCCAGGCGTTGTCAAAGGAAAGAACAAACTATATACAAACATTATGCAAGAGATCTTCGAGACCCCACCCCGTCTTGCTGACGCCCGGCGTCACGCCGTGGTGATCGGCGCCGGTTTCGGGGGCCTCGCTGCCGCGATCCGCCTAGGCAAGAAGGGCTACCGCGTCACGGTGCTCGACAAGCTAGACGCCGCCGGGGGCCGCGCCTTCGTGCACCGCCAAGACGGCTTCACCTTCGACGCGGGGCCCACCGTCGTGACCGCCCCCTTCCTCTTCGAGGAGCTATGGACGCTGTGCGGGCGGCGTATGGCCGACGACATCGATCTGCGTCCGGTGACGCCGTTTTACCGGATCCGCTTTGATGACGGCACGCTGTTCGACTACACCGGGGACCCCGCGGCGATGCGCCGAGAGATCCAGCGGCTCGCGCCCGGCGACGTCCAAGGCTACGAGGACTTCCTCCAGGCCAGCGAGGCGATCTTCCGCGTCGGTTTCGAGGAGCTCGCCGACATGCCCTTCTCGTCGGTGTTCGACATGGCCCGCATCATCCCCGAGATGGTGAAGCTGGCCAGCTATCGGACGGTCTATGGGCTCGTCTCCAAATACGTGAAGGACGAGCGGCTCCGGCAGATCATGAGCTTTCACCCACTGCTGGTGGGCGGGAACCCCTTCTCGACGACCTCCATCTACACGTTGATCGCCTTCCTGGAGCGCAAGTGGGGCGTCCACTATCCCATCGGCGGGACCGGAGCGCTTGTTCAAGGTCTGTGTAAGTTGATCCAGCTGCAGGGCGGGACGCTGCGCACGGGCGTAGAAGTCCAGGAGATCACCGTCGACGGCCGCCGCGCCAGCGGAGTGGTGCTGAAGAGCGGCGAGCGGGTGGCGGCTGACCTCGTGGTCTCCAACGCCGACTCGGCCTGGACCTACCGCCACCTGTTGCCGGCGCGCTATCGGCACCGCTGGACCGACGCCAAGATCGAGCGAGCGCGCTACTCCATGAGCCTCTTCGTCTGGTACTTCGGCACCAAGCGCCGCTACCCCGACGTCGCGCACCACACGATCCTGCTCGGCCCGCGCTACAAGGGCCTCCTGGAAGACATCTTCGACCACCAGCGGCTGGCTGATGATTTCAGCCTCTATCTGCACCGGCCCACCGCCACCGACCCGTCGTTGGCGCCCGAGGGGCATGAGGCCTTCTATGTGCTCTCGCCCGTGCCGCATCTTGGGGCCAGCGTGGATTGGAAGCAGGAGAGCGAGATCTATCGCCGGCGCATCGAGGCCTATTTGTCGAAGAGCTTGCTGCCTGGGCTGGAGGACTCGGTGGTCACCTCCCGGCTCCTCACGCCCATCGACTTTGAGACCCGCCTCAACTCCTACAAGGGCGCGGCCTTTGGCCTGGAGCCCGTACTCTCCCAGAGCGCTTACTTTCGCCCGCACAACGTCAGTGAGGAGATCGATCGATTGTACCTGGTCGGCGCCGGCACGCACCCCGGCGCTGGGATGCCCGGCGTGCTCTCTTCGGCCAAGGTGCTCGATCGGGTGGTGCCGGATGCTAGCGCCCTCGATTGAGGCCGATCACCGGATCTGCCGGAACATCCTGGCGCAGGGCTCGAGGAGCTTTGCCCTCGCCTCGCGGTTACTCCCGCCGGAACTGGCTCGGGCCTCCGCAGCGTTGTACGCCTTTTGCCGGGTGGCCGATGACGCCATCGATGAGGCCACGGACCCCGTCGCCAGCTTGGCCGCCCTATACGCCCGCGTCGACGGGATCTTTCTTGGCTGCCCGGGGGACGATCCGGTCGACCGCGCCTTCGCCGCCGTGGTGGCTCGCCATCGGCTGCCGCGGCCGATCGTCGACGCCTTGATCGAGGGCTTCGCGTGGGATGTGGCCGAGCGGCGCTACCGCACCATGGAGGAGCTCCTGACCTACTGCGCCCGGGTGGCGAGCACGGTTGGGGTGCTCATGACCCTGCTGGTCGGCGAACGGCGGCCCTCGATGCTCGCCCGCGCCGCCGACCTCGGCTTAGCCATGCAATTGACCAACATCGCGCGCGACGTGGGAGAGGACGCGCGGGCCGGGCGCGTATACTTGCCGCTCGAGCTCCTCGAGCAAGCGGGGCTGGATCCTCAGCGATTCATGGACGATCCGCAGCCATCCCCGGCGATCGCTCAGATCGTGGAGCAGCTCCTCGACCGAGCCGAGCACTACTATCGCCGGGCCGACGAGGGCATCATCGGACTCCCGCGTTCGGTGCGCCTGGGTATTGGAACGGCGCGCCTTGTATATGCGGCGATCGGCGCCCGCATTCGGGCCGCCGGGGGAGACAGCGTGAGCCAACGCCGCTTCGTCCCATTGTGGCGAAAGCTCCTTCTCGGGCTGCGCGCGCTCACGTATCTGGGCCCCCAGGGCAGCGGGGGAGCAGCGCCGCCCGATCCGGCCACAGTGTTCCTGGTGCGAGGTTCGGTATGAGTCCGGAGGTCGAGCGGGCCCGGGCGATCGTTCGTGAGTCGGGCGGTCCCGAGCTGTGGGAGAGACTCGAAGCGCTGGAGCGGAGCGCGCCGGGGTCACCCGCGCCGCGGCCACGCCCGGCGGACCGCGCCGACTTCGACGTGATCATCGCGGGCGGGGGGCTGTCCTTGCTCCTGGCGCCGGCCTTGGCCCGTCGCGGCCTCAAGGTCGCGGTACTCGATCGCGGGCGCATCGGCGCGGTGCACCGGGAGTGGAACGCCAGCCGCTCGGAGCTGGCGCCCCTGATCGCCGAAGGGATCGTGGACGCTGCCGGCCTGGAGGCGCTGATCGTGGCGCAGTACCGCGAGGGGGTGTGCCGCTGGCATGGCGGGGGGAGCTACGCGGTCCGCGGCGTGCTCGACGTGGCGATCGACGCCCACGGGCTCCTCTCTCGCGCGCGGGCCGCTGCGGAAGCGCAGGGCGTGGTCTTGCTCGACCACCATTTGATCGAGGCCGAGGCGGGCGGGGCGGAGGCGATCACCGTCTCGGTGCGGGGCCTCGGAGGCGCGGCCTTCGAGCTCTCGGGCAAGCTCTTGGTCGACGCCCGAGGCGCGCGCAGCCCCTACGCCGGCGCGGACTTGGTCTGCCCCACGGTCGGCGGCGTACTGCGCGGGCTCGACGAGGGCGTGGGGCCAGATCTGCTCGACCCGGAGGTCGGCGACATCCTAGCGACCACCGAGCACGTCGAAGAAGGTCGGCAGCACGTCTGGGAGAGCTTCCCTGGGCGGGCCCATGAGTCGACCGTCTACTTGTTCTACTACGCCGAGGCCGGCCAGCTCCCGCCGCAGGCCCTGTCGCTCCTCTTTGCCCGCTTCTTCGCCCAGCGGCCGCGCTTCAAGCGGGGCGACGCGGCGCTCCTACGGCCGACCTTCGGCTTCATCCCGGGCTGGTCCCGACTGGTGTCCGCGCCGCGGCCCAGCGAGCGGAGGGTCGCGCTCTTTGGGGACGCCGCGGCCCGACACTCTCCGCTGACCTACTGCGGCTTTGGTTCCCTGCTGCGGAGCTTCGGGCCCTTCGCCGACGCGATCCAAGCGCTGCTCGAGGGCCCGCCCGGCTCGCTGGCCCAGCCGCTCCGAGGGCTCTTGGAGGACGAGGCGATCCATCTGGGCACCGGCGCGCTGTCGGCCATGATGTCGCGCCCCTCACGCGATCCGGCAGCCATGAATGCGCTCCTCGACGCGGCCTTCCATTCGTTGTCGGAGCTCGGCCAGGAGCCGTTTCGCGCGCTGCTCCAAGATCAGATGCCGCTGCCGGCCTTTCTGGAGTTCCTAAGGCGAACCGCCCGCAAGAGACCCCAGGTCTACCGCGAGGTTCTGGGGCTGCTCGGCGCTCGACGCGCGCTGCGCTGGGGCTTCAACGTCGCTTCGTCCTTGGTGCATGTATGATCCCTGCCAGGAAGGGCCGGCTCTTCGAGCGCTTCTTCGCGTGGCACGCCCACCGCAAGATCCGCGCGCACTTCTCGGAGGTGCGGACCGTCGATCTCGAGCTCTTGTCCAAGGCGATCGGCGCCGCGCCGGTGTTGCTCCTGGCGAACCACTCCGCCTGGTGGGATCCCTTGTGGGCGCTGTCCTTGCTGACGCATCACCTCCGCGCGGATGGGTACGCGCTGATGGACGCTCAGAATCTGCGGCGGCTCCCGTTCTTCGGAAAAGTAGGCGCTTTTGGCGTCGACCTCGCCGATCCGGCCGACGGTGCCCGGGCGATCCGTTATGCCGCCGGTCTGCTCGATCGCCCTGGTCGCGTGGTCGTCATCTACCCGCAAGGTGAGGAGCAGCCATCTCGCGCGCCCCAGCTGAGGCTGCGTCCGGGGAGCGCGCTGGTGCAACGCCTGGCCAAAACCGCGATCCCGCTGGCGATGGGCGTGCGCTATGAGCACCTCGGCCAAGAGAAGCCGAGCCTATGGGCCGGCTTTGAGCCGGTGGAGGCCGGGGCTGGGCGAGCGGAGAGGCTCTCCGGCCAAGGGAGGGCGATCGAGCGAGCTTTGGCCAAGGTCGATCGCGCGATGTCCGAGCACGATCTGGAGCGCGCGCCCCTGCTCTTCAGGTCGTCGCGGGGTCTTGGTCCCGAGCTGGCCTCTTTGGCGCTGGCGGCACTGACTCGAGGCGACCTCCCGGCGCTACCCGATAGCGATGCCCGCGCCAAATGACGCGGCGGGAGCTGAGGGCTTGCGCGAAGGCGATCGCGATCGTCAGCTCGGCCAGCGGGAGGGCCCACCATGGTCCCCGGTGGATCCGCGGGACCGCGCGGCCCGGTAGCACCGAGACCATTGTCAGTGCGAGCGCCAACGCTCCAGCCCAGAGCAGCTCGGTCTGCGCCAGCCCAATCAAGAGCGGCGCGGCCAGCCAGCGCGGGAAGAAGAACAGAGGATAGCTGAGGAGCAGGAGCGGTCGCTGCGCGCGGATCACGCTGATCCAGCGGCGCTGTCGGGCGATGACCTCGGACCAGGTTTTGCCGCAGATCCCGGCAGGAGCGACGCCCAGGACCGTCGTCGTGCGGAGGCCCCGCTCCTCGATCTTGAGCGCCAGGGCCAGGTCCTCTCCGAGGGTGTCGACCAGGGCGCTCGGCAAGTCACCCGCCACCTCCAGGTCGAGGGCGAAGAGCTTGCCGACGAAGCCCGCGCGATCGATGGCCGAGAGCAAGGGGAATGCGTGAAAAGACCGTCCGAGGAGGGCGATCGAGATCTGATCTCCCCAGGTCTCGGCCGCCGGCCCCTCGACCGGCGCCATCCAGCTCGCCGCCGCGCGCCCGAGGACCAGCGGCGCCAAGAGCGGCGACAGCGCGAGCGCCCCGAGGTCCACGTCCGCGTCGGCCGACACGAGGTAGCGCGGAGGGGAGCGCTGCTCGAGTAGGCACGCGAGCTGTCCGGCCTTGGGGTTGGCGCCGCGAGGAGGACAGACCAGCGCGGAGGCCCGGTATCCCCGAGCGCGCAGGGCCGCGGCCGCGCGTTCGGCTACCGGCCAGGCGGGATCGAGCGCCTCGGCGACGGTGAAAATCAGCTCGAAGCGCGCGCCGTCCTCAGGGACCCGCGCGAGCCGCGCCTCTAGCCCCGGATCGACTCCGGCCAGCGGACGCACCAGCCAGGCCCCCTCGACGGGCGGGGTCGGCTCCGCGCGCAGCGCTCGCCGACGCACCAGGCCGAGCCCTCCCGCCCCTAGCGAGGCGAGGAACAAGCTGACGAGGAGGGCGATCACCGGGCCCGCCTCGTCCGAAAGCCGAGCAGGGCCTGTACCCAGCGCTGCTCGAAGCGATCGAGGGAGAGGGTCTCTTGAACGCCCGAGCCGCGCACGCCGCCGACCGTGGCCTGGAGGCTGGTCCGTGCATAAAAGGGCGTGTCCTCCAGGGAACGCTCGACCTGAACTTCGGTGCCGGGATCGACCAGCAGCTCCTGCGGGAGCCGCCAGCCGCTCAGCCCGAGCTGCGTCGGCCGGAGCAGCGCGGGCGAGAGCTCCTGGAGGCCGCTGGCATCGTAGCGCCGCACCAGCGTTCGGCGAGCTCCGCCTCGCGTATGCGCGTCATAGACGATCATCGCGCGATCGCCGGCGGAGAGGCGGGCCCAGCTCCAGCGCTGAAAGCCGGCCTCCAGCGGCTCGCGGCCGTGGTTGGCGTCGAGATAGGCCTGGCCTTTGAATGTGAGCGCGGGCTGATCGAGCTCGACCTCGGCCCGGGCCAGGGGCGCGATCGGCCACCAGTGGTGGGCGTCGTCTCCGCTGAGCGCGATCGGGCGTCCGTCCCAGCGCTCGGGATAGAGGCGGAGCTGGCCACAGAGCGGTTGTCCAAAAGGGCTACATTTCTCGGAGAAGCGGGCGACCAGCACCTCCCCCTCCCAGGCGATCGCGCTGTCACCGATCGAGAGGCGCTCTGGGCTGCGTCGGAGCGCGCCTCGGCCTCGCTCGGTCAACGCCCAGCGATCTCCGCCCGGACGATACAGCGCGATGTTCACCGCGGCGTGATCCTCGGCCAGCGGCGGCGCACCGGGGCTCCGCCTTCGTCCTCGCGCATAGTACGGCGAGAACACGCTCCCTACGAAGGCGATGAAGCTCAGGGCCCGTCGGCCATCGTCGCTTTTGACGTCGATGTACCACCAGGCGTAGCCCCCGGGGGGGACCGCCACATCGAAGGCCGGTCCTCTTCGATCAAACGCGCGCAGTTCAGCCCCGAGAGCGCTGCCATCGGCACGCCCGGCCCCGGGTGCACGCTGCCCCCCGCCAAGTACAACCCGGGGATCGTGGTGCGGCTCCCCGGCCGGCGAAAGGACGACCAGGGGCTGCTCGTCGCTGCTCCGTACAGCGACCCCTGAGACCCCGGGAAGAGCTGGGCGAAGTCGGCCGGCGTCGTGACCTGGCTCCGCAGCTCCAAGAGCTCCAGGCCCGCCTGGGCCAGCCTCCAGCGCATCTGCGTTTCGCATCGTGAGATCTCCTCGGCGTCAAAGCCGGTGGGGCGGGGCGGCGCGTTCACCAGGATGAACAAGCGCTCGGCCCCTTCGGGGGTGACGCTGTCGTCTTGGCGATCTTCCGCGCAGACATAGACCGTCGGGTCGGAGGGCATTTGGCCGCGCTCCAAGGCGTCGAACTCCGCGCGGTAGTTGGCAGAGAAGAAGACGTTGTGTCGCACCAGCGGAAAGCCCCGGGGGCGCGCCACCGCCGACCAGGTCAGGGCCGAGAGCGAGCGCTCCTCGGGGCAGCTCGTGGCCTCGGTCAGCGCCGGTCCGAGCAGGCCGCCGGTGACCGCGCGGACGTCGGTGTTCAGCACGACGACGTCGGACCGCAGGTGGCGCCCATCCTCGAGGACGACCCCTTGGGCTCGGCCTCCCTCGAGCTCGACCTTCGCGACCGGGGCGTTCACCAGGACGTTGATGCCTCGGTCCTTGGCCAGCGCGGCGAGGGCCCGCGCTAGCTCCTGCATCCCGCCCTGCACGTAGTGCACGCCCTCCGACTCGACGTGGGCGATGAGGGACAGCGTGGCTGGCGCGGTGTACGGGGAGCTCCCCACGTAGGTCGCGTAGCGCCCAAAGAGCTGCACCAACCGGGGATCCCGAAAGTAGCTGCCCAGCGCCCGCCACAGGCTGCGAAGCCCATCGATCTGGGTGAGGCGGACCGGCGCCGACCAGCCAAAGCCGCGCACGATCGAGCTCAGCGTGGGGCGATCGCCGAGCAAGAAGGGCTCCCGTACGAACGCATAGATGCGCGCCGCCTCGGCGGAGAAGCGCCGAAATGCATGGGCCTCGTCGCGCCCGGCCAGCGCTTCGATCGCCTGGGCGGAGGCCTCGCGATCCGCGTGGAGATCCAGCCGCTGACCGTCCGCGAAAGCATGGCGCGCCAGGAGCTTGGCCGGGATGAGGTGGAGGTGGTGGTCGAGGCGTTCGCCTTGGGCCTCGAAGACCTGGTCAAAGACCCAGCGCATGGTCAGTACCGTGGGGCCCGACGCGATCGGGCGTCCGTCGACCTCGACCACGCGCATCTTCCCGCCGACCTCGCGGCGGCGCTCGAGCAGCGTCACCTCGACGCCTCGGCGTCGGAGCTCCAAGGCGGTGACCAAGCCTCCGATGCCCGCGCCGACCACGATCGCTCGCTCGCCGCTCATGGGTCTTGTCTAAGCTCTGTGCTGAAGCTTGACAAGCCATGAACAAACATTAGACAACGCCGTGTGCCTTCAACCTCCGCCGCCGGCCGTCCCAAGAAGAAGCGCCAAGGCTCCGCCCTGGAGGCCTTGCTCGAGTCCCTGGTGGGGGGCGCTGGTGCCGCGCCCTGCCCGCCGAGCTTGGCGCGCGCGCTGCGCTACGCGGTGATCCCTGGTGGCTCCCGGATCCGCCCGCAGCTGCTGCTCTCGGTGGCCGGCGCCTGCGGGGACCGGCACCCCGCGCTCGCGCTCCGGGCCGCGGCCTCGCTCGAGCTCCTCCACTGCGCGTCGCTGGTGCATGACGACCTCCCTTGCTTTGACGACGCCGACCAGCGCCGCGGCCGCCCCTCGGTGCATCGGGCCTTCGGTCAGCCTGCGGCGGTGCTCGTCGGGGACGCGTTGATCGTGCTCGCCTTCGAGGCGCTCAGTGAGGCCTCCCCGCTGCCGGAGATGGCGCAGATCTTGGGCCGTCTGGCCCGCTCCGTTGGTCCCCCGAGCGGGATCATCGCGGGCCAGGCCTGGGAGTCCGAGGCACGGGTGGACGTCGCAACCTATCACCGGGCCAAAACCGCAGCGCTGTTCGTCGCGGCGGTCAGCTGCGGAGCGATCGCGGGCGGCGGATCTCCGGAAGCGTGGGCCCCGCTCGGTGAGCGCATCGGCGAGGCCTACCAGGTCGCCGATGATCTCAAGGATGTCCTGTCCACCCCGAGCGAGCTCGGTAAGCCGGTATGCCGCGACGCCGCGCTCGGTCGACCGAGCGCCGTGACTGAGCTCGGGGTCACCGGTGCGGCGCAGCGTCTGCTGCGCTTGTTTGAGGAGGCCGAGGCCGCGGTGCCGCCGTGCCCCGGTCGGGCCGCGGTGATCGCCTGCTTTCGTGCGCCGATGCTGGAGATCTCCGCGCGCATCCCGCGGCCCGCGCTGCGCTCGTTGCCGGCGGTCACCACCGTGGCCTAAGCGCGGTGATCGAGCCGCCACGTACGCTCAGCCCAGGAGCTTCTTGCGCGCGGGAGGCTCGGGCATCCCGGCCATGAGCCCGCGCGCTGGCACGGAGTCGATCGCCACCAAGGATAGTCCGTCTTCGCCCAAGATGCCGTTGGCCGCGACCAGGCCGCTACTAAAAGCGGCCTCGAGCAGCATCGCCGGGAAGGGCAACTTCACCCAGTCTCCCGCGAACCACAGCCCCTTCACGCCGCTGTCGCTCGGCGGGCGCTTGGCGAAGAGCCCGCGGTGGAAGGCCGTGAAGTCCCGAGGGAGCTGAAACACCTCGCCCAGCGACGTGAAGCCGGTGAGCTCCGGGAAGAAGTGGAGGAGCTCTTCGATCAGCGCAGGCTTCACCTCCTCATCCGCGAGATCGTCTGGGACGGCGTAGGAGTGCAGCTCGATCACCGAGCCGCGGCCTTGGCGCTGTACCCACTCGGCCGACTCCTGCTCTAGGCGGTGATAGAGCGTGACCGCGTCGAGGAGCCTTAGCCGATCCGTCACCACGAAGTAGGGGAGCCCCGCGCGGACGTCCCGGTCGAGGAATAGCCGGAGGACGGCGTAGCGCTGACCGGCGCGGAGCTCGGCCAACTGCTGTTGCCAGGGGCCCTCCGGAAAGCCCTGGGCGCTCGCCATCAGGCGGCTCGCGGCGCGCGCATCGGCCGCCACCACGACCTTGTCGAAGACCTCGCCGTCGACCAGCGTTCCTTGCTCGCTTCGCACCAATTGGGTCACGGCTGTGTTCAAGCGGACCTCGACCCCCAGGGCCTCGAGGTGCCGCCGGATGGGCGCCAGCAGCGCGACCTCGTACTCCCTCGAGGGATAGTCATAGATCAGCCCGTGATCATGGCTGAGGTAATAGAAGTGGAAGCTCTTAACCAGCTCGGCCAGGGATACCTTGTCCTCTTCGGCGAAGAAGGCCCGGGCGAAGGTCCGAAATGAGAGCTTCAATCCCGGGGGGAGGGCCGCCAGCCGATCGAAGTCGGCCAGCGAGTAGCGGTCCAGCCGGGCGAAGGTCGTCGCCTCGTCATACTCCAGGAACACGCCCATCAGGTCGCGGGCCGGTCCGAACAGAACCTCACGAAAGCGGTAGACTCCTCGAAAGGCCAGCGCGACGAGGTTCAGCGCCGGCGTGCGCTCCAGGCCGCGAAAGCGCGTCTCCGCCCCGGCCTGGGAGAGGATGAGATAGTCGTCGATGGCGCGAAAACCCCGGAGCACGCCCAGCCGCTCCAGCCAGGCGTTGAGGTTGTAGTAGTGGCGAAAGAAGGCGTGGAAGCCGTGGCTGACCCAGACCTCCTCTCCGGAGGGCAGTGCCGCCTTCCAGGCGCCGATCTTTCCACCTATGTGTCCCTTTGCCTCAACTAGCGTCACGGAGTAGCCGCGTTCGGCCAGGGTCGATGCGGCCGCCAAGCCGCCGAGCCCACCACCGACGACCGCCACGCGGCAGGGAGCGCTGATTTTGTGGGGCCGCGCGCTATCTGGCCGAGTCACCGCGACCCGGTATCCCTGCAGCCTGCGACGAATCACCCAGCGCAGAGCCGGTCTGCCGCCGAGCAACAGCGCGAGCAGGAGTATCGCCGCCCCGAATAGTACGGACACCGGACGTTACTATCAGCTCTCTACGCGCTTCGATACGCTCATCCGCCAACGCACCGATAGGCTGTCTTTCTCGTAGCGGGTCGCGCCGGGCGTGCTAGAGCCGGAGCGTGCTCTCACTGTTGGCCCTCGCTCTCGTCGCTCAACCCGATATGCCCGGCGCCTTCGCCAACACGTCGGCCACGAATGTGTCGGTGACGCTCGCCGCGGCGACGGTCACGGTGGATCTCTACTGGCCCACCGACCCCGGACCCTTCCCGGCGATCGTGCTCGGCCATGGCTTTGCGCGCAGCGCGGCGGTCAACGCCGGCTGGGGCGCGCACTTGGCCTCGCACGGCTTCGTTGTCGCGGTGCCAAATTTCCCCACGCCGGTGAGCCCTAACCACGTCCTCAACGGGCAGATCATGCGGCAACTCTTGGCCTGGATGCGCACGTCACCGACGCCGATCGGCGCGCGGGCGGACCCGATCCACGGCGCCTATGTCGGCCACAGCGCGGGAGGCCTGGCCGCTTTCCTCGCGGCGGCCGCCGATCAGAGCATCACTACCTTGGTCGGGCTGGATCCGGTGGACGCCAACGACGTCGGCGCCCAAGCGGCACCGATGATCACCGCGCCGACCTTGGTGCTGGCCGCGCGGCCCCAGGCCTGTAATGCCCAAGGGAGCGCGAGCGCCTTGTACGGCGCGCTCCAGGTCTCGGCCCGCTGGTTCTTGCGCGTCACCAACGCGACCCACTGCGACGCCGAAGACCCTTCCAACGGTCTGTGCGGTATCGGATGCATGGGACAGGACGCGATGCGGCGGGTCTTCTTTCGTCGCTACGCTACCGCGCACCTCCTCGGCGTCTTTCGCTGCCAGGCCGCCGCCAACTTGCCGGGGGGCAGCGCGCTCCAGGCGGATCTCACGGCTACCAACGTCGGTGAGCTCGCTGGACCGGGGCCAGGCACTTGCGCCGGCAACGACGCGGGGACCTTGCCCGATGCGACGGTCCCGGACCTTGGCGTGATCCTCGATGCCGGCCAGCGCGATGCGGCAGCGACCGATCTCGGGACCGACCAAGACCTGGGCACGAGCTTGGATGCGACGCCCGCCGACGGAGGCGAGCTCGTTGACGGCGGCACCCTCGATTCGGGCGTTGAGCCCACCGACACGGGCATGAGCGCTGGCGACGCGAGCAGCGCCGGCGATGCGCAGGGCGCCTCGGACGGCGGTGCGTCGGCCGACGCCGCGGCAGGCAGCGACGCCGGCAGCAGCGCGCGGGATGGCGCATCCGGCGAGCCTCCCGATCGCTCCAGCGGCTGCGGTTGCGGCACCAGCGACCGCCCCGCGAGCGGGGCGCTGGCCTTGGCGGCTGGCCTCCTGCTGGCCGGGCTAGGCAGGCGCCGGACGCGCTGACCACGGCACAGCGCCCCACCAGTCCCCTGCTGTGGGCAGCTTTGGACCGATTGAAAGCGCCGCGCCCCGCCCTTAAGCTGGGCGCTCCGGCCGTCGATGCCCGGAGAGCCTATGCAAATAATTCACCGTTACGCGTCTTGGCCCGTTATCGGCGGGGTGAACCCGCCTGCGGGCGCGATCGCTTCGCTCAACGCCTTCTTCATACTGAGCCTCGTGGCCTACGGCTGCGCGCATGAGCCTCCGCCACCGAAGGCCCCGAGCTTTCACCGAGTGGGCAGCGCGCCGTCGGCCCGCATCGTCCATGACAATGGGCTCTCCGAGTTCAAGCTGGTGTCCGCCACCTACCTGCTCGACGGTCAGCGCGTCTATCACGCCCCGACCGGCGCTGGGCTCCTGGAGGGGGAGGGCACCACGCCAGTCTTCGCCGGTTACGTGGATCCCGGCTACCACACCCTCACCGTGCTGCTGCAGTATCGGCCCAGCTCCTCGCTGTTCAGCTACGCCGAGGACTACCTCTACCGGGTCACCTCGAGCAGTCGCTTCGTCACCGCCGACGGCAAGGAGACGACGATGATCGTGCACGTCGAGGACCGCACCTTGGCGCGCCGGCCTGAAGAGCGTCTGGCAGTCCGCTTCCAGTCGACCATGGACTAGCAGCTCGGGCGGCGGATATCCTGACTCCGCCGATGCTCCGCGCTGCCTCACTCCTCGTGGTCTTGCTCGCAGCCTCCACGGCCGCTTCGGCGACGGGCGACGCCATGGCCGGGGACGCCAAGCGCTTGTTCGACGCGGGGTCCTTATTCTATGCCCGCGGCCAATATCCCCCCGCGATCCGGGCCTTCGAGGAAGCGATGCGCCAGGTCCCGCTCCCGGCCATCGGCTTCTCCTTGGCGCAGGCAATTCGCCTCCAATACTTCGTCGATCATGACGCCGCCAAGCTGCGCCGGGCGATCGAGCTGTACCGCGGCTACATCGCCGCCACGCCGGCGGGGGGGCGCCGCGGTGACGCGGTCTCGATGATCGCCGAGCTTGAGCCCATCCTCCATCGCCTCGACAGTGAGCGGGTGCGCGCCGAGCCAGTCAAGCCTGCGCCGCCTTCGCCGACCGAGCTGCTCGTCACCAGCTCGGTGGAGGGCGCGATGGTGTCGATCGACGGCGGCGCAGAGTCGGAGTTGCCGCTCGACGCCGTCGTCAGCGCTGGTGCGCACCAGATCCGAGTCACCCACCCCGACTACTTTCCCGCCTCCGAGCGCGCCACCGCGGTCGAGGGACGCCTGGTGACGGTCGAGGTCGCGCTGAAGCCGCGGCCCGCCCTGCTCGCGCTCTCGGGAGACGAAGGTGTCGAGCTCTCGCTCGATGGGCGCGTCCTCGCAAAAACCCCCGTGGCGATACCGGTCGAGCTAGAGGCGGGGCAATACCACCTGCGCTTCAGCCGGTCGGGGCGCGAGCCGCTTGAGCAGACGATCGATCTGTCTCGCGGCGAGACAAGGTCCATCGCCATCGACCTCTCGCTGACGACGCAGCGGCGCTGGGCCTACGGCCTGATGCTGGGTTCCGCGCTGGCGATGGCGGGCTCCGCCACCTTCGTCGGGCTCGGAGCTAGTGACGACAGCGTTGCGTCGGACCTCTTCGCACGCCGCGAGGCTGGAGGGATCTCCGCCGCCGACGCCGACCGCTATGATGATCTACGGCGCACCCGCGACGCAAAGCTAACGGTCGGCTTCGCGGTCGGTGGAGCGGCGGTCGCTTTGCTCGCGACGGGGATCGGCCTACTCCTCGCGGATTGAGCGACCCGCGCCCTACATCATGAATTCTCGAGTCGGGTCGCTCTCTTTGGGGAGTGCTTGCTGTACTCTGTGAATCGATGCTGGCCAGCGGATGGTTGATCGCCTGGACCCTAACCGCCGCGCCGATCCTGAGCGTGCATGAAGCCACGCGCGCGATCGCCGCTGGAGAGAGCGCCGATCAGGCGGTGGAGCGCCTCAAGCAGGCCGGCAAGCCCGGGCTATGGGCCCTGTGCGACGCCGCCAAGAACGCCCATGGTGCTGAGCGAGGGCGCCTCTTCGAGGCGATCGGCGCGATCGGGACCGCCGAAGCCGAGTGGGCGCTGGTCATCGAGCTCAAGGGCGGCGAGCCCGAAGGCGTCGCCGGCTCGGTGCGCGGCTTGGCCAGGATCCAAAGCGGGAGCAGCTGCGGTGCGATCGTCCGTCAAGCGGGCGCCAAGGACGCCCAGGTTCGAGACGCAGTGGCGGGGGCCTTGGTCGCCAAGAAGGGCTGCGGGCCCGCCACGATTCGTCGGCTGTGGAGCTCGACCGATGAGCTCGAGCGCGAGATGGCCGTTCGCTATGTCGTCGACACTCACGATCCGATGGGCGCGGAGTTGACCACGCCGAGTCTGGCCGATCCCTCCGCGCTGGTCCGCTATCAAGGGGCGGCGCTGGCAGCAGATCGCCACGATCGCACGCAGCTCTAC
>Ga0154020_10002183_pt1 | contig 23813 bp, 17 predicted proteins | sample Klosneuvirus_201_FD_109709 | JGI IMG/M metagenome (GOLD analysis project Ga0154020, IMG submission 109709) | Active sludge microbial communities from wastewater, Klosterneuburg, Austria - Klosneuvirus_20160825_MG | ecosystem: Engineered > WWTP > Aerobic digester > Activated sludge | place...
ACATGCTGGTGGCGCAGCTGCAGAACGCGCTGCGGGCCGGCGGCCTGTCGAGCGCGGGTGTCGCGATGCTGGGGGCGGGTGCCGCGCTGTGCTGGGCGGGCGTCGGCTGGTGGCTGGGCAGCCGGCATGAGCGGGAGAAGCAGGTCTAGCGGGTGCCCGGCTGAATCAGTACGCATCAGTAGACAAGATGAAGGATCGTCGGTGAGCCGACCTTCGTCGAGATCAATGCCACAGGCGACAAGGTCGCCACCGAGCGGGGCGTCTCCGAGTTGCGCGGCGCTTGGGCTATCTGCGAGATCCCTCGCGCGGAACTCCCGAAAAAAAGTTGTGATCATCTATCGCCATTTGTGCCCTGGTCCTGTCATGGTTATGAGCAGCACACGGCGCGTACGGCTCTGCACCGTGAGCGCAGTAGCTTCAGCGTGAAGGACTATTGGCCGTTGGATACCGGGAGATGAAAATTGATCGACAGACGCAACTTGCTGCATGGTATGGGCGCTCTGGGCGCCACCGGTTTCATTGCGGCGGCCGGCTTGTCGCAACACGCGAAAGCGGCTGCAGGTGCTGCGCTCACCGGCTCTGCACTGAGGGGACCATACTTGGACCTTACGACCGGCGCCGGTAACAAGGTCGCTTGGGCGCGACTGCATTCTGACATCGATCCATCGAAGCAGAAGCACAGCTGGTTCAGAGGCTATGTGATGGCAGCGCGCCCCGGCGAGTCGCTGCAGGACCTTTTTGGCTTCGAGGGCCTTAGCACTGCCAGAATTCAAATTCAGGAAGATGGCTCCTATCTCAAACTCCTGCGCGAGGTGGGGTTGTACACGGACCTCAAAACCGGCGAAGTCCTGGAGACATGGCGCAACCCGTTTCTCGATGAAGACGTGAAAGTGGTGCCGATCGCTAACGATCCGTTCAACTTCGTGATCACGGAGTTCGGCCAAGGCGATCCCATGAACGCGGGCCGTGGCGGCGACAAGAAGCCGTTTCACCTGCCGTGGCGCCAGCGCGGCGACTGGCTCGATCTGGAAGACCATGTCCACCTGCGCTATCCCAACAGCCTGAAGCCGGACAAATGGGTGCGGGAGTCTTCAGGCCCCGAGGTCATTGCGAGCGAAATGGTTGTCTACCACGTACGGGCGGCAGACATGCAGAACAAAGACATCACGGGGCTCAGCTGGTTCGGCACTTGGGGTCGCCGGACGCCGTGGCTGCCCTGGATGCTAATGGGCACTGCGCCGGGATTTTGCCTGTACTCCGCGATGGCTGGTTCGGGCGACGATCTCGAGCGGGTGCATTCTCGCAACACTCTCGACTATGTCGAAAAGCACTATCCGAAGTTTCTGGTGGCCCCTGCAGACTGGGATGGCGAACCCAATCGTTCCAGCCTGGAAAACTACGCGGTCCAGCAGCAGCCGGCGGCAGCAAAGAAGAAATGAACCGGCCACGGCGGGGTCATGCCGACGCTCCCTTCGAGCGACGGGCCAGCCGTTTGGCCACGGAGCGCAGGGTCGTGACAAATGCATTCACGGCAGGGAACTGCATTGAGGTGTCGCGGTAGAAAAGCGCCATGGGACGTGACCAGTTCACGGGCGTGTTTATCGTGGCCAGCCGACCGGCGTCGAGATCGATTTGGGCGAGAGCAACGGGCAATACAGAAAGGTAGTCCGTGCATGCCAGCAGACCGTAGGCGAACGGCATTGAGTCTGTCTTGACTGTTGGCACCGGCGGCTTCAGTCCTGCGGTAACGAAGCTACTCCGGACCAGATCGCCCCAGTGGCCCATCCCGGCTCCGCCCAGCCAGGGAAACTTCAGCGTGTCGGCCAGGCTGACGCGGCTTCGACTGGCCAGCGGGTGTTCAGCGCGGCCAACCAAGACGGTGAGTTCGCGACTTATCACTTCACACTGCAGTTGCGGATCGGGTTTGCGTTCGGTCAGCACGCTGACGAAGGCGTCGATCTCACCGCGTTTGAGTTGCGGCGTCATGCTGCGCGTGGTGCCGCCAGAAACCGAGACATGGATGCCCGGCCGATCGTTCAGAAGGCGTCGCACCGTCTCGGCCACTAGGCGCCGGGCAGCGGTCGGACCCGCGCCTATAAGCAGTTCACCCGGGGCGGTGCCCAAAAGCTCGCCCAGATGCCGCTGGAATTGACGACTCTCGGCATCGATTGTCCGCGCGTGTACGGCGAGCATCTCGCCAACTGCTGTGGGCCTGAGTTGATGCCCGTCCCGCAGGAACAGCTTGGCGCCCAGCTCCTGCTCCAGACGACCGATGCTCTTGCTGATTGCCTGCTGAGTCAGTCGATGCTTGCCCGCGGCACTGGAAAAGCTGCCCTCATTCAACGTCGACAGAAAGTACCGCAGCTGATGAAGTTCCATGATGATGCCACTGAACTGAAAGTTGTGAGTTTTTACTGCTTTTTGTGATTCTGCCTCGGTAGCTTTGATGGGGTCAACGAGCGACATCGATACCCCCTATCCGGACGGGCTCGCGTTCAAGCTAGGGCTCTGAGTCGCGGAGCATCCGAGGGAGAGTGAACCCATGAATTCTGTGAACAGACGTCAGATCGTCGCTGGCTTGGCTGCCTTGTCTGTTGTTGCGCCACGTCTCAGGGCCGCGGAGCAGAGTTGGGATGTGATCATCGTGGGCGCTGGCCTATCGGGGCTTCGCGCGGCGCTGGAGCTGGAAAGCCAAGGCTTGAAAGTCAAGGTGTTGGAGGCTCGCGATCGTATTGGCGGCAGACTCTACACTCACGATGACGTGCCCGGCGGCCCCGAAGCTGGCGGCCAAGTGATCGGCGCGTTCTACGCTCGGGTTCAGGACACAGTGAGGCGTTTTGGTTTGACTCTCGAACCGACGCGACACCGGGAGCCGGCGGAATACGACAAGGATGGTTTGGGCGAGCGGGTTGCCTTTCACCTCAAGGGCAAATACGTCACCGTGGATGAGTGGCCGAAGTACCCGGGCAATCCGTTTCCGGCGCGACTGAAAGCGACACTGCCGTGGAACTTTGCACTGGCAGCGCTCGCACCCGACAACCCGCTCAAAGAACTGGATGACTGGCTCATCAAGCCGGAGGCACAGGCCTACGACATACCGCTCGACGCCATGCTGCGGCAGGCAGGGATTTCCGATGCTGCCATCAGGCTCGGCGTTGGGGAAAACCAGGCTTACGGGCAACTGCCGGATCGAGTGTCGGCATTGCATCTTCTGCAACTTCTCACGTGGGCGATTCATATGAGCCAACGCGAAGGGTTGTTTCATATCGTCGGCGGCAATCAACGCCTGCCAGAGGCGATGGCTGCTGCGCTCAAAGAGCCCGTGAGAATGGCCACGCCGGTGTCCGCCGTGCACGACCGCGGCGATTCGGTGGTTGTCGAGACGGCCGGTGGCAGCTTCGAAGCGAAGCGCGTTCTCATTACCCTGCCTGCTACCGCACTGAGGCGCATCAGGCTCACGCCGGAACTGCCGCCGGCGCAGCGGCAGGGTATCGACGAACTCACCTACAGTACGACCACTCAAGTTTTGTTTCGCATCGACGATGCCTATTGGGAGCAGGACGGGCTGCCGCCGACGCTGTGGACCGACACCGAGATCGGCCAGTTGTTGGCATTTCCCTACGGTCCAGGTGGTGCCACACAGTCCGCCGCCCTCTGGATGATGGGCGCCGACGCACTCGAGGCCGACAAGTTGACATCGGAGGTGCTATTGGAGCGCAGCATGGCGGTTCTCGAACGTATACGCCCCAAAGCCGCCAAAGCACTCACACCGATCAAGGTCTTTTCGTGGCAACAAGAGCGCTACACCGGAGGCACGTGGGCTTCCTGGGCGCCCGGCCAGATTGGCGCCTTTGCCAATCAAATCGGCCAACGCCACGGACGTATCCACTTCTGCGGCGAACACACCGCACGGCTCGATCGCGGCATGGAGGGTGCGATGGAATCGGCAGATCGCGTGGTCTTCGAAATCCTCGAGCGACTGCTCTGAGCACCAAAGTGTTCGCACATAACGATTAGATCCGCGCCGAATTCAGGCAACTATCGCTGTCTCATCGATGCAATTCGCTCTTTCGGAGGAACCGATGTCCCCTACGCCCCATTACCTTTCACTGTGCGCCATGTTGGTGGCGGTTCTCGTCGCTGCGCCGACTTTCGGTCAAGGCGAATCCACCACCGCGCAGGAAGCGCCAAGTGACGTCGTGCTCGAGGAGATCACGGTCACGGCCCGCAAAACCGACGAGCGACTGCTCGACGCGCCGCTGTCGATCACGGCATTCTCCGCCGACGACATCGAGAGGAAGGGATTCACCGGCCTCGAGGATGTCGCCCGCAGCGCGCCGGGCGTGCAGTACTCGCAGCAGGGCGGCCAGTACCCTGGTCGATACGCCTCGGCGATCCGCTTCCGCGGCATGAACGTCAATTCGGACAGCCCGTCGCTGCAACTCGGCTCGCTGTTCATCGACGGCATCTACGCGCTCGGTGGCACACATTCGATCCCGTTCGACGACATCGAGCGCATCGAGGTCATCAGGGGGCCGCAGTCGGCCACCTACGGCCGCAGCACCTTCGGCGGCGCGATCAACTACATCACGCGCACCCCGTCGATGACCGAGTATTCGGGGCGCCTCAATGCCTCCGGCGCGAACTTCGGCGAGAGCGACGTCTCGGCGAGCTTCGAGGGCCCGATAATCGAGGACAAGCTGTCGTTCCGGATCGGCGGCCGCTACTACAATCGCGGCACCGTGTTCACGGCCAGCGACGGTGGGGGGCTCGGCCAGGAGAGCAGCAAGTCGATCTCGCTTAGCTTAGTTGCCAAGCCGGTCGAGGCGCTGGAAATCAAGCTGCGTGGCTTCCGTGCCGAAGACGAGGACGGCCCGGCGATGGGCGGTCTCGTGCAGGGCTGGCGCAACGACACCTGCACCGGCAAGCAGATCGCGACCGAGGATCCGCTGTTCCCGCTTGCCTCGCCGAGGAACTTCATCTGCGGTGCGGTGCCGGAGCAGGGCCATGCAATCTCGGCGCTCGGCGATCACAACATCATCAATTATGTCACCACGCTGTTCCCGCAGCGTGCTGCTCTCAATGGCACGCCCAACTTCGTGTACGACAATCTCGTGGCGCGTCCGAATCCGTCGGTGATCGACGTGCCGGCGATCGACCACGTCGGTCTGGTCCGCACGGTCACGCGTTTCTCGCTCGCGGCCGACTACGAGTTCGCCGACGGCTATGTCGCAACCTTCCAGGCTGGTGTCAACGAGCTCAAGGCGAACTGGATCCGCCCCTTCGTTCTGACACCGTTTAGTTACTGGTGGTCGCGCGATCCGCAGGATTCCGAGGACGAGAGCTACGAATTCCGCGTGGCCTCGCCTACCGATGGGCGATTCAGCTGGCTGGCGGGCGTCAATTCGTACGAGCAGACCTTCCTGCAGGGCGGTACGGGCGGCGACTCGGTCTGGTTCTGCCTGTCGGGGACGGTCCGGCCGGTCGGCTCGCCCTGCACCGGTGTGAATTTCTTCACGCCGAATACCCTGGTACAGAACTCCGATAAGGTGAAGACCGAGGGCATCTTCGGCTCGGCGAGTTTCGAGTTCACCGACACGCTGTCGGCGAGTCTCGAATTGCGCTACCAGAAGGACGAGGTCAAGAAGGGCTTTCTGGTCGCCAACGCCACGCCGGCCATGATCAAGGACGAGAGCTGGTTGCCGCGCGCCATCCTGCGTTGGCAGCCGACGGCCGTGACCAACGTCTACGCGAGCTTCGCCAAGGGCCTCCTGCCCGGCGTGATCAACCCCGAGGTGTCGCAGGCGACGCCGCGCGAGTTGGCGCAATACCAGGCGGCCCACCCGGGTATCGCCGGAATCATCAAGGGCGATGAGCTCGACATGTACGAGCTCGGCTGGAAGCAGGAGTGGCTCGATCGCCGCGCCCGCACCAGCCTCGCCGCCTATTACGGCGAATGGACTAGTCAGAAGGGCCGCTCGCTGTTCGTCGTCCAGGAGGACTGCGGCAGCTTCGCGCACGGCGGTGTGGTCGGCGCGATCGCCGCCAACGGCTGTCCGGATGGTGCGACCGGCCTGCCGGCGGTGTTTCCGAACGGCGAGCCGTTCACCAACTCGCGAAATGCCAACGTGCCGGGCGACTCGACTCTCTGGGGCCTCGAGGCCGAGGGCCGGCTGCTGGTCACCGAGCGCTTCGACCTAGGCGCCACCCTGACTTGGGCGAAGTCCGAGTACGACGACTTCATCTACAATTACGTGCAGCCGATCGCCGGCTTCACGCAAATGAAGGGCAACCAGAACGCCCGCTTCCCCGAGTGGTCGGGCAGCGTCGCCGCCAGCTACACGGCGCCGATCGAAGGCTCGGACTGGGACTGGTTCGTCAACGGCGACCTGAGCTACGTGGGCAAGACCTTCGTCGACGAGAGCAACCTCGCCTATTGCGAGGCCTACACGCTTGGCAACGTCCGCTTCGGCGGCGAGAGGGAAGGGCTGCGGGTCGAGGCCTTCGTCAGGAACGTGTTCGACGACGACAGCTGGGCGGCCTGCGCGCGCGCCACGGACTTCGACTCCGCACCGAGCCTGCAGCAACTGACGACCTACCAGGGTGTCGCGGTCACGCCGAACATGCCGCGGCAGTACGGCATTCGTGCAAGCATCAATTTCTGAGGTTGCCCCCTCGTGTCAACGGGCACGAGGGGGATTCTTCCGAGCAGTGGGCGCTCTGCGACGAAACTGAAACGGGTCCTGGTGCAGGACGTGTCACAGCGGATGTGGAGCGCGACGCGGGGAGCTTTAGCGACGGTGGATCACTCTGATTTCCGCGGACTGTGTGCCGCGTATCAACGGTCAGTCGCGGGGCTGCCTCGACCTGATAGGTGAAGATCATCCGGTGGCGCTGCACTCACGCAAATTTGGCGTCGTGGACCTCGTTCGGGCGTAGCAGGGTTGTCGAGCGAACGCATGTCAGGGCTTGGGCGGCACTTGGCGGGTGATGCCCGGTCGACGGCGGCCAGTTCACGCGCGACGGTGACACACCCATCAAGCGATTGACAATTGCACACGCCACACTACAGCTCGGCCAGGTGACGCGCGGCGACGTGGCGGCGATCCTCGTGCAGGCGCTGGGCAACGACGCGGCGCTGTTTCGCACCTTCGAGGTGATCGGCGACCCGAACGGATCACCGCCGGACTGGAACACGTTCTTCGACGGCCTCGAGCGGGACGGGCGCTGAGTGGCAGGCGCGCCCGGCCCGGCGGGGACGCCCCTCACACGCTGGCTCGGTCGCGTCGCGCGCGTCGAGCCACGCGAGGCGCCCGCGGTCATGGCCGCGTTCCTGCTGTTCTTCTTCGTGCTGGGCGGCTATTTCGCGGTGCGGCCGGTGCGCGAGACGATCGCCACGATCCTTGGCGGTGAGCGCGTCGCGAATCTGTGGATCATCACCTCGATTGGCGCGGTGGTCATCGTGCCGCTCTACGGCTGGCTGGTCGGCCGCGTGCGCCGCTCGCTGCTGCTGCCGTCGATCTACGGCTTCGTCGCGGTCTCGCTGGTGCTGTTCGGACTGGCGTTCGGCGCCCGCCCCGGGGACACGATGGTCGGTGCCGTGTTCTACGTCTGGATCAGCGTGCTCAACCTGATGCTGGTGTCGGTGTTCTGGAGCTTCCTGCTCGAGCTGTTCGACAGCGCGCAGGTGAAGCGGCTGTTCGGCGTCATCGCGGCGGGCGGTACGGCCGGTGCGCTCGTCGGGCCCTTGCTCACCGACCTCACCGTGCAGCACGTCGGCAATCTCGGCGTGCTGTTTATTGGAGCCGCGATGTTCGTGGGCGCGATCGTCGCCCAGCGCGTGCTGCTCGCGATCTGGAAGGACACGCCGTCGGGCCAGGCGCCGGCGGCAGACCGCGGTCTCGGCGGCAATCCGTTCGCGGGCTTCGCGATCGTCGCGCGCTCGCCGTACCTGTTGATGATCGCGCTGTTCGTCGTGTTGCTCTCGACGGCCAACACGCTGCTGTACTTCGAGCAGCTCAACATCGTGCGCGAAACCTTTACGGATCCCGCGCGGCGCACCCAGATCTTCGCGCGCATCGACTACGTGGTACAGACACTCACCGTCTTGTCGCAGATCTTCCTCACCGGACGCATCGCGGCGACTTTCGGCGTGCGCACGCTGCTCGTCATGGTGCCGCTCGCGATGGTCGCCGGGTTCGTCGCGCTCGCCGCGGCTGGCACCTTCGCCGTACTCGCCTGCGTGATGGTGCTGCGCCGCTGGGGCGAGTACGCGTTCATTCGTCCCGGCCGCGAGATGCTCTTCAGCCGGCTCGATACGGAAGCCAAGTACAAGGCCAAGAACCTGATCGACGTGCCTGTCTACCGCGGCGCCGACATGCTGGTGGCGCAGCTGCAGAACGCGCTGCGGGCCGGCGGCCTGTCGAGCGCGGGTGTCGCGATGCTGGGGGCGGGTGCCGCGCTGTGCTGGGCGGGCGTGGGCTGGTGGCTCGGCAGCCGGCATGAGCGGGCGAAGAAATTTTAGCAGGCGCCTTGAGCAGGGCCGGCGACGGCTACGAGGCGGGGCGGCACTTGACATCTTCCAGAGACAATGAGCTAAATCGGTACGTATTAAGAAACAAGGTGGCGGTGGGCTATGCGTTCGCTTGGCTCCAATGCTGCGTTGTCCCGGGCAGGAGTTCTTCCGCGCAGATCTGAACCCGGAAGCCGCGCGCGGCTTCCCGCCCTCCTGGCCGGTGCGGGCATTACGTGCCTCGTGCTGCTCGCCGCCGGAACAGATCCGTGGCAGTGGTGGCAGGAACTCCGACCATGGCAAGTTCCCGCGCGCGCAACAATAGAGGCTGCCGCCTCATCACCCGATGCAATCAGCGCAATTCAGCCTGAGCCGACGGGAACAGACTCGTCGGTATCCCCTGACCGCGCACGCCTCGTACTCCAGGCGGTTCGACCAGGGCGCAATTCGATGGAGGGAACTGTCGCCCTGGGCGTGAATGCCGGCTCGCCTCAGGTGTACGCTGCGGGATCCCTCCTGGCGAACGGGGCGCGCATCGTCGAGATCAACGAAGATTTCATCGTGCTCGAACGCGATGGCGAACGGGCGCGACTCCATGCCGAGGGCCACGAACCGCTCGATTTACCGGGTTCAGCGTCGCCATTGCTTACGGTAGGCGGTCAGCTAGTGCGCGAACTGGCGCGCATCACCAGCGAAGACGAACTCACGAAGCACATCAGAGTATCTCCGGTTTATCGCGGTGACCGGCTCGAAGCGATCGAGGCCTTTCCCGGTGGGGGCTCGAACGCTTTCGCAATGATGGGTCTGAAGCCCGGCGACCGTATCACCACAATCAACGGTCAGGCGCTCTCCGATGCCGCAAAGGGCATCGCGACGCTGCGCCGCTTGACTACGGGCGAGGCGCTGCAGGTGACCGTCGAACGGGCCGGTGGCCAACAGGTGCTGGCTCTCGATGGCTTGGCGATGCGGGAGCTGCCATGAAAGCCGGTCCGGCTCTTGTCGCTACGCTCAGTCTCCTTGGCGCAGCCGGCATCGCCCACGCAGACAACGCGTGGAGCACCCATGACTACAATCTCTATGCCGGCGACTTCGATGGCGACGGCCGATCCGACATTCTCTACATTGCGCGCGACCCTGCCCGCTTGAGTGGTATCGCGCTCGCCGATGAGACGGGGTTCAACACCGCGCTGCAAACCTGGGGTAATGCTTATCTCGGCATCCCCTGGTCTGGCGGCCACTACAACGTTGTGGTCGGCGATTTCAATGGCGATGGCCGGGACGACCTCTTCCTGCAGCGCCGCACGCCCGGCGACCACTACCTGATCCTGACCGAGGAGGGAGGCATCGGGGCGATCAGCCAGGCCGTGCCCAACGATGCCGCGGGTATCGAATGGTCCGCCGACGCGCACCGCATCGTTGCGGGCGACTTCGACGGCGACGGCCATGCGGATCTCCTTCTGCAGCCGACCAGCCCAAGTCGAATCAGTGCCGTGATGCTCTCGGACCGCAATGGCCAGTTCACTGCCGCGGCGCCTGCGAAGAGCTGGAGAGACGGTTATGCCGGGTTCCGCTGGGCTGTGGACCAAGCGACGGTATTCGTAGGCGATTTCGACGGTGATGGGTTCGACGATCTGCTGGTTCAGGCCAGGCCGCTCGCGGGCACCGGGCCCGGCACGAATGTGCCTGCCACTTTCGAGCCCAATGCCAACGGCGTCCTGCTCGCGCAACCCGGTGCGCAGATATTCCTGGCGGAACATCTGCAGGCGTGGGGCCAGGAGGGATTCTCCGCGCAGTGGTCGCCGCTGAGATCCACGCCGATCGTGGGCGACTTAAATGGTGACGGCCGCGATGACGTCATTCTGCAGGGTCTCACTGCGAATGAGCGGAGCTACCTACTGTACGGACGCAAGAGCGGCGCGATTTTCGAGCGCGCATGGGTGCTGGACGAGGGCGCAGTGGCGCCAGGTGATCAGGCGCGGGCCATCGCCGGAAGCTTCGCGTCTGCGGGAGCGGATGCGCTGTACTTTCAGCAACGGGATACCGTGCGCTCCAACCGAGTCGTGGGTTACGGTCAGGCGAAGCCTTCCGTGTTGCTTGATGACGCCTCCATTGCGACCGGCACGCAGATCCCCGAGCTGTTGTCGGAGATGATCGCGCAGGGTGGCGGTGGTATTGCAGCGCTGCAGACCCCGACATCGGCGGGCCGCACTCCCGGGCAGTTTGCCGTGTCGGCGATGGGCGCGGCCACGTATCAGATTCCGATCTGGACACCGCCCGGCGCACGCGGCGTTGAGCCTAACCTGGCTCTCGTGTACTCGAGTGGGGGCCCGGACGGGCCGCTTGGTCCCGGCTGGAGCCTGAGCGGGCTGTCGGTTCTCGCTCGCTGCAACAAGACTTACGCGGCGAACGGTGGCACGCCTGCACCCGTGACCCTCACCAGCGCAGACAATTTCTGCCTCAACGGCAATCGCCTCCGGCTGACGAGCGGCACGTACGGCATCGCCGGTTCCACGTACCAGTCTGAGATCGCTGATTTCTCGCGCGTGACGGCCTATGGCGTGGTCGGTTACGGGCCCATGTACTTCTTCGTCGAAGGCAAGGACGGACTGACATACGAGTATGGTACTTCGGCCGATGCAAGGGCCTTCACGATTGCAGGGTCTACACCGTACGCGTGGTTGCTTAGCAAGATTAGGGATCGCCAGGGGAACAACCTCCGGATCACGTACTCGACGACGAGTGGCGATGTGCAACCAGCGAGCATCCAGTACACGCAGGTGCCGTCCAAGAGCATGACGTACCCCTACACGGTCACCTTCACGTACCAGAATCGCGTGACCAATCTGAGCAAGTATGTCGCGGGCGGCAAGATCGAACAGACGAAGGTACTGTCGAAAATAAACATTCAAAGCAGCGGCACGTCGGTCAGGCAGTACAACCTTGAGTACCAGGCGGCTCCGACGACTCTGCGGGACCGCTTGGTCTCGGTTCAGGAATGTGGCGGATCGACCGGCACAGATTGCCTGCGTCCCACGACGATTGCGTATCAAAATGGCCAAGCGGGGATCGCGAGCCCAACGACAAGCGTTGTGGCTTCCAGCACGTCGCGTACTTCAACTGCCGACGTGAATGGAGATGGCAAGACCGATCTCATCTACTCCACCGGTACTGAGACGGCCGCGCAATGGTCTGTGCGATTCGCGAATGCGGATGGCAGTTACGGCAGCGCCATCAGTACGGGCCTGACTGCCTCATCGAACGCGAACTCCCTGTTTGCCGATTTCTATGGAGACGGCAGGACCGTGATCGTGGCGCCCGCGTCGGGCGTCTGGCAGGTCACGCGCTGGAATGGCAGCGCATTCGTGACGCAAAGCACCGGTATCGCCTTCGATGCGTCGAGCAGCAACGTGTTGGCCGATACAGATGGGGATGGCTTGCCAGACCTGGTGACGTTGCGGGCAGATGCCTACATCTATACTCGTCGAAACGTGAGCACACAGTACTCACCGAGTCTGGCGACAGCCATTCAGGCATTGAGTTGGGGCTATGCACCCGGCACTCCGGGAGATCCGGGATTATTTTCGGATATGGAGAATGTGCCAGGCAACGCGTTCGCGGGTGTCAAGTTCGCAGATTTCAATGGCGATGGCCGCCAGGACATTGTTGGAAGGTCGTGGGGCCTTGTGGATGCCGGGGGGTGGTCGTTCTACTTGCCGGTGTACTACTTGCTGCTGTCGGGCGGCAGCACATTTGCTTATGCCACCTATTATGTGGACGCCACGAGCTTCGGCGGCCTCGGGAACGTCAACAACGACGCGTGCACGGACGTTATTTCACGTGGCCTGGTGTATGTTTCTCCATGCAATGGCGGTCAGGGTCAACAGATCTCCACGTCCGGGCTGCCGCTACTTGGGGCCGTGGACTGGGACGGCGACGGCCGCGACGATCTACTGCTCAATAATAACGGGCAGGTGCAGTGGCAGCGCTCGCTGGGCAGTACTTTCGCGACTACGGTCAACACCAGCCTCAGCATTGCCACCGGAGCACGCTATGTCAGCAGTGACAGCAATGGCGACGGACTGGTCGATCTGATCCAGAAGGGCACCGGCGGAGCCTTGAGCTACGGCCTGCATCACGGCGCCCATACACCCGCCGATCTGGCGACCTCGATCACCGATGGCTGGGGTATCAGCGCGGCGCCGAGCTATGTGCCGATCACGCAGAACAACTACACGAAGGGCAGCGGCGCGGCGTTGCCCGACTTCGACTTCCAGAGTCCGCTGTATGTCGTCAGCCAAGTGCAGCAGTCGGACGGAACGGGCGCCAACTTCACGAATTCCTTCTGGTACACCGGCGCCCGTGTGAACCGCCAGGGCCGGGGGTTCCTCGGTTTCAACCAGACCCAGACCCAGGACAGCCGCAATGGGCTGTATCGCCGGATCTCCTACAGGCAGGATTTCCCCTATGCAGGAGGGGTATCCCAGGACGATAGCTTCCAGCCAAACGGCACCAGCCTGATATCAAGAACAGTCAATACTTACCAGGTCATCGATCTGGGCGGTATCGGCTGCGCTGGCGGCCGCTGCTTCCCGTACGTCAGCAGTTCGACCGCGACGAACTACGAGATTACCGGCGGAAATCCGCTCATCCAGACCACGGTTTCGGGCTTCACGTACGACAGTTTCGGCAATGCGACGCAAGTCTCGACGACCACGACCGACAATCATTCCGCCTCGCCTTTCTATGGGCAGTCCTGGTCATCGGCCGTCTCGCACACGATCACCAACGACGCGACCTACTGGTGCCTCGGCAAGCCGACGGTCACGACCACGCAGAACACGGTCCCCGGCCAGGCCGCTGCGACCCGGCGGGTCGATCACGCGGTCGACTATGTGAACTGCCGTTTTACGAGCGAAACGCTCGAGCCGGGCAGCGCGCTGCTTAAAGTCGAGACTGGCTTCGGCTTTGATACCTGCGGCAACATGAATTCAATGTCGGTGGTCGGCCGGGACAAGACCGGTGCCGCGATGCCGGCGCGCACGACCACCACGAACTACGGCACGCGCTGCCAGTTGCCGGAATCGGTCACGAATGCGCTGGGCCAGACTGCCACGGTCTCCTATCGCTACGATATCGGCGACAAGGCGTCGACGACCGATCCGAACGCCGTAAGCGTAAGTTGGCTCTACGACAATTTCGCGCGCCGCATCCTGGAAACAAGGGCGGACGGTACGCGCACGGGCTGGGCCTATTCCGATTGCGTCGCCGCGACCTGCTGGGGCGTTTCGGACCTGAGGTTCCTCGTCACGGAAACGCTCTACGACACGAGCCTTGCGACTGTGCGCACACGTCAGCAGTTCTTCGATGGCCTCGAGCGCCTGCGCTTTGACGAAGGCCACCGGGTGTTGGGCACGTGGACCAACACGCAGACCGTCTATGACAGCCTCGGCCGGCAGCTCTACACTTACCTGCCGTATTCCACTGTAAGCAGTGGCTATCACTATTTTACTTACGATCTGCTGAATCGCCCCCTCTTCGACTATCTGTACAACTCAAGCGGCACGCTGGACCGCACGACGAGCGTGGCCTATGCCGGTCTCAAGACGACACTGACGGACGCCAAGGGACACGCCACGCAGAAGTGGGCCGACGTGACCGGCAGCATCCGGCGGATCACCGATCCGTTTCCCGGCGGAACGACCCATCACACGTTCGACCCCTTCGGTAATCTCGTGCAGAGCGTCGATGCGACGGGCGCGACATCGAGCAATTCCTACAACCTCCGTGGATTCAAAACCGTATCCAGCGATCCGGACGCGGGCAGCTGGGCCTATGTGGCTAACTCGCTCAACGAGCTCGTCTCGCAAACCGACGCAAAGGGCCAAGTCACCACCTTCGACTACGACAAGCTCGGGCGGATAACCTCGCGGCTCGAGCCGGAGTCCGCGACGCCGACCACGTGGACCTACGGAACGAGTGCCGCCGCCCGCAACATCGGTCGCTTGCAATCGCTGTCGAAGCCCGACGGCTATGCGGAAAACTACAGCTTCGACGCGATCGGCCGTCCGTCCGCCGCGACCTATACGATGGACGCCTCGTCCTATCAGGTGAACTACGCAGTTGTTGAAGTGCGTGCTGCGGGCCGTGTAGTCCCAGGTCCAGCGCCGGCGGTAGCGGCTCAGGTAATCCTCTCCCTCGGGCAGTGGCTCCTCTTCGAGCGGGCCCCTGTAGGCACTCGCCGCACCGGCGGCCTCCGCGCCCGGCTGCCGCGCGCAGCCGGAACTCCCCGCTCCCAGCGCCCCCGCCCCGGCGGCCGCGACCCCCGAGAGCTTCAGCGCCTCGCGGCGCGTGAGGGTGGCCGGCTCGCTCGTCTCCCGTCCCTTGCCCATCGTCGCGGCTCCTTGGCTGCTCTTCAGCTCTTCACCCAGCGGATCGTGGCGGGATCGCGATCGAAGCCGCCCAGCATGTCGCTCCAGTCGATCGAGACGAGCGTCTCGATGAGCTCGGAGGTCTCCCCCGCCTTGGTCTTCTTCATCTCGGCAGCGAGGGTGGCGAGGGCGTCCAGCCCCGCCTGCCCGAACAGCGAGCGCAGGTAATCGGCCGGGATGCGGTTGCGCGTCGCATCGAATCGCCCCTGCTCGTCGATCGCCGCAGGCGAGAGCGGCGGAATGTAGAAGACATTCGGGCCCGTCCCGTACTCCGGGTGCAGCGGCACGGCGACTTTCCAGCGCTCCACGAGCCGAAAGAGAGCCGAACTCTCATCGTCCAGAAAGCCGAAGAAACGCACCCGCCCCGGGCACTGGCGGGTGCAGGCCGTTGCCACGCCCTTCTCGATGCGCGGCAGGCAGAGGATGCACTTGTTGGCGACCTCCCGCTCGGCGTTGAAGTAGATCTTCTTGTAGGGGCAGGCCTCCATGCAGAAGCGATACCCCCGGCAGTGATCCTCATCGACCAGCACGATCCCGTCTTCCTCGCGCTTGCGGATCGCCCCGCGCGGACAAGCCTCGAGACACGCCGGACGCGTGCAGTGATTGCAGAGCCGCGGGAGATAGAAGTAGAACGAGTTCGGGTAGTCGCCCCCGCCCTGATCCTCGTCCCAGTTCGGCCCCCACTGGGGCGGCTCGCCCTGCGGCTTCAGGTGCACCTCGCTGCCCCGGCCGCCGAAGAACACTTCCCCGTGATTGAACGCCCAGGCCTCGCCGAACTCCCCGCGCGAGGGTATCTGCCCCGCTCGCGCCTCCCCCTCGGGGCCAAAGCCCCCGCCCATGCTCTCCCAGTCCCGAGGCGTGCCGCGCCCGGGCATCGTGTTCACCGTGTTCCACCACATGTGCTCGCGGCCCTCATCGCCCGTCCAGAGCTGCTTGCAGGCCAGCGAACAGGTGTGGCAGCCGATGCACTTGTTGAGATCCATCACCATCGCGAGCTGGCGCTGCGACATCGGTTTCAGCTCCTCACCGACGCGAGCTCGAGCTCGAGCCACTCGCCACTGGAGGCCTTCAGCCCCGCACGCTCCTGGCGGCCGCCGTCCCAGACCGCGAGCCCGAAGTGGCAGCGCGCACCGGTTTCCAGCTGCACCACGGGGTGGGGCGACTCGAGGCGCAGCGCCCGAGCGATCACCACTTGCCAGCGTCCTGCGCGCCAAACGCCACGGCAGCGGATGTGCTCCCGATCGAGTGTCTTCGAGCTGCCCAGGCCTTCCGCGCTCACGTGACGGCCGCGCTCCGGCTCATTCGCCCGCCAGAACCAGGCGTTGATCGGATAGCCGGGCGCCCCCATGGTCACGAGCGGCGCGCCCTCGCGCACCGGGAATGCCACGGCCGCCCCGTCGGGAAACACGCGGTTGTCGCCGTGATCGCGGTTCGCCGTGGCATCGGCCCATTCCAGGCGAAAGAACAGATGCTCGCCCTCGTGCACAGCGCGCACTTCCACCCGCTCCACCGCACCAATGGGCCGCTCGCGCCAGCCCGCACGGATCGCTTCCGTCGGCTGCATGGCCGCCGGCGTACCGAGCATTCGAACGGCGTGAGGCTGCGCCTGCGCCCATGCGACAGCATCAGGATCGAGCAACGATCCTGCCGCTCCTGCAGACAGGAACTCCGCCTTCATGGTTCCTCTCTCGCCACTCGTTATCTGCACATCGAACCGCGGGCGATTCGAACTCAAAACTTAGAATTTCAGCCTGATGTCCAAACCATAGCGGCGCGGCTCGGTAAAGGTCACGCCACCGACGCCTAGCCCGCCGAAGTCGATGCCGTAGCCGACGTTATCGTGATCGGTGAGGTTGTCGCCCCAGAGTGCGATTTCCCAGCTGCCGCTGCCCAGCGGCATCTCGGAGAGCGCAATGCGCGCCCGCAGGTTCTCCGTGCCCGGGTCCTTCACCTGCTCATTGAAGGTGCTGACGAAATCGAGGGGCGCGAAATAACGCTCGCCGCGATCGAACCAGTCCAGGCGTGCGGAGAACTGACCGACGCTGAAGTGCAGGTTGTACTCGGCACCTACGTGCAAGCTGTTCTTGGGCACGTTCAGGAACCGAGCCTGATCCGCCACGTTCCGGACCACGTTGGTCACGGGATCCCTGAACAGGTACACATCATACTTAGGGTCCATGTATCCATAAGCAGCATCGAGCGTAAGCCCCTCGGCCAAAGCCAGCACGACCTCGAGCTCCAAGCCTTTGATCGTGGCCTCCCCCGCATTCTGGACGATGGAGCTCAAGCCCTGCGAACCTGCCCGAAACACCGGCACCTGCAGATCCTCGTAATCCGTCTGGAAGAGCGAGAGATTCGTGCGCAGCCGCTGATCGAGCCACTCCGCCTTGAGCCCGAGCTCGTAGGCAGTCGCCTTTTCAGGCTTGAAGTCTGCACGTACGTCGGAGCGCGGTGAGAAGCCGCCGGCCTTGTAGCCAGTCGAAACGCGTACGAAAGCCATGACATCATCGGTGAACCGATAGTTGGAAGAGGCGAGCCAGGAAAGGTTGGAGAAGCTCTTGGCGCCTGGATCGTCGGGGAAAGCCAGGGACCAGAACTTCTTGTCGTCCTGCGTATACCTCAGGCCGCCTGTGAGCTCGAGCCGGTTGTCGAGCGCTACGGGCCGGTAGCTCAGCTGGCCGAAGCCGGCCACTGATTCCGTCTCACCGCCAAAGGCCTGAAGAGCCGCAATATTCAGCCCCGCCTGCCCCCCGGGAAGTACGACGGTAAATCGCTGATTGTTGAACTCGGCCGCACGCTCGTAGAAATAGAAAAGACCGACGATATAGCTCCATTGCTCCGCGCTCCCGAGCAGCTGCAGCTCCTCGGAATACTGGAACTGGCGCTGGGGCGAATGAAACTGGGCGTAGGATCCGTATAGATCCTGGATGCTGGGAGCGAAGGTCGCGGGATCCAGCACGACGCCGCGCATCACGCCGTTGCCCGTTTGAACGCCGACAGGATCCTGCTCGAAGGAGCGATAGGAGCTGATCGACTTCAGCGTGAGCACATCGTTGATGTCCGCCTCGAGCGTGAGGTTGTGCCCAAGCGTCTCAGAAGGCGCATCGAACTTCCCATCCCAGGAGGCCTGCTGCACGGTGCGCAGATAGTCGCGGCTCACGACGAAAGACGCGCCGCCGAAGGCCGGCGAGGCGCCGTAGTAGGCCGCGGCGTCGGGCGACGCCGCGGTGAGCTGGAAGAAGGTCGGTGCACCGTCGCGCCGGTTCCAGTCGAAGGTGTAGGAGGCGCGAAAGCGGTCGGTGAATTCCCCGGTAAGCGCCAGCCACACGGCATCGTTGTCGGAGGCGCCAGGATCCTGCTCGTCCGGGGCGAGCGTATTGTCGACGTAGCCGTCGCGCTCGCGATGGAGATAGGCGATCGTGGCCTTCACCGGCGAGCCGAAGAGAAAGCCCGTATCGAGCCGCGTGCGGCTGTACCAGTCGTTGAAGCGCCCGTAGCCGAGCTTCTCGTCGATCCCGAACTCGTCGGCCGGCTTCTTCGAGACCAGCTGCACCGCTCCGCCCGTCGTGTTGCGCCCGAAGAGCGTGCCCTGGGGGCCTCGGAGCACTTCTACCCGCTCGAGATCCACCAGATCGAACACCGCGCCGTTCGTGCGAGCGACGTACACGCCGTCGAGATAGAGCCCGACGCCCTGCTCGGCCGTTGCGGCCGGTTCCGTCTGGCCGATGCCGCGAATCTGGATCGACGTCGATGTGGTGCTCGCGGTCTGGTGCGCGATCGTGAGATTGGGAGCCAGTTCGGAGACTCTAGTGACGTCCTGGATATTGAGCTTGTCGAGGAGCTCGCCGGTAACCGCCGTGACGGAGACGGGCGTCTCCTGCAGCGATTCCTCCTGCCGCCGTGCAGTAACGGTTACTTCCTGCAGGCTGAGCCCATCTTCCTGGGAATCGGCTGTCTGTGCTCGGGCCATGTGGACCGGGCCGAGGCCTCCGATCGCCCCCCAGACGCCTGTAACAAGAATCGAAAAGGCGCGCCTGTCAATCATTGAGACTCCTCGAAATCCTGTCGGTGGTGCATGCTACGGGCGTATCTCTTCAGCCGCGCTTTGCCTGCCGTTGGTGTATCTCGCGCCAGCGCCCCAGCATCCCGCGCATCTTCATGGGATCGTAAATGTCCTCCTTGAACCGCCACTGATTCGCACCACCGTACTTCATGCGGCTGAAGCTGCGCGTCTGCAGAATCTCGCCGTTACCCGGATCCTGCATCTGATTGAGACACTCGAAGACAACCCAGCCGCGATCGGGGTCGGTCACGTGCCAGCTGACCGGAAAAGGCCGCATGTGCCGGTTGGGGTAAGCCGCGGCCAGCCCTTCGAGCCAGCTCGATACCGCCGCGCGTCCACGCACCTCTTCCTGCCAACCATTGTTGAAGCCGAAGCCGAGCTCGCGATAGACGACGTCATCGGTGAAGCACTGAGCCAGCGCGTCTGGCCTGCCGGTGGCGAAAGCACGCTGGCAGCTCTCGACGTAGCTGTCGAAGGCCGTCTCGAGCTCTTCCCGGGACCAGCGTTGGGTGACTTCCTCCTCACTGTCCACGAGGCGCTTGCCCCAGGCCATGTCGATGGGCGGCAGCGGCGTACCGGCCGCCGCGGCCTTCTCGCGCGCCCGCAGCCAGTGAGCCATGATCGCCCGCATGCGCAGCGGATTGTAGATATCCGCTTCGTAACGCCAGCGGCGATTCCCACCATAGATGAGGTGGGAGTAGTTCTTCTCCTCGAAGACCTCTCCCGTGCCGGGATCGCGCATGCGATTGCGCCATTCGCACACCGCCCAGCCGCGCTCCTCGTCGAGGATGTACCAGGGCACGGGCCAGTACTTCATCGCATCCTGCGGATGTATGGCGTTGTGACCCTCCATCCACGCACGCACGGCATCCAGGCCGCGGATTTCCTGGTCCCAGCCGTTGTTGAAACCGAAACCGAGATCGTGCCAGACCACGTCGTCGGTATAGCACTTGTACCAGTCGGAAAGATCCCGTGGATCGGACGCGAAGCAGTAATCGGTTACCTCGAAGAGATACAGCAGCGCATCTTCGAGCTCTGCTCTGGACCATTGAGTCATCGCGGTTTACCTCGATCTCCCTGGAGACGAGGCATGCTAAGTCGGGTGAGCTAGCGCGCGACAGGACCGAAGCTGATCAGCGACCGGACAATTTCATTCGTTCGAAGCGAAGGGCGCACTTTACGCCGGAACCGACATTTCCATCACCGGCAGGCTCTCGGGCATCCCCCCGAGGCTCACGGCGCAGCGCGAGAGCGCGTGGCAGGTGGTGAGCCCGATGGCCATGTGCGCGAGCTGCTCGGGCGTGAACTCGCGGCGCAGCCGCGCAGCGAGCGCCGCATCGACCCGATCCGGCGTGCGCAGGTAGAGATCGGCGAAGGCCAGCACGAGCTTCTCGCGCTCGGAAAGCTGGCTGTGCGCGAAGCCATCGTCGATCTGGGCGACCTTGTCTTCGGTGAGCCCGTCGGCGCGCGCGATGTCGTAGCGCACGCTCTTGCAGAACACGCAATTGACGGTGCGCGCATTGCGCAGCCGCAGCATCTCCATGATGGCGGGGCCGACGCTGGCGCGGCGCCACATGGCGTCCTGCAGATCGAGGATCGGCTGCAGGGTCTCGGGAACGAGACCGAGGCTGCTGTCGCGGATCACATGTCCCGTCTTGCGCTCGGGCGTCCCGACCCGCAGTAGTCCCTCAGCCATGTGCCTCCTCCGCCGGCAGCAGCGCGCCGAGCATCATCCCGAGACGGATGCGCCCGTCGATCACGCCGAGCGCCTCGATGAGGGCGACGAGACCCGCTTCGCCGAAATGCGCCTTCACCGCATCGGCCAGCTCGTCGGTGATGGCCTGCGGGTCCTGACCGTAGACTTCCGCGAATTCGAGCGCCGCACGCTCGCCCGCCGAGAAGCGCGAGTCGCGCGTCCAGGAGCCGGCGAGAAGGCTCTCGATCTTCCGGGGGTCGAGCCCCACGCGCGCACCGGGCGGCGGGCTCGCCTCGAGCTCGCGCGCGGCACCATGCAGCTGCGCGAGGCGCAGCCGGCAAAGCTCCAGCACGCTGGCCGGCACGTGACCCTGCTGCCAGACGCCCTGCCACAGCGCTTCGTAGCGACGAGCCATGTCGCCGCCGGGCCGTTGCAGGGCAGCGGCAAGCGTGCTGCTGTCGAGCTGAGCAGAAAAGGTGTCAGACATAAATTCAGTATCGCGGCCCCGAGTGCCCCAGGCAACCGCAGACCACTCAGGCAAGCACCGCCAGTGCGCGCTCGACGAACCAGAACCCCGCACTGGCGCCGATCGCATAGACCGGGATCGCGTCGGCCCAGCGGGGCCGGCGCTCGAGCAGCCGCCGTGCAGCAACGCTCAGCACGAGGACCGCCGCGATGAACAGGAGCTGGCCGGTCTCCACGCCGAGATTGAAGAGCAGGAGTGCCATCAGCGTCTCATCCTGCGGCAGCCCGATGTCGGCGAGCGCGCCGGCGAAGGCGAAGCCGTGCAGCAGCCCGAAGCCGAGTGCGGCGAGCTCGGGCCAGCGGCTCGTCAGACTGCTCGCGCCGCGCCGGGCGCGCAGGACCTCGGCGGCCACGAACAGGATGCTGAGGGCGACCAGCGCCTCGATGAAAGCAGGCCAGGGACGGAGCCAGCCGAGCGCCGTCGCGCCGAGGGTCAGGCTGTGCGCAATGGTGAATCCGGTCACCGCCGTGATCAGGCGCGCGCGCAGGCCCACCAGCAGCACGAGGGCGAGCACGAAGGCGAGGTGATCGAGGCCCTCGAGAATGTGCACGACGCCGAGGCGAAAATAGGCACTGCTCGCCGGTATCGAAGCCTGCGCGCCCCTCCGGGCGAGCGACAGCGGGCCATCGCCCGGACGCAGGATGTGCTGCAGTGTCCGGCCGTCGCCGAAGTCCACGCGCAGCAGCACGTCGGTGAGCGTCGCATCGAGCCCTTCGATGTCGATCGACTGCGCTTCGAGCGATGCGATCGTGCAGCCAGGCCGCGACCAGCGGAGACTCCGATGGGCCGAGCCACGAAACTCGCTCTCGGGCGCCGCCTCGGTCCAGCCCCCCGAGGTACGAGGCACGAGGCGGACGGCCACCTCGCCTGCAGTGGGCTGCTTCCAGACGATCTCGCACTGCGAGCTCGGCGCGCGACGGATCTCGAGCAGCGCGGGGCGCACTTCGTGCGCCAGCGCCGTGCCTCCCCAGAGCAGCAGCAGGAGTGCGAACGCGCGCATCGCCTGCCCGACCATCGTCCGCTCGTGAGCACTCACCTGTCCACGCTCGCCACGGCGGGCGTCCGTGCTGTGCTCGCCCCGGGCGCCGCACCTTCGCGCACGATCCGGTACTCGCGCAGCAACCGCTCGAGTGCCTCCTGCTTGCGTTGCGCGCGCTCGTCGTCCTGCCAGTCGGTGCGCAGCTCCTGCTCGATCTCGGCGAGCGCAGGCAGCCGCGGCGCCTCATGCGCCGTCACACGCACGAGATGCCAGCCCAGACCTGAGCGCAGCGGCCCGGACCAGATGCCGGCCGGCAGCTCGAAGACCCGGGCGGCGAGCTCACCGCGCCCGAACAGCCGTTCGATCTCCGCGGCATCGGCGCGCTCGAGCTGCTGGCGATCCCAGAAGCGATCGGCGGCGATCCTGGCCTCGGCTGCGGGCTGTCGCTGCAGCTGCGCGAGCGCGTTCGCAGCCCGCGCACGTGCGGCCCCCTCCCCTTGCACGTCGGGGGAAAAGTACAGATGAGCGAAGGACACACGCGCCGGGCGTCGATAGCGCGCCTCATTCGCCTCGTAGAAGGCACGCAACTCGGCCTCCGTCGGCTCGGCGACCAGCCCGTCGCCCTCGCTCAGGAACTCCATCTTCTGGACGATGCGCCGCCGCACCACTTCGTCGTCTGCACCGAGTCCGAGCGCGAGCCCCTCGCGATAGAGCACCTCGTCGCGGATGTGGCGTTCGATCAGCCACTCGAGCTGCCCGGGCGCGGGAGCCGCGCCGAACTGCTGCCGGTAGCGCTGCTCGAGCCCCGCCACATCAGCGGCCGTAACGATGATCTCGCGCGACTCATCCGGCCTCCCCAGCAGCTGACTCGCTCCGTAGAGCAGCACGCCGAGCAGCAGGAACTGCACGATCGGCTCGCGCACGACGGTGAGTGCGCGGCGCATGCCCGAGGCGGCACTCATGGCACGGCCGCCGCCGCTGCCGGCGGCGTGTACCAGATGGGCGAGGACCAGGCACGCTCGCGGATCGTCTCCGGCCGGCCCGCCGGCAGCGGCAGCCCATGATGGCGGGCAAGGATCGTCGACCAGCGCGGCGTCGGCACCTCGAGCACGCGCAGATAGTAGACGGCGGGCTGGGCAGGATCGAACTGCGGGTCGCGCCACACCGCGGCGAGCTCGGTCGCACGCCCCTGCGCGACGTCGAACACCTGCTCGCGTGTCGTCTCGCCCTCGAGCCAGATCTTGACGATCTGCGCGCGCTCGAGCGGTGCGCCGTTCGGGTCCCTGGCGGCCCAGACGAGAAAGCGCGGTGCCGCGCGCCGCTCGCCGGCAGGCTCCGCGCGCGACAGATCGCCGCCCATCGGGACGCCCCCTGCATAGGCGGTGCGCAGCCAGTCGCGCGGCTTCATCGCCTGCGTTCCATAGTGCCAGCCGCCGAACAGCCGCACGCTGATGCGTGGCCCCGAGGTCGCGAAGGTCTCGCGACGGCGCAGCGCTGCGCGCGGGGATGATCTCGACGGCAGTGACCTGGATCTGCTGGTCGAGCCGGCGGCCACGACGACCCTGTTCACGCTGGCGGCATTGCAGATCGAAGCCGAGCGATTGCTGGG
>Ga0154020_10002184_pt1 | contig 23801 bp, 15 predicted proteins | sample Klosneuvirus_201_FD_109709 | JGI IMG/M metagenome (GOLD analysis project Ga0154020, IMG submission 109709) | Active sludge microbial communities from wastewater, Klosterneuburg, Austria - Klosneuvirus_20160825_MG | ecosystem: Engineered > WWTP > Aerobic digester > Activated sludge | place...
ATCCTCCACTACGACGGCCAGGGCTGGACCTCCTCGCCAAGCGGCACGAGCCTCAACCTCCACGGCGTCTACTGTCTGGGTCCGCGCGATACCTGGGCCGTCGGTGAAGAGGGCGTCGCGCTCCACTACGACGGCGAGGGCTGGCACCGCTACGATACCGGCAGCAAGGAAGCTCTGCTCTCAACGTGGGGCAGCGGGGCTGGCGACGTCTGGATGGTCGGTCGAAAAGGCAGCTTCCTGCATTGGGACGGCAAGTCCATCAAGCGCGGCGGCACGCTCAGTGAGACCGCGACTCTGTTTAGCGTCTTTGGCTTCGACAGCAGCGACGTCTGGGTCACCGGCAGCAACGGCTTCATCCGACACTTCGACGGCACCGACTGGCGCACCGTCTCGAACAGCGCCTACAGCGACATCCACGTCGCCTGGGGACATCGCCCGCGCGAGGTCTGGTTCGGCTCCGGCTCAAACTACGGAGGCCGACTGCTCCGCTCCCAAAGCGGCGGCCCCGGCGAGAACTTCGGCTCGTACCTGCGCAGCGGCGCGTTCGCCCTGTGGGGCGCGAGCCAGAGCGACATCTGGGCCGGCTCCCCCGGCGGCGACCTCCATCACTTCGACGGCAGCGAGTGGAAACGCCAGAAAGACAGCTTGCGCGCCCACGCCTTGTGGGGCAGCGGCCCAAGTGACATCTGGGCAGCCGGACCGCGCGGACTGCTCGCACACTTCGACGGCAAGACCTGGAAATCCGAGGGAGAATCGTCGCTGTATGCCATCCACGCAATGTGGCCGAAGAGCCCGAGCGAGCTGTGGGCCATCCAGGGCACCGAGCTGCTCCGTTTCGTCGGTGGCAAGTGGCAGTCCGAAAAAATCGGCCTGGGCGGTCTCGGCGAGGTCAAGACCCTGCTCGGCTTCTCGGCCAGCGACGTGTGGGCCTTTGGTCGATACGCGAACATCGGGCACTTTGACGGCAAGAAGTGGCGCGAAACCAGCCTGCTCAGCCGGGGCGCCAGTCAGCTGCATGCGGCCTGGGGAAGCTCCGGTCGCGACATCTGGGCCGTCGGAGCCAGTGGCACCGTCGTCCACTTCACCGGCCAGGAGTGGGCCGTCCTGAGCAAGCCAACCACCGAGGGACTGTGGGCCATCGACGGCAGCAGCGCCCGCGACATCTGGGCCGTCGGTGACCACGGCGAGTCCTTCCATTACGATGGCGAGCAGTGGGGCGGCATCACCACCGGCGAGAGCGAGCGACTAAGCGGCGTCTCCAGCTGTGGCCCGCGCAACACCTGGGCCATCGGTGGCAAAGGCACGATCATCCACTGGGACGGCGCCCGCTGGACCAAGTCAAAGAGTCCCAGCGATAAGAACCTCAGCAAGGTGCTCTGTCGCAGCGACCAGGAAGTCTGGGCCATTGGTGACAGCGGCACCGTGCTCCGCTTCGACGGCAACACCTGGATCGCAATCGAGAGCGGTACCACGGCCAACCTCTTCGGACTGGTCTACGATGGCCGCAAGCTGTGGCTGAGCGGCGAGCACGGCACGATCTTGGTCAGAAAGTAGCGCTCACTGCCCCGACTCTGACGAGCTGGGCGGGCGCTTGCTCAGCGACAGCAACACAAAGCGCTCCCGAGCGGCCGTCGCGATCGTCTCAATGACCTGGTCGTAGGGAAGGCCCGCCGCCAGCGCCGCTCTGGAAAAGCCTGCTCCGTCGGACAGATCGCAGTTGGGGTTCAGCTCTAACACATAGGGCGTACCGTCATTGCTGAGCCGCAGATCGACGCGCCCAAAGTCGACCACACCCAGCGCCGCAAAGCTCGATCGCGCGACGCTGTAGATGCGATCGCTGAGCGCCTGCGGCAGGTCGACGGCCGCTGTCGAGGGCTTCGTGTTCTTGTAGGCCTCCGAGTCCTTGATCCACTTGCCCTCGTAGGTGACAATCCGCGGCTGCCCACTGGGAATTTGCGTCAGATCCATCTCGGTAATCGGCAGCAGCTTGTCATCGAGAAACGCGACACTCAGCTCCCGCCCATCGATATACTGCTCGACGAGGAGCCGCCGACCTGGGAACTGGTCACGCATCGCCCGCAGCTGCCGACCGAGCGCTTCGTCATCGAAGACCACGGAGGCAGGACTGATTCCCTGAGAGCCATCCTCGGACAGCAGCTTCACAATCGCCGGATAGCCGACCCCTGCCCCATTCACCGCCGCCAGGTCCGCCACCCGAGAACGAAACAGTGCCTCAATCACGGACCAGCGCGGCGTGGGAATTCCCTCGGCTTTGAGAATCTGCTTGGTGCGCTGCTTGTTGGCGCACATCGCCATCGCCAGCGTGCCGGGACCGGTAAACGGCACTCCGAACAGCTCGAGCAGGGCTGGCGCCACCACATGATTTTGGTCTACCTGCGCCAGCGACTCGACGAGGTTAAAGACCAGATCGGGCGGATCGTCGCGCAGTCGCTCGGTAAGCTCTCCCAGGTCGTCGCGATCGACGCCCATCACATCGACAAAGTGGCCGTGGGTCACCAGCGCGCGGGCGACATCGTGGGCTTGATTGACCACATCGGCGCGCGACTCAAAGGTCGGATCTCCGTCGCTGATTTCACCAAAATCGGCGTTGTGGAGCACCAAAATTCGCTGCTCGGGAAAGCGTCCAGACTGCTGGCTTGGTCGTTCGGAAGGTCCGTCAGGGTCGTCGGGCATGGGCGAACATATTACCAATGTCTTTTGCGACTTCCACCATCGCTGCGCAAGGAATCAACGCAGTCCCGACGGAGATACCGCCCTAAGAGCCTGCCGCTCAACCCGTTTTTAGGGGCCGCAGTCGCACCGCCTGATCGTAGAGCGCCCCGCCTTCTCCGAGGTCGGTAAGCTCCGCCAAGACCAGCGCGTTGGCACAGCGACCGTCGCGGAGAGGACCGCCTTTGGCAACCAGCGCAACCTCCCGCCGCTGCCTGGAATCATGCCGCACCACCACCTGCATCGCGGCAATCGTCGAGCTTAGCTCCGCCTCACCACCGTCGGGAATGCCCGCCGCCGAGTCCGGATGCACGGTCAGCTCCGCCAGGCCGGTCTGCGGACGCGCCCACTGGGACGACTGCGAGCGCTCCGTCGACAGCGCCATCAGAAGCAGCGGAAACTGCTCGTCCGTCTGAGCTGGCGCCAGTGGGGGACTGCTCACGAGGTTGACCCGCCCCGTCGCTGTCGCAAACCGGTGATCCGCAAAGAGCACCGGCTCGGCGAGCGGATTGCGCACCGCCCCCTGCTCCAGCGTCTCGACGGTAATTCCGTGCCGACCGAGCTTGGGTGCGATCATTCGCTGCTTCCACTGCCGCGCGCTGCCGGCCACTACGTCGGAAAGCCCGACCCGCTCGGCCAGCCCCTGCACAATCTCGAGATCACTTTTCGCCTCACCGAGCGGCGGCAACACCGGCTGCGATACCGCCAAGTAGTGATGCCCATAAGCGCCCAGCAGATCATCGCTCTCGAGCAGCGTCGTCGTCGGCAGCACCAGATCGGCCAACTCCGCGGTATCGGTAAGCAGGTGGTCACAGACAATCACCAGCTCACGCGACTTGAGCGCAGCGACGGTGGTATGCGACTCCGGCAGCATCGCCACCGGGTTGCCCGCCGTCACCCACACCGCACGAATCGGCGGCTCGCTCGCGGCCAGGATCTCGCGACCAAACAGCGGCTCGCAGATCGTCCGCGGCGCCGCTCCCGTCAAAAACGAGGAATCGAAGGCCCCGCGCCGCTTGAAATAAAACGACGAGCCACCGCCGGGAATCCCCAGGTTGCCGGTCACCGCCGCCAGCGCGTCGAGCGCCCGCACAATCGCCGCTCCATTGCGTCGCCGTCCCATCCCCCAGCCGACCAGGATCGTCGCTGGCTTTTCGTGACCTAGTGCTTGAGCCAGCCGTCGCGCCGCCGCTTCGTCGACGTCGGCCTCGCCCAGCCAGTCGCCAAGCGAGCGACTTTGAACCAGTCCGACAAACTCGGGCAGGTGATCGCAGTAGCGAGCGGACTCCGGATCGATCAATCCACCGTCGAGGAGCAGCCGCGCCACCGCCATCGCCAGCGCAAAGTCGCCGCCCGGTCGCACCTGGATGAACTCATCGCAGTGCTGCGCCGACTTGTGATGCACCGGATCAACCAGCAGCACCTGCGCCCCACGACGCCGACACTCCTTGAGCAGCGGCAGCAGATGCGGCGACGACACGCAGGGATTTTTTCCCCACAGCACAATGCTGCGCGCGTGCTGCAAATCGAAGAAGTCGCTCGAGTCCTCGACGCCAAAGTCGTGAAGCTGCGCCGCGTCGCCCGCCCCCGAGCAGATGTCGCCGCGCTTGACCGTCACCGGCCCGAAGCGCTCGAAGAACAGGTCGACGACCGCGCCCATCATTCCCAGCGTGCCGCCCGAGCGATAGTAAAAGATCGACGCGGGCCCGGACTCCCCACGAATCCGCGTAAGCTCGCGGGCCGCAAAGTCGAGCGCTTCGTCCCACGACACCGGCAGCAGCTTGCCACTTTGCTTGCTGCGCAAAAGGGGCCTTTTCACCCGCTCGCGGCTGTACTGCGTCTCGAGAAAGTGACTGGTCCGATAGCAGAGAAAGCCCTGCGTGACGGGATGGTCGGGGTCCCCAGCGATGCGCGTGATGCGGCCCTCTTCGACGGTGGCCACAATCGAGCAGGCGTCGGGACAGTCGCGGTTGCAGGTGGTCTTGTGCTCGGTCTTCACTTGTATGCTCCCGGAACGTGAGGGGCTGGCCGTCGCCCAAGTCGCGGACCGCGCGGTCGCTTGTCCACCACCGGAGTCTCTCCCGCAGCATAACGGTAGCGCTGCGGATCGCGCGCCACCGACGGCGCTTCACTGGCCAGCTGTTCATACAGAGCCCGCGACACCTGCCGCTTTTCGTAGATCAGGTGTTGCCAGAGCTGCTGCTCGATCTCTTCCGCCTCGTCGAGCGCTTCCAGCGAAAAGTGCGACGGAGCTGACTGCGCCCGCTTGCCCAAGATGCCATGTCCGCCGCGCGGCACCTTCTCCTCAGCGAGCCGTCGGAAGACATCCCGACCAAAGCGGTCGTAGTACAAAATGGTGTGCGCCGTCGACAGAGCGCCCGCCCACGGATAGTGCCGCAGCCAGTAGCCACTCGACAGCTGCTCGAGCGCCGCATCGACCCGCGCATGATCACGGGGTCGCTTGGCCGTCCGCTGCTCGGTAAAAAACAGCCCTGTCTGTAGCTCATCACCGTCGAAAGAGAAGACCTCCGAGAGTCCGAACTCCGCCGGCTGCTGCGCCACCTGCGCGCCATGGGTCAGACCGAAGCGACCGACGATAAACAGTGCGACGTCAGAGCGCTCCTCACCCAGGAACCGCAGCGTCTGGAGCGCCTCTTCGCCACTCTCGGTCGGAAAGTCCGTAAAGCACATCGCTTCGACGGCAATCCCACTGTGGGCGAGCCGGTCGACGACCTCGCGCACCACCTCGATCGGCTGTCCCTTGTCGATCAGCTTCAGCACCCGCGGCGCCGCCGACTCGACGCCCAGCGCACACGCCACTGCCCCACCCCGTAGCAGCGCCTGCGCCCGCTCGACGGTCAGGTAACGCTCGGGCTTGAGGTCAGTCGCCCAGCGCAGCTTGGCTCCCTGTTCGCTCAGCGCCTCGGCAAACTTGAGCAGCGTCTTCGGCGCCACCGAGTCCTGCGACAGATAGAAGTAGTGGGTCTTGTACTTTTGCGACAGCGCAGTCAGGTGCGACACCGCCGCCTCGACGGTGCGCTCGCGATACGCCGCCGTCCCAACCTCGGCCAGACCATAGTGACAGAAGGTGCAGCGCCCCCAGTAACAGCCGCGCGTCGGGTCATACGGCAGCACCAGCTGCGGCGACAGATAGCGCTCAAGCGGCAGTCCGTCGAAGTCCGGAGCCGGCAGCGCCCGCAGATCCTCCATGCCATGACCAGACAGGTAGCCCGCCCCGCCCTGCTCGTCGCGCAGCACCAGGTTCGGAACCGCAGCAAGCGGCGTCCTCTCATCGAGCGCTCTCAGCAGCCGCAGCAGCGTATGTTCCCCTTCAAACACCACCGCCGAGTCGAGCGGCCCCAGCGCCCGTCGCAGCCGCTCCCCTTGCAAGCGAATGAACAGCTGCGTAAAGCCCGGCCCGCCCGCCGTGACATGAACGTGAGGCAGCGCCGCTTTGATGCGATAAGCAAACGAGTACGCCACCTGCAACTGACCCGGAAAGCAGGCCGACAGACCGACCACATCGACCTTCTCAGCGACGAGCCGCGGAATCAGCGTGTGCTCTACGTAGTCGCAAAAGGGATCTCTGTCCGGCGCCGCATCGGCCTGAATCTCGGCCATGCTGAGCAGCGAAAACGGAGTCCGATACGCCGTGAAGTCGACCTGGAGCGGACCAAACGCCGCCGAGATCGCGCGCTGCGCAGCCTCGATCGTCGCCACCGCCGCCCCGTAGTCGTGAGGATCAAAGAAGCGGATCGGATCGCGCAAGATCGCCTTGGCTTCCAAAATTCCCGCCGGTACTGCCGCTGCATCGCCACGCGCCCGCCACAGCGCTACGTAACGAAGCTGCTCGCGATGACTGAGGCTCTGCCGCTCCTCCAGCGTCGCCAGCTGGGCTTCTAGTCGCGCCGCGATCTCCTGCAAGCGCTCCGGGGTCAGCAGATCATCCCAGGCTTCGACGTTGGCATCGATCGGCAGCACCTCCCGTCCGTGGCTGCGAAGAAAGCCGGTCAGCATCGGCACCGCCAAGTACGGAGCGGTCGGATCACACGTCGGGGGATAGATCAGCGCAAGCTTGGTCAGCATGGCGTTTTGGGAGGCGATCATCCCCAAGCCCAACGCGATGTCAAAGGCCTTTTCCATACATCCGCTGCGCTGTGTTCCAAAATGAGCAGAGGGCCTCCCAATCTCTTCCTGATGCACTCCCAATCGCACAAGTAGGAGTCCCCTTTTTCGGCTCCTCATGCACTCCAACAGCAGCCTATTATCTGGCAATTTCTCGTCGGGAAGTCAGCTTCCCAGTCTGCGGCTGCGCTGCGCCAATTGTCCGCTCCCTCACAACTGCGAAACGTCCGCGAAATTCGCAAGGTTTTCACGCACTCCTGTCTTTACCGCGCCGATTTCGTGGTGGTACGATCGGAATGCGAACATGCGTATACATATCACCTCCTCCCGTCTAGTACCCCGAGTCCTCCTTACCTTGGCGCTGGCTTCCATTCCGTTTCTGTCGGCCAGAGCGGCAGCGCCCAATCCCGCCTCTCCAGTACCAGCGGCGTTTGTGGTCACGGCGCCGTGGGCGCTGGAAGGGAACTACCGACCGCAGAGCGCCGGTCCTCCTCCCAAGTGGCAGCCGCCCGCGCTTTCGGAGCAAGCAGCGCCCCCACCGCTCAGCGAGGCGCAGCGCAAGATCGTACTAGAGACTAGGAGCGAGAAGCTTCCGGAGCCGACCTGGGCGCGCTTTGTGATGTCCAACGAGTGGCGTCACGATGTCGTGTTTCCCAAGCTCCATGAGATCGGCGGCGTGTTTGTTGGGGTCGCAACCGATCAGAACTACACGATGGCCGCAGCCGCGCGCTCGCAGCTGATCGTCACCATGGACTACGACTCGGATGTGGTCTACACGCACCGCATCTATCATCACTTCATCAAAGAGTCACCGACGGCGACGGAGCTGCGTTCCTATTATCAGGAGTCGCACATTCCCAGAGCTGTCGCGCTGCTCCAGAGAGTCGCAGAGAGTCCGGAAGAGGCCACCAAGCTGGTCCGCATCTATCACCGCTACCGGCAGCGCTTGGCGCTCTATCTGCATCAAGTCGCAGGAGTCCGTGTGGGAGATCGGCATCCGACTTGGCTCGGCGATCCGGCAGCCTATTCCTATATCCGTGCGATGGTGCAAGCGGGCCGCGTCATGGCTGTGCAGGGAGACTTGAACGGTACGATCGCGCTGCGCAGCATCGGTGATACGGCGCGGGCGCTCGGACTCCCAGTGCGCGTGGTCTATACCTCGAACGCCGAAGGATTCTTCAAGTACACGCAGAACTTCAAGGACAATCTCGCGTCGCTGCCGCACGATGAAAAGTCGGTAGTGTTGCGTACGTACAAGCGCGGGATGACAGCTCCGGAGGGAGATCTGTGGCACTACAACCTGCACAAGATGGATGACTTCCTTTTGCGAATCGCGACCCCTGGTTATTCCAATGTGGCGGCAGTGATGACCGATATCCGGGCGACTCCGGTGGGTCGCAAGCTGGTGGAAGCGACCGGCGTTTCCTACTATGACGAGCGGATTCCCAAGACCCAGCAGCCCACGCAGACCCCAAAGCCAGCCCCTGCGAAACCGGCCCAACCGCTGACCAGCAGTGACAAGGCCGGCGGTCCGCTCGCGGTTCGGATGTAATTTCTCGTCGCTGAATACGTCTCGCTTCTGCCTCCCGAAACTGCCCCTTTACCGCGCCACATCGCCTGTGTCCTAATCGACAATACATTCTCAAAGAGGGTACGATGTCGAATCTCCCCAAAGGTCCAGGCAAGCTGGCCCTACTGAAAATGATGTTTGATCTGTCGTACACGCTGGCCGAGATGGCCCGCGATTACGGCGATCCGCTGACCTTGCCGACCGCCTTTGGCCCGATGGTGGTCACAGTGGCACCGGAAGGCAACAAGGAGATCTTTACCGCTGATGCGGACTCCTTTACGGCCTCTGCCGCGGACTCCTTTGGGAGAGTGATTCGTTCCTCGGTCCTGGTCACGAGCGGCGCAGAGCACAGGAGACAGCGCAAGCTGCTGACGCCACCGTTTCATGGTCAGCGGATGCGCAGCTACGGAGCGATGATGAAGTCCGTGGCGCAAAAGTGGGGCGCCGGGCTTCCCATCGGGACTCCGTTTGTGATGATTAAGACCACGCAAGCCATCACCCTTGATGTGATCATTGAAGCAGTCTTTGGCGTGGATAGGGGAGAGCGCGTGGCGCAGTTCCGGACCGATCTGCTGGCCGTGCTGGACTCCTTTACGCCGCTGATATTCCTAAAGCCGCTCCAGCATGAGTTTGCGGGTCTGGGTCCGTGGGCGCGCTTTCAGCGGGGCTTCCGCAAGCTGGCGGATCACGTTTTCGCGCTGGCTGCAGAGCGCCGGGCCAATCTCGACGGCAGAGAGGACATTCTGTCGCTGCTCCTGACCGCCAAAGATGATGAAGGCAAGGGACTCTCTGATCAAGAGATTCTCGATCAGCTGATCACGATTGTCTTTGCCGGTCACGAGACCACTGCGGTGATGCTCGCGTGGGCGTTCTATCTCCTGCATCTCAATCCCGACAAGCTGGTGCAGCTCCATGGTGAGATCGATCCGCTGCCGATCGAGACTGATCCGGAGACGATCGCCAAGCTGCCCTATCTGGAAGGAGTGGTAAACGAGACGCTGCGACTGTATCCGCCGGTCCACGTCATTCATCGCAAGCTGGCGCGTCCTATGAAGCTGATGGGATACGATCTTCCGGTCGGTACGATCGTCGCTGCGGGCGCGTTTGCGACCCATCGACTTGCCGCCATCTATCCCGAGCCGGAGCGCTTCCTACCAGAGCGCTTCCTCAACAAATCCTACTCGCCGTTTGAGTTCCTCCCATTTGGTGGAGGAGCGCGCCGCTGCCTGGGCGCCGCTTTTGCGACCTATGAGATGAAGCTGGTGCTGTTTCAGCTGCTCAAGCAGCTGCGCTTCCGACTCCTGGAGACCAAGCCGGTACAGCTCGCTCACCGCGCGGGCACCGTCGGTCCCAAGGGAGGAATCCGCATGGTGCGTGAGGCGTAAGCTATCTCCCCACCCACGGCGCTGCTCTGATATGCTCGCCGCATGGCTAGTTCCGCCCTGGTCGTCATCGGCAACGAGATCTTGTCCGGCAAGATCGTCGATATCAACACTCCCTTTCTGATCACAGAGCTGCGCAGCTTGGGGGTGCAGTTGACCGAGATTGCGGTCGTTTCCGATGACGTCGAGCGCATCGCAGAGGCAGTTCGCCGCGTCGCTGCGCGCAATCACCACGTATTCACTTCGGGCGGCGTGGGACCGACCCATGATGATGTGACGATGGAAGGAATTGCCGCAGCGTTCGGTGTCCCGATCTCGCGTCACCCGAGGCTGGAGGCGCTGCTCCGCGACTACTATGAACATCAAAACCTACCGCTGGCCGAGCGCAATCTGCGGATGGCCGATGTTCCTGCCGGTGCAACGCTGCTCGAAGGACACGATCTGCGCTGGCCGGTGGTGCAGATGCGCAACATCTATGTGCTGCCCGGTATCCCAGAGATCTTCCGCCGCAAGTTTCTGGCGATCCGCGAGCGCTTTCGGGATACTCCGTTCGTCTTGCGGCGCGTCTATGTTCGAAGCGAGGAAGGCCCGATTGCCGACGATCTTGCTGCCGTCGCGGCCCGCTTTCCCGGCGTCGCAATCGGTTCCTATCCGCGCATGCATGCCGATGAAGATGGCCACCGCGTCCTGCTCACCCTCGAAGGCAAACACGAGCCGACCGTACACGCTGCCGCGGAAGAGCTGGTGATCAGAATTCGCGAACATGTGATTCGCTGCACGTAGCGGTTCCCTCAAAGAGCCCCCCTAAGAATCCCCCAAAAATGAGCACTCCCTCGCTTCCTCCGACGGCACCATCACCCGGTGGCGCGACTCCTTTACACGCGCAGCCAGCGCTCAAGAAGTTCCTCCGGCCGCTTCATCTGTGGGCAATTGCGGTCGGACTGGTCATCTCGGGCGACTACTTTGGCTGGAACTTTGGACTCAAGGAAACGAGTCCGTTTGGCATGCTGATCGCAGTGCTGTTTGTCACGGCGATGTATGTCTGCTTCATCTTTAGTTACACCGAGCTGTCGACGGCCATTCCGCACTCCGGAGGCCCCTATGCTTTTGCTCGGCGCGCGCTGGGTCCCTTGGGAGGTCTCATCGCCGGAGTCGCTACGCTGCTGGAGTTTGTGTTCGCGCCACCTGCGATTGCGCTGGCGATTGGATCCTACGTCCACTTCCGGATGCCGCAGCTTGGCAAGATCGAGACCGCACTGTTGATGTACGCGATCTTCACCGCGCTCAACTGTTGGGGGGTCGAGCTGGCCGTCACCTTCGAGCTATTTGTGACCGCGCTGGCAGTCTTTGAGCTGCTGCTGTTTTTCGGAATCTGTGGACCACACGTACAGATCGGAAACCTGCTCACGAAGCCGCTACTACCGACGGGGATTCCGGGGATCTTTGCGGCGCTTCCCTTCGCCATCTGGTTCTATCTGGCTCTGGAGGGAGTCGCGATGTCCGCAGAGGAAGTGGTCTGTCCAGAGCGAGACATTCCGCGCGGCTATATCGCAGGACTCTGTACCTTGGTAGTGCTGGCGCTTGGCACGCTGATTTGCACCAGCGGAGTCACTTCCCCGGCCAATCTGACTCAGGATGAATCGCCACTCCCTCGCGCCATGGCGACGGTGCTGAGCCCCAATCATCCGCTCACTCACATGATGGTCTACATCGGACTGTTCGGACTGCTCGCCTCCTTCCACGGCATCATGATGGGCTACTCTCGCCAGGTCTATGCGCTTTCGCGCGGTGGGTATCTGCCGCCGTTCCTTTCCTATCTGCATCCCAAGCGGAAGACTCCGGTGTGGGCGGTCATTGTCCCCGGTCTGGTCGGTCTGGTGGTGGTGCTGCTCGATAAGACCGAGCAAGCCATCTCTCTGTCTTCGATCGGTGCCACGGTGCTTTATGTGGTCTCGATGATCTCGCTGCTTGTGCTGCGAAGGCGTGAGCCAGATCTCAAGCGACCATTTCTCGCGCCGCTGTTTCCCGTCTTCCCGATCATTGCGCTGTCACTGGCATCGGTCTGTCTGGTCGCCGTGGTCTCTAGTCAGCCACAGCTCGCACTGCTCGCGCTGCTGCTGTTCGGACTGGCCTTTGCGTATTATCAGCTGGTCGCCAAAACCCGCGTCGCAGCGACGAGCGGAAGAGTCTAGACGATTTCGCTTTCCGTTTCCGACAAGCTGTGGCCAGCTTGGCGCTTCCTTCTAAAAGAGAGAGCTTCCATGAGTACCGTTGTCCTCACCGAACAGAACCTCGAACAGACGCTCAACAAGCCCGGCATTGTGATCCTTGATTTTTGGGCGCCGTGGTGTGGTCCGTGCAAGGCGTTCGCGCCGATCTTCGATGCTGCGTCCGAGCGCCACACCGACGTGACTTTCGGCAAGATCAACACCGATGAGGAGCAGGCGGTAGCCGCCGGTTTCGCGATCAGCGCGATTCCTACTCTGATGGTCTTTCGCGATGGCATCGGCATCTTTCAGCAGCCCGGAATGCTCCCCGCACAGGCTCTCGACAAGCTGCTCGACGAAGTTCGCGCGCTCGATATGGAGAAGGTCCGCAAGGAAGTGGAAGCGCAGGAGCACGACCACGAGCACTGCGATCATGACCACGCCCATGGTCACGATCACGACCGCAAGTAACTGGCCGCACCCCGGGCCGCACTTCGGACCCCTTTCCATCCCTGCCTAAGCGCCCCCCTTTTCATCGCTCCGACCCTCCTTTCGCGTCGCGTGGGCCACTCCCTTTGCGCGACGGAGTGTTGCGATGTAGGCCGCTGTCTGTGCTGCCGCTGCCGCTGCCGCTGCCGATCCCACCGCTCCTCATCGGACTCACCACGCCGAGAGAAGCGGTTTCACTAGGAAAGCCGCGCCGCGCCGGTCTATGATGATCTGCCCCTTCAGATGCAGCGCATCTCCGAACCAGCGGGGTGCTGTGCGGGATCGTACGCAAGTCATATGTCATTTTTGATTTTGTAAAGCGCATCAATGCAACCACCGACGCAAGACCCGCTGCTTGGTACCTTGATTGGGAAGTACACGGTGACCCGCGAGATTGGCCGCGGCGGATTCGGAGTGGTCTACGAGGTGGTCCAGCAGACCATCGGACACCGCGCGGCGGCCAAGCTGCTGTCACCAGCGCTGGCGACGGACCCGAAACACCTTAAGTATGTGGAGCGCTTCATCGACGAAGCGCGCGCGGTAAACCTCATCAATCATCCGGGGGTCATCAAGATCTTCGATCTCGGCGAGCTTCCTGATCATACCCAGTACATCCTGATGGAGTATCTGGACGGCGAGACCCTCCAGGCGCGGATTGATAAGTATCAAAGCGAGGGGCGGAGGATGTCTCCGCGCAAGATCTTCCAGCTGGTCAGTCAGCTGGCCGGAGTGCTGTCGCAGGCGCATGACCGCTCCGTGATTCACCGCGACCTCAAGCCAGAGAACGTCTTTCTGATTGGTGATCCGGATGTCGAAGGGAAGGAGCGCTGCAAGCTGCTCGACTTCGGATTGGCGCGCTTCCTTGACTCTCCGGAGCGGCGGACCTCGGCGGGAATGACCTTGGGAACGCCCATCTACATGGCTCCAGAACAGTGTATGGGACTCGACACCGTCGACGGCAGAGCCGATGTCTATTCGCTGGGAATCCTGCTCTATCAGTTGCTCGCGGGAACTCCTCCTTTCGTCGGCGAGCTGGGAGCCGTGATGCGAGCGCACTGTGCGGCGGCCCCGCCACCTTTGGCGCTACGAGCGAGCAACATCTCGGTGAAAGCGGCGGACTTTGTGATGTCGCTGCTCATCAAAGACGGCCTTGTGCGGATGCCGATGCGTCAGGCGGAAAGGCTCATGACGGAGCTCCTAGACAGCGGTGAGCTGGCGAAGGAGGAGTACCAAGGGGGCGTCAGCGTTCCGTCCGTAGGTGGAGGCGCTCCGACGGCGATGCTGACCGTGGAGCACCAGCAGAAGCAGCCTCCCATCATCGTCGCGGCACGCAAGCACGCGGTCTTGATCGGTGCGGTGACCGCGGCTTCGGTGTTCGCGCTGGGAGTAGGATTGCTCGGCGGACGCGCCCTCAAGAGCTGTCCACCCGCCGTGAAAGCGCCGGTCTGTCCGACCACAGACTGTCCCGCACCGATCCAGTGTCCAGAGTGCCCGAGCGCCGCCGCAGAGACCAACCCTCCCGACGCTGCCAGGCCCAGCAAGACCGTTAAGAGACTGAAAAGGAACGGCAAAGAGCCGCCGCGACCGGTCTTCTAGGAGCGGACACTTCCGGAAGCAGCGGACACTTGGTGGACACTTGGTGGACACTTGGTGGACAGCCGGTGGACGATTGGCGGAGAACCAATCAGCGACGACACTTTCCAAGACCGGGCGCACTCTTTGGACTGGCACGCGACTTGAAATGTCCCGCGAGTACGAAGACGGAAACAAGCTGGAGGTGTCCGATGTCTGCTCAAGTGCGCCATGCGAAGCGAAGTGTTGTAGGTTCGCTGCTTGCCTCGATGATCATGGGCTCGCTGCTTACCGCCTCGGCGACGCCGGCGCGTGCGGAGACGTCGCTGGAGACTTCCGCGACGACCAATGTCTGTGCCCCGCTGGCCGCGCAGCTCCGCTGGCATGAGCCGTTCTTCGGAATCCGTGAGTGGCGTGAGGTCGCGCAAGAGACTCTGTCCTATGCCTCGCCGGCCTGTCGGCAAGCGCTCGCAGCAGGTCAAGCAGAGGAGGTCGCCAGCGCGCTGCGCCAGCTTGAACAGAGAGCCGACGCGAACAATCCGTGGCTCCAGCGCTATGTCTATAAGGTCTCCTGTCAGCTGCGGGTACCGTCGCTGCGCGGGCAGATTCTGGCCGGCACCACCCAGCCCGGTGTGTACGTGGACTGTGTCGATGCGGTGTTTGCGCAAGGGGCTACGGATGAGGAATCGACCGCGCTGCGCGAGCGCTACCTCGAAGGATTGGCGAAGGAACCGCTGACCACACCGATTCCGCCGAGTACCTTGCAGGCTCCCTATGTCGAGCGACTGGCACCAGTGCTAGCGGCCTATGACAAAGCCCAGCTCGCCAAGCGCGACACGCTGTTTGCGGCCCTGTGCCTCCGCCAGACGCCGACCACTCCGGAAGCGAAAGCGGTCTGTGCAGGACCCGCCGTACGTGAACCACTGTGGGCGAAGGAGAAGCTCGAACTGGGACAGATCAGCGACGGACTGAGCCATCTGACGACGCTTGCTCCGGATCAGCTCCCGCAGTTTGTGGCCCTGCTTCACAAGTTCGATGATGAGCATCGCCGCGGTCGCGATCGACTGCACCGCATGCTCTGCCAGCAGCGCGTGCTGGCGAGTCCTGCGCTACTGCCGGCTTGTCAGACCCTGCGCGCCGAAGCCGAGCCGCGCTGGGAACACGAAGCCAAGACCAAGGAAATCAACGACGAGCTTGTGACCTATCACCGGGTCGCGTACGGAGTCGGAAAGTTCCTCGGTCTGCTTTCTCTGCTCATCATTGGTCATGCGCTGCTGGTAAATCGTCGCCGCGCGGTGTCGGAAGCGGCGGTACTGGAACTCCAGCATGATGCCCAATGAAGTCGCGAATCGCCGGATAGATCTGCTCGCGAAACCGCCGACCACTAAACACTCCGTAGTGACCGACCTTCTCGACGAGCAAGTGCTTGCGAAGGGAGTCCGGAAGCTCACGACAGAGTCCGTGCGCGGCCTGGGTCTGACCGATTCCCACCACATCATCTTGCGCGCCCTCGATCGTTAGGAGGGCAGTACGACGAATCGCTTCCGGCTGCACCAGCTGACCACGGACTCTCATGATGCGACGCGGCAGATGGGACTCCTGAAACACGACCTTGATGGTGTCCAAATAGTACTCTGCGGCCATGTCGAGCACAGCGTTGTACTCGTCGTAGAAGTCGCGATGGGCCTGCGCTTTTCCGTGCTTGCCGCGCACTACATCCAGGTAGAACTCCTGATGCGCCTTGAGGTGACGATCGGGGTTCATCGCAACAAAGCTCAGGTGCTGCAAAAACCCCGGATAGACGCGGCGCCGGAACCCTGGATGCGGCAGCGGTACACCGAAGATCAAGTTCCGCTCGAACCAGGACAGCGGCTTGCTGTGCGCGAAGCGATTGACCTCGGTGGGATGGAGTCGGGTGTCGATAGGTCCCGCCATCAGCGTCAGCGTACGCGGCGTACAGGGGTGATCTTCCTGCGCGAGCAGAGACACCGCCGCCAGCACCGGCACCGTCGGCTGACAGACCGCCAGCACCTGTGTATCCGGACCCAAGAAAGTGAGGAAGTCTCGGACGTAGTCGATGTAATCATCCAGGTGAAACGCACCCTGCGCGAGCGGCACCAGCTTGGCATCGGTCCAGTCGGTGACATAGACCTCAAAGTCGTGTACCGCGGTGCGCACGGTATCGCGCAGCAGCGTGGCGAAGTGACCCGACAGCGGCGCCACCACCAGCAGCTTGGGAGCCCGCACAGGGGACTCCTTTCGAAGGCGAAGCAGCGAACAGAACGGACGGTCCGCGACCACTTCCTCGCGAATCGAAACACGCTCTGCTGCACTCCCGATCGCCGCAATCCCGAACGAAGGCTTGGGATAGCGACGGTGTAGCCGCGCAAACAGCTCATGATTGGCCGCCATCGTTCGCCCGACCCACGTATCGCGAAGCGGACTGCGCGCATGCAGGAGCAGACTGCTGGTCGCGGTCGATAACCCGACCGCCGGCGACAGCAGCGCTTTGTGAAGCTCAAACGCATGATAGAGCATGCTGCGAGCATGCCTCTAATGCCGTCGCTCAGACAACAGGTCTGTGCTTGCCGTCGAATTTCACGGACTTTGTTGTCGCTGCTGCTTGTGTGACACAACGACACAACAGCGGCGCGGGCAGCTCTTGGCTTGATCAGAACTTGATTCGTCGCATCACGGCCCGCGGCAGCACCGAGATCGCGGTCATCACCAGCTCCCAGATGAGCGGCGTATAGACCACCGGGCGCGGACAGAGCAGCGCCGCGCGGACATCGCGGGCCACTTGCTCGGGCTCGCCGGCAAACGGTGGTGGCGTAAGTCCGGCAGTCATTCCCGTCTTGACGAAACCAGGACGGACACAGATCACCCGCAGACCCGCCGAGTAATACCGATGATCGAGTCCATTTAGGTACGCGCTCAGTCCGGCCTTGCTCGCTCCGTACAGCACCACTGGCTTGCGGGCCCGGTCGCCAGCGACGGAGCCAAACACACACAAGATGCCGCCACCCTGTTCCAAAAGGAGCGTGCGCGCGACCTCACAGAACAGCACGGTGTTCACGAAGTTGACGCGCAGGACTCGTTCACAGAGCACTGGATCGGCTTCGAGCTGCTCTTGCGTTCCAAAGAGTCCAGCGGTCACGACCATCGCATCAATGTGACCGAGGTGCTGTTTGGCCTCGCGCAGCGCCGGTTCAAAGGAGTCTGTCTGTTCGAGATCGCAGGAGGCCGATCCGACGGTGCAGCTCGGTCCGCCGCGCACCGTGAGATCCGCAACACTGCGGGCCAGATCCTCGGCATGACGGCCCAGCAGAAAGAGTCGATCCCCTTTTTCCGCGCACAGCCGGCTGAGCGCGCGACCCATTCCCTTGGTCGCTCCCAAGATCACTACGTTCATGGCTTGTCTCCCAGCAGGCGCACCGACTGAGCACTGCGCAGCCGACGCTCCGGGTCCCACTTGTCACGGACCCGCTTCCAGTCGGTGAGTCGCGGCTCCATCTTGGCAAAGTCCTCCGGTCGAGTCAGCGCATCCTTGGTCAGGTAGATGCGGCCCCCTTCGCGAATGACCAGCTCGTTTAGGCGATCGATGTGCTCTTGGGTGCGGTCGCGCAGCGCCAGATCGAGCGCAATCGAAGTACCAGGCATTGGGAAGGACAACATGCCGCTTCCCTGCGCGCCACAGTCCTTGAGCACACACAAAAAGGAGGCCCCCCCTTGCGCGGTCAGGAGTTCCAGAAAGCGGCGCACCGCTCCCCGCCCTGCCGACGCTGGCAGCACTGCTTGATGCTGGGTGAAGCCCTCTTTTCCGTAGATGCGATTCCAGTGCCGGATCGCATCGAGCGGATAGAAAAACTCCTCCGGAGAGACGATTCCCTTTTTCACCCGCGGCACATGGGAGTGATAGAGCGCGGCGTTAAACAGTCGCACCGACTGCTCTCCCATCGCCCAGGAAGGAAACTGAAACGGCACCATCAGCCGCAGCTTGGAGGAAGGAGGATGTTTGGGAGCCTCCGCTGCCGTCGCCCAGCGCCCGCGATAGAGGATTCCGCGACCCATCGCCGAGCCACTCTGCAAGCAGTCGATCCACGCCACCGTCATCGGCCACTCGTGCGCGGCCTTGCCCAGCGCAGCGAGCAGCGAGTCGAGATCGGGAACCCGCTCGGTCTCCTGATAGATCCAACAGGAGGGAATCTTGGCCATCCGGAAGGTGACTTCCAGAATGTGTCCGGTCAGTCCCATGCCGCCGATCGTGGCGCGAAACAGATCGGCATTTTCCGTCGGAGAACAGTCCACCACCCGACCATCGCCAACCCGCATTCGCAGGTGAAGGACATGCTCGCCAAAGCAGCCGGCGACGTGGTGATTCTTGCCGTGAACATCGGACGCGACCATTCCGCCGAGCGTCACAAACTGCGTTCCCGGCGTCACCGGCACAAAGAAGCGACGCGGCAGAAACAGTCGATTCAGCTCGTACAGCGACAGGCCAGCTTCCGCGCACAGCACCCCCGAGTCGGCATCGAACGACAGAATCCGATCCGCCAACATGGTCCCCAGCACTACTGGCTGCGACGGAGGTGGCACCGCCGAGTCACCGTACGAGCGGCCCAGGCCGCGTGACAGCGGTACCGCTTGAGAAACCGACAGCAGATCTTCAGAGAGCCGCTCCTCCCCGATCGCTCCGACACCGCCCCAGCCGACAATCCGCGTGGTCCCACTCATCTAGGTCGCTTTCGTAAGACGTAAGTTCTCTGCATCCTGTATCAGGGTTCGGCGGCAATGAAAAGTGGCAGGCCAAATGCGGGTTATTCTGAGACGGACTTCGCCTGCGCAATCAGCGCTTGGACAAAGTCGGCTTCGTCTTTCGGATCTTGCGTCGGCGGCGGGCTTTCGAGATCGCGGCTGACTACCAGCTCCGGTGGAATGTCGTCGAGAAAGCGGCTCGGGTGCTTGGGCCAACCACCCCGCAGCTCCGAGCGCAACAGATAGAGCTTGCTGCGCGCGCGGGTGATACCGACGTAACAGAGGCGACGCTCCTCGGACAGATCGGAGGTCGGCGTGTCTTCCATCGGATCGCCCTCGGCTGCTCCTGGTCTCTGTCCGGCGATCGTGTGATCGGCTTCGCGCGGCGCCAGCGAGCGCTTGTGCGGCAGGATCTCTTCCTCCAGACCGACGAAGAACACCACCTTCCACTCCAGACCTTTGGCGCCATGCAGCGTCGACAGCGTCACTTGATCCTGGAGCGAGTCATCGACATCTTCTTCCTGCGACGAGATCGCCAGTCGGTTGAGGTAGGCGAGCATGTCAAAGTCGGCGCCGGCCTTCTCCGCATAGCGCTGCATGCTGTTCAGAAACTCGCTTAGGTTGCGAAGACGCCACTCTGCCTGCTTCATCGTCGGACCGGCGCGCACCAGATCATCTTGTACGCCCACTTCTCGCAGCAGCTCCTCGGCCACTTCCTTGAGCTTGTGCGCCCCTTGCTGGGCATAGAGCCGCTGGAACTTTTCGATGGTCCGGACAAAGCGCAAAAGCGACGACATCACTCGCGGCGGCAGCGCTTCATGCTGCGGCGTTGACTCGTCACTCGCGAACAGATCGAGCGAGCCGGACTTCTGCGAGCAGAGATCGCGAATCACTTCCCACAGCGAGGTATCGGGCCGACGGCGACGCGCCTCTTTGTGCAGGGCCGACAGTCCATCCATCGCCTGCGGGCCAATCCCGCGCGGCGGATAGTTGATGACCCGCCGCAGCGACAGCTCATCGTGGGGATAGGTCAGCATCTTGAGATAGGCCATCGCGTCCTTGACCTCTTTGCGATCAAAGAACGCCTGCCCACCGATGACGTGATAGTCGATGCGCGCTTGCCGCAGCGCTTGCTCAATTGGTTCGCACTGGCGACTGGTTCGGTACAGCACCGCGATGTCGCGCAAGTCGCACTTGCTTGCCATCACCAGGCTGTCGATTTCCTCGGCGACAAACTGCGCTTCGGCGTCTTCGTCCGGCGCAGTCACCAGCTGGATCGGATCGCCCTCGCCGCGCTCGGTCCACAGCGTCTTGGTATGGCGAGCGGTGTTCTTGGCAATCACCGCGTTGGCCGCCGCCAAGATGCGTCCCGTCGAGCGATAGTTCTCTTCGAGCTTGATGACCGCTGCGCCGGGAAACTGTTTTTCAAACTGCAAGATGTTGCGACTGTCCGCGCCGCGCCACGCATAGATCGACTGATCATCATCTCCGACCACCGCGAGGTTGCCGTGCTTGTGACAGAGCAGGCGCAGAAACTCGAGCTGACAGTGGTTGGTGTCCTGATACTCGTCGATCATCAGATAGCGGAAGCGGCTCTGCCAGCGAGTTCGGACCTTCTCATCTTCGCGCAAAAGTCGCAGCGTCTCGACGAGCAGATCATCAAAGTCGAGCGCGTGAAGGGCGCGCAGGCGCTCGCGGTAGCGCGGATAGACCTCGGCGGTAAAGCCGTCGTACTCGCTGACGAAGCGCGCCTTGCGAACCTGGGTGATGAAGTCCTGCGGCGACAGGCCGGCGTTTTTGGCGCGACTGATGCGACTCAAGATCGATTTGACCTCGAGCTTGCGACCATCCATGTGCGCGTGGCGGAGGATCTCGCGAATCACACCGAGCTGATCCGAAGTGTCGTAGACAGAGAAGCCGGTCGGCATTCCGAGCGCCGCCTGCTCACTCTTGAGAATCAGGAGTCCGAGCGCGTGAAACGTCGACAGCATCACGCCGCGCGCCATTCCCCCGGTGCAGAGTCGATCGACCCGCTCGCGCATCTCGTCGGCGGCTTTGTTGGTGAAGCTGACCGCGAGGATCGACTCCGGTCGCGCTCCCTTTTCGAGCAGGTGCGCAATCCGATAGGTAATCACGCGGGTCTTGCCCGAGCCTGCGCCTGCCAAGACCAAGAGCGGTCCCTCGGTGGTGACGACCGCTTGGCGCTGCGGCGGATTTAAGTCGCTAAGCCGAATCGCCATCGCTCGGCACGGAAGCACAAGTTTCCGGCCATGGCCAAGTTTTTCGGCTATAGTCCGCCGCCATGCTGTCTGCATTTGCTCGCCATCCGTTTCGCTTTTTGACCCTCGGAGGCTTTCTCTCCGTCGGTCTTTTGGTTTGGACACTGCCTCCTCAAGCGGGAGTGCGGGCCGCTGGCAAGACCCCTGCCAAGGTTCAAGCAAGCCCGGCCCACGCAGAGCCCAAGCTGAGCTATCCAGTCACCAAGACCGTGGATCACGTCGACGAATATCACGGCGAAAAGGTCAAGGACCCGTATCGCTGGCTGGAGTCGCTCGACTCCGAAGAGACCCGGCAGTGGGTCGAGGCGCAGGGCAAGGTCACGTTCAGATATCTCGAAAAAATTCCCGGTCGCGACAAGATCAAGCAGCGCCTCACCGAGCTGTGGAACTTCGAGAAGTACTCCGCTCCGTTCAAGGAAGGCAGTCGCTACTTCTACAGCTACAACACCGGGCTGCAGAACCAGAGCGCGCTCTACACCATGTCAGCGCTCGACGGGACGCCGCAGCTCTTGCTCGATCCCAACACGCTTGCCAAAGACGGAACGGTGGCGCTCGCCGGGATGAGCGTCTCGCACGATGGCAACCTGATGGCCTACGGTCTGTCGGCGGCGGGCTCGGACTGGCAGGAGTGGCGGGTTCGCGATGTCCAGACCGGCAAGGACCTCCCTGATCTGATCAAGTGGATCAAGTTCTCGAACGCGGCGTGGACGCGCGACAACAAGGGCTTTTACTACGGTCGCTTCGACGAGCCGAAGAACACCGGCAAGAGCCTCGAGGACGTCAACTTCTTCCACAAGCTCTACTACCACCGCTTGGGAACTCCGCAGGCGCAGGACTCCCTGGTCTACGAAGACAAGATCCACAAGGAGTGGCAGTTTGTTCCGACGGTCAGCGATGACGGCAAGTTCCTGATCATCACCGTCGCCAAGGGTACCGACGACAAGTACCGCATCCTGTATCAGGAGCTGGACAAGCCGGGCGCCAAGATTGTTGAGCTGATCAATAACTTCGATGGTGAGTACACCTTCATCGACAACGATGGCCCGGTGCTGTTCTTCAAGACCGATCTCAAGGCGCCCAAGGCCAAGGTGATTGCGATTGATGTTCGCAAGCCCGCAGAGCGTCGCGAGCTGATTCCCGAGTCGAGCGATACGCTCCAGCACGTCTCGGTGGTAAACAACCTGTTTGTCGCCACCTATCTGCACGATGCGACGACGCTGGTGAAGGTGTTCGATCTGACCGGCAAGCCGCTGCGCGAGGTGGTGCTGCCGGGACTCGGAACCTCGATGGGCTTTGGCGGACGCCGCGGCTACAAAGAGACCTTCTTCGCGTTCACGAGCTACAACACGCCGCCGATCATTTATCGCCTCGATCTCACCAGCTTCGAGAGCAAGATCTGGAAGCAGCCGCAACTCAAGTTTTCACCGCAAGACTTCGAGACCAAGCAGGTGTTCTTCCCAAGCAAAGATGGAACGCGGATTCCGATGTTCCTGACGGCGCGCAAGGGAATGCAGCAGAGCGGACAGAATCCAACCTATCTGTACGGCTACGGCGGCTTCAACGTGCCGATCCTGCCGGGATTCAGCGTCGCGGATCTGGTGTGGATGGAGCACGGCGGACTCATCGCCTACGTCAACCTGCGCGGCGGCGGCGAGTACGGCGAAGACTGGCATCGCGCGGGCACCAAGCTGCGCAAGCAGAACGTGTTCGATGACTTCATCGGCGCGGCAGAGTGGCTGATCAAGAACAAGTACACCTCGACTCCCAAGCTCTCGATTGCCGGTGGTTCCAATGGCGGACTGCTCGTCGGTGCAGCGATCACGCAGCGGCCCGAGCTGTTTGGCGCGGCGATTCCGGCGGTCGGCGTGATGGACATGCTGCGCTTTCACAAGTTCACGATCGGTTGGGAGTGGATCGATGACTATGGATCTTCGGACAGCGCCGAAGAGTTCAAGGCGCTGCGCGCGTACTCGCCGTATCACAACCTGAAGCCCGGCACGAGCTATCCAGCGACGATGGTGACGACTGCGGATCATGATGATCGCGTGGTCCCTGGCCATAGCTTCAAGTTTGCGGCTGCGCTGCAAGCGGCCCAGAAGGGTCCGGCCCCGACGCTCATCCGCATCGACGTACGCGCCGGTCACGGAGCCGGCAAGCCCACCAGCAAGCGGCTCGACGAAGCCACCGATCGTCTAGCATTCCTAGGCAAAGCCCTAGGAATCGACTTCACCAAGTAAAAGGGGATTGTTCATGGCTGGGAGTGTTAACAAAGTCATTGTCATTGGTCATCTCGGGGCAAATCCTGAGCTGAAGTACCTTCCTTCCGGGCAGCCGGTCTGCGAGATGCGCGTCGCGACGAGCGAGACGTACCGCGACCGCAACGATCAGCCCGCCGAGCGCACCGAGTGGCACCGCATCGTGGTGTGGGGCAAGACGGCGGAAAACTGCTCGAAGTTTTTGCAAAAAGGTCGGCAGGTCTATGTCGAAGGGCGCTTGCAGACGCGCTCGTGGGACGACAAAGCAGGCAAGAAGCAGTACATGACCGAGATCGTCGCCAACTCCGTGGTCTTCCTGGGTGGTGGCGGCGCCGGGGCTGCTCGTGAAGAAGGGAGCCGCGAGAGCGGTGGCTATGCGCCACGTGAAGCGGCATATGGCGGCGGTGGTGGTGGCGGTGGTGGTGGTGGTGGTGGTG
>Ga0154020_10002185_pt1 | contig 23794 bp, 22 predicted proteins | sample Klosneuvirus_201_FD_109709 | JGI IMG/M metagenome (GOLD analysis project Ga0154020, IMG submission 109709) | Active sludge microbial communities from wastewater, Klosterneuburg, Austria - Klosneuvirus_20160825_MG | ecosystem: Engineered > WWTP > Aerobic digester > Activated sludge | place...
CGCGCCAGATCGGCGTCTCGGCGACGTAGCCGAAGGTGACCGGGCCGGTGCCCGAACCGAGCAGCTCGAGCGCGCGGGGGGTCGCCGCGCTGCGCGTCGAGAGGGCGTCGAGCGACGAGTTGAGCCGCGCGCCATAGGCCGGGTCGGTGGGTCGCACGGTCACGATCTGCGCGGCGGGGACGCGGCGGATCTCGCCCTTGTCGGTGACGATCATGACCACCAGGATCGGTGGCTTCTTCTCGGCCTTCGGGTCGGTCGACGCTGGCTCCTCGCTGACCTCGTCGACGACGTCGATGATGCGGCCGGTGAGCGCGGCGCTCGTGAGGACCATCTCCACGCGCGCGCCCTTGAGGCTCGTGAGCAGGCCGCGGAAGGTGATGGGCGCGTCGGCGTTGGGGTCGAGCCCGGCCTGCGCGCGGGCCATGCCCTTGCTGACGCTGCTGCCGAACTCGAAGCCGCGGATCTTGCCGCCGGGGCCGATGATGACGAGCGTCTTGAGCGCGTCGTCGAGGTGGCCGGTGGGCACGGGGAGCGTGGTCGCGCCGGTGCCGACGTCGCCCGAGCGCTCGAAGTAGCCGACGCCGGTCTCGTAGAGGTGCAGCGTCCGCAGCGGGAGGATCTGCGCCTTCGGCGTGGGGAGCGACCCCGTCGTGCACCCCATGGCCAGGAACGACGCGGTGACGGAGCCTACGGCGAGCAAGCGTTGGAACATGCCGGCAGCGACACGCGTGCCTCGCGCAGGTTCCGGCGCGCACGCTCGTTCCAGCTTCGATGGATTCGTCCTCGTCAGACGCTCACGGCGCTGTCGCGACGGATCGTCGGCAACACACGCAGCGCGGCGTCCCGCCCCTGCGCGAGGTACTGGATGCGCAGCTCGGGGGCGAAGAAGCCCGAGAGGAAGTGGCCTTCGAGCGCCTCCTCGGGGCGCACCTCGACGATCTTCACCTCGCGCGCGTTCGGTAGGCCGATCGCGGTGAGCAGGTCGGCGCGCACCTCGTCGTCCAGGGGCGCCGCGCGCAACGTGCGCACGAGGCGGTTGACCTCGTAGGCCTCCTTGAGGTCGCGGTAGAGGCGCTCGTTGATCAGCACGTCGGCCAGCCGCGCGGCGAGCTCGATGCCGCGCAGCGACGCGACCCGGTCGTGCTCCTCCACGTGGCGCGCCGGCTCCGGCGTGATGACGAGCACCGTGTCGACGGGCAGGTCCCCGGGCCGGTCGCCGTGCAGCGCGTGCTTGATGGGTGCGTTGTCGACCGCGCCTCCGTCGACGCAGGGGCCGAGGTCCTCGAGCTCGACCGGCGAGAACGCGCCAGGCAGCGCGGCCGACGCCGCGGCGGCGAGGTACACGCGCTCGATGCGGTCGGGGTGGAAGTCCTCCTCGGTGAACTCGAGCGCGCTCTCGAACGTGGTGCGCCCGCGCGGATCCCAGAAGGTCTGCACCCAGCGGCCGGCGATCGGCGCGACCACCATCCGGAGCTCCACGCGCGCGACCGGCACCTCGACCGGCCGCACGTGCTCGCGGAACAGCTCGAGCAAGGGCCGCGCGTCGGCGAGCCCCTGCCCCGCGGCGAGCGCGCGGAGACTCGGCTGCAGGAGGCTGGCGCTCGCGTGGTCGGCCCACACCGAACCGAGGTCGCGCAGCGCGCCGAGCGGCTGCCCGCGCGCGATCCCGCCGGCGAACGCGAGCGCGTTGAGGGCCCCCGCGCTCGCGCCGACCAGCCTCGTGATCGGGAGCCCTGCCGCGACGAGCACCTCGAGCGCGCCGCACTCGAACGCACCCTTGACGACGCCACCCGCGAGGACCGCGGCCACCGCACGACAAGCTCCGGGTGTGTAGTCGGGGACCTCGAAGCGCCTCGCCAAGACGGGACAGGATAGCTCTGAATCACAGGACGAGGCGGGAAAGCGCCGCGGCGGCCAGCGGCGCGAGGCCGAGGAGGAGAATGGTCGAACCGAGCAAGGCGTGCCGGGTGGCGAGGTGGCGAGCGGCGGCCGCGAGCGCCTCCTTGCTGCCGACGACGAACGAGGGGGTCGGATCGTTGCGGAACTGGGGTACGACCGTCGAATCACGGGCGAGGACGCGCGTGCCGAGCGCGAAGCCGGGCGCGGGGACGGGCCACTCCGAGCCGTCCTCGAGCACGATGCCGTCGTCGTGGACCGCACCGTCGCGCAGCCCGGCGAGGTCGACCCGGATCCGGAGCGCGCGGACGACGAAGAAGGCTCCGACGAGCAGGGTCCCCCAGGCGCCCACGAGCCAGCCCCGCGGCGCGGAGAGCTCGGAGGCGACGTCGTCGAGGTTCACGTCGCGGCGTCGTCCGTCGTCACCGAGCGCGCCGTGGCTCCAGCGCCCGCCGTCGAAGAGGAAACCATTCTTCATGCGGCGGACGACGACCTCGCCTCGATCGACGCCGATCCGGTCACCGGCCTTGCCGTCGCGGAGCAGCGCGACGCTGCAACCGACGTCGAGCCGACAGCCGCGCAGCAGCACGACGCCGGGCGCGAGCTCGGCCCGTTCGTCCAGGACCGCCTGGTGCGGGGGGGCCGGCACGGGATCGACCCACGGCCGGAAGGTGAGCGCGCCGAGCTCCGCGACGATCGGGAGGCGACCACGCCACGCGTCGGGCTCGGGCCGGCCGACGATCCGCACGGTGGCGAGCAGCACGAGCAGGCCGCCGAGGAGCAAGGTGGCCTTGGCGATCGCGACCCAGGGGCGGTCGAGCCAGCGGTACGTCCCCGCGAAGAGCTTGGCGAAGCCGAGGAACGCCACGACGGTGGCGGCGCCCACGAAGAACGGCGCGAAGATCATCGCGGTGGCGAGCGGCGTCCCGCACCGGAAGCCCGAGGCGACGAGCGGCTCCGAGAGGGCCCAGCGCGCGGCGAGCCAGACGAAAGGCGCCAGGGAAGCCACGGTGCAAGAGGCGGCGAACGGCCCCCGAGGCCCGAGCGCGCGGGCGAGCGTCGACTCGCCGGCGAGGAGCCCGAGGACGAGCACCGCGCCGAACGCGAGGGTGACGGGGAGCTTCGTCACCCCGCCGATCACCAGGGCGGCCACCACCGCCGCCCCTGCAAAGAGGCCGACGAGGAGGGCAGCGACGAAGGTCCGGGCCACGCCCGGGGACAACGCGCGACGCGCCCCCCACCTTACGCCGGCCCAGCCTTCAGGCGGCCTGGGCCGCCGTGGCTCCCGACACGAGCTGCTCCGAGAGCCGCCAGAGGCGCTCCTGCGCCTCCTCGTCCCGGGCCCGCGCCGAGGGAGTCCGCGGGCGACTCTTCTCGAAGTAGAGGCCTGTCTTCCGCTCGAGCTCGGGAGCCGTCGCCGCGTGGAGCGAGCACGCGGCGCCCTGCTCCGGACTGAGGAGGAACAGGTGGAACACCTTCACGAGGAACTTCGGATAGCTGCGCGCCAGCTCCGTGGCGACGACGCCCGGGTGTACGGCGAACGCGCTGACCTTGGTGCCCGCCAGGCGACGCGCGAGTTCGAGCGTGAACAACACGTTGGCGAGCTTTGATTGATTGTACGCCCTGGGCCCGCTGAATCCACGTTTCTCGGACTGCAGATCGTCCCACTGCATCTTTCCGCGATAGTGCAGGCTCGAGGAGAGCGTGACCACTCGGCCCGCCGGGCTCTTCTCGAGCAGCGGGAGCAGCTCTTGGGTGAGGAGGAACGTGCCGAGGTGGTTCACGCCGAAGGTGGTCTCGAAGCCCTGCTTCGTGGTGCCGCGCTTGGTGGTCCAGACCCCGGCGTTGTTGACCAGGACGTCGATCCGCGGGAGCTCGGCGCGCAGCGTGGCGGCGAACGCGCGCACGCTGTCCAGATCGGACAGGTCCAGCGGAATCACTCGCAGATCTTGCCGACCGGTGGAGGCGGCGAGATCGGCGCGGGCGGCCTCGCCCTTCTGCGCGTCGCGGCACGCGAGGATCACCGTGGCGCCCCGCGATGCCAGGCCCCGCGCGGTCTCCTTGCCGATGCCCGTGTTGGCGCCCGTGACGACGCAGATCTTCCCGGCCAGGTCTTGCATGCGGCGTTCGATGCCCACGCCGCCGGCCGGTTGCAGACGTAGCCTCAGCCCTTGCCGGGGATGCCGAGGTGCACGCGGTAGATGCTCTTGCCCGCGCTCACGAAGAGCCACTGCCGGTCCGGTCCGCCGAACGCGCAGTTGGTCGCGGACTCCGGGATCTTGATCGTGCCGAGCACCTTGCCGGCGGGCGAGATGACGCGGACGCCGGCGTTGCACGTGACGTAGAGGTTGCCGGCGTCGTCGATCGCGAGGCCGTCGCCGCCGCCGCCGAGGTCGGCGAGCTTGCTCGGCGTGCCGACCGAGCCGTCGGCCGCGACGGGCCACGCGCGCACGAGCGAGGTGACCGTGTCGCTGACGTAGAGGGTCTTCTCGTCGGGCGAGAGGCCGATGCCGTTCGGCTGGTTCATGTCCTTCGCGAGCGCGGTGACGGCGCCCTTCGGGTCGACGCGGAACACGCCCTTGAAGCCCAGCTCCGCGGCCCGACCCTCGAGCCCGTAGTTCGGGTCGGTGAAGTAGATCGTGCCGTCGCTGCGGACGACCAGGTCGTTCGGCGAGTTGAGCTTCTTGCCCTCGAAATTGTCGACGACCGCCACGACGCCGGTCGTGGTGGTGCGGCTCACCCGCCGGTTCCAGTGCTCGCAGGCGAGCAGGTCGCCCCCGACCATGAAGCCGAGGCCGTTGGCCTTGGCCCCGTCGGTGCGCAGCGGGGCCGCGACGCCGTCGAAGGGGAGCTTGTGGATCGTGGCCGCGGGGATGTCGGTGAAGAGGAGGTAGCCGGCCGCGTTCCACGCGGTGCCCTCGGTGAACTGGTAGCCGCCGGCGACCTTGGTGACCGTGCCCATGCCGGCGAGCGGATCGATGGGGCCCGCGTCCGGGACGTCGACCGGGGTGTCGGCGGCCACGCTGTCCGTCGTGACCTCGCTCGTCGCATCGGTGGGGCCACCGCCGTCGACGTCGGCCCCGACGTCGAGGGGACCGACGTCGGTCGACTCCGTGTCAGGCGCGTCGATCGCGGATGAGTCCCCGCAGCCGACCAGCGTGACGATCACCAGGGAACAGATCGTGTGCTTCACCCACCACCTCCAGCGTCGACCGACGTGCTGCAACCCACCCCCGCCTTGACCACCAGCGTGCACGGCTTGCCGGTGAAGTCCGCGCACGTGGTGTACCGAGCGACACGACGCACGCAGTTGTCGAGGACCCCGCGGTCGTAGACCCACGTGCACACGCTGCCGAGCTTGTTGCGCTCGAAGTCCTCGAGCGTGGTGGGGCAGGCGGGTGCGGGATCGGACACGCAATGGAGCGCCGCGAGCTGCTGCTGGAGCGCGTCGACGAAGACGGGGCAGGCGGTGGCGCGGTCGACGTACACGCCGTTGGCACCGGCGTCGGGCTCGGCGTACGGGTCGGGCCCTGCGTCCGTCGGGACGCTCGGGACGTCCGCGGTCGCGCCACCGCAACCGGCGGCAGCGAGGATGCACCCTGCGAGGCAGGCGGCGAGGGCGCGCATGGTCTCGCAGTGTATCGCGTGCGCCGCTCGTGTCCATTTGCCGGTGGCGCGCACGAAGCAAATATCAGTTACCCTCCTCGGCGCATGCCCAATGCGCACCTCCTCGTCGTCGATGACGAGCCCAACATCCTGACGACCCTCTCCACCGCGCTCCGCCTGGAGGGGTACGCGGTCGACGTCGCGGGAGGCGTGCGCGTCGCCGAGGAGAAGCTCGCCAAGCGCGCCTACGATCTGTTGCTGCTCGACGTCGCCCTGCCCGACGGCGACGGGATCGAGATGCTCACGCGGCTGCGCGCGGCGCGGAACGAGATCCCGGTCATCGTGATGAGCGGGCACGGCACCATCGACAACGCGGTGCGGGCGACGCGCCTCGGCGCGCTCGATTTCCTCGAGAAACCGCTCTCGACCGACCGGCTCTTGCTGGTGCTCGAGAACACCCTGCGCCTCGTCCGCGCCGAGGCCGAGGCCAAGGAGCTGAAGGCCCAGGCCGGCTTCGACGGCGCCATCCTCGGCGAGTCGCCGGCCATGCAGCAGCTCAACGAGCGCATCGCGCGCGCCGCCAAGGCCAAGGACGCCAACGTCCTCGTGGTCGGCGAGCGCGGCACCGGCAAGGAGCTCGTCGCGCGCGCGATCCACCTGCAGTCGCCCCGCGCCAAGGGCCCGCTCGAGAAGCTCAACTGCGCGGCGGTCCCCGGTGAGCTCATCGAGAGCGAGCTGTTCGGCCACGAGGCGGGCGCGTTCACCGGCGCGACCAAGTCGCGCCGCGGCAAGTTCGAGCGCGCGAACGGCGGCACGCTGTTCCTCGACGAGGTCGGCGACATGCCGATGCCGATGCAGGCCAAGCTGCTCCGCGTGCTGCAGGAGCGCGAGATCGAGCGCGTCGGCGGCGGCGACGTGATCAAGGTCGACGCGCGGGTCGTCGCCGCCACCAACCGCGACCTCGCCGCGGCCATCGCGAGCGGCGCGTTCCGGGCCGACCTCTACGATCGCTTGCACGTGGTGCCGATCGAGATCCCGCCGCTGCGCGCTCGGCGCGAGGACATCCCCCTGCTCGCGCGCCACTTCCTCGACCTCGCGGGCCGCGGCAACGACCGGCGCGGCATGCGCATCACCGAGGACGCGCTCGCGGTGCTCTCGAGCTACGCGTTCCCCGGCAACGTGCGCGAGCTGCGCAACCTCATCGAGCGTCTGGTGATCCTGAGCCCCGACGAGACCATCGACGCCGACCAGGTGCGCTCGTTCCTGCCGCAAGCCGGCGTGCCCACGCCCGGCGGCCTGTTCCGCTCGAGCGTGCCGTTCCGGGTGCTCGTCGAGGAGGCAGAGCGCACAATCCTGCAGGAGGCGCTCAAGCACTACGGCGGCCAGATGGCCGCCACGGCGCGCGGGCTCGATCTCGAGCGCAGCCACCTCTACAAGAAGTTCAAGGCCCTCGGCCTCCGCGATCCGGCCGGCAAGGCCAAGGAAGACGAAGACGACGAGGGCGCCCCGAGCGTGCGCTAGAGCTTCTGGATCGCGTCCCAGAACAGGTCACGGATCGCGTCGTGCCCCGCCGCGTTCGGGTGGATGCAGTCCTTGACGAACCAGGCCTCCGCGCCCGGCACGCCGTGCCCGGCGAACTTGCCGTGCAGATCGAGCACCACGGTGCCGGGGTGCTTGGCGGCGACGTCGGTCATCACCTTCTGCCAGGGCACGAGCAGCTCCGCCGTCGGCCTGCTCGCGGGCCAGATGCCGAGCGCGCCGCCGCACTTGGTGCCGGAGGCGAAGGTGAACTTCCCCGTCCCGTCGCTCGGGTCGTAGATGTTGGTCATGAGGACGGTGACCTCGACCCCGGGGCCGAAGCGGTCCTTGGTGAACAGCTTGCCGAGCGACTCCTCGAGGAACTCCGCGAAGTCCGCGCGGTTCAGGCTGTCGTCGCCGCTCGTGAGGATCTTCGCGAGCGCGGCCTGCACGTCGTTGCCGCCGATGGTGATGGTGACGAGCACGGGCCCGTCGAGGCGCATCGGCAGCGTGTCGATCTGGCCACCCAGGTTGGCCGCGGTGGACCCACCCCTGGACTTCTTCTGCACCTGGATGCCTGGGTACCGCGTCGCGAAATCGCGGCCCTTGTCGGTGGGCCACCGCGCATCGTCGTTCTTGTCGAGCAGGTCGTAGTAATACGGCGCCTCGCCCCCGCGGTCGGAGATCGAGTCGCCGAGGATGACGTGGGTGCGGTAGCTCTTCGCGCCCAAGGCCGAGTCGGAGGCGGCGCCGGTGTCGACCGCACCGCCGTCGCCGGTGGTGGGCGCGTCCTGGACGTTGCCGCCACACGCCAGGAACCAGAGCGACACGAGACCGAGGGCAAAGGGACGCATTCCGGCAGTCTTGCTCGGATCAGGGAACCTTGCCGAGACGTCCGTTCGCAGCGGCCCTTTTGCATCCGGCGTGAAGTGCGCCGGCGCAGTCAGCGAGGGCGTCGGCGAACCATCCAGGCCATCGACACGCTGGCGAGCGCGAACCATCCGAAGAGCCCGAGTCCACCCCTGTGGATCACGCACCCGCTCGTCGTCGTCGGGGGAAACGGGTCGCCGCAGTCGCTCGGCGTTCCGTAGTCGGGCCCGGCGTCGGGCAACTCGCGCCTGCACTCGGTGTCCGGAACGGCGGACGGACACGGGACCTCGACCACGATCTCGGGGGTGGAGAGAGCGGGTCGACCCGCCACCGTGACCCGCGCTGCGACACGCTGGAAGGTGGTCGCGGCCGGGCAGCTCGCCGTCAACGTGACGAGTCGATCGACGGCCTTGCACTGGCCGGCGGCGGGCCAGTCGCCGCTGCGGCGAACCCCGTCGACGACGACGTCCACGTCGGTCACCCCCATGAACGGCGCGAGCTCGGCGGAGGCCGTGAACTGGATGGGCACGTACTGACGCCCGATCGGGCGACGCGCCTCGTCGCATGCATACGGGCTGGAGTCTCCGAAGTAGGGGGGCTGCGCGAGGAGGGTCCCCGCGGTGGTCGGCAAGGGCATCTCCGCCGTCGCCTCGAAGGAGACCTTGCCGGAGCCACAATCCGCCGACCAGTTGACCGTGTAGATCGCGCCCACGGTGAGCTTCGGCACCTCGAGCACCTGCAGGTCGCCGACGAACGTGACCGTCCGCGAGAGCTCTGTGCCATCTGGTGCCAGGAGAGAGACGACCGCCTTCTCGGTCTTGGTGACCGGGATCCCGCCGATGTTCGCGGGGAGCTTGCTCGGGACCGAGACGCTCGCCCGCTCGGTGCAGGGCGGCCCGAGATCCACGCCGGTCTCGGCCTTCGCGGCGTGGGTGACGAACAGGGTCCCCACCACGATGGCACAGTGGAGTCGCATGCGTGATCGCAGAGCACCAAGCGTGCCGGCGCAGGCCCGTGGTCAGCGGACGCTGTCGGCGACGTGGCGGGCGAGGTGCCGGGCGAGCGTGTAGACCGAGATCTGCGGCGGCCCGCCGAGGCTGGTCGGGAACAGTGAGCCGTCCGCCACGAAGAGCCCCGCGAGGTGGTGGTGCCGCCCGCGCGAGTCGACCACCGAGCGCCGACGGTCCTCGCCCATGCGCATCGTGCCCATGGGGTGGACCGCGGTGAGCGGCACCGAGTGCGGCCGCGCGAAGTCGAGGTCGATCGCGGCGAGGTCCTTCTTGTTGCGTACGATCAGCGGTCGCACCGCGGGGACGTGCACCTCCTTCGCACCGGCTGCGAGCAGGATCTCGGCGCCGGCCCGCAGGCCCCTGGCGAGCTGGGCGCGGTCGCGCGGCTCCATCGCGTAGGCGATGCGCGGCTTGCCCTCCGGCGAAGCGGTCACGCGCCCCTCGGTCTCGTCGTGGACCATCGCGGTGAGCACCGCCATGCGCCGGTAGAGGCGCATCGCGCGCATGTGGTCGGCGCCGAACCCCGGCATCAGGGAGGCCGTGCCGATGGGGTGCGCGAACGCGGTGGTGATCCACACGCGCTTGTCGCTGCCCTCGGCGAAGTCGAGGTGCTCGGTGCACTCCCAGCTCTGCGGGATGCCCTGCCAGCCGTCGACGGTGTCGTCGAACACACCGGCCACCGCGCCGCCGGGGTGGATGCGCAGGCCCCGCCCGATCTGGTCGAACGGGTCGGGGACGCCGCTCACGAGCGCGAGCGCCGCGCTGCCCGTCGCGCTGGCCGACAGCACCACCGCGCGGGCCTTGATGCGCACGAGCTTGCCGGTGACCGTCTGCGCGAGCACGCCGGAGACGCGGCGCCCGTCGTGGAGGATGCGGAGCACCTTGGTGTCGCTGAGCACCGTCGCGCCGCGCGCCATCGCCTCGGGGAGCAGCACCTTGCGCGCGTTCTGCTTGGCGTCGTACGCGCAGCCGAGCTCGCAGAACCCGCTGCGCATGCACCCCACGCGGTTGTGGGAGAGCGCGCCACCCCGCCACCCGAGCGCGGCGAGGCCGCGACGGAGCGCGTCGTTGTTCTTGTTGATCGCGTCGTCGGGAATCGTGCTCACCGAGAGGTCGCGCTCCACCTCGTCGAACACGGGGGCGAGGTCGCTCGGCTTGCACCCGACGACGCCGTGGCGCTGCGTCCAGAGGTCGAGGATCGCGTCGGGCGCGCGCTTGCAGAGGTTGGTGTTGTGGATCGTCGAGCCGCCGACGCCGCGGCCCTGCAGGACCGTGATCGCGAGGTCGGTGGTCATGCGCCCGCCGCGGTCCTGGAACAAGATCGGCAGCATGGTGTCCTCGCGCTGGTCGAAATCGGCCGGCGTGTGATCGCCCCCCTCTTCGACCGCGATCACGCTCTTGCCCGCGCGGGCGAGCTCGCGCGTGGCCATCGACCCGCCGGCGCCGGTGCCCACGACCACGACGTCGTGCTCGAGCACGGTGTCGGCGACCAGCGTGCGGCCGGAGACGATCACGTCGCGCCCCGGTAGCGGAGCGGCACCCAGCCTTCGGTCGGGCGGCCCTTCTTCGGGCCGTCGTAGCCGAGCACGCCCCAGGTGCGCGGGTCGCGGTAATAGCCCATCATGAAGAGCGACTTGCACCCCGTGAACGCCCCCTGCAGCAGCGCGGAGGCGGAGCCGGCCAGCGAGCGCAGCACGTCGTCCTGCGCGGCCGGCGAGAGCAGAGAGAAGCGGTGCAGGTGCCCGCAGCTCATCGGGTAGGCGTGCTCGAGCATGCCGAAGAGGGCGAGGCACTCGCGGCGCACCTCGGCGTCGGACTCGGCGAGGAACTGGTCGACGAACTCGCTGACCCCGACCTCGAGCGGGGTCGGCGGCGCGCCGGGCGAATCGTAGGGCACGTCGGCCGCGCAGAAGCGGGCGGCGAGCGCGTCGACGACGACGAGCTGCCACGGCGCGAGGCAACGCAGCTTGGCGGCGCGCGCGGGGTCGACCACGTAGCCGCTCGCGCGCACGAACGCGGCGACGCCGGCGCCGGACAGGGTGGCGAGGGCCAGGCCGGCGCGGGCGGTGCGCGAGAGGAAGTTCCGGCGCGTCGTCACGGGCGCATGCAAGCGGGGTGGCGGGCCGGCTGCAACCGTCGACGGAACGACGGCCGGCCGCCATCGTCGGTATGTCTGACGGAGGCTGAAGCGAGCGTAAGCAAGCCGAAGCATTTCGCACTCTCTGAGGACGTCGCGACGGTGCCTGGACCGCTCCGCTCCCGTGAGTGTCCCCGCTCGAGCTTGTCGGACCCGAGTCCGTACCGTCCAACCCTGCCTTGACATCCATCGCCTACGATATACGCTCATTCAAATGGCGAAGCGTACCGCCCAGCTAGAGCTCCCGCGTACCCGTGGGTGGGGTGGGCGTCGTCGGGGCGCCGGCCGCAAGCGCCTCGCACCGCGGCCGCTCGTTCCCCACCGTCCGCGACCGCCGCACGTGGGCTGGGCGCCGGTGCACCTCACGCTGCGGTGCATGTCTGGGATCCCCTCGCTCCGCTCGATGGAGGTGTTCCCGGCGGTCGTCGCTGCGCTCCGCGCGGTGCAGGGCCCGCGCTTTCGCGTGGTGCACTTCTCGGTGCAGGACAACCACGTGCATCTGGTGGTCGAAGCGAACGATTCTGCGGCTCTACGCAAGGGGGCGCGCTCGCTCGGCGTTCGCCTCGCTCGCGCGGTGAACCGCGCCTGCGGCCGCAAGGGCCGCGTGCTCGACGACCGCTACCACACCCGCTCGCTCCGCACGCCGCGCGAGGTCCGCTTTGCGCTCGCCTACGTGCTCTTCAACTTCAAGAAGCACCAGGTCCGCGTGCCCACGCGGCTCGATCCGTGTTCGTCGGCGCCGTGGTGCGACGGCCTGCGCGACCGTCGGCCCGCCGCGCTCGAGGACGCCCCCGTCGTCGCGCCCCACACCTGGCTCGCCCGGCTCGCCTGGCGGCGACACGGCCTGCTCTCGCCCGACGAGCACCCCGCGGAGGCCCTGAGCCGAGCAAGGTGATTGCTCACGGCCGGCAGGTGGTGGGCGCCGCGAGCCCAGCCAGCCCGAACGCGCGGCACCACAGCTCGGGCTTCGACTTCTGCTCCGCCACGAGCGCGAGCAAGGCCTGCTCGCCCGCGCGGCCTTCGCGGATCGCGAGCGCGGCGCCGAGGATGCGGGCCTGCGCGCACCCGTGACAGACCGTGGACAGCCGCGCGACCGCGGGATCGGCGCGCGCCAGGTCGCCGAGAGAGAGCAGCCAGGAAGCGCGATTGACCAGCGCTGGCACCCGCTCCGGATCCAGCCGGAGCGCCTCGTCCACGTCGCCCAGCGCACCCACGAGCTCGCCGCGAGAGGCGCGCGCGACCGCGCGGTTGTTCCAGAGTGCCGGCAGCGAAGGGTCGAGCCCGAGCGCGAGCGAGGCGAGCACCTCGGCCTGCACGAAGTCGCCGCTCGCGATCGTGGCGCCGATCGGCCCGAGGTGCGCCTGCGCGAGGACCCACCGCGAGAGCGGCGGAAGCCCGTCGGCGCTCAGCGCGCGGTCGAGCGCGGACAGCCGCGTGTGCGCGTCGGCGCGCCGTGGCCCCGAGACCTCGAGCAGCGGCAGCGCGGCCGGCGTCACCGTCACCGCGAACGGGTAGCCCTTGTCCCCGCCTTGCACGAACACCGGGCGATCGCGGCGGATCAGCGCGCCGTCGAGGTCTTCGCGCACCTTGCCGAGGCGCGCGGCGAGGTAGGTCGCGCGGTCGGCGAACGGTCGCGGCAGCACACCGACGTCGGGGCGCGCGCCCTCCACGAGCTGCGCGTAGAGCAGGCCGCCGCAGCTGTCGTCGCCGTCGCACACGACCAGCGCGCGCGGAGGCAGCCGGGAGAGCGCGCCGGGCACCGTGAAGAGCCGCGCCACGAGCGCGCCCTCGTCCCCGGTGAGCTCAGGGGCCGCGCGGGCCACGACCCCGAGCGTGCACGCGACGGTCAACGCGAGCGCGAGCGGCAGCGCGCGCGAGAGCTCGAGGAGGACGAGCCCGGCGAGCGCTGCGAGGCCGAGCAGCGCCACGTGCCCCACCTGTCGGTCGGCGATCCCCATCGGGTTCACCTTCACCGCGTAGGCCGCGTCGGCGAGCACCGCGACCGCGAGCAGGCGCGGCCCCCGGCCCCGGACCAGGCCGAGCGCGAGCCCGATCACCCCGAGCGAGAGCAGCGGCACGCCGAGGTCGAGCAGCGTCGTGCGGCCGTACGCGAGGGCGTCCGCGAGGAGGTGCCCGTGCGTGCGCTCCGCGAACGTGGCCCGCAGGTCGCTCGCCCAGAAGTGCCGATGGAACGCGCCGACCGTGCGCGGATCGCCCCACGAGAGCGAAGGCAACCGCGCGGCGGCGACCGGCACGTAGAGCACGAGCCCCGCCGTCGAGAGCCCCCCGACCACGAACGGCGCGAGGCCGCGCACGCCGCGCGCGAGGGCCCGGACGACCGCGCCGACCACGAGCAGCGGCACGAGGAGCCGCGCCGTCGGGTGGGCGGCGAGTGACAGCCCGACGAGCGCCCCGAGCAGCGTCGCGCGGTGAGGCGCCTCGTGGGCGATCGCGAGGGTGATCGCGAAGAGGAGCAGCGTGGGCGCGTAGACCTCGGTCATCGTCGCCGCCCGGAGCAACGTGGGCGCGAGCACGGCCGCGCCGATCCCGACCCCCACCGCGAGCTCGGCGCTCCGACGCTGCACCCGCGCGGCCGAGGAGACCACGCGGGCGAGCAGCGCGGCCGCGAGCGCCGTGCACAGCGCCATCACGAGTCCGTGGCGGAACACGATGGTCCCGACCGGCAGCGCGGAGCCGAGCCCTTCGAGCAGGAGACAGAGCGGAGAGCCCGTCGGGTGCGAGACCCCGAGCACCCACGAGGCCGCGGTGAGCTCGCCCGTGTCGCGCGGCCCGACGTCGACGGGCACCCGCGCCATCAGGACGACGAGCGCGACGACGAACGCGACCTCGGGCCCCCCGATCCGCGGCCGCGCCACCGGTCAGTCGTCTCCGTGCCGCCGCAGCACCCGCCGGAAGTTCGAGCGGTCGAGGCCCGCCTTGCGCGCGGCCTCGCTCACGTTGCCCTGCGCCCGCGAGAGCAGCGCGGCCCCGTAGGCGCGGTCGAAGTCGCGGACGATGCGTCGCTTGGCCTCCGGGTACGGCAGATCGGCGAGACCCAGCACGAGCGAGTCCAGCGCCGACTCGAGCGTGACCGAGTTGACCGGGGCCACCCGGGCGAGGGCGCGCAGCCCACCCGTCACCGCGTCGGGCAACTCGGCCTTGGTGATCTCGTCGGAGGTGGCGAGCACCACCGCCCGCTCCATCGCGTTCTCGAGCTGTCGGATGTTGCCGGGCCACTCGTACGCCGTGAGCGCCTCGATGGCCTCGATGGAGATGCGCGCGATGTTCTTGCCGGCGCGCTGCGTGAACTTCCGGAGGAAGTGCTGCGCGAGCAGGGGGACGTCGTCGCGACGATCGCGCAGGGCCGGCAGGTCGATGGCGATGACGTTGAGGCGGTAGTAGAGGTCTTCGCGGAACGCGCCGCTCTCGATCTTTCGCTTGAGATCGACGTTGGTGGCGGCGATCACGCGCACGTCGACCACCTTGGTGTCGTTGGAGCCGACGCGCTTGATCTCGCCCTCCTGGAGGGCGCGCAGCAGCTTGACCTGCGCGGCGAGCGAGAGATCGCCCACCTCGTCGAGGAACAGAGTGCCTTTGTCCGCGGCCTCGAAGAGACCCGCGCGCGCCGACATGGCGCTGGTGAACGCGCCGCGCACGTGGCCGAAGAGCTCGCTCTCGATGAGCGTGTCGGGGATGGAGGAGCAGTTCACCGCGACGAACGGGCGCACCTTGCGCGGGCTCTTGTCGTGGATGGCGCGCGCGACGAGCTCCTTGCCGGTGCCGCTCTCGCCGAGGACCAGCACGGTGGACGAGGCCGAGGCGACGCCCTCGATCAGCCGGTAGACCTCGCGCATCGGCGGGCTCGAGCCGATGAGGGTGGTGCCGGCGACGCTGCTGCGATCGAGCTCCTCCTCGAGGCGCCGGGTGCGGGTGATGAGGCGACGCCGCTCGGCGGCCTTGGCCACGGTGAGCGCGACCGCGTCGAACGAAGGGAATGGCTTGGTGAGGAAGTCGTAGGCGCCCGCGCGCACCGCCGTGACCGCGTCCTCGATGCGGGAGTAGGCGGTCATGATCACGCACTCGACGTCGGGCCTTCGCGCCTTGGTCTCCTTGAGCACCTCGAGGCCCGAGACGCCGGGCATCATGAGATCGACCAGCATGACGTCCGGGTCGTTCTTCTCGAGGTGGGCGAGCGCCTGCGTGCCGTCCTCGAGCTGCGTGACCTCGAACCCCTTCTGGGCCAGCGTGCGCGCGATCGTGCGACGGAGCGTGGGCTCGTCGTCGACCACCACCACCCGCGGCGCGTCGCTCATCGACCTCGGATGATAGTCGACCTCACTCCTTGCGCCGACCGATCTCGACGATCTTCGGCGAAGGAATCGGGGAGTCGCCGATCCGACGGGCGGCCATGATGCCGGAGTTGGAGGGGGGCCGCGCGGCGCGCGCCTCGGCCGGCTCCTCGGCCGAAGGGGGGGGCTCGCTCGCCCGGCCGAGGCCCGGGGGCGAGTAGATGTAGCCCTGGTGCTGGAACACGCAGATGCGATCGCCGCCGTCGCGCTTGGAGCGGAGCAGCGAGGCCTCGGCGGCGCGCAGCAGCTGGTCCTTGCCCCGCACGTCGCGGCTCGGGAACAGCGACACGCCGATCGACACCGTGACGCGCGCGGTGCCCCCCGGATACACGAAGCCGAGCGCCTGCACGTCGCGGAACAGGCGGTCGGCGGCGGCGAGCGCGCCGGCGAAGTGGGTGGAGGGCAGCACCACCAGGAACTCGTCGCCGCCGTAGCGGGCGACGACGTCGATGTCGCGGAGGGCGGCGCGGAGGGCGCGGCCGATCTCGCGCACGATGGTGTCGCCGAACGCGCGGCCCTGCGCCTCGTTCCACTGGCGGAGGCCGTCGATGTCGAGCAGCAGGCACGCGAGCGGATCGTGGTGGCGCTCGCTGCGCTTGAACTCCTCGGCGAGCCGCGTGCCGAGGTGACGGAAGTTGTAGAGCCCGGTGAGCTCGTCGTGCGCGCTGATCTCCTCGAGCCGCGCGCGCGCCGCCGCCACCTCGTCGTGCAGCCGCTTGAGGCGCAGCATGGCCGCGACGCGGGTCCCGAGCTCGCGCTCGTCGATCGGCTTGCCGAGGTAGTCGTCGGCGCCCACGCGCAGGCCCTCGACGCGGCTCGCGCTGTCGGTGCGCATCGACATGAGCACGACGGGGAGGAACCCCGCGCCGGGCATCGCCTTGATCACGCGACACGCCTCGAGCCCGTTGATGCGCGGCATCAGCACGTCGAGCAGCAACACGTCGAGCCCGCCACGGCCCGCGCGGGTGACCGCCGCCTCGCCGTGCGCGACGACCTCGACCTCGTGCCCGAGTCGACGTAACACTTCGGCGAGGTGCCCCGCGGTGATCGCGTCGTCGTCGGCCAGGAGAATGCGACCGCCCGTCGCCGGTGGAGCACCGGCAGCGGGAGCGTCGGAGGACGTGGGGCCAGAGGCCGGCGAAGATCGCGGCGGATCCACTGTCGACAGCCTGCCGTTGTTCCGGCATTAGGGCAAGCAACCGACGATGAGTGACGAGACTTACGCCTACGGAGCAGATGGTACGCGCCTCTATGTCCGCAGGAGGCCGGGTGGCGAAGACGGCGCCCAGGTGATCCTCTCGGACGGCGTGGCCTGCGAGGGCTTCGTCTGGCGATACCTATGGGACGAATTGCCTAGCATCCTCGGCCCTTCGGCCTCGCCGCACGTGGCGCACCACCACTACCGCGGCCACGGGCGCAGCTCGGCTCCCGTCGATCCGGAGCGCCTCTCCGTCGTCGACTTCGCCCGGGACCTCGACGCCATCCGCACGTTCCTCGGCGACCCGCCCCGCACCGTGCTCGTGGGCCACTCGTTCGGGGTGCAGGTGTCGCTCGAGGCCTACCGGCTGCGGCCGGAGGGCATCGCCGGCCTGATCCTCATCTGCGGCGCGCCGGGCAAGGTCACCCAGACGTTCAAGAACACGACGGTGCTCGCCGACGTGCTGCCGAAGGTGATCGCCTGGGCCGAGCAGCACCCGGCGATCGTCCGCGCGCTCTGGGCGCGCACGCCGATCGATCTGTCGATGAAGGTGGCCTACCTGCTCGGCGAGGTCGACGCGAAGTCGATGCGCCCGGACGACTTCCGCCCGTACCTCGAGCACATCACCCACCTCGATCCGACGATGTTCTTCAAGATCCTCCGCGGCGCCGGCGAGCACTCGGCGGAGGATCTGCTCCCCGAGATCAAGGTGCCCGTGCTGGTCGTCGCCGCCGAGCGCGACACGTTCACGCCCCCCGAGCTCGCGGTGAAGATGGCCCAGGCGATCCCGCAGGGCGAGCTCTTGATGCTCGAGGGCGGCACCCACGCGGCGCCCATCGAGCAGCCCGAGCGCGTGCGCGAGGCCATCGCGGCCTTCCTCCGCAAGCTCTGATATTCTCGGCGCATGCCGGTCTGCAAAGGGTGTGGCGAGGAGGCCGACGCGCTGGTCGCCGTGAAGGTCGACGGGCGCGCCAAGAAGCTGTGCGAGGACTGCGCCGATCGCGCCCGCGAGGCCTCGGAGATCGCCGAGCAGAGCGAGAGCGCCGTGCAGCAGATGATGGGCTTCAAGGGGCGGCGCTAGAACGCTTCTTCTTCTTCGCCTTCGGCTCGCTTGCCCCAGCCAGCTCAGCGGCCTCTTCCACGGCCGGAGGGGGGAACGGCGAGGGCGCGGGCCCGAGTCGCCCGAAGAAGTGCGTGCCCCAGATGCAGAGGCCGACGCCCCCGAGCACCACGAGGCTCGGCAACAAGGTCGAGTCGTTCTTGGCCCCCGCGACCGCGGTCCACACGATGCCGGCCGCCGCGATCAGCGGACCGAAGGTCAGCGCGCGACGGACCTGCGACTCGTCCATCACAGCTCGCCGGCCTTGGCGCGGACGAGGAAGTCGGTGACGTCGCGGATCGTGCGGGCCTCGACCTCCTGGATCGAGCGCACGACGCCTTTGTCGCCGCGGGGATCGGGGTCGTACTCGTAGGCCTTCTCGAGCAGGATCAGCATGCGCTGGTCGTCGTCGTCGCCGACGCCGCCGTGCACCCACAGCGCACCGCTCGCCACGCCCGGGGGCGGCTTGGGGAGCTTGTCCTTGAGCTCCTGCACCTCGTCCTCGCGCAGCCAGAGGACCGACCACGGGGCGTCGATCGCCGAGACGTCGGCGACGATGGTGTTGCCACCGCCGATGGCGATCTTGCGCCCGGACTCCACCTGGAAGCCCTCTTTGCGGAACGCCTTGGCGATCCAGGCGGTGGCCGTGCGCTCGTCGGGGGCGCGCAAGACGTCGTGGTCGACGCGCGGTTTGCTGCCGGTGCAGCCGAGGCTCGCGCCGGAGAGGCCGATTGCGGCCAGGCCGGGGCCGAAGCAAGCGGTTGCAGCGCCACCCAGGAACGTCAGGATGTTCCGACGGGACGGACGGGACATGGTTCGCTGATCTACCATGACCGGCCGCGCATCCAAACGTTCGAGGTGATCCACTTGGTCACGTTGCTCCGCTCGCTCTCCATCGTCGCTGCCCTGGCCCTGTTCTCGGGACTGCCCGCGGCGTGCTCCCCGCCCGCGCCACGGATCGCCCTCGCCGCGCATCCGCCCTCGGAATGGACGGGCGACGATCACGAACTATTCGGCGACTCGATCGATCTGGGTGCTTTTCCGCCCCCCGGGTCGACCCCCCTGCGCGACGAGGCCAACGAGGGGAAGATCGTCCCCCGCGTCGACCGCGCCGACGGCGTCGTCCTCGCCAAGTTCATCTCGGTGAGCAGCGAGCCCTCGGGCGACAAGCAGCGCTTCCGCCTCGAGCTCCTCGTCGTGGGCGAGCCGCTCTCGGGCAAGGCCCCGCCCGAGTCTCCGTTCGTGCTGGTCGTCGACCCGCAGGACCCGGCGTTCGGCAGCATCCGCGCGCAGGGCGACAAGCTCATCGGTCAGAAGATCGTCGTCTACTACAAGCGCTACGGCGACGACGTGGACACGCTCCGCAACCGGTTCCACCTCTCCGGAGCCACCCCGGCCCTCCTCAAGTTCATCAGCGACTACCGCACCAAGAAGCAGTTCTCCTGAACCGAGCCTGCGCGCGGCGAGCGGATCCGTTGACGGAGCCCGGGCCTTGGGCAACAACCGCCCGATGGCTCTGGTCAACATCGCCTCGCCGCAGGACATCCAGCGCATGCGGGTGGTCGGCAAGATGGCCGCCGAGACCTTGATGCTGGTCGGCGAGAAGCTCGTCGCCGGCATGAGCACCGAGGACATCGACCGCCTGGTGCGGGAGGACACGCTGCGCCGCGGCGCCAAGTGCGCGCCGCTCCACTACCACGGGTTCCCCAAGTCGGTGTGCACGTCGATCAACGACGTCGTGTGCCACGGCATCCCCGCGCCGGACGCCATCCTCAAGGACGGCGACATCGTCAACGTCGACGTCACCACCCTCTACGACGGCTACCACGGCGACACCTCGGCCACGTTCTACGTGGGCAAGCCCAGCGAGGGCGCGCGGCGGGTCACCGAGGTGTCGCGCAAGTGCCTCGATCTCGGCATCGCCGAGGTCCGCGACGGCGCGCGGCTCGGCGACATCGGCGCGGCCATCCAGGAGTACGCCGAGGCCAACGGCTGCAGCGTGGTGCGCAAGTTCGTGGGCCATGGCATCGGCAAGAAGTTCCACGACGAGCCCAAGGTGAGCCACATCGGCAAGCGCGGCACCGGCGTGCGCCTGCGCGCCGGGATGATCTTCACCATCGAGCCCATGATCAACCTCGGGGACTACGAGGTCGACATCCTCGACGACGACTGGACCGCGGTCACCCACGACGGCTCGCTCTCCGCGCAGTTCGAGCACACCATCCTCGTCACCCGCGACGGCTGCGAGCTCCTCACCAAGCGCGACGGCCCCCTCGCCAACAGCGAAGGCCTCTCGCTCATTGGCTGAGTTGCTGGAGGGGGGCTCGCGCCTCGGCATTCATCGCTTCTGGGCGATGTATTCCAGAGCACGAGCGACCACGAGGACCTTGTCGAGACCGCGACCGACTGTGGTGGCACCTGGCGGACCATTCCAGGGCCCTGTGTAGCCACCCAGCTCGGCTGTCCATCGTATGGCTTCCGCAAGCGTCGGGATGCGGTGGTCAGGTTCGTCGGGACGTCGCAGTGCGATCAGCGCCTTGAGCTCGAGCTTGCTGAATTGGCTCGTTGCGGGCTCGTCTGGTGTTGCACGAGCTTGATGGGTCAGGCGCATTGCGCGGGTTGCCACGGAAGCCAGTAGTGTAGCCCATCGATAGATGGCATCGCGTGAGCGCAGCTGTGTGTTTTCGACGCAGCAGAGTCCGCGTTTCCAAGCGCGATGGAAGTCTTCGACGCGCCAGCGGAGTGCGTAGCCTTGCACGACTTTGAGGACATCAACGGGCTTGTCGATCGAGTGCGTCGTCAGGAGTAGCCATTCCACGGGCACTTTGGCGCGCTTCACTTCTTGCACGAGGACGGCGTTGAAGGGGACGAGGGTGGTCCCCTTCAGCGTGGACACGACGAGCGAGACCGCGGTCGCTCGGATCGCGACCTTCGCTCGCCGTTGCGTTCTCTGTGGGATGCGCTCGTGAAAGCGTGCCTTGCCGATGCGGCGCTTGCGCGTGGTGGCCGGACGCGCTGGCACATCGAGCCACTTCTTGGCGAGGACCGGAGCCGCATTGACGGTCTCTACGAGCCGGTCTGCGCTGTCGTCGATGCGACGATCGTGGACGGCGCGAACTGTGAGCAGGATGCCAGTCTGCTCAGCATGTGTGAGGACCTGCCAACAGTCACCGCCGCGATCGAGTTGATACCAAGGCGTTGACTGCGACTGGGCGGATTCGAAAGCCTGCCGACACTCTTCAAGAACGTCCAGCCAGTGGGTGTTCTCGCCACCTTTGGTTGGTGCTCCGTTACCGTTACGCTTTGATCTCCCGCTACGCACCCACATCTTCTGCGCCGCGATTCCAAGGGGCGCGCCGTCGTGAGTCACAGCAAACGCCGTCATCACCTGTACGCCCTGCGCGCCTCGATGCAGAGAGCCGATTGGACCGATGCCCTTGGTCCGGCCCTTGTCTGTGATACGCAGCGACGTGCCGTCGACGGCGACGATCACGGGCTGGGACTGGGGGCAACGTCGCACTGTCGCCGCCTGAACACAGCGCCGAATCGCGTTGGGCCTTACCGCAGGATTCTCAAGCAACCGAAACGCGCCTTCTCGCGAGGCGCTCGACGAGCAGGCCCGTGTCACCGTCCCAGCGGGCGCCCACGCCACCTCGGCCGCCAGAGCCACGAGGCGGCGTGTACGACGCTTGTCACCAAGCTTGGCCTCGCCAAACTCCTCTGCTGCCCAACTGCACGTGCTTCGCATACATGCTCGACGCACCAGGGCCAGCAAAATTCACGCCCGAGATCCGATCAATGCCCAGGCTCGCGCCCCCCTCGGGTTCGGCGACCGCGCCGCTCCTCGCTGCGCTCGTCGGTCGCAGCTCGGCCGAACACCCCCGCGGCTCGCTTCGCTCGCCAGGAGCCGCGCGCTCTGCAACGACGCGCGATGCGTCGAGCGAGACGAGACGTCCATGGTCTACGTGATGCGGTCGCAGGCCCTTACTTGCCGATGTTGGTGCGGAAGATCCAGCCTTCTTGGGCTTCGTTCTCGCCGAACTTGATGTGATACCAGTTGCCCGAGGTGCCGACGGTGGAGACCTTGGTGCCGCGCGACAGGCGACCGATCGGCTGACCGCTGGTGGCCGGCGCATCGCGCACGATCGCGGTGTCGACCTGCACGGTGGCGCTGCCGACCGCCGCCTTCTCCTTCTCGCCCGGGTTGCTCGACGCCCCCGCGGGGCTCCCCGACGAGGTGAGCGTGACCGGATACGAGAGGACGTAGCGGGCGTGGTCGCGCGCCGGCGCGGGGCTCTCGGGCGTCGTGACGAGGTCCTTGAGCGAGGTGCGCAGGCACACGAGCAGCGGCTCGATGGCCTTGTCGTCTCGCTTGCCGTTGCGCGAAGTGGCGGAGCCCTTGCCCGCGACCACCTTGGCGACCTGCTTCTTGAAGTCGAGGTCGACGTGGAGCGCGAGCTTGCCGGTGATGCCAGCGGCGGCGGGGCACCGGCCGAGCGCCTCGATCTTGGGCACGAGCACGGGATCGAGGGCGGGCTCGCCGCACTTGGAGGGCTTGAGCTCCGCGGCCGGCGGATCCTGGCAGTGCATGAGGGTGGACTTGCCCACCGCCACGTTGGCCAGCAGCGGCGGGTCGGTCGGCACGGTGGACGGCGTGGTGCTCGGCACCGACGCGACGGAGGACGGCTCGACGGACGGCGCCGGCTCGGTGCTCGCGCTGGCGGCCGTCGCCGGGACCTCGGGCTCGGACTTGAAATCGAGGCCACACGCGCGGGGCAGGAAGAAGCCGAGGAGTCCGAACACGCCCGCGATGCCACCCACGACGGGCCAGCGCGGGCGGTCCGCGGCGGCCTCGGGGGTGCGAACGACGGGGCTGTCAGCGTCCGGCATGGCCCGCCTCTACCACGGCTCGGCCCTCTTGGCGGAGTTCCCCGCGAACCGTGCCAGCGCGGCACGCGGACGCGCCTGGTGCAAAAAGCCGCATGAGCCCGTGAACGCGGCGCTTGGCGTCGCACTTCCCTCCCCGCGGACGGCCCGAAACGGTCCGGCGCGACGATTGCTAGTAGAATGGTTACCAATGGAGTCGGCCATGATCCACCGCGTCGCCATCCTGCTCCCTGTCCTCGTCGCATCCAGCGTGGGGCTCGGCTGTCACCTCGAGGGTGAAGCCCAGTACGGGACCCCGGGCGCGGAATGGGAGAGTGTCGCCCCTGCCCCGGCGCCCGTCGCCGCCGAAGAGCCGGCCATGGTCGATGCCGACGACGAAGACGCCACGGCCCTCGTCACCTTCAAGTCGGTGCTCGATCCGTACGGCCAGTGGGTCGACGATCCCACCTACGGCACCGTGTGGACCCCGAGCTCCGCGGTCGTCGGCGCCGATTTCTCGCCGTACCTCACCGGCGGTCACTGGTCGTACACCAGCGAGGGGTACTACTGGGCAAGCGACTACGAGTGGGGCTGGGCCCCGTTCCACTACGGTCGCTGGGTCTGGACCGACGGCTATGGCTGGGCGTGGATCCCGGGTGCGCGCTACGCGCCGGCCTGGGTCGATTGGCGCTACGGCAACGGCTACATCGGCTGGGGCCCCGCCTATCCGCACTACTGCTGGCGCAACGGCGGCGTGGTCTACATCGGGCCCGGCGTCGCGCCGTACATCTTCGTCGGATCGGGGCACTTCTTCCATCCACACCCCCACACCGTGGTGGTCGGCCCCGCCTATCACCCAGCGCTCGTCGCCGGCACCACGCCCTACACGCCGCCGCCGCGGCCGCTGACGGGTGCACGCCCGTTCGTCGGCCCGGAGCCGAAGGTCGCGGGCATCCCCACCGATCACGTCGCGAAGGCCACCATCGTCTCGCCGGTCAAGGGACGCCCCGAGACCGTCGCGTGGACGCCGGCCCCCTCCTCCAAGGTCGCCCCCGCCGGCAAGCCGTACATCCCGCCGGCCTCGAAGCCTGCCCCTGGCGGCTATGCGGGCGCGCCCACCTACACACCGGGCCCGAAGCCGTACAACCCGGGCGCCCCGACGTACACGCCGGGACCGAAGCCCACCACGCCGGGCTACGGCCCGAAGCCTTACAACCCGCCCACCTACACGACGCCGCCCACGTA
>Ga0154020_10002186_pt1 | contig 23772 bp, 20 predicted proteins | sample Klosneuvirus_201_FD_109709 | JGI IMG/M metagenome (GOLD analysis project Ga0154020, IMG submission 109709) | Active sludge microbial communities from wastewater, Klosterneuburg, Austria - Klosneuvirus_20160825_MG | ecosystem: Engineered > WWTP > Aerobic digester > Activated sludge | place...
CCCGCGCGGTGAAGCTGGCCGGCGCCGCTTTCCTGGGCCTGAGCACCTTCACGGCCGGCGTGGTGGAGAGCTTCAAGCCCTTGTTTGACTTCCTGGTGAAGCTGGGCGGCCAGATCGACACGATCAACCCGGCCTGGCTGCAGCTCGCGGGCAACATCGGCGGCACCGTGACGCAGTTCAATGCGCTGCTGGGCGGCATCGGCGGGCTGATACCGGCGCTGGAGGCGCTGCTCAGCATCATGGTGGTCAAGCAAGGCGTCGGGCTTGTCGGCGCCATGGCCGAGCTGGCAGGGGGCGCGTCGGGGCTGGCATCGAAGCTGGGAAGCGCCGGGCTTGTCGCGGCGGCCGGGGCGGCGGGCTATGCGGTGGGAACGTCATTGGCTGGCCCTCTGGACAAGCTGGTGACGACGCTGTCGGGCAGCGAGAACACGCTGGGCACCTGGCTGTACGACATCGTCAACGCAGGCGACGAGGCGCAGAAGTTCGGCGGGAAGGTCGAAGTGGCGCGCAAGCCCGTGGAGGACCTGGCCAGCGCCATGGTTGACGCAGGCGCTGCGGCGGCCGATTCTGCCGACCCCTTCGGCGAATCCAACCGCGCGATGCTGGAGGCGTCGGAGGCTGCAGACAAGGCGTGGCGTGCGGCGAATACCCTCGGTGCTGCACAGAAGGATGTCGGCACCTACACGATGCAGATCGTGGAGGTGGTCGACGAGGCCACGGGCAAGATCATCGGCTACACGCAGGAGCTGGTGCGCACCGAAGGCGCCGGCCGCAAGCTCGGCCAGGCCAGCGCCGACGCCGCCCGTGACCTGAAGACCTCGGCCGACGTGGTGGACGTGCTGGGCTGGCGCACGAATCTCACGAACAAGGAACTGATCGACCTGGCCAAGAACGTCAAGGACGCCGAACTCAAGCTGGAAGAGATCGCCAGTAACGAGCGGGTCAAGAACATCGAGGCGCAGATCACGCTGAACGTGGCCCAGCTCGAGGCCGACACCGAGCGCATCAAGGCCACCTTCTCGTCGATCGACAACACCGTCAACAGCACCGGCGAACTGCTGGGCGACTTGTTCGGTCTGTTCGGCGACTACGACAACCTGAGCTTCGGCGCCATCCGCGCCATCGAAGACCAGATCGAAGGCGAGAACCGCCGCCGCGACGATGCCTTGCAAATCCAGAAGAAACTGAGCGAGGCGCAGATCGCGCAGATCAAGGCGCAGACCAAGGCCATCGAGCGTGGTGACGCCATCATCAAGGTCGACGGCGCCGGGCTGCAGCCGCACCTGGAGGCCATCATGTGGGAGATGCTGCGGTCAATACAGGTGCGCGTGAATCAGGACGGCCTGAAACTCTTGCTGGGGACATGACGACATGGATGCACTGACGAAACTTCTGGCCGAGATCGCGCAGCAGCCGCCGGTGCCAGGCAAGCCGCTAACGCGGGCGCAGAGCGTGGCCATGGCCGAAGAAGTCGACCGCGTGCTGGGGCAGTTTCCGCCGCAGGAGCGTGAAGACTTCGTGCGCCGGGTGCTGCTGCGCCTGAACACCGGCGACGCCGCGTATGAGCAGGTGGTGCTGGCGCACGCCTTGTCCCTGCGCATCGCGTCGCTGGTGCGCTTCGTGACCGGCCTGGTGACCAGCCCGGCCTGAAGGCCAGCAGCGCCAGCGAAAAGCGCCCTGCGGGGCGCTTTTTCGTGTCCGGCCGGATGGTCAATCCGTTGGTGTTTCGCTGAGCGAAAAAGAGTATGCTCCCCCCCCGTCGATGTGCTCGCAAGTGCTCGACGAGGTTTGCAAATCCGTCCAGTCCGGTTCGACTCCGGATCGCGCCTCCAGATTTTCCAGTGCACAGGGCTCCCTTCGCGGAGCCCTCTTGCGTTCAGGGTCGCCCGCATAATCGACCGCCTGCCCGGATGGCGAAATCGGTAGACGCAGCGGACTTAAAATCCGCGGCCCTTCGCAGGGCATACGGGTTCGAGTCCCGTTCTGGGCACCAACTCCCTCGTTACCGTTCCCCTGCACCCGCAGCCAGAAAATAGTACGACCGTACTATTTTTGCTTTCCCGAGGCTGGGCGGGCGCAGCGCGCCGCCTAGAATGTCCGGGTTAACGTTTACGTCAATTCGAGCTCAGGAGCGTCTGTCATGAAGGTGCTGGTCCCCGTCAAGCGGGTCGTCGACTACAACGTCAAGGTCCGCGTCAAGAGCGACGGCACGGGCGTGGACATCGCCAACGTCAAGATGAGCATGAACCCCTTCGACGAGATCGCCGTCGAAGAGGCGGTGCGGCTCAAGGAGAAGGGCGTGGTCACCGAGATCGTGGCCGTTTCCTGCGGCGTCACGCAGTGCCAGGAGACGCTGCGCACGGCGATGGCCATCGGCGCCGACCGCGCCATCCTCGTCGAATGTGCCGACGAGCTGCAGCCGCTGGCCGTGGCCAAGCTGCTGCACGCGCTGGTGAAGAAGGAGCAGCCGCAGCTCGTCATCCTGGGCAAGCAGGCCATCGACGACGACTGCAACCAGACCGGGCAGATGCTGGCCGCGCTGGCCGGCCTGCCGCAGGGCACCTGCACCTCGAAGGTCGAGATCGCCGGTGATGCCGCCATGGTCACGCGTGAAGTCGATGGCGGTACCGAGAGCCTGAAGCTCACGCTGCCGGCCGTGCTGACGACGGACCTGCGCCTGAACGAGCCGCGCTACGTCACGCTGCCCAACATCATGAAGGCCAAGAAGAAGCCGCTGGAGGTGGTCAAGCCCGCCGACCTGGGCGTGGATGTCGCGCCGCGCATCAAGACGCTGAGCGTGAGCGAACCGCCCAAGCGCGGTGCCGGCATCAAGGTGCCCGATGTCGCCACGCTGGTGGCCAAGCTGAAGAACGAAGCGAAGGTGATCTGACCATGACCGCACTCGTCATTGCCGAACACGACAACGCGTCGATCAAGGGCGCGACCCTCAACACCGTCGCCGCGGCGCTGGCCTGCGGCGGCGACGTGCACGTGCTCGTGGCTGGCGCGGATGCCGCAGCCGCTGCCGCAGCCGCAGCGCAGATCGCCGGCGTGGCCAGGGTGCTGCACGCCGACGCCGCCGGCCTGAACCACGCGCTGGCCGAGACCACGGCCGCGCAGGTGCTGTCCGTGGCCCGGAACTACAGCCACATCCTGTTCCCCGCCACCGCCAGCGGCAAGAACATCGCGCCGCGCGTGGCCGCGCTGCTGGACGTGGCACAGATCAGCGACGCCACGAAGATCATCGGCGCCGATACCTTCGAGCGCCCGATCTATGCCGGCAACGCGATGGCCACCGTGCAGAGCCTCGACGCCATCAAGGTGATCACGGTGCGCACCACGGGCTTCGATGCCGCGGCCGCCACCGGTGGCAGCGCCGCCGTCGAGGCCCTCGCTGCGGTGTCCGACAGCGCCAGCAGCACCTTCCTCGGCAGCGAGATCGCCAAGAGCGACCGCCCCGAACTGACGGCGGCCAAGGTCATCGTCAGCGGTGGCCGGGCCCTGGGCAGCAACGACAAGTTCAACGAACTGCTCAGCCCGCTGGCCGACAAGCTGGGTGCCGCGCTCGGCGCCAGCCGCGCCGCAGTCGACGCCGGCTACGCCCCCAACGACTGGCAGGTGGGCCAGACGGGCAAGATCGTCGCACCGCAGCTCTACATCGCGGTGGGCATCAGCGGCGCCATCCAGCACCTGGCCGGCATGAAGGATTCGAAGGTCATCGTGGCCATCAACAAGGACGCCGAGGCGCCGATCTTCAGCGTTGCCGACTACGGCCTCGAAGCCGACCTCTTCAGCGCCGTGCCCGAGCTGATCGAGAAGCTCTGAGCCCCATGCCCCACGAGGCGCCGCACGCGGCGCCTTTTTTCATTTCCGGAGATCCCCCATGAGCTACCGCGCCCCCGTCAAGGACATGCTGTTCGTGATGAAGGAACTGGCCGGCATCGACGCCGTCGCCACGCTGCCGGGTCATGAAGACGCCGGCCACGACACCGCCGCGGCGGTGCTGGAAGAGTGCGCCAAGTTCACCGAAGGCGTGGTCGCGCCGCTGAACTGGGAAAGCGACAGGAACCCGTCCTACTTCAAGGACGGTGAGGTCACGACCACGCCCGGCTTCAAGCCCGCCTTTCGGCAGTTCGCAGAGGGCGGCTGGCAGGGCCTGCAGCACCCGGTGGACTTCGGCGGCCAGGGCCTGCCCAAGCTGATCCACGCCGCCTGCTGCGAGATGGTCAACAGCGCCAGCATCAGCTTCGCGCTGTGCCCGCTGCTGACCGACGGCGCCATCGAGGCCATGATCACCGCCGGCACACCCGAGCAGCAGGCGCTCTTCATCCCGAAGATGATCGACGGCAGCTGGACGGGCACGATGAACCTGACCGAGCCGCAGGCCGGCTCGGACCTCTCGGCGGTGCGCACGCGCGCCGTGCCGCAGCCCGACGGCACGTACAAACTCTTCGGCACCAAGATCTACATCACCTACGGCGAACACGACCTGGCGGAGAACATCGTCCACCTCGTGCTGGCGCGTGTGGTGGGTGCGCCCGAAGGCGTGAAGGGCATCAGCCTGTTCATCTGCCCGAAGTTCCTGATGGACGCCGATGGCAGGCCGGGCACACGCAACGACGTGCACTGCGTGAGCATCGAGCACAAGCTCGGCATCAAGGCCAGCCCGACGGCGGTGCTGCAGTTCGGCGACCACGGTGGCGCTGTGGCCACGCTGGTCGGCCAGGAGAACCGCGGCCTCGAGTACATGTTCATCATGATGAACGCCGCACGCTTCGGCGTCGGCGTGCAGGGCATCGCGCTGGCCGAACGCGCCTACCAGCATGCCGTGGCGTACGCGCGCGACCGCGTGCAGAGCCGCCCGGTCGACGGCAGCCTGCCGGCCGCCGCGCCCATCATCCACCACCCCGACGTGCGCCGCATGCTGATGACGATGCGCGCCCACACCGAGGGCTGCCGCGCCATGGCCCTGGTGGGTGCCGCCGCCTACGACGCCGCGCACGGCCACACCGATGCCGAGGTGCGCCGGCAGAACCAGGCCTTCTACGAGTTCCTGGTGCCGCTGATCAAGGGCCTGTCGACGGAGATGGCGCTGGACGTGGCCAGCCTGGGCGTGCAGGTGCATGGTGGCATGGGCTACATCGAGGAGACCGGCGCGGCGCAGTACCTGCGCGACGCCAAGATCCTGACCATCTACGAAGGCACCACCGCCATCCAGGCCAATGACCTGGTGGGCCGCAAGACGGCGCGTGACGGCGGCGCCGTGGCGCGCGGCATCGCCGCGCAGATCGAGGCCACCGAAGAGGAACTGGCGGCGCGCGACAGCCTGGCGTGCCAGACGATGGCGAAACGCCTGGGCGCGGCGCGCGGCGCCTTCGTCGACGCGGTGGCTTTCGTCGTCGGCGGTGCGAAGGCGCAAGCCAATGCGGTTTTCGCCGGCAGCGTGCCCTACCTGATGCTGGCCGGCACCACCGTCGCCGGCTGGCAGATGGCGCGTGCGCTGATGGTGGCCGAAGACGCGGTGGCTGCGGGCACGGATGTCCCGTTCATGCAGGCCAAGATCGCCACCGCGCGTTTCTACGGCGACCACATCCTCAACAAGGCACCCGGCCTGCGCGACAGCATCGTCGACGGCGCGGGGTCCGTCACCGCCCTGGCCCTGGAGTCCTTCTGATGGCACTGCCCCCGGTCCTGCAGCGCGCGCGCCTGCCCATCATCGGCGCCCCGCTGTTCATCATCAGCAACCCCAAGCTCGTGATCGCGCAGTGCACGGCGGGCGTCATCGGCTCGATGCCGTCGCTGAACGCCCGCCCGGCCTCGCAGCTGGACGAATGGCTGGCCGAGATCACCGAGACGCTGGCCGCCTGGGACCGGGACCACCCGGACACCCCCGCCGCGCCGTTTGCCATCAACCAGATCGTGCACAAGAGCAACGACCGGCTCGAACACGACCTGCAGGTCTGCGCCAGGTACAAGGTGCCCATCGTCATCACCAGCCTGGGTGCGCGCGTCGACGTCAACGAAGCCGTGCACGGCTGGGGTGGCGTGGTGCTCCACGACATCATCAACAACGCCTTCGCGCACAAGGCGGTGGAGAAGGGCGCCGACGGGCTCATCGCCGTGGCCGCGGGCGCCGGCGGCCACGCGGGAGTGAAGAGCCCCTTTGCGCTGGTGCAGGAGATCCGCGAATGGTTCGACGGCCCGCTGGCGCTCAGCGGCGCCATCGGCAGCGGGGCCGGCGTGCTGGCCGCGCTGGCCGCCGGAGCCGACTTCGCCTACATCGGCTCGGCCTTCATCGCCACCGACGAGGCGCGTGCGTCCGACGCCTACAAGCAGTGCGTCGTCGACAGCAACAGCGACGACATCGTCTACAGCAACCTCTTCACCGGCGTGCACGGCAACTACCTCAAGCCCAGCATCCGCGCCGCCGGCATGGACCCCGACCACCTGCCCGAGAGCGACCCCAGCAAGATGAATTTCGGCGGCGGCGACGCGGCCAAGAAGGCCTGGAAGGACATCTGGGGCTGTGGCCAGGGCATCGGCGCAGTGAAGGCGGTGGTGCCGGCGGCGCAGCTGGTGGCGCGCCTGGCCGACGAGATGCGGGCGGCGCGGCGCCGGCTCGGACCGGCCGACTGAGCTTGCCGCCAGGCGTCCGCGGCGGCCCGTGGACGAACGGCGGCGACGGCGCTAGGCTCCGCCCATGAAGCTCATTCCCTGCTCCCGCGGCCTGGCAGCGTTGGCTGTCACGGCGGCGCTGTCCGCGCTGGCCGGCTGCGCCAACTTCAGCATCGGCATCGGCCTGCCCATCGGCGGCATCGGGGGCGTCGGTGTGTCCGTCGGCAGCGACGGGCGCGTGGGCGGCACGGTCGGCGTGGGCACCGGGCCCGTCAGCGTCGGCGTCGGTGGCAGCACCCAGCTGCCGCCGCCGGCCGAATCCGCAGCGTCGGCGCCGCCGAAATAGGCCTGATCCCGGCACGCCGCGCAGGCAGCGCGTGTCAGCCGGCTTCGAGCGTCGAGTCGCAGCCCCGGGCGGCGGCGATCCAGCGCGCGACGAGCCGACGCGCCCACCCGGGCGGCAGCCCAGGCAGCCAGCGCCCTGGTCGCGCCAGCACCCCGCAGACGTAGCGGCCTTCGCCACCCTGCCACAGCAGGGCGCGGCATCGCCCGTGCCGCCGGCGCGACAGCAGCATGCCCAGCGGGCAGGGCTGCGCCGCGCAGCACAGGCCGCAGCCGTTGCACGCGGCACCGTGTGCGGGCTTGCGCGGCGCGTCGCCGCGCAGGAGGATCACGCGTTCATGCATCGCGCCCGCAGTCTGGCAGCGCGCGCGGCGGCGTTGTCAGGAAAACAGAGGCTTGGATGCCGTCCAATAGCGCCCTGAGAGCCAGGGTGCCGGGATGTTAGAGTCCCGCCCTGAACACATTCGGTCCTTCCCGTCCCCTTGCTGGTGTGAGACAAGCAGCAAGGCGGGTCGCTAGTCCGCTTGCCCGGTGCAGCCGGGGCCGCGGAAGGTTGATCAACCCATCGCAGCCGGCGGAAACCGCGGGCAAAAGGTGAGCGAAAGATGATGCAGCAACACAGGTCGAACTCGTACCTGTTCGGGGGCAATGCCCCTTACGTCGAGGAGTTGTACGAGGCCTATCTCGACAACCCCGGCAGCGTGCCCGACAACTGGCGCACCTACTTCGACAACCTGCAGCACGTGCCTGCCACCGACGGCAGCGATGCGCGCGATGTCGCCCACGCCCCGGTGGTCGAGAGCTTTGCCCAACGCGCCAAGGCCAATGCCTTCGCGCTGAAGGCCAGCGAGGCCGATCTGGCCGTCGCGCGCAAGCAGGTCCACGTGCAGAGCCTGATCGCGGCCTACCGCTTCCTGGGCGCACGCTGGGCCGACCTCGACCCGCTCAAGCGCACCGAGCGCCCGAAGATCCCCGAGCTCGAGCCGACGTTCTACGACTTGACCGAGTCGGACATGGACATCACCTTCTCGGCCGCGAACACGTATTTCACGAAGGCCGAGCACATGAGCCTGCGCGAGATCGTGCAGGCGCTGCGCGAGACCTACTGCGGCACCATCGGCGCCGAGTTCATGCACTGCACCGACCCGGCCGAGAAGCGCTGGTGGCAGGAACGCCTGGAATCGCGCCGCAGCAAGCCTACCTTCACCGCGGCCGAGAAGATCCACATCCTCGACCGCCTGACGGCGTCGGAAGGCCTGGAACGCTACCTGCACACCAAGTACGTCGGCCAGAAGCGCTTCAGCCTGGAAGGCGGCGAGAGCTTCATCGCCAGCATGGACGAGGTGGTGCAGCGCGCCGGCACCAACGGCGTGCAGGAGATCGTCATCGGCATGGCCCACCGCGGCCGCCTGAACGTGCTCGTGAACACGCTGGGCAAGATGCCGGCCGACCTTTTCGCCGAGTTCGACCACACCGCGCCCGAGGCGCTGCCCTCGGGCGACGTGAAGTACCACCAGGGCTTTTCCAGCGACGTGACGACCCCTGGCGGCCCGGTGCACCTGAGCCTGGCCTTCAACCCCAGCCACCTCGAGATCGTCAACCCGGTGGTCGAGGGTTCGGTGAAGGCGCGCATGGACCGCCGCGGCGACAAGACCGGCGCGCAAGTGCTGCCCGTGCTGGTGCACGGCGACGCGGCTTTTGCCGGCCAGGGCGTCGTGATGGAAACGCTGGCACTGGCGCAGACACGCGGCTATTTCACCGGCGGCACCGTGCACCTGGTCATCAACAACCAGATCGGCTTCACCACCAGCGACCCGCGCGACAGCCGCAGCACGCTGTACTGCACCGACGTCGTCAAGATGATCGAGGCCCCGGTGCTGCACGTGAACGGCGACGACCCCGAGGCCGTGGTCTGGTGCACGCAGCTGGCGATGGACTACCGCCAGGAATTCCGCAAGGACGTCGTCGTCGACATCGTCTGCTTCCGCAAGCTGGGCCACAACGAGCAGGACACGCCCTCGCTCACCCAGCCGCTGATGTACAAGAAGATCGCGGCCCACCCCGGCACGCGGCGCCTGTACGGCGACAAGCTCGTGGCCCAGGGCGTGCTGCCCGAGAGTGGCCCCGACGACATGGCCAAGGCCTACCGCGCCGCGATGGACGAAGGCCGTCACACCGTCGACCCGGTGCTGACCAACTTCAAGAGCAAGTACGCCGTCGACTGGGCGCCCTTCCTGAACCGGAAGTGGACCGACGCGGCCGACACCGCGCTGCCGCTGGCCGAGATCAAGCGCCTGTCCGAGCGCCTGACCACCGTGCCCGCGAACTTCAAGGTGCACCCGCTGGTCGAGAAGGTGCTGGCCGACCGCGCGGCGATGGGCCGTGGCGAGATCAACGTCGACTGGGGCATGGGCGAGACGCTGGCCTACGCGTCGCTGGTGGCCAGCGGCTACGCCGTGCGCCTGTCCGGCGAGGACTGCGGACGGGGCACCTTCGTGCACCGCCACGCCGTGCTGCACGACCAGAACCGCGAGAAGTGGGACACCGGCACCTACGTGCCGCTGCAGAACGTGGCCGACGGCCAGGCGCCGTTCACGGTCATCGACTCGCTGCTGTCGGAAGAGGCGGTGCTGGGTTTCGAGTACGGCTATGCCAGCGCCGAGCCCAACACGCTGACGATCTGGGAAGCGCAGTTCGGCGACTTCGCCAATGGCGCGCAGGTCGTCATCGACCAGTTCATCGCCAGCGGCGAGGTGAAGTGGGGCCGTGCCAACGGCCTGACGCTGATGCTGCCGCACGGCTACGAAGGGCAGGGGCCCGAGCACAGCTCGGCACGCCTGGAGCGCTTCATGCAGCTGGCCGCCGACAACAACATGCAGATCTGCCAGCCTTCCAGCGCCAGCCAGATCTTCCACCTGCTGCGCCGGCAGATGGTGCGGCAGTTCCGCAAGCCGCTGATCATCTTCACGCCGAAGAGCCTGCTGCGCGCCAAGGACGCGACCTCGCCGCTGATCGAGTTCACCAAGGGCGAGTTCAAGACCGTCGTGCCCGAGTCCGACAAGGACATCGTGGCCGACAAGGTCAGGCGCGTGATCTGCTGCTCGGGCAAGGTCTACTACGACCTGGCGCGCAAGCGCACCGAGAAGGGCGCCGACGACGTCGCCATCCTGCGCGTGGCCCAGCTGTATCCGTTCCCGCACAAGGCCTTCGCGGTCGAGATGAAGAAGTACCCGAACGCCACCGAGGTGGTGTGGTGCCAGGACGAGCCGCAGAACCAGGGCGCGTGGTTCTTCGTGCAGCACTACGTGCACGAGAACATGCTCGAGGGCCAGCGCCTGGGCTACGCCGGCCGCCCGGCCTCGGCCTCGCCGGCCGTCGGTTATTCGCACCTGCACCAGGAACAGCAGAAGGCACTGCTCGAGCAGGCCTTCGGCAAGCTCAAGGGCTTCGTCCTCAGCAAATGAACAGCGGCCGGCGGCGCGCGCTGCCGGCCGTGGCCACCGACCGCGCAGCCCGTGCCGGGCAGCGAAGGCGGCCTACCCCAAAAAATGAGTGAAGAGATTGACCATGGCTATCGTTGAAGTGAAGGTTCCGCAGCTGTCCGAGTCCGTGGCCGAGGCCACGCTGCTGCAATGGAAGAAGAAGCCCGGCGACGCCGTGGCGATGGACGAGATCCTGATCGAGGTCGAGACCGACAAGGTCGTGCTGGAAGTGCCTTCGCCGGCCGCCGGCGTGCTGGCCGAGATCGTGCAGGCCGACGGCGCCACCGTGGCGGCCGAGCAGCTCATCGCCCGCATCGACACCGACGGCAAGGCGACCGCCTCTGCAGCACCCGCACCCGCCGTGGCCGCTGCCCCGGCGCCCGCAGCGGCGGCCGCCGCCGCACCGTCCGCCAGCAAGGCCGGCGTGGCCATGCCCGCCGCCGCCAAGCTGATGGCCGACCACAGCCTGGCCGCCGGCTCGGTGCCCGGCACCGGCAAGGACGGCCGGGTGACCAAGGGCGACGTGCTGGGTGCGCTGGCCGCGCCGGCCCCGAAGGCGGCACCGGCACCGGCCGTCAAGGCCACCGCGCCCGCCGCCGCGCCCTTGCAGCAGGTGGCCGCACCCATCGGCAATGCGCTGGGCGACCGCCCCGAGCAGCGCGTGCCGATGTCGCGCCTGCGCGCCCGCATCGCCGAGCGCCTGGTGCAGAGCCAGAGCACCAACGCCATCCTGACCACGTTCAACGAGGTCAACATGGCGCCGCTGATGGAGATGCGCAAGCGCTTCCAGGAGAAGTTCGAGAAGGAACACGGCGTCAAGCTCGGCTTCATGAGTTTCTTCGTCAAGGCCGCGGTGGCGGCACTGAAGAAGTACCCCGTCATCAACGCCAGCGTCGACGGCAACGACATCGTCTACCACGGCTACTTCGACATCGGCATCGCAGTGGGTTCGCCGCGCGGCCTGGTGGTGCCGGTGCTGCGCAACGCCGACCAGATGAGCTTTGCCGACATCGAGAAGAAGATCGCCGAGTTCGGTGCCAAGGCGCGCGACGGCAAGCTGGGCATCGACGAGCTGACCGGCGGCACCTTCAGCATCAGCAACGGCGGCACCTTCGGCAGCATGCTGTCCACGCCCATCATCAACCCGCCGCAGAGCGCCATCCTGGGCGTGCACGCCACCAAGGACCGCGCGGTGGTCGAGAACGGGCAGGTCGTGGTGCGGCCGATGAACTACCTGGCGATGAGCTACGACCACCGCATCATCGACGGCCGCGAAGCCGTGCTGGGCCTGGTGACGATGAAGGACGCGCTGGAAGACCCGGCCCGCCTGCTCTTCGACATCTGAGCGGGTACGCAGCATGAGCAAGAACTTCGACCTCGTCGTCATCGGCGCCGGCCCCGGCGGCTACATCGGCGCCATCCGCGCCGCACAACTCGGCTTCAACGTCGCCTGCATCGACGAATGGAAGAACGGCAAGGGCGGCCCGGCGCCGGGTGGCACCTGCACCAACGTCGGCTGCATCCCGAGCAAGGCCTTGCTGCAGAGCAGCGAGCACTTCGAGCATGCCGGCCACGCCTTTGCCGAGCACGGCATCGGCCTGAAGGACCTGAGCATCGACGTGGGTAAGATGCTGGCGCGCAAGGACAAGGTCGTCGCGCAGAACAACGACGGCATCCTCTACCTCTTCAAGAAGAACAAGGTGACGTTCTTCCATGGCCGCGGCGCCTTCTCGAAGGCGGTGGACGGCGGCTACGGGATCACCGTCGGCGAAGAGACGCTGACGGCGAAGCAGGTGCTGGTGGCCACCGGCTCCAGCGCACGCGCGCTGCCGGGCACACCCTTCGACGAAGTCAACGTGCTCAGCAACGACGGTGCATTGCGCATCGGTGAGGTGCCGAAGAAGCTGGGCCTCATCGGCAGCGGCGTCATCGGGCTGGAGATGGGCTCGGTGTGGCGCCGCCTGGGCGCCGAAGTGACGGTGCTGGAAGCGCTGCCCACCTTCCTGGGTGCCGTGGACGAGCAGATCGCCAAGGAAGCGCACAAGGCCTTCGTCAAGCAGGGCCTGAAGATCGAGCTCGGTGTGAAGGTCGGCGAGATCAAGAGCGGCAAGAAGGGCGTGGCCGTGGCGTACACGAACGCCAAGGGCGAAGCGCAGAAGCTCGAGGTCGACAAGCTCATCGTCAGCATCGGCCGCGTGCCGAACACCACCGGGCTGAACGCCGAAGCCGTGGGCCTGAAGCTGGATGAGCGTGGCGCCATCGTCGTCGACGACGACTGCCGCACCAACCTGCCCGGCGTCTGGGCGGTGGGCGACGTGGTGCGCGGCCCCATGCTCGCGCACAAGGCGGAAGAGGAGGGCGTGGCGGTGGCCGAGCGCATGGCCGGGCAGCACGGGCACGTCAACTTCAACACCATCCCCTGGGTCATCTACACCAGCCCCGAGATCGCTTGGGTGGGCCAGACCGAGCAGCAGCTGAAGGCCGCGGGCCGCGCCTACAAGGCCGGCAGCTTCCCCTTCCTGGCGAACGGCCGCGCGCGTGCTTTGGGCGACACCACCGGCATGGTCAAGTTCCTGGCCGACGCGGCCACCGACGAGATCCTGGGCGTGCACATCGTCGGGCCGATGGCCAGCGAGCTGATCGCCGAGGCCGTGGTGGCGATGGAGTTCAAGGCCAGCGCCGAGGACATCGCGCGCATCTGCCATGCACACCCCTCGTTGAGCGAAGCCACCAAGGAAGCCGCGCTCGCGGTCGACAAGCGCACGCTCAACTTCTGATCCCGTGAGCGTCCGCCAGCTTTACGAGGCCACGCTCGTCGAGCGCGGCTTCAGGAGCGACGCGGCGCAACTGCGTGCGGTCGACGCGCTGGAACGCTGCGAGCGCGAGTGGGCCGACTACAAGGCCCGCCGCAGCAACGCGCTCACCAAGCTGATCGCCCGCCCGCCCATCCCGCGCGGCGTCTACATGTACGGCGGTGTCGGCCGGGGAAAGAGCTTCCTGATGGACTGCTTCTTCCAGGCCGTGCCGCTGACGCGCAAGACGCGGCTGCACTTCCACGAGTTCATGCGCGAGGTGCACCGCGAACTGCAGGACCTGAAGGGCACCGTCAACCCGTTGGACGAACTGGGCCGGCGCATCGCGCGGCGCTTCCGGCTGATCTGCTTCGACGAATTTCATGTCGCCGATGTCACCGACGCGATGATCCTGCACCGCTTGCTGGATGCGATGTTCGCCAACCGCGTGAGCATCGTGACGACCTCGAACTTCCATCCCGACGCGCTCTACCCGAACGGCCTGCACCGCGACCGCATCCTGCCGGCGATCGAACTGCTGAAGAGCAGGCTGGAGGTCGTCAACGTCGACGCCGGCATCGACTACCGGCAGCAGACGCTGGCGCAGATCGACATGCTGCACTGCCCGCTGGGGCCCGAGGCCGAGGCCGCGATGGAGCGGGCGTTCTCGCAGCTGGCCGAGGCGCGCGACGAGGCACCGGTGATGCAGATCGAGCACCGCGAGATCCGCGCCGTGCGGCGTGCCGGCGGTGTGGTCTGGTTCGATTTCCGCACGCTGTGCGGCGGGCCGCGTTCGCAGAACGACTATCTGGAGATCGCCTCGCGTTTCCATACCGTGCTGCTGAGCAACGTGCCGCAGATGCCACCGCGCCTGGCCAGCGAGGCACGGCGCTTCACCTGGCTGGTCGACGTGCTCTACGACCGGCGCGTGAAGCTCGTGATGTCCTGCGCCGTGCCGCCCGAGCAGCTCTACACCGAAGGCCCGCTGGCGCACGAGTTCCCGCGCACCGTGTCGCGGCTGCACGAGATGCAGTCGGCCGAGTTCCTGGCGCTGGCGCGGCGCGACGTCGACACCTCGCTGACCTGAAGGCAGGGGATGCCCAAGCCCGCCCGCTCCGCCCCTGTGCAGGCCCCCGTCCGTTGGCTGATCGCGGTGCTGTGCATCGCGGCCTGCAGCGTGGCCCTGGCCGTCGAACCCGCCGGCGCCGAGGCCGCACGCGTTGCCGCCGAACGCGCCGAGATCCAGGCCGAGCGCAACCGCCTGGAGGCGCAGTTCGATGCCGAGAAGGCAGACTGCGCCGGCCGCTTTGCCGTCACGGCCTGCCTGGACGACGTGCGCGAGCGCCGCCGTGCCGCCTTGGAGGGCCCGCGCATGCGCGCGCTGGCCCTCGACGACGCCGAGCGCCTGCGCCGCGCCGCGGCGCGCCGCGACGCACTGGCAAGGAAGCAGCGCGACACGCCGGAACCGCGGCCGGCGGCCGACGCCTTGCCGTCGGTGCCGACCGCTGCGCCCGGCCCGGCCGGTGCGGCCGGGACAGCCTTGGCGACGCCGCCGTCGGCGCCAGTTCAAGGTGCGCTGCCGCCGCAGGCAACGGCTGCCGCGGCCTCGACGGCCGCCGAAGCAGCGGCCGCGCAGCGCGCGGCACAGGCACGCCAGCGCCAGACCGCGATCCGGGCCGACCGCGCGCGCATCCAGGCGCGTCAGGCCGAGCGCGCCCGTCGGGGGAAAGCGGCGGCGCCGTTGCCGGTGCCGGCGGCGTCGCAGCCCGGCACGCGGTGAGGCCTGCGCCGCGCAGCGGCGTCAGCGCAGGGGATCGATGCGGGCCAGCGCCAGCGACAGGTTGTCGCCGCCGCCGCGGGCGCGCTGGCGCGCCTTGCCGATCAGCATCTCGCTGGCTTCGCGCGGTGGCAGCGCGTGCAGGATGGCGCCGATCTCCTTCGGGGTGAAGTAGTGCCACAGGCCGTCGCTGCAGGCCAGCATGGTGTCGCCGTAATCCAGCTTGTCGATGTGCCACAGCGCCACCGGCGGGTCGGCGTGGGTGCCCAGGCAGCCCGTGAGCAGGTTGCTCTGCGGGTGCGTGTTGGCCGCTTCTTCGCTGATCTTGCCTTCGTCCACCAGGCGTTGCACGAAGGAGTGGTCGACCGTGCGGCGCATCATCTCGGCGCCGCGGAAATGGTAGACGCGTGAATCGCCGGCGTGTACCACGTCGCATGCCAGCGTGGGCGAGACGACGAAGCCGGCCACCGTGCTGTGCGGTTCCTCTTCCGAGGTGATGGCCGTCAGCTTGATCATCAGGTGCGATTCCAGCACCACCTGGCGCAGCATCTCGGCGGCGTCGTCCTGCAGCGGCACGTAGCGTTCGAAGATCTGGCGGCCGGTCAGCAGCACCTGGTCGGCCGCCTTGCGGCCGCCGCTCTTGCCGCCCATGCCGTCGGCCACCAGCGCCAGCACCGAGCCGCTGGTGCGCGGGTGCACGATGACCTCGACCTGGTCCTGCTGGTAGGCGCGGTCACCGCGGTGCAGGCCCGTGGCGGCACTGAAGCGGAACGAGGGCGCGGCGGCTGACATGCCCGGGAATATAAACTCGGCCACAACCCCCCACCGTGCAGCAATGGACGAGAACCTGCATTCACCGCAGCGCCGCCTGATCGAGTTGCGCATGGAACACGCCGACCTGGACGACCTCATCGACCGCAACCCGCTCGACCGCGGCAGCGACGAGCTGACGCTGCGCCGGCTGAAGAAGCGCCGCCTGCTGCTGCGTGACCAGATCTCGCGCCTGGAATCGCAGATCGACCCGCCCGAGCCTGCGTGAGCCCCGCCCGGCCGCCCGAAGGGGCTCACTCCCGCCTGGCGGGAGTGCGCGCGGACGCGGCCTGCCCCTGCGGGCAGGCCGTGCCTGGCGCACGCCGAGCCCGTCCCTGGGCTCGGCCGGCCGCAGGCCGTAGGGTGCACCAGTGACCAGTGATCTCGTCGCGGCCGTCGCCCGCGCCTTCGCCGTCGACGGGCCGCTGGCCGAGCACGAGCCCGGCTTCAGCCCGCGCCCGCAGCAGGACCTGATGGCCGAGCGCATCGCGCAGGCGCTGCAGACCCGTGGCACGCTGGTGGCCGAGGCCGGCACCGGTGTCGGCAAGACCTTCGCCTACCTCGTGCCGCTGCTGCTGTCGGGCCAGCGTGCGCTGGTCAGCACCGCGACCAAGAGTCTCCAGGATCAATTGTTCCTGCGTGACCTGCCGCGCCTGGCGCAGGCCTTGCGCGTGCCCGCGCGGCTGGCGCTGCTGAAGGGCCGTGCCAGCTACCTGTGCCGATGGCGCCTGCAACAGGCGCAGACGGGCGGCCAGCTGCCCGACCGCTACGCGCTGCGTGCGCTGAACCGCGTCGCGCTGTGGGCGCAGGGCACGGCCAGCGGCGACATCGCCGAGATCGAAGGCCTGGATGAACGTTCGCCGGTGCTGCCGCTGGTGACGTCCACGCGCGAGAACTGCCTGGGCGCCGAGTGCCCCGAGTACCGCAACTGCCACGTCATGCAGGCGCGGCGCGACGCCATGGCGGCGGATCTGGTGGTCGTCAACCACCACCTCTTCTTCGCCGACATGGCGCTGCGCGACAGCGGCGTGGCCGAACTGCTGCCGACGGTCGACGCCGCCGTCTTCGACGAGGCGCACCAGCTCGTGGAAGCCGGTGTGCAGTTCCTCGGCACCACGCTGGCCACCGGCGTGGCGCTGGAACTGGGCCGCGACCTGCTGGCCCTGGGGCTGCAGCACGCCCGCGGCCTGGAGCCCTGGGCCGACCTGCAGGCCGCGCTCGAGCGCGCCACGCGTGAGCTGCGTCTGGCGGCGGCCGGGCCGCTGCGTGAGGTGCGTGGCACGCTGAAGCTGCGCTGGGAGGAACGCGCCGAGGAACTCGCCGCACCCCTGCAGGTGCTGGCCGATGCGGCACGCGACGCCGCCGACGCTGCCGCGCGCGTGGCCGAGACCGCGCCCGATTTCCCGCGGCTCGAGCAGCGCGCGCGCAGCCTGGCGCTGCTGGCCGCGCGCTTCGTGCAGGACGCGGCGGCCGACCAGGTGCGCTGGATCGACCTCACGCCGCAGCAGGCGCGGCTGGTCGAGTCGCCGCTGGACATCCGCGAGATGCTGACGCAGCAGCGCGAGGCCTCACCCAAGGCCTGGATCTTCACCTCGGCCACGCTGGGCGACGACGACGCGCTGTCGTGGTTCACCGCCAGCACCGGGCTGGAAGACGCCGAGCGGCTGCGCGTCGGCAGCCCCTTCGACTACCCCGCCCATGCGCGTGTCTGGGTGCCGGCCAAGCTGCCGCTGCCCAACGCGCCCGGGCATCCGGCGGCGGTGGGCGCGCTGGCCGCGCGCTGCGCATGCGCTCTAGGCGGCCGCACCTTCGTGCTGACGACCACGCTGCGTGTGCTGCCGCTGGTGGCCGACGCGCTGCAGGCGCAGGCCGCCGCGCTGGGCCGTGAACTCACGGTGCTGGTGCAGGGCAGCGAGCCTCGCCGTGCACTGCTGCAGCGATACGGCGACGGCCGCGGCTGCGTGCTGGTGGGTTCGGCCAGCTTCTGGGAAGGCATCGACATGCCGGGCGACGCGCTGCAGTGCGTGCTCATCGACAAGCTGCCGTTTCCACCGCCGAACGACCCGCTGGTCGAGGCGCGTGTGCGCCAGCTGCGCGAGCAGGGCCGCAACCCCTTCGACGACTACTTCGTCGCCGAGGCTGCGGTGTCGCTGAAGCAGGGGGCGGGGCGGCTGATCCGCACCGAAACCGACCGCGGGCTGCTCGTGGTCTGCGACCCGCGCGTGCGGCAGATGGGCTATGGCCGCCGGCTGCTGGCGGCGCTGCCGCCGATGGGCGTCGTCGCCGACGAGCCCGAGGCACTGGACTGGCTGGCGCGGCTGGCCGAAGCCCATTGACGCCATCGCGCCCGGCGCGTCCCGGGCCGCGCGACGACCACGTCTACCAGAACTTCCACCACGGCCTGGGGGTCGTGCCGGCCACGCCCGGGCCGCCGAGGAAGCTGCTGCCGGGGAAGTTCTGGCGCAGCACGCGCGCGGCGTCGTCGCGCAGGGTGGTGAGTGCGAGCTTGTCGTAGCTCTCGACCATGATGAACAGCGCCTCCTCGGCCGCCGGCGACTGCGCGTATTCGGCCACGGCCGACTGGGCGCGCGCCGCGGCGGCGACGTAGGCGCCGCGCCGGAAGTAGTAGCGCGCCACGTGCACCTCGTAGGCGGCCAGCGCATTGACGATGTGGTTCATGCGCAGCCGGGCGTCGGGCGCGTAGCGCGACTGCGGAAACTGGTCGACCAGCTGCTTGAAGGCCTGCCAGGACTCGCGTGCGGCCTGCTGGTCGCGTTCGGACACGTCCTGGCCGAAGGCGGTGCCGAAAAGGCCGAGGTCGCCGATGAAATTGACGACGCCGCGCAGGTAGAGCGCGTAGTCCAGCGCCGGGCTCGACGGGTTCAGCTTGATGAAGCGGTCGAGCGCCGTCAGCGCCGCCGCGCGCTCGCCGCTGCGCCAGTTGAGGTAGGCGGTGTCGAGCAGCGCCTGCTGCGCCAGCAGCGAGCCGGCGGCCAGGCTCTCCACGCGTTCCAGCGTCTTGATGGCACGTTCGTAGCTGCCCGACTCCATGTCGTCGCGGGCGTCTTTGTACAATCGTTCGGCCGTGGCCTCGGGGGCTTCGTCCTTCGATGGCGTCGAGCCGCAACCCGCCAACTGCAGCGTCGCTGCGAGCAGGCCTACCAGCGCAGCGCGCCACATCAGGGTCACAGTCATCGGGAAGGGTGCCGGTCGTGCAAGAAGGCGCCGATTATAGGGAGCCGCCCCCGGTCGACCCCGATGGCGACGAGCCCGGCGGCGGCCCCGGCGAGGTCGCCGTCGAGGTACGCAGCAGTGCCGTAGGCACCGCGCTGCACGGGCAGCGGCTGGACAAGGCGCTGGTCGCCCTGGCGCCCGAGTTCTCGCGCAGCCATCTGCAGCAGCTGCTGGAGCGCGGCCACGTGCAGCTCGACGGTGTCGCGGCCACCGTGGCCTCGCGGCGGGTGCGTGCCGGCCAGGCGCTGCGTCTGGAACTGGTGCCCACCGACGAGAGCCGCGCCTTCCGCCCGCAGGCCATGGCGCTGGACATCCTGTTCGAGGACGCGCACCTGCTGGTGCTGAACAAGCCGGCCGGGCTCGTCGTGCACCCGGCGCCGGGCAACTGGTCGGGTACCCTGCTCAACGGCCTGCTCGCCCACCACGCCGGCGCGGCGACGCTGCCCCGGGCCGGCATCGTGCACCGGCTCGACAAGGACACCTCGGGCGTGATGATGGTCGGCAAGACGCTGCCGGCCGTGACCACGCTGGTGCGCGACATCGCGGCCCGCGACGTGCATCGACGCTACCTCGCGCTGGTCCACGGGGCGCCGGTGCAGTCCCGGTTCAGCATCGAGGCGCCCATCGGTCGCGACCCGGCCGTGCGCGTGCGCATGGCCGTGGTGGCGGGGGGCAAGCCGGCGCGCACCGACGTGCAGTGCCTCGCGATGAACGCCGGCATCGCCGCGCTGGGCTGCACGCTGCACACCGGCCGCACGCACCAGATCCGCGTCCATCTGGCCTGGAAGGGCCACCCGCTGGTGGCCGATGCGCTTTACGGCGGCAAGGCGGCGCTGGGCATGACGCGGCAGGCGCTGCACGCCACCGAGTTGAAGCTGGCCCACCCGGTCAGCCGCGTGCCGCTGGCCTTCGCCTGCCCGCCGCCGGCCGATTTCCAGGCCGCCTGGCAACAGGTGTGTGGCGCGGCCGTGCCGGCAGCGGCGCACGGGTTACACTAGCGTTCAAATCGCAGCGCCGCCGCACGCCACACGCGTGCCGCGCCTGTTCGACGAGCCGCTGCTCCGTCCCGGTCTTTCGGCCACGCCGCACCGGGTCCAGCCCGCGCCGGGAAAGCTCTCGCGCGTTGTCCCGAACCTTCGGATGAATACCAGGCCATCGCCGAGACGGTGGCTGCACACCAAGCGCAGGCCATGAACACAGCTGAGGCCAAACGGGTCCTCGAAACGGCGTTGATATGCGCCACGGCGCCGCTGCCGCTGCCGGAAATGCGCGCGCTCTTCGACGGCGAGGTCGGCAACGACACGCTGCGCCGGCTGCTCGACGAACTCGTCGGCGACTGGCAGGACCGCGGCGTCGAACTGGTGGCGCTGGCCAGCGGCTGGCGCTTCCAGAGCCGCCCCGAGCTGCGCCCCTTCCTCGACCGCCTGCACCCCGAGAAGCCGCCGAAGTATTCGCGTGCCGCGATGGAGACGCTGGCCATCGTCGCCTACCGCCAGCCGGTGACACGCGGCGACATCGAGGACATCCGCGGTGTCACGGTCAGCAGCCAGATCGTCAAGCAGCTGGAAGACCGCGGCTGGATCGACGCCATCGGCCACCGCGAGGCGCCAGGCCGACCGGCGCTCTACGCCACGACGCGGCAGTTCCTCGACGACCTGGGCCTGGCCAGCCTCGACCAGCTGCCGCCGATCGACGGCACGGCAGAGGCCGCGCGCGCCGCCGACGCGCTGGCTGCGCTGGAGCAGGCGCCGCCCCTGCTGGACGACGGCCAGGGCATGCTGCCGCTGGAGACAGCCGCCGAGACGCCGGCGGACCCGCCGACCGAGCCCACGCCGCCACCCGCCGACCCGGCGCCTGTGCCGGCCGAGGCCACCGCCGCACCCCTTTCCGACGCCGCGCCCCCCGCCAGCGCCGATGCCCCGGCCGACGAGGCCGAGCCCCTTTCCCCCACCGACCGCAGCGCATGAATCCTTCAGACACCGACCTGCCCGAGGCTCCCGCCGCCGATGCGGGCGTCAGTGACGTCCCGGCCGACAAGCCCAAGCGCCGGCGCGCGCCGCGCAAGGCCGCCGCCGGGGCCGACGCGGGGGTCGGCACGGCGCAGGCGGAGCCGGCGGTGGCCGACGGCCCGCCGCCCGGGGTGGCCGACGCGGCCCCCGTGCACGCCGCCGCGCCGGTGGCGACGCCTGCCGGGCCGCAGCCCGCGGCGGTGGCTGCGTTCACCGCAACCGGCGACGCCGGTGAGGCGGGTGATGCCAACGCCGCGGCCGAACCGGGCGCCGCCACGGCGGGCGACGAAACCACCGGCGGGCGCAAGGGCCGCAACCGCCGCCGGGGTCGCCGCGGTGGTGCGCGCGATGCCCTGCGTGACGGGGCCGGCCCCGAACCCGGGGCCGAGGGCGAGGCCCGGGTCGGCGCCGATGCGCCGGCCGCCCGACCCGCGCCGCCGGTGGTGGACGAGGTGTTCGCGCAGGTGCTGTCGGGCGAGTTCGACGTCGAGCCCGCCGCCGCGCCCGACGCCGCCGAGACCGAGGCCGAGACGCCGGAGGCTGCGGCCCGGCGCGTGCTGGCCCCGGACGTGGACGCGCCCAAGCTGCACAAGGTGCTGGCGCAGGCCGGCGTCGGCTCGCGACGTGACCTCGAGACGATGATCGCCGAGGGCCGTTTCACGGTGAACGGCGAGCCGGCGCACATCGGCCAGCGCGTGTCCTTCGGCGACCGCATCGCGCTCGACGGCAAGCCGGTGCGCTACCGCATCGCGCCGCCGCCGCCGCGTGTCATCGCCTACCACAAGCCGGCCGGCGAGGTCGTCACGCACGACGACCCGCAGCAGCGCCCGACCGTGTTCCGCCGCCTGCCGCGGCTGCACCAGGGCAAGTGGCAGTCGGTGGGGCGGCTGGACATCAACACCGAAGGCCTGCTGCTGTTCACGACCTCGGGTGAACTCGCCAACCAGCTGATGCACCCGCGTTTCGGCGTCGAGCGTGAATACGCCGTGCGTTCGCTGGGCGTGCTGGGCGCCGAGGCCAAGGCGAAGCTGCTCGAAGGCGTGGACATCGACGGCCAGCGCTGCGCCTTCAAGAGCATCGAGGACGGCGGTGGCGAAGGCGCCAACCACTGGTACCGCTGCGTCATCACCGAGGGCCGCAACCGCGAGGTGCGGCGTCTGTTCGAGGCCGTGGGCCACGCCGTCAGCCGGCTCATCCGCATCCGCTACGGCAGCGTGGTGCTGCCGCGCGGGCTGAAGCGCGGTGTCTGGGTCGACCTCGACGAGCACGACCTGCGCAACCTGCGCCGGCTGGCCAGCGGCCCGCGGCCGCAGGGCGCGCCCGAGGCCCAGCGCGAGGGGGCGCGCGAGCATGCCCGTGAGGTTGCGGAAGGCGACGGGCCGGCACGGCGCGGCCGCAACCGCCGTGGCGGCAAGCGCCGCGGCGACGATCTCGAGCGCGCGCCGCGCCCGCCGGCAGCGGACGCCCAGCCGCAGCCGCCGCGCGAGCCGCGTGAACCGCGCCCGCCGCGTGAACCCCGGCCGCCCCGCGGCGAGCCGGGTGAGGGCGGCGCGATCCCGAACCCGCTGCAGCAGACCTTCGACAAGCGCGCCATCCAGCAGGAACGCGCCAAGCGCCGCGAGATCCCCGAGGACGGCCCGATTCCCAACCCGCTGCAGCAGACCTACGACAAGCGCGCGCTGCAGCGCGACCGCATGCCGCAGCGCGAGATCCCCGAGGACGGCCCGATCCCGAACCCGCTGCAGCAGACCTACGACAAGCGCTTTGCCGGTGGTGGCCACGGCGGCTTCGGCCCGGGCGGGGGCATCCAGCCCGGTGCCAAGCGCAACCGCGGCCGCGCCGGGCCGAAGAAGCCCGGCGGCGGCGATCCCAACCGCGTCCCCGATCCGCTGCAGACGGCCGTGGGCTACATCGGCGCCGACGCCTTCCTGCGCAAGGGCAAGGGCGGCGGCGGTGGGCGTGGTGGCCCGCGGCGCGGTGGCGGTGGTGGTGGCCCCGGGCAGGGCGGCCCGGGCCGTGGTGGCCCGCGTGGCGGGCGCGGCGGTCCGCGCTGAGCGGGCTCGCCCGCGGCCCGGCCCACGTCGCAGGCTACAATTGAAAGCTTTGCCAAGTCGTTGATTCAGGAGAACTTTTCATCATGGCCCTAGAACGTACCCTCTCGATCATCAAGCCCGATGCCGTGGCCAAGAACGTCATCGGCCAGATCTATGCCCGCTTCGAAGGCGCCGGCCTGAAGGTCGTGGCGGCCCGCATGGCGCACCTGTCGCGCGGCGAAGCCGAGGCCTTCTACGCCGTGCACAAGGCGCGCCCCTTCTTCAACGACCTCGTGAACTTCATGATCTCGGGCCCGGTGATGATCCAGGCGCTGGAAGGCGAGAACGCCATCGCGAAGAACCGCGAGCTGATGGGCGCCACCGACCCCAAGAAGGCCGACAAGGGCACCATCCGCGCCGACTTCGCCGACAGCATCGATGCGAATGCCGTGCACGGCAGCGACGCGCCGGAGACCGCCGCGGTCGAGATCGCGTTCTTCTTCGCCGGCATGAACGTCTACTCGCGCTGAAGTCCGTGACCCCCAAGCTCACTGCGTTCGCTGCCCCCCGAAGGGGCTCCAGCGCGCTTGGGGCGGCCCGGCGCGCGACAGTGACCCCCAAGCTCACTGCGTTCGCTGCCCCCCGAGGGGGCTCCAGCGCGCTTGGGGCGGCCCGGCG
>Ga0154020_10002187_pt1 | contig 23770 bp, 24 predicted proteins | sample Klosneuvirus_201_FD_109709 | JGI IMG/M metagenome (GOLD analysis project Ga0154020, IMG submission 109709) | Active sludge microbial communities from wastewater, Klosterneuburg, Austria - Klosneuvirus_20160825_MG | ecosystem: Engineered > WWTP > Aerobic digester > Activated sludge | place...
ATGATTAGGTGGAGGATATGGTCGATTAGGTGGGTAGGGACTATCATGCGGCGGTGGATAAGGGCGATCTCGGGGAGGAGGGTAGCGACGTGGTGGAGGTTGATTTCGTGGTGGCGGATAGTTATGATCTGCAGGTTGTAAGATTTGAGATAAGAGAAGTGGTGTTATTTTGCCGGCCTCATCCACAAACTGGGCACTTGTATCACTATTATTAATTGTTAGGTTTGGTGATTGTGCTAGTCTCAAATCAAACGGTTGAGTTGTATTATTTTTTTCAGCTGCAGATAAAGTTCCAATGAGAACTAGACTTGAGCTTAAAAATAAAAGTGTTCTTGTTATATTCATATTATTTATCCCCCTAAAAATTACAACACGGTGTGTGGTGCAAAAAATTTTAAGATTAGTTCAAAGCAATAATTATGCCATGAGATTTGAAGGTCAAGACATCTATTGAAATTATTAAAATAAAATCAATCATGCTGAAAAAACTATTCCACATGTAATTCGTCAAAAATCTGGAAAATCTGTCGATAGATTTATTTGTTTAATAAGATCAAACCGACTACGAGTTCATTCAAATTGGTGCAATAGTGACATCAATTACAACAATATATAGGAGGTTTTTAATGAGAAAATTTTTAGTCGCAGTGATGCTGATGATGCCAATAGCAGCTACTGTTCAGGCCAGTGAAGCCATTGTTCCAGCATGGGCTTGTCATTTGAGTTTTAAAGGACATGCTAAGGGAATACAAATAATTTTAGGAAAAGCACATGTTAATGCTTTAGGAACATTAACGTGCGTTAGTCCTTTTTCAGAAGTGAAAGAAATCCCTGTTGAGATTAATTTCGGTACTCATATTTTATTGCCTCGAGTGACCATTGGAAGTTTTGCTTTTGCTGGTGAATCGTTACAAATTAGTTTATTCAATTATGATCCAATAGATCTTTTGGGAACTTATGCCATTGCACAAGCGCAAGCAACCGTTGGTATTGGTGCTGGTGCGTGGACGGCCATTCACACTTCGATTCCATCATTAACACTTAAAGTTTCTGTTCAATTGACTCACGGTTTAGGTCTGAATGTTGGGCTTACTGATATGACCATTAAAGCAATTGAAAATAATTAATCTTATTTAAGTTAGAACAGCTATTTTTTGATCGTTAAATGAGTGGCTGTATTTTGATCCATTTAAATTAAAAATGTTGAAAACGGTCTTAGCTCACTTTAATTCAAGTGAGCTAAGACATTCATTTTAGGTGGTGAGCTTACAAATTAAGTGCCTTCAGTAATAGAGAAGTGGGATTTATTTTTTTTATTTGATCAAGTGGATACCATTGGAAATCTTTGTACTTCGGTGAGCGTAGAGATTTTTTAGTTGTGACATAAATTTTAAAATGTGTGATTGAATGCTGAAAGTGAAATTTTTTAGGCTTTTGTTTAAGCTTCTTAATTTTTATTGGAGGCATCAGAGTTTGTTTTAGAAAAGGGAGTTTCTGATTCTCAATAAGTGCGATGTGTTTATTATGATAAAGTAAATTCATTTCGAGGGCGATCAATTCAGGTTTTCTCTTTGGTTTCTTAATTGGAAGCTTTTCAATCAGATTCAGATTACTCGCTTTGCATTGGTTAAGCCAAGGACAAAGAGGGCAGGCAGGGGAGGTTGGTGTGCAAAGGGTAGCTCCTAATTCCATCATGGCTTGATTTACAATGGATGGATCGGCTGTTTGACAAAGTTCATCAGCCAGTTTTTGAAGATGTTTTTTATCGTCTCTTTTCCATGATTGAAACCCTTGTCCATGGAGTCTCGAAAGTATTCGTATCACATTTCCATCAACAACACCGACAGGTTCTCCAAAAGCAATTGAAGAGACCGCTCGAGAGGTATAATCACCAAAACCAGGTAGTTCAATTAATTCTTGATAGCGTGAAGGGAAATGTCCTTGATTAAATATCAACTGGGAAGACTTATGTAAATTACGCGCGCGAGAATAATATCCAAGACCAGCCCACATTTCAATCACTTCAGTAAGCGAAGCTTTAGCTAAGGCTTCAACAGAGGGAAATCTTTTTTTAAAACGTAGAAAAAAAGGAATGACGGCTTGAACCGTTGTTTGTTGTAGCATGACTTCTGAAATCCATATAAAATAGGGATTTTTCGACTCTCTCCAGGGAAGGGATCTCTTATTGACCAAGTACCATTGAACGAGTTGATTTCGAATTTTATCAATATCCACGAAAGACCTTTCAACTATTAAAGAGTGCGATTTAAATGATAACTATGAACCAGTTAAATCTGAGACTGTTTTTATATTTTTTTTGATACCATATGGTCAATTGGATTTAAACTGCGTCATAAGACTCTGTTAATATTGTCATTGATAAATCTTTTGAAGTCAGAGTCAGATCTCTTGACTTTGAAAGTGGAAGTATCAAGCTTTGAATCTCATGCTCTGAAAGAATTGATTTTCTAACTAATGTTTATTCACTTCCAATTGACAGTACTCTGTCGTAATATACAGTCAAATACATTTTATTTTATGGAGATTGAATTATGGATTATCAGCCTTTGAGTGGACGCGAATTTCCTCGATTTTCAGCAATTAAAACTTTTTTTCGTCTCCCAATTGCTCATCCCAATGATGATTATGATGTGGCCATCTTAGGAATACCTTTTGATGGGGGTGTTTCATATCGACCAGGTGCGCGATTTGGTCCAAGTAAAATTAGAGAGAGTTCATCTTTAGGTAGAGGGTTTCACTGGGGTAGAGGGACACAGATCTTTTCTAAGATAAAGTGCGCAGATATCGGAGATTGTCCAATAGTTCCAATTGATCTTGCGCAATCCTATACAAAAATTGAAGAGTTCATCTTCAACCTTGCTTCTAAAAATAAAAAAATTATTTCAGCAGGTGGTGATCATTCAATTACCTTACCTATTCTGAGAGCTTTGAAAAGAAAATATGGTGTCCCGTTAAATTTTATTCATTTTGATGCTCATTTCGATACCTATCCCGCGGCCTGGAATTGTGAATATCATCATGGTTCATTTTTACGTCATGCTATTGAAGAAGGACTTATTAACCCATTGAACACCATTCAAATAGGAATTCGTGGACCCCTTGCTTCCAGTAATGATCTTGATTTTATCAAATTACATAAAATAACGGTCTTTTCGATGGATGATATTCGAGCTGATCATTTAAAATCTTTTTTAGCCAAAATTCCAATTATTCCTTCTGGACCAACCTATATAAGTTTTGATGTGGATTGTTTAGATCCTGCATATGCGCCTGGTACTGGAACTCCAGTTCCGGGTGGCCTCACTACCTATGAAGTTCAACAAATTTTGCGTTCGCTCAAAATAAAAAATTTGGTGGGTGGTGATGTTGTAGAAGTTTGTCCAGCCTACGACCATTCCGATATCACTAGTTTAGTCGCCGTCGATGTGATATTTGAATTCTTAGGAATTTTAAGTCAATAAGTTCGGACTTTTTTTGTTGATAATCAATGTCTTTATTTTTTGTTTCATTAGTGATGAATCGAAAATCAAAACCGAATGGAGAATTAAAAATGAGAATCTTAATTTCAATTTTGGTGAATATTGCTTTTACAAGCCAACTTTATGCTGGTTCAAAGCATGGTATTCAAATTAATTACGACAAACAGGCTTTCTATGTGGATCAGTTAAAAAAATCCATTGAAATTTATAAAACAGATAGTACAAATTTCGAAAAAGTGATCTCTAATGAGATCAAAAATTCTTTAAATACGAAATCAGATATTTTGTATTTAAAGAAAATAACTTCGACTTTTAAAAAACCAAAAAAATTAACGGTTATTTCTACTTTGCATACGATTGAAATTAATGCTGAGGGGCTATCGAAGATTGTATTATCTGATTTCTCACCTCAAACACGATCCATGAAAATAAATGGAAAAATTTTGACTACTAATAAAGATGAGTCTTTTGAGAGTGTTCATAAAAAAATAGTTGCGCTCTTACAACCATATAAAAAAGTGAGTTTTGTCAATTTACTCATTCCTGAATCACAGGCTTTTGTTATACCCCTTATAGCTTTAGGTGTTATTGGTTATGTTGTCTATTATGTGGTAAGACCTATTTACAGAGGAGCTGTAAGAAGCCAAGAAATAAAAGATTATATCAATGAAATTCTAGTTGATTGTGAAAGTAGAAATAAAAGGAATCCCTATGTTAATTACAAGGAATCAAAAACTTTTCAAGAACTTCAGAAAATGCAATCACTGAAGGATAAAAATTCTGTTACTTTTCCTGAGGTCAATATAAATACACAGTGCGCTGATTGGAGTAAGAATGTTGCTAATATGTTTTCCCAAGAAGAAGTTAGTATTTCTAATAATGAAGCATTAGAGATATGCAATAATTTAAAATATATCAGTGACTGTGCAACTCAATATGAACAGGAGTCGAATAGTAAAACTCAAAATAATAATGTTTTAGAGGCCGAACCGCAATAAAGATTTATTTATGAATCATTATTGATTAATTTGATTTGGTTGAGGAATCTCTGGATTTACCGTTGAATCATTAAAATATTTTCGACATCTTCGAACCACATCATGTGCCATATCGTCGGCATTTTTTTCACCTATTTTAAATTGTCCAATAAGAATTTTATACCCAGTATCTTCGTTATACATTACGTCTTTGGCTAGTTTTGGACCAATTTTACCTCCTCCTAATTTTATCCTGATACTTTCTTTTTCAAAATTAAAAAGTGAATTATATCTGTCTCGAGCAATGGCTTTATTTTGAGTGACCAGTTTAGTATTTTTTTTAGTTTCGTTACTATAGGCCTCTCTAAATACGCCACTAACAATTTTTCGCATACTAAAATCAAAATGGGCGGGATCCGCGAGCTCATTTTTGTGAATTGAATTACAAATTTCTGAATTTATTGTGTTGCAGGCTAATTCTGCAGATGGTCTAGAAGCTATAGCGGAATAACTTATTATTTGTATACAAGCAGTTTGATCAATAACCTTCTGTCCATTTGACTCATTATTGTGGATTGAAAAAAAAATCGAACTGAGCTCACTATGTGTAACGTAATAATTTTTCTCATTTTTTTCAATAAAAATTTCTTCGGCTATAAATCCATCAATTTGATCTTCCTTTAATTTTTTAATATGAACGCTAAAATTTTGAGGAGTTTGAAAATGTATTCCATTTTTTTCTTTATCACCCTTTTTGGGTACCAAAACTCCCTCTGCAGCAATTTTTCTGTCGTTATTACTTGGATCATTTTCTATCTGACAATTGACTAATTCAGGATTAGAAAACGACGATTTGTAAATTAATTGAGCGTTTTGAGAAATCAAGAAACATGGGTTTTCAAGATAGTTCAATTCGTTCCCATTGGAAAAACAAGCAGTAAATAAAATTACTAATATGATAAAAAATGAACTGTTCATAATCATTAGATTTTTCACTATTATAGTTTTTATTCTAAGTTAGATTTATTAAATAGCAGAGTCTAGTTTTTCTGGATCACCTATCACGCATAATGTCCATGACTCACACATTTCAAGCCGTTACGTTTTTAATGGTGTATGACCGAATGTAGACTTCAAAATTGGACTTTGATAAAAATGAATGCAATTGAAATTCTTAAATCGCCATAGAGCCATAAAATAAATTAGTTACTTATAATAAAGTCGAGTGTCACAAGAAAGATTGAATGTATGGGTCAGAATTTTAACCATTTCGATATTTAGTCAGAAAAAGGAGGAAAGTTCATAATGTACAATTCAGGATGAGTGTGACATTTTTTGTGTTGTAATTAGAAAAAAATTCAAGGGGGATTTACAATTACTACTACTAGCGTATAGTAAGAATCCATTCAAAAGACCGTTCAGTTGAAACTTTGGGAAATCAATCCCACAACACCCGAAACGGTATCAAATATTTTAAAATAAGGAGTTTATATGAAAAAAGTTTTATGTGTCCTAAGTTTCATGATAACGGTTAATGCTAATGCTAATTTAACAGTTAAACCATGCGATGATCAAACCCCCACGAATACTGAATTCGTGGTATCTATGAAAAATTATTATAATAAGTCTGTCAGGGTTTTTCATGTAGATACTTATGGTGAACCAGCTTGTTGTAGCAGTAGTATGCTCGTTTATATTCCTGATTCAAAAGCAGAAATTGGTGGTGCAAAATGTTTTCAAGTAACCAATGGAAGTGGTTTTTTATCTTTAGATCTTAATAAAATGGAATCATCCAAGTATGATCCATCCATTGGTCTTGTTTTGAACTTTCCTTATTCAATATATGATAACGAAAGCCAAGATGGCTCCATGTCAAAGCCTGCAGTGGGAAGTATCATAATTAATTTGAAAACTGAAACTGTTAGTCCAAATAATCTTTCAATTTCAAAGTAGAAAATCACTCTTTAAACTCGTCTTTAATATGATTGATAAGGTTGAAGTTTAAATCATTATACCAATTCCAATAAAATAAAGGTTTAAAGTTTTTTCTAAGAACGGAAAAAAAAGAGCGGCTCCAATTGGAGCCGCTCTTTTAGTACTTAAATAGAATCTAAAAACTGATCAACCGAGAAGTTTCAAAGCCAATTGGTTCACTTGGTTAGCTTGAGCTAATGTTGATGTTGACGCTTGTAACAGAATCGAATTACGAGTCATTTCTGCAGAAGCTTGAGCGACATCTGTATCACGAATACGTGAGTTGGCAGCATTCAAATTTTCTTCGCTAACTCCTAAGTTATCAATTGTCGAAGTTAATCTGTTTTGAAGTGCCCCAAGATTTGCGCGCATTCCATTCACTGTTGTTTGAGCTGAATCAAGAGAAGCGAGTGCTTGTTGAGCGCCCTCTTTTGTTTGATAAGAAACATCAGTTAAACCCAAAGCATCGAGCGTGGCTACGTTGCTACTGGAATCAAATGAAATACGATCTTCAGTTTCGTTGTTATAGATACCAACTTGGAAATCAAAAGCAGGAGTTGAACCATCAAGGAGTTTTGTTTTACCCCAAGTCGTTACATTTGAAATCCTTTGCATTTCATCTTTTAACTGCTGAACTTCCTTATCGAGAAAACCTCTTTCAGTTTCACCCACAGTATCAGAAGCCGCTTGGATTCCCAATTCACGAAGACGAACAACGATGTTTGAAATTTCATTTAAACCGCCTTCAGCAGTTTGAACCATTGAAATACCATCGTTTGCGTTTCGATTGGCTTGTCTCACTGATCGGATTTGCGCTTTCATATTTTCAGAAATCGCGAGTCCGGCAGCATCATCAGCTGCAATATTAATGCGACTACCACTGGCTAATTGTGCCATACTTTTATTCATTGCTCTTTGAGAACCAACTAAGTTTCTCTGAGCGTTGATCGCTGCCATGTTTGTTGTAACTCTAAATCCCATATTTATCCCCTTTGTGCGTTATGTTTTATATAATTTCAAAATCGCCTCCTTGTGATATATTTTTGAAGAAGAGCATCCAAGCTCGACCTTTAAAAAGAACTAAACATCCATAGTGTTCACTTAATTTACGTCTTCCGTGATGTGCCCCCTTTCTTCCTCTTTATCAAAATTGAGGAAATAATTGAATGATCTAAAAATTCTATCGGGAGCAAGTGAGTGTCTCTTTACGAGACTTTGGAATCGTTTTTCATTTTTATTGTCATTTTTTTGGCGCTTTTATAATTAAAACAACAGGACTTGTTCTTTTTTGAGATGATCCGATAAACAATCAAGGTCATTTAATTGATACACCAGGAAGGTGATTAAAATACTAGGATGGTATGCTCCAAGGAAAGGGAGACCATGAAACGGTTTTTATCATTTTCTATATTAATATTCTTTTTATCTTTAAAAAGTTTATCTCAAATACAAATTGTTCAAGTAAAGCGAAATATCCCACTTTCAGATGATGAACCTGTCTTTAAAGACTATTATATATCAGGTGGAGTCAAAGATGGATTAAGACTTAACCTTGTTGTTCCTGTGACAAGATGGGTGAATCTAAGAGAGAATAGCCAAGCTCAAGATCAATCCATGAAAATATTAGAGCCAGTGGGGTGGTTAAAAATTATTTTTGTTCAAGATCATTTGGCAGTGGCTCGTTTGTATCAAGTTTCAGATTATTTTAATTCACCTATATTAGAGCAACCTGGAATTTTAATGGGGGATGTAATTTCTTTAGAGCATTCCTTTATGTCGAAGAGTTCCAATAAACCGCCCAAGGACAGTTTACAAGTGATAGAGCCAGCGGCAGTTAAGCTCACACCAAAAGATAATTCGAATGCAAATGTTAAAGTAGATACAACTAATTCTCTCATCAATGATAATTCTCAATTGAACAGGAGCGTAAGTAGTTCGCCTTTAGTTCCAGTAACTTCAGTTGCACCCATTGATAATACTAAGGTAATCTCTAATTCTACTATTGTTAGTCCAATAGAAGCGCCAAAGATATTAAATAGTCCTCCGACTCCCTCTCCTATTGAGTCTTCTAAAATCATTGATAATAGCAAGATGACTAATTGAGGTTGCATTCTCGTTAAAGTCGTTTTTTTAAAAGTAAAATTTACATTCAAATCACAAATTTTTGTTGCCGAGGATTGTGATTGAGTATACCTGTCCTTAATATGATGAATCAACAAACGTATTTTCGTATTAGAGTCAAAAAAGTGCCGTCAAGTTTAGAGGCTGAAGTAACTGAATTAAGCTTTGAATATGGTTGTTCTGGCCTATCTGAAGCACTCAATTATGTCCAACGTGACCTGGTTTATGACCCAGAAATTCGACCACAAAGATTTCATGATGTAGACGTATTTTTTTCTGAAAAACCAGCGCATTCTTTCTTTGAAGCGATTCGTGGATTAAATCAAAATATTGAATGTCAGATCATTGAGGAAGACCATAAGGATTGGTTAGAAGAATGGAAAAAGGGTTTTAAACCCTTTCCCTTAGTAGGACCTTATTGGGTTGTTCCCTCATGGTTTGAATCTCCTCCTGAGGCTGAATGCCCTTTATATATTGATCCTGGGATGGCATTTGGAACAGGCACTCATGCAACGACACAAATGGCAGCCGCACTCATACATAGAACCTTTAAAATGAAACCACCAGGCGCCACATGGAAAGTTTTAGATGTTGGTACGGGGACAGCAATTTTAGCTATACTTTCGAAAAAAGCAGGAGCTACTCAGGTGGTTGGGATTGATATTGATCCTGAGGCTCGTAGGGTCGCTCGAGAAAACTTATCGAGAAATCAAGTCGAAGGAGTTGTTATATCAGATCAATTATTAGAAGACGTGCGAGAAGGTTATGATTTAGTCGTTGCTAATATTATTGATGGAGTTTTATTAAATCTTAAGAACGATTTAGATCGTGTGACTAAAGCACCAGGTTTTCTTATCATTACCGGAATCCTCGAAGTACGAGAGGGAACTTTTATTGATCAATTTTTAAGTGATACCAATTTAAAAATTGAAATGAGATTAGCAAAAGATGAATGGGTTGGCTTTTTACTTTCAAACCATTGTGATTTATAAATAAATTAGGATTTCATTAATGAGACGGTATTTCTATTCTGAACCATTACAATTAGAAATGAAGGTGACGCTGCATGGAGAATTATTTCATCATGTTTTTGAGGTCTGCCGATTGCAAATAGGACAGCATTTTGAATTATTGAATCAAACAGGCAATGCATACTTGGTTTGTGTTGAATCAATTGGAAAGAAAACCGCTCAAGTCTTAGTCACTGAAGAACGTAAAATACCAAAGCTAAAGGAACCTCTTCTCCATCTTTTTTTGAGTTTTCCAAAAGTATCCACGTTTGAATCCATTGTTGAGAAATCTGTGGAAATGGGTGTTAAGTCGATAACCCCTTTTTTATCTGACTATAGCTCCATACGGACCAAAGCTCAGTTTCCTATTTTTAAAACTCCACGTTGGCAAAAGATCATTTTACAAGCCACTCAACAGAGCGGTCGAGGCGACTTAATGTTGCTCAATGAAGTTCTCACTTTAGGAGAATGTCTATCACATAGTTCTAAAGACGGAAATGAAGCTTTAACGATCATTGCATATGAAGGAGACTCAACCTTAACCTTAAAAAATCATTTAAAACGTCAAAAAATATCGACATTAAAGAAAATAAACCTTTATGTTGGAAGCGAGGGCGGATTTTCTCACCAAGAAATTCAACGGTTTAGCAGCCTAGACCTTCCTCCAGTCACTTTAGGAGAACAAGTTCTTCGTGTGGAAACGGCTTGCCTGACCTTAGTCTCAAGCCTAAAATATGAATTCGATATTTAGGATTGATCTTTAATGAGTTGCTCGTTTTGCAGACAAGACAAGCGAAGCGAGCCAAGAGCATCATAATGTAAAGTGCATAGTGCTTAGTACACAATGCACAGAGTAATGAAAGCTTATAGAATTTTAGATTAGATTCTAATTCAGCGGCTGAAAAGTGGGACGTATCCCTAAGCCCCCAATAGTTTAATATATAAACCATTGGAAAACTTGCTATTTAGGAGGTTATTAATGGATCCGATTGATGAATTTACCTTTAAACCCCTTACTGAGGGATTAGGATTCCATAAGAAAAAAAAAGACTCATCAAGAGATCTTGATAAGGCTTTTAAAGCTAATAGTGAGTCTTTGTCGTTAAAGTCGGTCGTGCAATCTACAAAAATAAAAACCCATAACAGTACTTTAAAAAGCCCCTTACCTAAAAAGGAAATTCTTCCCTCATCGATGACAGAATCACCCTCTAAAGAGGTTATTGACGAATTAGTGAAGAGTTTTAAAAAAACCAAAATTTCAGATGTAAATAATGAAGTTTCTACTCCCCAGGTAATTATCAATCCAGTTAGACCTCAAATTGATGAAGAGGCTTTCCCTATTTCTTGGATGATGAGTCCCTTTTTAATTGATGCCATGTTAGTGATGGCACTCATTTTATCAGCATTAATGATAGTACTTTTGGTGACTAAAATTGATTTGTTGATGATGCTTGTCCAAAATTCTTCGGATATAGAATTATGGTTCACATTTCCAGCAATTGGATTGGGTATGATTTTTTCTTATATGTCTTTGACACGGATATTATTAGGAAGCTCTTTGGGGGAGATGGTTTTTGATATTCAATTGGGAACGAAAGAGCAACAAGAACAATTCTCTTATAATTTTTTATTGATGGGTCGAATACTTTTGTCTATTTTAACCGGCTTAATTTTTATACCTTTAATCTCTTTAATTTTAAGAAAAGACTACTTAGGTCAATTGAGTGGTATAAGACTTTATCGAAGAAAAAAATAAAGTCTTTAATTCTTATTAAAATGAGGAAATGTTGTGGGTCAATTTGTTGAAAGACTGGATTTAAAAAAAATTTGTGATTCCCTGAGGCCAACTAAACAGATTGTTTTTACAAATGGATGTTTTGATATTTTACATATTGGCCATATTCGCTACTTGCAAGAGGCAAAAAAACATGGAGATGTTTTAATTGTGGGAATTAACACTGATTCTAGTGTGAAACGTCTGAAAGGTCCACAGCGACCAATTCAAAGCGCTCCTGAAAGAGCCGAAATTTTAGCAGCACTTGCGTGTGTTGATTTTGTCACTCTATTTGAAGAGGATACTCCACTTAATTTGATTAAAGAAACCATGCCTCATATTTTAGTAAAAGGGGGAGATTGGAAGCCAGAACAAATTGTAGGAAGTGATTTGGTTTTGGCAAATGGTGGTAAAGTACTTTCTTTAAATTTTGTTGAAGGGCGCTCGTCTACGAATATAATTGATAAAATGGACAGTTTAAAAAAATAAATATTTACCCTTAGCTTTAAAACCGATTGTGGTTTCGTAGCCTATGTTAGATTCATCATTCCTCTTCGCTGATGTTTCAATGCCTCAAAAAAAATACTTTTCAAATAATTACTAATATATTTTTGAAATCACATTTAAGTATTAATGACTACTTTTAGTGAATTGTTAAAGAAATATCCTTCTCGTGAACTAAGGATATATTTTGGTTTTTTAATATCTGATTCAATAATATCTCTTAATCGCTTTATCGTAACATAAATTTTATTATCATGAATCTTTGAATTGTAGTTCTCATTCCATATAGCATTTGAGAGTTCTTCTTTGGTCGTACACTTTCCTTGATTTTTAATTAAATAAAGCAGAACTTCTAAAACTAAGCCTTGTCTATTGAGATTAATTTCACCTTTAAATTTATCCACAATAATTCGTGCATTAGTATTTATACTGAGGTCATACTTACTATTTGTTATTTTTAATTGCAGTTCATTTATTAATTTTACGAGACGAATGAGATCCATTTCTGGAACGATACTTTTGGCTAAATCAAGATACATCTGAGCAAAATCAAGTTTATTCAAAGTAAAGTAGGTAAGGCTGACTTCGTAAAGTAAATATAAGTGACCAAATAAATTTTTATGATATTTATCGATCTCAAGCGCTTCTTTAAATAACTCTAGCGCTTTATTGTGCTGATTCATCAAACGATAAACTCGACCTTCATTGAGTAAAATCATCACCTTTAATTCAGGATGATTTTCAGATTCAATTAATTTTTTTGAATTTTGGAGCTTTTCTATGGCTAATAAATATTACGATCGTTCAATATCCACAATGGATAAGCCTAACTCGGCTTGAGCTTGTAAAGAGAGATCTTCACTTTGCGCAACAAGAGATGAATTTTCAAAATAATATTTAGCTTCTTCTATCTTGCCTTCATAGCATGCACAGATACCTAAAGTATAATAAAATTGAGCGGTAGGGGGAATGGAGTTTGATATTCGGAACTCAAAAATTTCTTCTTTTAATTTAGAAATGGCGGTGCTATTTCCTTTTTCTGTCCAACCTCTAAGTAAATAAGTTTGTGCTTTCATTGCAATTTGAAAGAGACCTTGGTTTAAAGCTTTCTGGTAGGCTTCTTCTAAAAGTGGCATTCCTAAGTCTAATTGAACTAAACGAAAATACAAAATGCCCTTTTCGATGAGTTCCTCAGGAGTTAAAGATTTAATGTTTCACCTCATTTCAGATCATTTAAGACAACTTAAGAATCTTTCAGAAAAATAAAATTTAAACAAGAATATTTTTAGATGAGTTCATTTTTTAAATTTAGTTTAAAAATTTGATTTAAACTAGAGCTTATAATTTAAACAAATATTAATTGTCCGATTAGTAAATCAAAAGAAAGTTTAAGTGATCTATTTTAATTACGCTTAAAAAATCTACAATATTGTTGGAAAAGTTCAAAATTTCGCTTGAACCTAGCAGTAGGAGTAGTAATAGGGGTCGTAGCAGGAGTACAAGGCCTTGTTTGATATGAAGCTTCTCCGACTTATGATGTATCAGTTGCGCGTGCTCACTTTTTGAATCATTTCTGACGTTTTAAAAATTAAGAGCTCTTCGCTTGTGTAAGGAATTTGCTTGTTTTTAAAAAGATAGGGCAGAGCTTTGTTAATAGTTTTTACAATATTTTTTTTATCAAGTGATAATAAAAATCCTATGCGAAAGGCATTCAAAGCTGAGTTACCAGCTGCCATTTTATAAAGAATCACTTTGGCTTCAGATTCTTTAATCTTATTTTCTAGTACTGTGAGTTCTTCTGGTGAGACATTGGAAGATCTTGCTTTGGACTTTAACTCTTCTAAGTGTGGAATCTCTTCCATTAATATTACAGTTTCTTTTACAAGGTTGTAGGCCGAATTAGTAAAATAGCTGGCCATGAGTGCGTCTAGGCCGACTCCAACAACAGCTGGTGAGAGGGCTGAGGCACTGGATAAAGCACAGGTAAGTATATAATCTTTAATGGTTAAAGGATCTCTTTCATCTGGAATTGCAATTGCGGATAACTTTTCATCGTCCAATGAATTATTTACTTGTTGCCCGAGTTCACAAGCAAATTTAGTTTTATTCTGAGTTGAACGAATAAGGGCTTTACTGATATCGAGATAAGAAGCGGTAACCTGTTCAAATGAATAACGACTCACTAATCCAACTCCGCAAGCAGCCACGGCAGTAACGGTGTAATTTAACAATGCATCTGATGAATTTAAAAATGTTGAGATTGAATTGGCACTAATGCTGGTCGTTGCTGCAACAGTAAATCCTGCTATGGCTATTGCTGTGTTTACTGTTAAGTCTAAAATAGCATTGATTGCCATGGTTTCTTCTTTATTTTGTTGGTTACGCTTAAGAAGTTGTTTCCAGATTATTTCGATAGAACCGAGCATTTGTGCTTTTTGATTTTCTAATTCAACAAATTTTTGTGCCTTTTCCTTAAAAGAAATATCAATAGGGCTATTTTTTGTTAAAAGAGGAACTATTTCATTTCTTTTACTTTTAACTAAATCAACCAAGGGCTTTTCTTTTTCATTAAAAAACTCAATAATAACTTGTTCTAGTCGTTTTCGTGATTTACCAAACTCAGTTTCATTGACAAAACCATGATTGTCCATGGCTCTATTGTAGACAATGAGATCAATAAAAATTTTGAACTCTTTATAGGCTAGATGATTTAATTGAATCGTTTTATGGACAAGTTGTCTAAAGAATACCTCTGCAAGAAGCCCTTGATATTGGTCATTCATTATGTTTTTAACATAAAGGGCTGATGGTTTAGCCAGTATTTGATTCAAAATTTTTATAAAACTAGATTCGTTTTGATTTAAGTTAATTGATTCCAGTGAGAACCGAACATCAGAGATAAGTTGGCGATCATTTGATGAAAGAGAATTATAATTCTGGCAATAATTGTTGGTCAAATTATTAGACGCAATTAAATTAAAATGGATATTGAAAATGAGAATAAAAATTGAAAAAGGATTTTTAATCAAATGATTAATAAACACAATATCCCTTCTTTGAAAAAATCGTAGTCCAATCACGAGAGACGCTATCTGAAAACGGCTAAGACTTGATCAGGGACAAAGTATCACATAAAGGGTAAATAAAAAAGACATTACTCGATTTGACGAATTTAGTTTTCGCAAAAGTAAATAAATTAAATTAATTTACAAAAGTCAGACAAAAAGTGTCACAGACTTTGATGCGATTTCAAAAGTTATTTCGCAGTAACGACTTTTTAGCAACTTGTTGGCAAGTCTCAACCTAAATTTTCGGTCAGTTTTTAATACAAAACGTCTTTCCAAATAGCCTCTTATTGGTATAAATAGCCATGTTTGAAAAAATATCCCATTGGACAGTCTCTTCAAAATAAGGAATGGTTTCCCAAAAAAATGGGGACGACTCTTTAATTAAGATAGAACTATTGTCCGCTCTATGGCTGATATTACATTATAATGTGTGAGGGGCTATGAATTTAAAACGAGTGAAACTATTGCTTTCATATGATGGAACTGATTATTGTGGTTGGCAAAGACAAAAGAATGCCGCAAAACCAAGCATTCAAGAGACTTTAGAGGTTGCATTAGAGAAAATTTTTAAAGAACCAGTAAGATGTGTGGCTTCAGGTAGAACAGATTCAGGAGTTCATGCCATGGGGCAGGTGGTACATTTTGATGCTCCCAAGGATCCAACAAGAATTAACTTTGTTCGAGCACTCGAAGGAATTCTTCCTAGTACCATTGTGGCTCAATCATGGGAGTTAGTGAATAAGGATTTTCACTCTCTCTTGTCTGCTAAGGCAAAAACTTACAGATATAGAGTTTCGACCCAAACCATAGGTCCTACTTTTTTAAGAAGATATTGTCTATGGTACCCCTATCCATTTAACCTAGAAAGCTTGCAAAGTTTGGCCCCAGTGCTTGAGGGGCGCCACGATTTTAAAAGCTTTGAATCGGTAGGGACCGAGGTACCTAATACAATAAGGACCATATATAGAGCCAGGTGGATTCAAAAACGTCCACAGCTCTATTATTTTGAGGTCACTGGGAATGGTTTTTTAAAACAAATGGTTCGAAATTTAGTTGGTACTCAACTCTATTTCATGCAAAAAAAGAAAAGCCCCCAAGCGTTAAAAGAATTGCTTTTACTCAAAGATCGAACTTTGGCCGGATATGCAGCACCTTCTCAAGGTTTAGTGCTGGTAAAGGTTTATTATTGATTCACAATTAATAATGCAAAATTTGATCGTTTTAATTCTCAATTTAACTAGTAATTCAAGGTATTTAATGTAAAATTTAAAAGAGTGCACTCTTTGCCTACAAACCTAGAGTTAAATTTCAAAAAAAAAGTAGTCAGATAGAAAAGGATGTTGCTCAAGCTCTATTTGCCACCGCCGCAATAAGTTATGAAGTTCACTTAGATGCTTTTAACGGATCCGTATTATAAATAATCAATTTGCGCTCTTGACAATAGGTACCGAGAAATTTAAAAGGATCCTTCCGATCGTCTGAGGATTTTAAATAACCCGTTAAGGGCATTTTTAGGATTTGAGGCCATTTTCTATCGGATGCGGGAATTATCTAGAAAAATTGAGTTGGAGTGAGCGTATGAAAACGTGGAATGCTAAAACTGGTGAAATTAAAAGAGCGTGGTGGATTGTTGATGCAAGTGGATTAACTCTTGGTCGACTCTCAACAGAGCTTGCAAATATTTTGAGAGGTAAAAACAAGCCTATTTACACTCCCAATGTTGATTGCGGTGACTTTATCGTCGTTATTAATAGCGAAAAAATTAATATGACTGGGAATAAGTGGTTGAGCAAAAAATATTATAGTCATACGCGCTTTTTTGGCTCTCTTAAGGAGCTAACTGCCGAGCAAATGCTCGAAAAAGATCCAGGTTTTATTATTTCTGAAGCTGTGCGTGGTATGTTGCCTACGAATAGACTTTCTAGAGATATTCTTACTAAGTTAAAAGTTTTTGCAGGGCCGAATCATACTCATTCTGCACAAAAACCTCAAACATTGACCATCAAACACTAAAAAAAGGATAAGGATCGATGGCTGCTGAAAAGTATTACTACGGAACAGGAAGACGAAAAACAAGCGCGGCGCGCGTATTTCTTAAACCAGGAAAAGGTAAAGTAACTTTAAATGGAGCTGAACCTGAAAGAGCATTAAAAAATGCTATTTCAAGAATGGTTATGCTTCAACCTTTTGACATCATTAACCAAGTTGGTAAGTTTGATATAAATGCAACGGTTGCCGGTGGTGGCGAGTCGGGACAAGCAGGTGCTTTGAGACTTGGAATTTCTAGAGCTTTAACAGCTTTTAATCCAGAACTTCGTGGCATTCTAAAAAAAGCAGGATTCTTGACTCGAGATCCTCGAATGGTTGAACGTAAAAAGTATGGAAAACATGGAGCAAGAAGAAGCTGTCAGTTCTCCAAACGTTAATTTATTACACTAAATTTTGTTTATTTTAAAAGCCTCTGAGACATCTCAGGGGCTTTTTTAATTTTAATATTTAGCGCACTCAGACTGTGCATTAACTTTAGAAGCGATTGGTGTAGTTACAAAAAATGCAGGTCCGTAAGAACCGGGTATCATAAAATTAAACTCTTCAAAGTCTTCAATATGATCTGTTAAGCTTATATAAAAGTTTTGGTTTACGGAATAACCGGAGTTTTAGTGAGAATCTAAGTATCTGTTAAAATATTTTTTTAAATAAAGCTCGTGTTTTTACAAATGACAAAAATTGTCCTTTTTAATATTTGGAATTTATCGAATGGAAAGACCTCGGATTATTTAAAGTCTAAGATAAGCAAACAATTCAAGATAGTTAACTAATAATATTTTTAACAATAAATCAAAAATATTCAAACTGTCAAAAATAATAACATCTATTTTTAAAAAGTTTGATCGCATATAGTTTCCATTAATTAATCGCTATCAGAAAACAATTATTGGTATCGACTAATTAAAATGTGTTTACATGAAGGGCGAATTAAATCCTTATTGTAAGGATTTCGTATTAGTGCACATTTACTGATTAAGGTGTATAAAATGTATCTATTTATAAGGAGAGTTAATTCATGCTTTTTCCAAAGTTAATTACAAGAAACAAAGTTGATTTTAATTTTCTCAATAAAATTAGCATTATAAGCTTTACTTTTATAAAAGTTCTAAAATGTAAAACACAAAAACTAATACATTTTTTATTAACTTGCATTCTTTGTTTGGCATTCGGTAGTAATGGAGCATTTGCTGCAGACGGAGATATTACTGGTAATGGAAATGTTACAAATGGTGGAGGAAGCACTACCACTACGAATGGTGTTGGCGATTTTCCATGGTGGCCGATTGGTAATGAAACAGGTGGGGGGATTACTTTAAATTATACTTGTCCCTTGATAGATCAAGATGGAACTGGCGATTTAATGTCCTCTTTAGATATTCTTGAAAAAGCGATTCCAACATCATCTGCATGTAAAAATGAAACTAATTATGAGGAACTTTCTAAAAAGCAATTGGAAATGCGTTCAGCGGTGGTTGAAATTAAAAAAATGTGGCGAGATCCAGATGAAATGTGGAGTAAAGGTAAAACAGATGACCAATACTTAGAACAAATCAATGGATTTAGTACTCATGTTGCTACTCTAATGAATAATATTAATTACGTATCCGAATCATTAGGAAAAAATGAGCTCATCAATTCAAACTGTGGTAGACAAATGATTACAAAAGGTCGCGCACTCTACGCCTTGAGTGATTTAGTGAGCCAATTGAGTCCCTATGCAGTTTTTGCAGCTAGTGCAACTTCAGCAATGCAGTTTGTTGATCCAATAATTATGGGATTCGCGGGTATAGCAAGTATTATCAAAACAGTATCTCAATTAAATAAAAGTAATTTATTGGATATGAATCTGTACGAAAATCGTCAGACCTTATTGAAGGCAACATGTGAATACATGAGAATTGAAAATAGAATCCGCGACATTCATAAAATGCAAATTGGATTTAAAACGCCTGAAGCAAAATCTAAAAAATTAAATGAAATTTATAATTCTTTGCAAAAACAAATTCAGAATGGTGAAAATGAATTTAAGCAAAAAATAGCTTTAACCGGGATGGAAGACTCACAAGACTTTTTGACAAAAAGAAAGGAATTTTATTCTGAAACAGCAAAGTTTAGAAAGCAACTTGTAGAGGATTGGAATTCTTATCTCAAGATTGAAAAAACCATGAATAAAAATACTGAAGAAAGTGCCCTTTGTGCTTTAGGACAAGTTATTTTAGCTAGGAAAGGGAGTGCCGCATCTATCATTGATATCCCTTCGACTACAGAAACAACACCAGTGGTAGCACCGTCAACACCTTTTGTGGCAGCGAAATTTCCTTTTAATTTAGAAGATAAACTAAAAGAATTAAATGCGTTTTATCCAATGGAAGAAGATGAAGATTTTGAAGTCGTTCATCGAATTTTTATCAAAGGGATCACTGATTTTGAAACTAATGTTAATGCTGCTGCGACAAGTACGGGAGTCTCTACAGAGGGTTTTCCATTTTATAATAATGGTCCTACCTGTGGTTCTGCAACAAAGGATTTTGTTAAAAATATATTGATAAAATATCTTGATGCCTATGAACAGAGAATTATTGCTGTAGAAAATGATTTTGAAAAGAAGCTAAAAAAAGATCCAATTTATATGGAGTGGTATGTTAAAAATTCTAAATTAGTTAAAGAAAGAGATACACTGCAACGTGTAGTAAACGTAATATCAAGATCGTCTCAAGCTATGTCAGAAATGGGTCAAAGTGAACTCAATCAAAGACTAGAAAATTTGAGAAATACATTATTTGGTACAAAAAGTTATCTTCCATTAAATAGTTTTGTTTATAAAATCCCTTTTATTGGATCTGAATTTAATTTAAAAAACCAATCACCGATAGGAGATTGGTTAGCGCACACAGCACAATTACAGGCAGAAAAAATTAGTCATTTTGATAATGCTTATAATAATCTGATTGATCAGATAAAGAAAAATTATGATAGAGATATTGCCTATGATAAAGAAATTAGAAAAAGATTACCACGTGAGGGATTCTCTATAGCGCCGCGATGGAAGAGTAGTAATTACAAGGTAGAAAATTACTTTAGGTATTTATCACAAGAACAATACCCTTTGAATTCAAAGCAACATGAGTATATTTGTAAAATCCTTGAGGAGATATCTCTCGATTGGGAAAAATCAATGTCTCATTTGGGTGCTATGAAAAATCTTTGCTCTACACTTTTACCATTTATTGATACAAAAACGGGAGAGGGTGTTGTTAAATATTGTGGTATTACAAAATTAAATCCAAATGAGTATCAAAATACAGAAATTGATAGAATTGACAGCAAACTGATTCGAAAAGGTTTTAGAAATGCATATAATGAAGTAACAGATAAAATTGTTGAATTAAAGTGTTCTGAAAAATAAACAAGAATTGTTATTTCAAGTGCATTTTGTAATTGAATTATTCATTATGGACTAAAAAACTTATAGATTCACTCATCAAGAATGTAGTTGAGTGGATTAATGGGAACATTGTTCAATCGTACTTCATAGTGACAATGAGGTCCGGTTGATCGGCCGGTACTTCCAACAGCAGCAATCACATCCCAACGATTAACTTTTTGTCCAACTTGGACATAAATTTGAGAGTTATGTCCAAAGCGAGTCATGATACCGTAGCCATGATCTATACTAACAAGCTTACCATAACTTTCATCGAATGAGGCGTAGGTTACAACACCGTCTGCGGGTGCGTAAATGGGGGTTCCAGGTGCTGCGGCAATATCAATCCCATTATGCATAGCCGGTTTACCTGTATAGGGTGAGACACGATATCCAAATTTAGATGTAACCCAACCACGTGATGGTCTAATGCTTGGAGTTGAATTAAGTAAACTTTGTCGCTCTGATAAATTTTCCCAAAGATCAATGACACTTTGTTCTCTTAGTTGGGATTGTCTGACGGCACGATCAATTCTAATTGCCAGGCTTGTGTATTCATTCGAGGTTTCGACAGCAAGTTCACCTTGAGATTCATTAATGGGAGTTTCTTCGTTAAAGTCGCCGTCTTCGCCTGATAGTGATTGTGGTGGAGCTTGTGCTAAATCTGTGTGATGTGACTCCTGATTCATATCGATGCCTTGCCCCGGTTTTGCATCAACGCCTACAGTTAATTTTAAACCTCGATTTTCATCTTCAACATTAGTAATTAATTTCAATTTACTTGAAAAAGTTTTGACCCTCTCAAGTGCACTTTCGAGTGCGGTCACTTTTGTTTCAACTAATTGAAATTGTTTTTTGAGCTGAATGTTTTCGAGTTTTAATTTTTTGGTTTCTCTTGATTCAAGTAGTAAACCGAAATAATCAAGAGAAAAGGCGAGTAAAACAATTGTAGATATAACTGCAAAGAAAATTCCAAATTTTATCCACTGAGTTGGTAGAACAAGCTTTTTTGTTGCTTTACTCTCATCTCCAACGATAAAAAAAGTTATTTGTTTTGCTTCCAATGTTTCCTCTTTCTATTCCATAATTTTTACAATTAGCGTTGTTATATTATCATCTCCACCATTTTTTTTGGCTTCTTCAATTAAAATATCTGAAGCCATTTCTGTTGGTGATTTTGAAATAATTTCGCAAATTCTTTTATCACTCACCAGACCATGGAGACCATCTGAGCAAAATAAATAAATTTCTCCTATTACCACAGGACGTTCAATAATATCGCAAGCAACATCTCTTTCAAATCCAACGCTTCTGGTTATTACATTTTTCGCAACCATTTTATTGGCTTGCTCAGGTGTTAATATTCCAGCTCTGATTTGTTCATTAACAAGCGAATGATCTTCTGTTAATTGCCACATTAAATTTCCGCGAATTAAATAGCACCTAGAATCTCCTACATTAGCAATGTGAAGAATATTTTTTGAAAAATGGGACATTACCATAGTTGTTCCCATTCCTTTTAATGTTGGATTTTCTTTTGCATGTTCAAAAATTCTAGAGCTAGCTTCGCCATAAGCAAAACGAATGAGTTCTCTTGGGCTTAAATGTTGATTAACAGGATTATTGAATACTTCCTTAATTGATTCACATGCAATTGCTGAAGCGACTTCTCCTCCTTTGTGACCACCCATTCCGTCAGCCACAACAAAAACATTCGCTTTCTTTTCATATAGAAAAGAATCTTGATTATTATCTCGCTTTAATCCAGGGTCTGTTTTAACCCATCCTAATACTTGCATAAAGTTATTCTAAATCTCGTTTCAATGCATTCCAACTAACAATTTATCTTCTCGAAGAAGGGCTAGTAGAGTATATGGTCCTAATTTATTTTTTGAGTAGACGATGAATTTATTTATTATTCTATTTGTAAGACACAGGGCTAGTCATATCTATAGAAAAAATACTTTAGTATTAATGCCATTCACTTTTTATCTGTTATCCTCAATGTCATTAGCTTTTATCAGAGCGAGACCGTAGTCTCCGAGCGGCACGAGGTTTACCTGGGTTTTCTTTCACAGAGAGAACCCGACCCAGTGTAAAGCGCTGTCTAATCAAGTGGGTCGAGAACGAAGGGCTGGTAAAAGTGAACGGCATTGACTTTAGTATTGACTTCGATTTGTTTACTGGAGAGTTCCATAGAGGGTATTTCCGTTAAAGTATAATCACATTAAATACGTCTAAGAATGAGACAAACACACTATTCTAAATAGGTTCACTATCATAAAAATGGATTCGAAAAATTTTAATTTTTAATTCATATGGACTTTAGTTCAAACTAACTGGAGCCGATGAATTGGCATGAGTTTTAAGGTATCATTTAAAGCGATTCCAAGGTTTTTTCTTTTATCCATATTACTTCATGGTGTTGTTATAATAATTAGTTCTTGGCTTAATAGAAAGCAGCTTTCGAGTCCAGTAATTAGTAAAAATGAAATTATCAACTTAGAAATTTTAGAACCTATTAAAGTTAAAAAAATTAATCCAGCAAAATTAGATGAAAATAAGAGAATTGTAGATCAAGACAAAATCAACGATGTATTAGATCCAAATTCAAAATTATTGAGTTCTCATAATCAAAAAGTGAATAAAGAAACTGTTGCTAAAAATCATGGTGATTTTCAAAATCAGAAAATGAATTTACAGCCTAAACTGAAAAAAAAATCTGAAGAAAATCCAACAGTTAAACAAGTAACTCTTCCTGCCGATATTTTTGGAACCTATAAAAGTTCTTTGGCAAAAGTTTTAGAAAAACAAAAAGAACTGGACGTGAATGGAAATCAAGCGGGAGGTGAGGTTTCTCGTTCAAGGGATTATCTGCCCGATAAGGATGATGGTCTAGAAACGCTCTTGAGCACTAGAGAATTTGTTTACTATTCATACTATACGCGAATTCGCAATCAACTGACAGAGTATTGGGAGCCCAAAATTAAACAAAAAGTTATTACAATGTTTAGGCAAGGTAGAAGAATTGCATCAGCAGATGATCATATAACAAAATTACAAATCATTTTGGATGCAAAAGGAATTCTTATGAAAGTGCAAATTTTGGGGGCCTCTGGAATACAAGATTTAGATGAAGTAGCGGTTGATGCTTTTAGAGCAGCTGCTCCATTTCCAAATCCCCCGAAGGGGATCATTGAATCAGATGGCACTGTTAAAATAGAATGGGATTTTGTCGTAGAGACTTAAGTAGAGTTAGTTCGGAGATTTAATTTGAAAATCAGTTCATTTTCTTGAGTTATCCACAGGATTTATTTATTTTTACCGAGTAGCTGTGGATAACTTCTTGCTTGATCCAGCTTAATGCTA
>Ga0154020_10002188_pt1 | contig 23769 bp, 25 predicted proteins | sample Klosneuvirus_201_FD_109709 | JGI IMG/M metagenome (GOLD analysis project Ga0154020, IMG submission 109709) | Active sludge microbial communities from wastewater, Klosterneuburg, Austria - Klosneuvirus_20160825_MG | ecosystem: Engineered > WWTP > Aerobic digester > Activated sludge | place...
CCATTTCACCCTATCTGGGAACAACTGCGAACCAGAGATATTACCCATGATTCGCTGTATTTCCCGAATAGATTCATCATCCTCAACGCAACGTGCATACAAGTCAGCTATTGGTTGTAGTTGGCTTGGCAGTCCTTCAACAAAGTCTTTCCAGTCTGTCATTTCATCTCCTCGCAATGTGGACAAAGGATTTCAGCAACCCACTTTTCTATTTGAATTTCACGGTGCATGGTTCTCCCGTGCAGTGAAACAAGGTAATAACGGCAAAGGGTCTCATCCCATCGTAGTTCAGTTTGTAGTCCAATCACATCTTCAGTTATTGTGCAGATTTTCATAGTTTTCCTAATGACAATCAGGATTTTTGATCGCTTGTTTATCCGGGTGTGGGTCGAAGTGTTTCTTAAACTTCTCGTAATGACAACAATCTGTTGGGTAATGCTCTGATGTTTCTATGTACCTGAAATAAACCCAACAGAAACTAATAGAAACAACAAGCACACATTTGCCTGTGTGCCTGTTGATAAAATATCTATGCTTCCAAGTAGATGGCTTGCCTTTAATCATACTAATTCCGCCTGTGTTTCATAGCACTTTGGGCATACTATCGTTGGGTGTGTGCCAATACTCCAATACCCAGAGCCAAGCGAATTATCGCAACGGTCACACGTTGCATTGATTCCAGTAGCGTGAAATTGTCCGATTTTTTCGATTTCTACTGCCGTCTGCACAGCATGGCAATCAAGTACGCGCATAGCGGTAGACTCAGGGATAATGCGAGCGGTGCGATTGGCTTTGTCGTAGTAAATCCACTCAGGCTGAGTGCCATTGACGCGGCAGAGAACCTTGCTGAACTCTGACTCGCTGATTAATTGTTCTCTCATTTTCCATTCCTCCGAATAGTGTGTGTTGACTACATCGACAAGAAACAATAATAGTTTACTAAAGTCAAGTAAAATCTGATAAAGATTGTAAAATAGTTTGCTGTCAATTTGCACATATTGTGCAGGATTGTAAAATAGTCTATTGACAAAATGCAAGTTTATGCGTATCTTAAGGTGTAAGACGTGGGGAATGGGTTGATGACAGATCAAGGGTATTTACGATTACTTTGAAGATTCTCTCCCTGAGTGTGAGTCAGTAACTCACAGCCGGGGCGACGACCAAAAGGATGGCGACTGGTATAAGCTGATTCCCAAACGGGGATGGGCTTCACCGCGCATTATCCAAAGACTTCCAGCAAACAAGATCGACGACATTCTTGCAAGAGTAAGGCAAGGGACTTTCACATTGGTCGAATTGATAACTCACGATATTGACCCGGCGGAGCAAGCGGCGAAGGGGATTTAATTTGGAAATCGCGGACTGTTCTTGTCCGCCGGGCAATACTAAACTTGGGAGCCACAAACTCGCTTGGATCGCGTAACTCGTTAATTGACAGCGGCGTACCTCCCGACCGCAAGGGGAGGTTCAGCGCGCGTGTAGCGTCCAGCGTAACAGCGCAAATAGACATATCAACACTCGCACTGATGCGAGATCGTCGCACCATAAGCCTCTAAAAGAGAAAGATTTGCACAGTTATTGTGCGTGATAGTAGAAATGGACGAGAATCCTGAAAATCAGATAATTAAACAGGATACGAAATTCAAACCGGGTGTATCTGGCAATCCCGGTGGTAGACCTAAGGGTGCGGCTTCTCTCACATCCGCCATAAAGCGCAAAGTTCTTGAGGGTGAGGCCGATACGATAGCTGAGAACCTGATTAGGTTGGCTGTTAATGTGCCGGAACAGAAGGAGTTCGCTGGTAAGGGCGATACGACATACATCGCTCTGGACGGCAACGAGGTTAAATTGCATCAATGGGCTGTTGATACTATTCTTGACCGTATTGACGGTAAGACACCTGAAAAGGTAGAGTATACAGAGACACCAAGCGACTTATCTGAGTTCACCAGTGATGACCTACAAGAGTTTCGAAACTGGCTAAAGGAGCGCAAATCTGCCAAATCTGAGTGACATAGACCGAGAATTGGCTATACGCGACTTTTGGGAGTTCGCCAGATGGCTCCAGACTCGTGACGAGGCGTCCGGGCAGGTAAGACCTTTTCCGGATTTCGGCTATTTGCGCAAGCTACACGCTGACATCGAGGCGAATAAGGAGACTATCATTCTCAAGAGCCGTCAGATGATGGTGTCATGGTACTGTGTCGCTCGGCAGTTGTGGCGGTCAGTGGGCGCATATTGGCGCAAGGGCGTGTACTCTGGCGGTATGGCTTCAAAGCGTGAGGACGATGCGAAAGAGCTGCTTTCGCGTTTCTGCTTTATGCTTGACCACTTGCCTGATTGGTTGAAGCCTAAGACATTAAGTCAGAATCAGACTACGTTACAGTTTTCTGAACAAGTACGTGTTATGGCTTTCCCATCATCTGCCAATATCGGGCGAACATTCACACTGTCCGAGCTACTCTTAGACGAGGCTGCCTACCTACCACAGGCACGCGAGATGTGGCTCGGATTGTTCCCGACACTTGGCACTAAGAGCAAGGCAGTCATAGCGAGTACGCCTAACGGCAAGTTCAACCTATTCTACGACCTATGGAGCGCTGAAAATGGATTTGGCAAGACCAGAATACATTATTCTGAGCATCCAGAGAGAGACAATACTTGGGCGGATACGGCAAGGAAGGGATATACTCGACCAGAAGACTGGGACCGTGAGATGGAGTTGTCCTTCTCTGGATTTAGCGGAAAGCGGGTCTATGGCAGCTTTGAAAGAACGACACATGTACGAGATATTACGTTTAAGGCTACGCCATCCCAAGTTGTGTATCGGGGATGGGACTTTGGCTATCATTTTCCAGCCTGTGTCTGGCTGACCAAAGATGACAAAGACAGATACATCCTCCTGAGAGAGCTATTGGGGCGGGACATATCCATTGACAAGTTCGCTAAACAAGTGATTGATATAAGCAAGGCAGAGTTCGGTACCAGTCTATTCCGTGACTTCTGTGACCCTGCCGGAGCGCAGACTAAGGACGTTGTGACGGTTAATAGCGAGAAGTCAAGCGTTGACGTGCTGAGAAACATGGGTATCAACCCAGAGTTCCGCTTCACGAACATCAACGAGGGATTAGAACGAGTACGTGAGTTAATGGCTATTAGATCAGACGGTAACACCGGGCTGATCGTTTCAGAGCGTTGCGGTGATCTCATTGACGGGTTCTTGGGTGGGTATCACTACCCTGACAAGGATGTGCCGGGTGAGTTGCCGGAGAAGGACGGGTACTACGATCATCTCATGGACGCATTTCGTTACGTCATTGTCAACGCCGTAGTTAAGCCGGATGTACTGAAGCCTCCAAAGGCAATCAACGCAGGTATCGGGATGACAGGGAATCAGTACTTGAAGCGGGGGAAGCGGGTAGCGTGAACGAAAAGACTATCACACTGCATGAGTTCGGCATCCCAGACGAGAACGGGAAGTACATTCATTGGATAGACAGAGAGACGATGAGAATCTACTCTTATATCGACGGCATCTTGGTTTTCCTTGGAGAGATTCTTGTTGATGCCTAACTACGTACCGACATGGGACGACTTGCAGAAGAAGTCCTTTCAGGCTGATTGTGATTGGGTTGATATGGCGTTCTTGGAACCACAGGCGTTCCCTTGCCCTCACTGCAATCGTAAATTACGCAAGCTGAATATCGGCTACATCTGCGATAGGTGCCTGTCGGTGTTCGCTGAGACTATGACCGCCAAAGAGAATGGCGTTGCTGAGATAATTGAGACACATGAACGGGTGGTCGTAGGAATTACTGACTACCCTGTATTTGCAACAGTATTCACACAAGGAGAGAGTAATGGCAAAGAAGCCGACGAAGAAGATGCCAATGGACAAGATGCCGAAGGGCAAGGGCAGGGGCTGCTAACAAGCTGACGGCACTCTCCGCCAGCTACGAGGGGACGGCTGGCGGTGGGTGATAACATAATTCTGCACTATAACAGCGTTGATGTTAGCGTGCAATCTAAGTAGAGGACTGACATAATTGGCTGAGATATTAGACGGAATTAGAATATATGTCGTTGTTAAGACTTACAAGGACGGTTCTAAATACCCAATTGCGGCATTTTCTGATGAGGCAACCGCAAATTCTTTATTCATAGCCTTATCGAAGGCAATACCGGACTGCGTATTTGAGGTTCATTTCTGCCCGTTTAATAGCTACGACTGGGTTATGCGAGCACTCATGGACGAAATTGTTAGAATAACGGCTGAACGAGAGAAAGAGAAGGCCGGTTAATTTGGCTGAGATCAAAAAGGGGCTAAATCTAAATCCAAAGACCGAGGGCGAGATCAAGAAACTCGTCGATTCGATCTTCCAGCAGTCTGAGGATTACCGCCGTGACTATGAGCGCGATTGGGAAGATGCCTATAAGCTGTACTACGGCTATGTAGACTTGCGCGGGCGTGACCCGAATCTGTTACAGGCGGCTATTCCTCGCGCATTTACACTGACTGAGACGATTTTCCCCGAAGATGTCAAGGCTATGTTGGGGCAGAAGCCCTATTTCCCTATCGAACCGAAGCTCGAAGCGTGGCGCGGTAACACAGAGGCGATGGAAAAGCTGATGGATTGCGCTTCTGACGATGACAATCTGTTCTACAACTTCGCTCTTGGGTTAAAGCAGCGTCGAATTTGCGGTAATATGATCGTCGAACCGTATTGGCGGTTTGAAATCAAAGAGAAGGGCGTTAACAAAGAGAAGAAAGTCAAGGGATTCGTCGTAGGGGCGCCCTCTGAGTCGATGCAGTACATCGATCAGGGACTTGCATGGCGGATTCACTCACCGTGGAATGTCGGAGTTGAGCCTTACAAGGGTCAAATTGACAGGATGCGATGGGGATACCTAAAGCAACCAGTGTCAATTCAAGAAATGACAGCATTGATGAAGCTCGGGAAGTACCTCAAGAAGCCAGAGGAGCTTGTCAACGACGAAAATCACGACATGGACAAGGTTAAGCAGTACATCGAGGCTGATTTGGGCTACGGTGCTTCATCTTCTGAGTCCGATATGGGCGAATTGGTGCGGATATTTTTGCCGATGAGCGGTAGGTACATCGAGGTCTGGGGTTCTAAGGACATGGGCGTTCATGTGATACGTGACACGCTAAATCCGTACCCATTTGTTCCGATTGTCAACTTCCCGAACACGCTTGACCCATTTCCGGAGCGGTTTTACCACATTGGCGAGATAAGACCGAACGCGCAGATGTTCGCAATGTTGAATGACGCCTATTCGCAGTTGTTCAACTCACAGCAACAGTCTATGGACCCGCCGATGCTGTACCCAGAGGGCTGGATTGACCCGCAAGGGATGGTAGCGGCACCCGGACAACGGACGCCATACAACCCGCAGTATGCCGACAGGATTCAGCAGTCGATATTCCCGTTGCCGTTGAAAGATATTGGTAAAGACGCTTACGAGATACCGGATAGAATATCAAGAGAGATCGACGGTGTTTCTGGTATCCCCGCTCCAAATCAAGGGCAGTTCCCTGAACGCAAAGAGTTAGCGTACACGGTACGCAAGGTGACTGAGGGCGCGGATAGCAGAACAGAAGTCAAGGTCAAGATTGCGTTGGACTCAATGCGCGAGTTGGCCAAGAAGTCACTGAAGGTGTTGGGCGACAACATCACCGAGGATATGGTAGTTAAGACGCTTGGTGATGAGGCGCGGTACTACGTGACGAAGAACCCTGACGAGATACCGGGCGGTTATGAGTTCAGATTTAAAGGTCCGGATGTCATTGCTGACTCCGAGGCGAAGATGCAAGTCAAGATAGCGATGTTCGACCGCGCACAACCTGACATTGCGAACAGGGCGGAGTTCTACAAGATACTGCTCGAAGGCACGGACGCCTTCACACAAGAAGAGACAGAGCGGATTACGAATATCGCTCAACAGGGACAGCCAGCAGAACAGGGTATGGCTGGTGCAGAACAGGGGATGCAGGCACCACAAGGACAGCCTGCCGCTCCTACTGCACCGCCACAAGCACCGCAAACCGCCGAGATTCAGGGGGGGGTATAATGTTTTCAATGTACCACATTCTCAACCAAGCGGCGATAGAGTGCGGTAATGCGCCGCTGATGGTGATTGTTCCGATGCCCGCGCCATTGGTTGAAGAAACGACTATGATACAGGAGCCGTTGCCATACGCTCCAGTTCCATTGTACTTAAGCAAACAAGAAGATAAAGGGGATGACGAGAATTGAAGAGACTGATTGCATTATTGCTGATCGTCTTGGCTACTGCGACTGCATACGCTATCGTTGAGGGTCAACGCATAGAATTGTTGTCTGTGCGAAATTCGGTTACATCAAATATCGAAGATACGACTGCCGCGATTACAGCAGATACCGTTGTAGGTGATGGGAAATTCGTCCCATTGTTTACGTACTATGCGATTATGATGCGCTGCACAAGTGTTAGTGATGCTGACTCGACTTACGCTTGGGTGGCTGTTCGCTCAAGAAACGGTACTTCCGGTTCGTGGGCGATTGTTTGCTCAACGTCATTTATGGCAGCCGGGGAAGTGTGGAAGCACATCCATCTTGGCGCAAAAGCAGACACTACATTGGCTTTAGGTAGTCACGTAGGCGACGAATGGAGGGTTGATTACATTCTTGGTGATTCAACATCAAACGCCATTCAGGAAACAGCTTGGGGCTTTGATGTATTTGTAAACGGAAGATATTAACCAAAACAATAATTCTCAAAGGGGAGAAACCAAATTGAAGAAACTATTTCTACTCACACTCGCGGTCTTGATGATTGCATCGGTAGCTTATGGCGCAATTTGCGGTAAGCACGTTGTTCTATTCCCGCAGAATGATGCAAGCAACGCTCGTGCGTCATCGTCCGCTGTTACCGACACTTCGCTTTCCGGCGTATCGACATCGGCTTACGCAATCAACCTTGACGAGTTTGAATCGTTTGCAAGAATGAGCTGGTGGGTCAACGTGACGACCGCCGACACTGACATTGATTCCGTGTCTTACGTCCTGCGTACTTCGCCGGATGGCGTTACTTGGGTCGTTGTGAACAGCGATGTCAATACCGCATCAACCGTTGCTGGAACGAACTGGACAGGTAACTGCGATGCTGACTCATTGCTGAGATATGTTCAGCTTGTAGCTCGCGTTATTGGCGACGAAGCTGGTACAGCGATTCAGACCATTGCGATTACTCCGCTCATCACATTGTCGGACGCTTACGGGGTAGTGAGAAAACGTATCGGCGGCAAAGCTGTCGTCGTTTCGCTCAACGAGGTTCCGTAACCAATGCAGAACGTAGGGCGATTCAATCACAGACCTGTACGCTCAGTTGAGTCGTACAAGGCGGAAATCGACGGGCTAAAGCAGAGAATCGGCGAGTCTGAGGACTTGCTTGCTCTGAAAGCCAACGCTAACTGGCCTGTGGTGGAAAAGCTCATACGGGATGCGATTGCAGAAACGGAGAAGCGGGGTAGACTCGCCAATCCATTATCAGAACAAGGGGCGTTTGCAGTGATCTACAACAACGGATTCATTACTGCGCTCGAATTGTTCTTAAACCTTCCCGCTCTGAAGGCTCAAGAAGTCGAACAGGGCGGTTTAAAAACCAGATTAGACAATACCATAGCGGAAGTCGATGCGACTTACCGCACTAACAACAATCAAGGGGAATAAATGCCGGTCGAGGAAATGTTCATGGAGCCTTCTGACCCTGCACCACAGGATAATCAAGAGACAACTCCAGTAGAGACACAGCCTGCCACGCAGACAACTGATGTCGCCACACCCGCCGCAGAGAAGAGTAAGCCTGCTGGTGAGAATATCGAGGTAATCAAGACCTCGCTGAAGTATCACCAGACCGAAGCGCAACGAGTGAAGGAAGAACTTCGACAACTCAAAGCGCAGTACGCTCTGGCTGGACAAACAGCCGCGCCAACTTTGGAGAAACCGCCTATGGCTGGTGACGATGTGCCTTACGAGGACCAACTCGTCGCCAAAATCACACAGAGTGTGTCCCAACAGATTCTTGGCACGATGAGCCAGAAAGAGCAAGAGGCTCAGATCAATGCCGCCGCAGCCAGCTTGGATAAGTGGGCTAAAGAGAACGAGCTTGAAGAGATTATGCCCGACATTTACGAGGCAATGGCTTCAGTCAATGCGCCTTTCGGCACAAAGGTGCAGATGATTAAGGACATTGCGCGTGGACGTGCGGCAGAATACGCAATCAAGGACGTTGAAGCCACTGCTGAAGCGAAAGCGACGCGCAAACTTGAGTCGAAGTTGGCTCATACTCTTCCGAAAGATTCAGCTACCCCGCCTGCTGGCGCACCCATGTCACAAGAACAAAAGGACTGGGAAAGAGTCAAAGAGCGCGGAGCGAATCCCCTAATTAATCAAATCTTCGGAGGGTAATACTTCCGATTGAAGGGGTGACTTAAAAGGTGGCTACATTAAACACGGCCAATTACCGTGACGTAGGTAATCTCTCTGCGATTCAGATGCCGGATTATGACACCGAGATGCATCTGCTCGCGCCGAAAGATACCAGCTTCACGTATCTACTCAAGAAATTGCCGAAAGAGCAAGCTAAAGGCAATTACACCTTTACGTGCTTCGAGGACGAACACGTAACGCCGTACGTTACAATCAACGCGGCTACTACTGCCGCCGCTGTCCAGTTCACCGTCGATTCCAATGGTGGCGTTAAGCGTAACGACATCTATCGGAACGAACGCACTGGTGAGTGTATCCTTGTCACTATCGTTGGTGGCACAGGAACCGTTATCAACACATTGGTTCGCGCTTTCGGTTCAACGACTGCCGCGCCGATGATTGATGGCGACGTACTTGTTCGTTTGGGCAATGCTTCCTACGAAGGTATGGGGTCAACGGACTTCGTTCATTCGACCGAATCTACCATTGTCAACTATCTTCAGGAGTTCCGCGAATCCATCCTCTTGACTGACCGCGCTATCCGCTCCCAGAACTACACTGGCAAGGATTGGGCATATCAGCTTGAGAAGTCCGCGAAGAAATTCGCTATGGACATGGAACGCCAGTTCCTGTTCGGCGAAGCGTACACTGGTACGCAGACGCCTGACTCCAACACGCTGAGCGGTATCGGCGGCACCGACGCTATGCCGATTACGCAAACTCGCGGTATCATCCCGTTCATCAAGACCTATGCGGATTCTACCCGCGTATGGAACGTGAACGGTACGCTTACTGTCGATGACTTCATCAAGAAGTTCCTTGAGCCTGCTTTCGAGTTCGGTTCCGACAACAAGATTCTCTTCGCGTCAACCAAACTGATGATGGCTATGGGCTATTGGGGCTGGCAGAAGAAGGATTTGAAGTCCGGCGACAAGACGCTCGACCTCATCTTCAACAAGATCGACACTCCGATTGGTATTCTCACCCTTGTTCACCATAGACAGCTTGACGCTCCTCATGCTGGCGCGAACGCTACGGTTGCCAATGGCAGCTACGGTATCGTGCTTGACATGAAGGCTCCGCTGGCTCTCAAGGAAGAGATGCCGTTGACCAAGAACGTTCTCTACGAACCGTACAAGAATCCTTCGGGCTACTCAGCTCGCAAGGAAGAGTTTGTGCGCGTTTGCGGATTGAAAGCCGCCGACCTGAACCGCCATGCGCTTCTGTATGGTATTCAGTCGTTCGCTTAATTAAACCACGACGGGGCGCGTTATCCTCCCTCCTGTGTGATACGCGCCCTTGTCAAAACGAGGGATGAATGAAACACTTCAAGATTTTCGCAAAACAGCACGGACTGTTGACCATCAAGCCGACGTTCCGCAATCCGATGACTAAGGTGCCGTTGCCTGACATCGACATCGAGTTTCATCGCGGCGTACCGATTTGGGACTCGTCCAAGTCCAACTTCAGCGAGGAACAGTTGGAAGAGATTCGTACCGCTATCGAGGCAAAGGTAGCTCGCGGCGAGGACGCCTACACGTTCCTGAAGGAAGAGGACGAGGACAAGATTGTCATTGAGCCGGAGCAAGTGCGCGAGGTCACTACCGGAGCGCGGTCAACTCAACACCAAGTGCCAAAGAAGGTATCCGATAAGTGAGTGCAGACCTCACGAAAATAGCCGCTCAAGTAATGGCGGCAATTCACGCATCGGGAGCGAGTAAAGACCTCGACTTGACTAACCAGATAGTCGATTCTGGGAAGTCGAGGGCGTACAGGTTGATGACTAACTACGATTGGATGTTCCTACGGTCACAGACTACGCATAGCGGCGGGTCTGTGCTTGGTACATCGACGTACACGCTCATCGGGACGACTGCGATTCCGTGCGGAAAGATTATCTCAGTCAAGTACGGGACTCGTCTGGTTGACTACGTTCCGCAAGAGGAATACGACCGTCGCATTGACGGCATTGATACGACCAATTATGACGTGTCGATGTGGACGATTAGCGGGTACTCATCTGCCGGATTTCCGGTAATTCAGTTCTTTGGGACTCCGGCGGCCAACAGTGATGCAATTACATACCGCTATCAGCGGCGCATTGACGAGGCCGACAGTCTGAATCTGATGCCGGGGTATATGCTTGACATCGTTCGGCTTGAATTGTTGAGCGAGTTCTATCCATACCCGGACAAATCTGCTCAATACAGGCAAGAAGCTGATGACTTACTAAACGCTTCGCTCTGGTCTGAGCGTGTTAAGCACAATCTTGTAACGCAAGGGGTTATTTCACGTGACCGTATGCAAGGTAATCTTGAAGCTAATCGTTTTGCTTCTCGTCATCGTCGGGGCTATTCCACAGGTAGTTAATGCTACCGCAGTCTCGACGCTAATCAGCCGTTTCCGTAGCGACATTGGAGAATCAGATTCGTTAAGGAGTCGATTCACCAATGCACAGGTGCGCGATTTGTTGACGCGAGGAACGCAGACCGTTTGCGCTATCGCTGGAGAGCTTGAAGCGGACACGTCATTTCTGCTTGTTGCGAATCAAGCCGAATACAAACTGCCGACTACGTTTCAGGGCATATCGTCTGTCAAGATCAAGAAGGGCATTAACTACGTCAATCTTGAGCAAGTAGACGATACACAGTTTGGTGTAGATGTAGACGGCAACCTCGAAACATCAACATATCCCAAGAAGTTTATGGTATTCAATGACTCGCTCCGCATTGCTCCGGCAATGACGGCGGTTAAGAGCGTTGACAAGCTGTATATCAACTACTTCTCGCGGGTCGGGACGCTCGACAGCAACACGCAAAACACGCAGTTGCCGCAATGGTCTGACCAGATTGTAGTTGCGTGGGCTGTGTATTTTGCCAACGAGCGCAATTACACGCCTGACCAGAGAGAAGCGGCACGGCAAGGATTGACCGCCTGGTGTGACGATGTAGCGGGACGGTTTATCAAACCGCAGTTACAGCCGCAAGTACAGCCAAAGGTGACTCCGTGACCAAATGGCTATGTTTAGATGCGACTTTAATATTTAGTTGCAACTTGCTATTTGCCGACAACCCGACGCGCTACCAATGGACGCCGGGCTTTCAGTTCAATGGCGGTATCAACATTATTTCCGACAAGGGGCAACTCGAAGCGAATCAACTCCTCGATGCCAATAACTTCATCTGGCGCGATAACCAGTTGCAAGTACGAGAAGGGTTCTACCGTTTCGTATCGCCCCTGACCGCACAGCCTGTCAAGTTTATGGACATATTCCGCAACACAGGCGGGGAAGCATATCTGCTGTACTCGGACGGGGCTAAATTATGGTATCGGTCGGGATTGACTACGACTTCTGCCGAATTGGATTTTGGACGCTCTAATCAAGGGCAAGTCGATACTTGGGCTACCGTCATTGGCGGTGACGCCCCGACTACGCAGAAATGGCGTTGCCTGTTCGGTAGCGGTGAAGGTTCGACGATTACTATTGACGGGTCGAATTACACAGTTAGCCGAATCATCCTCGACACATTACTGCATATCACATCGACGGCGGGCAATCTTACCGACAAGGCGTACAACATTGACTTCTCGTCGATTACGGTACAGGACGGTGTTGTTATGTCTGACAACTACTGGTTCTATGCCAACGTCGGCAAGTTCTACTTCAACCGCCCCGACTCGTTTGTGATTGTTGACTCGCTGACAGGTCTGAGATTTACCGACACGTTGACAACTAGGGCTTGCAACTTCTTTCCGGTGCTGAAGTTCAGAGCGGCAGGAATATCGACCAACTATGCTGGCAAGTTCTTGCGGATGACGACAAATCCGCTTAGTACTGGTGGTACGGGCAACCCCCTACCGAATACAAAGTTTTTCTACACCAGCTACCCGATATGGACATCTGGTGGCGGTGTCGTTCAGACGTGGGCGGCGGCGTTTCAGCCCGACTCGACGACTGACAATTATTTCACAGTGGAGGAATTAGTTTATGACTCGACAACGAAATTTACCAGAACGATGGATTCTGTCAGGATATTCGCTAACGATTCGGCAGGGACGACCTGTAATGGCGGTGAAGCACTCTACCTTAAAGTGTGGTGTGACACCTGTTTCTTTGACGCCGACACAAACGCCTTTATCTCAGGTGACTGGTTCGCAGTCCCGCGCTCGGCGTGGGGCGACGGCGATTACTCTTATACTGGCACCGAGCCTGTACCTACTACTGCTGCTGATGTATTTCCTGTTATCGGTGGTTTTCGAGGTGCGGACTCCGCTGTCTATATAGCGTGTCCGCCAACTCAGCGTTCGCGTAATGAATGGACGATAGCGGGTAACGCTAAGTCATTCGCCTTCTACCGAATGAAAAAGAATACCAGCGGGTCAAGGTCTGCTGGATTGCGATTCGCCACACTGTTTCAAGACCGCGTGTTTACTGCCAAAGACACGATGTGCAATCAACTTGAATGGTCGGAACCGTTTATGCCTGACTCGTCTTGGGCGACATCGGTGATGATTATCAACTCAGGTGACGGGCAATGTATCACAGCGGCGGCGGCACAGTACGCAGACCTCATCGTCTATATGCCCGATTCGCGCTGGAAGATATTCGGCGACGGTACGAACGCAGGCTACGGCAAGGAGCGGATGAACGGCTCGGTTGGGTGTGTTGCTAAAGGGTCGCTGCTCAACATCGACAACAACCATTTCTTCCTGCACTCAACAGGGTACTACACAAGCAACGGCGACGCACCGATTCTCGTATCTGGCAACATAAACAAGTATTTCACCGACTCAATTAACACCGCAGAATATGACAAGGTAGCATCGGGCTACGACCTTGAACGCGCTAACATCTGGATCAGCTTCCCGCGCATCGGGGCGACAAGCAATACAATCACATTGGTCTACAATATCGCTACGCAGAGCTGGTGGCGTGAGGGCATCAATGCGGCCTCGTACTACTACAACCCTGACTTGGAAGTGTCGGACTCGGTTCGGTTCTTGATTGGCAAGACTGACTCGTCAACTGTGTTGGTACGTGGACGCGACAAAGATGACGGCGCGAATATCGACGCCTATATCCGCACCGGATATATGGACTTCGGCGCACCGGATTCTTACAAGCGGTTGGAGAAGTTTCACCTACGGCACAATGTCCTATCGACTTGCGACTCGATTGTGCAAGCAACCTACGTTGACACGGTGACGGCTACGCTTCCGAGCGTGTCCTATGTGCCAGTGGTAATATGGAGTGACAGAAGAATCACGTTTAGAGATGACATACAGATGGGCGAACGATTCTCGCTGAAGTGGATGCTGTACGATGCTGGAAAAACAATGCTACCGCATTTGTCGGTACGGTTCTGGATAGGGAGCGAAGGCGAATGAAGAAACTGATTATCGCAATATTGCTAATATCGTCGGTAGTGGCGTTGGCGTCACAGCCATTTGTGCTTGAGCCGATTGTCCCGAAGAAATATCAGATGACTTGGGATCAGGAGAAGAACGAATACATCGAGATACCGATAGCTGACTACTTACAGATACAGCGCAACTTTGACAAGATTGCACGGAAGATACGTGAGTCCGAATATCGGGATGATTCAAACTTTGTGCAGAAGGGAACGATTCACTACACAGCATTTACTGGCTCGTTGGCAAACTACATCGCTGTTGTTCAGTTGCCTGTTAAGTATCAGTCCGCTTCGGATTACCGCGTTTTCATTAGCAGAAACGGGCCTGCTCAAACTGTTCTCGCAAATCAAGTTGTGAGTATACTCAGTGATTCGAGCTTCCAAGTATCAAGTGACACCACGGGAAATTACATCTACTGGCTTTCGATAGGCATACGTAAGAAATAATTCGATTCATATAAAGGGGCTGACATTATGTATCCACAGAGCAAACCAGCTACGGCGGCAGACGCTCTTCGCAATCCACAAAGACGACCAGTACAGCAAGTCCGCAGACAAGGTTCTGTCGGTATGGGCGGTGGAATGGGTGGCGGTGTCAAGCCTATGGGCGGCTCACCTTATCCGCCTGCACCTCAAGCACCGCGACCGATGCAACCGCAAAGACCGCAGGGCGTACCGATGCCGACTGCAAACTCATCGTTCGACCCAAGTGGCAGACCGATAGTGCAACCACAGAAGCCAAGCGTAGTTCCATACACACAGCCAACAGCGATTGATGCGCTAAAGAATAGCCTCGACACGTCTTGGGCTAATGCTGGACAGAGTGATATTGGGAGCTTAAACCCCAAGATGGTCAATGAAGTCTCAGCGATACCAACGACAGATTTGCCAAGAATGTTGGAGATGCTTTACACATCACCAAATTGGGTCAACAATCCAATGGCCGGATCATACATTGATATGATTAAGCGCAGAATGGCATCACTTCAGGGCACGGCAGTCCCGCAACCATACACACCCAACCCTAACCTGACTAACCAGTCACAGACGCAATACTAAGGGGATATACAAATGGCATTATTCCAATCCCCGCTAAAGAAACCGAAGAAACCAGTAACGGCGTATGATGCGCTGAAGCCAGTAGGCACAGCACTTGCAACGGCTACCCCGCAACCGTATCAGCCCTTAACGCCTGCACCAAAGCAACCAGCCACGGCGCAGACGGCATTAGCTGGCGGCACACCGCCTTCGACTGTACCTGAGACATCACAACCGCTTGTCACGGCATTGCCGGGCAAGCCAGTTGCACCTCCAACAAATACGCAGACGCAAACGCAGACACCAGCGACACCGCAAGCGTCTACCGTACCACAATATCCTCCATCGGTACAGCAAGAGCTTGACGGTATTGACGCAGAGATTGCCAGAGCGCAACAGCGACTTGCAACACTCGGCGGCGGTTGGAATAGCCAAGCGGAACGCAAAGGGTTAGAGATGACGATTCAGGTTCTTAACCAGAAGCGTCAGACTACTGCAAGCGACTACGAGCGCAAAGGGCAGTACGAAGAACAGATATGGCAATTTAACCAGTACGTACAAGACGAACTGAAGAAGCAGGGCATTGCAATCCCTGACGCGGCAAGCGTACAGAACAACCCCGCATATCAAGCCGCTATCGAAGCGATGAAGGGTGGTAAGAGTCTTGATGAAGCCGCCGCGCTGTTTCGTCAAGGGCTACCAGACAACTACAATTTCCAAGTTGGCGACTCGCAATTCACGCCGAACAAGGGGACTATCGGCGATGTAACGCAGACGAATATTCCGACCGTCAACAAGGGCGAGCAAATCAATGTCGGCGGTACGATGATAAACCGTACCGACTTGGAAGCTCTACTTTCCGGCGACAACAACCTTGCGAACAAAGCAAGCGGCGCGGCTCTTGAGTCATTGATGCAGACGCTCAAGAACGGCGGCTCATTGACGCCTGAGCAGATGAAGCAACTTACCGACCCGTTCAATAAAGACTCAATGGCAAGGCAGGGCGCGGCTGAGAGTAACGCGCTCGGTGCATTGTCGGCAAGAGGATTCGGAACGAACGCCGCCGCTGTTACTGGTTCGCTGTCTGAGATAGGCAGAGGATATGAAGCCGAACGGACGATGAAGGAATCCGACATCATCAAGGAAAACTTGATGGCTGGTATCGAGGGCAAGCAGAAGGCGACTCAGGGGCTGGCTGACTTGGCTTCATCTGAACGACAGGCGCGAATCAATGCGGCTGAGATTGGGTCGAAAGAGAATATCGCACAAGCTGGTCTGACATCTGAAGAGAAGATGAAACAGGCCGACTTGCAGTTTGCACAAGACGAGCTATTCCAGAACGGGCAACTATCGCAAGCTGGACTACAACTCAAGCAGAATCTTGAGACTTACGGATTACAACTCGATAAGTATAAAACTGACAACGGATTCGACTTAGACCTAGCCAAGATGGATTTACAAGAGCGGTTAGCCCAATCAGGGTTGGATGTCGAGTCCGCAAAGCTTCAATCTGAAAATGTATTCAAGTCACTTGATGCGGCAATCTCTGATAAGAAGATTGATTCAGAGGTCAACACCGCTATTGCTGAATTACAACAAAGAGCAGCTTCTAGTGATCGTGATGCCCAATTTAAAGTTGACTCATTGCGCGTTGAGCAAAACTTAAGACAGCAAGGCCTCGATCATGAAATCTCAATGTTTACGGCAGACCTTGCCTACAAGATAATGTCGGGACGTGAAAAACTTGATGCGGAGATGTACCTCTTTCTTAAAGAATTAGATGCTAAGTTGAAGGCCCAAGACAAAGGTGGGGGACTCGGCGGCTTCCTCGGTAAGATTGTCGGTACGGTTGTAGGGTCAGCCGCTGGCGGTGTAGGTGCCGCAGTCGGTAACTACATCGGCGGACAGTTGGGTGGTGCCTAATGGCAAGTGATTTCTGGGTTGGAGCAAATGACGCCTTCGATCAAGGCGCGAATATCGGCGCAGATGTCTATCTCAAGAAACTTGCCGCCAAGATTCAGGCGCGGAATCAGGATAAGCAGAACTTGTGGGATTCGATTCAGTCCGACAAGAAGCGCAAGGATGATATGTCTGATTGGCAAGCCAAGCAAGCGCAACTGACTGAGCAAGCCAAGACCGAAGCCGATACGCAGACCGCTATCAAGTTGCAGATGGACACCGACAAACAGAAGCAGACCGTCGAAGAAGCTGCTGGCGCAGTCGATTTTCGTATCAAGCAACTTGGACCGGACGGCGCGGCATTGGCTGATTATCCGCGTACTGCCGCTGGTATCAAGGCTGTTGAGGCTGAACTTGCCCGATTAGAGAAAGATAGCGAGTACAAGCGCAAACGTGCCGATGAGATTGCGGACAGGGACTACAAGGCGAACAGTAAGGGCGGTGCTGATGATACGGCTATGCCCGATGTGCGTAAACCTGAACAGGCGCGAATAATGGCGCAGGATATTATGAGTAGAGAAGAAGGGACACTGCCTTCACAGGTCGAAAAGATGTCCGCTGAGATTAACCCACAAAGCAAGTTCTACGAGCAAGACAAAGCCAATCTCGACTCTGCTCAAGGTCAACTCAATGCAGTTCGTGCTAACCGTCCCGGTGGACTCCCCGCACTTACCGATTCTCTCCGCTTGGGGCAAGGGCAATACGCTACGCCTGAGCAACAGAATCAGCAAGTATCGCCTGAACAAGCAGCGAGTGTGACGCAAGAACTGGCAACGCTGAAACAGCAACTTGCCGAACTTCTGAAATCGTTGGGGGTCAAACAGTGACCGTAGCTGAATACCAGCAAGCACAGAAAGACATTGCCGAAATCAGAGGGCAGATAGCGCAACTGCGTGACGTTGTGGCTAAAGGCGTTCCCGCTATGCGTGGCGTGTATGGGTTAGACCAGCCGGATAAAGAGCCATTGCCAGAAGCGGGCGCATCATATCCCAACGTCGGTATGCTCCAATTTCAGCAAGGCAAGATGATGGCTGGTGCGGAACTTGCCAAGACAGCGGTTACACCATTCAGCACTGCTACTGAAATGATTCGCGGGAACCCAGAAGAGCAAGGAACCATTGAAAACATAGCGCGTGGTGGTGCCGCGTTGATTGCAACCGCTCCCGCTATGCTGCCGCTCACGGTTGAGCAATCAGTTATCGGCGGTATTGAGCGTGGGAACCCTGCGGCTCCAACTACCGATATGGCACAGGCAATCGGGCAGACGTTCCAGCGACAAGTTACTGGTGAGGCTGGCGGAGTGACTCGCGGTGAAGCGTGGGCAAAGACTCCGGTTGAGGAAGCGTTCAACTTAGCGACCCCGCTATTGGCTGGTCTTGGTATCTCCAAAGCAAGAACGCCAAAGTTCAAGTCAATCAAAGAAGCTCGCGCCGCAATCAACGACATCGGCAAGCCAAAGGTTGACGTTCCCGAAGTAGTGCAAGAACCTATCAGAAGTGAAACGCCGAAGCAGAGAGTTGAGCCGATATACCGTGACGAGATGACACCTGATGCCTTGCGAGCAGATTATGACAAGAGCGTAGAATCTGGAAACTTTGAAGGTTCGTTTGAGCAATATCAAAAGCTCGTCAATCGTGGCGGAATGGAAACGGAGATAACGCCGAAGGTTGATTTATCAAGCGAGAAACCGCAACCGACTACGGCGCAGGAAGTTGTCGAAACCGCAAAGCCGTTGATTAATCAAGAGGCGGTTCCTGCTAAAATTCAGGAAACGCAGGCAATTAATCTCGACAATCTTCTCGGCGGGAAGATTAGCCAAAAGGCTCCAATAGCCACAAAAAAACGAGGAGCATCAACTTATGATGGTGTTGGTGTTGGTGACATTGTAGTCCAGAATAGAGAAGGCTACACAGTCAAGGTTGATAAGTTGTACGAAAACGGAAAAGGTGAGTTTACCGTAATTGATGCGCCGGATGGGCATCCGTGGAAAAACGAACTTAATCAGGGTAGAACCGTTAGGTCGTCGTTCCACCAGCCAGTAACAAAAAACTTTACAAAACTAACCCCTTCTGATGTACCCACCACCGCTACCGAAGTCGTAGCCAAAGCAAAGCCCAACGCAGTCACTAAAGATGTCAAGGCTCTCACTCCCGAAGAACTGACTGCGGCACAGACTCGGTTGCGCGAGAAGTTCAAGCCGATGGATGACGTGACAAAGCCACAGACACCGCAGACAATTACCGAGGATTTGTCACAACCAGTCGGTGACAAAGTGACACCGAACGCGAAGGCGAAAGAGCCGTGGGAGATGAGCAAGGAAGAGTTTGCAGCAAAGCATCCAACTGTTCCCAATAATGTCGTCAATGAATTAGGTTCAATTATTGTGGACGACACCTATGCGGGCGAAGGTGAGTGGATTTCTGGTCGCGGTCTTTCTATTAAGGCGAATAAAAATACCCTGCTTCACGAAGCAGGACACGCGGTTGACAATATACTAACCGACCAACAAGTGAAACAATGGGAAAATATCGCTAATAATGAATTGCCAAATGGACTATGGGGGAACCGAATAGCAAGACATTCTAAAGATACATATTATCAATGGGAAGATTTATATAATTCGTTTAATGTCTTTCATAAGAAATACTCTGGTTTACCACTAACGAAATCAGAACTCTCGGCAATAAGCCAACACCCGCGAGTATTCAAATTCATTGCTGATAATTTGTCAAATCGGACTCCCGAAGTCCTCGCCGATTATCCTGAATTAGCCGCGAAGTATGGCAAGCCCACGACCACCGAGGCTGTGGTGAAGAAGGCGGGGGAGAAGAAGGATGGAAAGAGCAAATACTACATCAACCAAATGGAGAAAGATGGAACCATAAATTTCTTAGAAGTTGAAGGTAAGCCAATAACCTTCAAGGGCTACGAAGATGCTGACCTATTTATCCATAAAGACCAGATTATGCGTAGCGGGAAAAAGGTAAATGGATGGGTTATCTCTGAAGGGCGTCTTGGCACAAGAGTTACGGCAGGGAGAACAAGAGCGGAGGCCATTGATAATGTGCAACAATTACTTGAAGAAACCAACGGTGTAACCCCTGAGAGATTTAATCAACAAGTTGCGGAAAAGTCTAAGACTTGGGGATTTACGCCAAGACATAAACCATTAGAGCAACCGCCACCCACCGAACTCCACTCTGGCGTGAACCCGTTCAAGATTATCGACGACTATATGACCAAGCGCAAGCTGGTCAATCCGCTCGGTACGCCTGAACACGTACTCTCTGGCAAGGGGATTGTCGAGCCGTTCCGTAAAGCGCAAGAGGCAATTCGTAATGACACAAAGCTACGTGGCGAGTCATTGCAAGAAACGCTCAAAGGTATTCAGCGCGGTTCTAAAGAGGACACCGATCTATACCACAGACTCGACGACCCGAAAGCGGTACTTAACGAACAAGAACAAGCAGTCCGCAACTACCTTGATGATATGCTTACCGAAGTCAACAAGCACCGTGAAGCGCGAGGGCAAGAGCCTGTCAAGCGGCGCAAGGGGTACATTACCCACTTAGTTGAGGAAGTCGAGAAGCAATCCCGCGAATATGGCGACACCCCGATGCCGAAGCGGTTCCGATTCCAATTTGAATTGGCGCGTGAAGGGAACGCTTCTCATAAAGTATCGGCTATCGAGGCTCTCGAAGTTTACACCAAAGCGGCATTGAAAGACATCTACATTGGCGACGCATTATCTGAGACAGTACCGAAGATTGAAGCGATGGGCGACCGTCCGTTGATATTCAAGAAGTCGGTGACTTCTCCAGATGGCAAGGTGACTAATATGTCATTCTACCAGTTCTCTGATGCTCCTATCGTTACTGAGCGCGGGTACGCAGAATCATTCATCAAGGGACAAATGAACGTCCCGACAGTTGGACAGCGCATACTTGACAAGGTGTTTGACATCAAGCCGAACACATCATCACACGCGGCAATGGCTGTTACCGCTCGGTTCTATCAGTCACTACTTGGACTCGCCGTTGACTCGTCTGTCAAGAACTTGACGCAGGGTATCAATACAATGGCTGAGATGGGCGTCCTGCCGACACTCAAGGGCTACGCTAAACTCGCCACAGCAAAGGGACTCAAGACCGCAAAGGCTGAACATCTTCTCGAAGATTTCAACCCGCTCCTTATGGAAGGTGCTGACTTGCCGTTCAAGACAAAGACGGCGCGGACTATTGGCAAGGGATTCTCCGCGACGATGAACGCTCCTATGAAAGTAGCAGAGTTCATCAACAGAGGCGCGGCGTATCACGCGGCATATGATGTCTACATCAAAAAAGGTATGTCGTTAGAGCAAGCGCACGAAGCGGCAAGAGCGGCGGTGCGTAAGACGCAGTTCTCGTATGCAAAGATTGACACATCTCCAGCACTACGCGGCCCGTTTGCTCGGACGTTCTCACAGTTCTTCTCGTACCCGCTCAAGCAGTCTGAGATGATGTATAAGTGGGCAACTAAGCCGGGTGAGCAGGGCAAGCTCGTTCGGTACTTCCTCTATACTGGAATGGCTGTTGTTGGTGCAAAGTACGGCGGCGTTGACTTGTCGGGAGTGTTCTTTGACCCGATTCGTATGGTTGACCCGAACAGCAAAGAGGGATTCCAACTGCCCGGTACTGACAAGCGCGTTACATTCGATGCAAGTAAGTTAGGCAAGAGCGGTTACACCCCACAAGGGTTTGCGCCGTCTATCTCGATACCAGCAGATTTTATCAAGTCGCAGATGAGCGACGACGAATCAGCGCGAGAGTATGGGCGTAAGAAGGCGTTGACTAACATCATCCCCGGTGGTCGATACGGCAAGAAGGTCTATGACGTTATCACTGAGAGCGACGAAAAGGGCAAGCGCGACAGGCTGACGAGAGAGAACACGACTAAGGACAAGGTGCTGAAACTGCTTGGCGGTAAGAGTACTGACCGTGAGGCTGAATCGTCCCGCCGTGAAACCGTTAATGAGGTCGAGAAGAAATACTACGCCACAAGGCAGAAGCTAATCGACTTGAAGATTAGCGGCAACGAAGATGAGTTCATTAAGCTACGTGACGAGTTCCGCGACAGATACCCGTTTCTCTATGGTCGTCTGATGAAGGGATTTGGAGATGCAGTCAAAGAGGAACGTAAGAAAAAGGGAATGACTACGGACGAGCGGTTCTTTGACAACTCGCTCCGCAAGCAAATAGACGCTAACTTATAAGAGGGGCAACAATGGCAATCAAAAAGGCGGCGACTTCGGACACTACGAAAATCAACGTGGCGGTGATTGAAGAACATCTCAAGGGGATTGACAAAGCCTTAGAAGATATTCACAAAGAGGTCAAGGACGTTAGCGGACAATTCAAGGTACTCAACGGAAGTGTCCAGCGTCACGAAACTTCGCTTGCGATTATCAACGAGCAAGACTTGGAGAATCGCATTACACAGCAAGAGTCTTTCAAGTCTCGGATGCTCGGCGGGTTAGCCGTCCTTGCCGGAATCAATGTCATATTTCTGATTCTGAATTACGTCCACTCAACTCCGTAAGAAGGGAAACTATGCGGGTCACAACAAAAGGGGCGCGGGCGTTCTTCCTATTAATGCTGACCGTCTTAGCGATACTTGGCATCTACCAATGCTTCACGATGGCGAACGCCTTCAACTTGTCGCCGTACACGTTCAAGTTGCGGTCAAAGACGACTGCGGCTGATTCGCTCTACATCAAGGGCGACACGCTGTACTGCAATCAGATGGCTGTCTCGCTCCACGCGGTAATGCAAGCTGTTGCCGTGCAGACCGACACCGTGCGTGGGTCGTCAACGATAGTTGGCATTACCGACGACACCCTGATTGTCGATGCTGACTCTACTGGTTCCGCTGTAACGATTCGCTTCGGAAGATGGGGCGGTGGTTTGCGCTGGAATCGCGCAACTGATGCGATGCAGTATTCTAACGATTTCTCTACGTGGACAGCAATCGGAACGGGCGGGTCGTCTACAACTAACGCTGATTCGCTTTTCCACATCCCTGCTTTTGTGCGCCCGCAAACAGACGGCTATGTGCTGAAGTTCGATGCTGATGGCGACTCGCTGTATCTATCACAAGACGCTACGGGTGCGGCTGGCGACTCTAACGCAATCATCTACGAGACTGACCGATTGCAGCCGTACTCCGACACAGGTATCTACATCGGCGGCACAAGCGACGATATGATGATGGACTTCACAAGAGCGGACACTATTCTCGCCTTTGTCGGAGTGTTCTACGGTGAAGGCGTTGCCGACTCGATGCTAATGTCAAAGGGCTGGATTGAGAGCATAGTTGGCGATTCGGTTGCTGGCAAGATTGATGGGATTAACTCGTCCAACGGCATAAGCGGCTCGGCGTCTGAGGGTGTAGCGAACATCCAGCTTGACCCAACATTCTTCGCAGTTGGTGGAGATACGGTTAGAATACAGAGAGGCGATGCAAGCGGTAGGATTGTCCTGAACGTCGATGGTACTCCCGCAAACACCGACGAGATGACGATTACTGAGAACAATATCGCTATTCGCTCGGCTGGGTCTAATGGTGTTCTCTACTTGTCTGGGTATGATTTGGAGCGAGTAGCCCACGTAGCTGTTGGTTCAATTTTTACGAGTGGCGGAACGTCATCGGCTCCTACGTGGCAGTCAATCAAGACCGTCATCGACTCGTTGACAGGCACGGCGATACCGCTTGCCGATTCAACCAACGGAGGCGCAATCAGGTCAGAAGTAACTAAGACCGTAGCACATCCGTGGCTCTATGCTTACATCGACACATCGAGGGCGCGTATCCCAGCGTCTGACACAGCC